>Ga0184623_10001151_pt1 | contig 11453 bp, 12 predicted proteins | sample PLM1_100_b1_FD_133138 | JGI IMG/M metagenome (GOLD analysis project Ga0184623, IMG submission 133138) | Groundwater sediment microbial communities from an aquifer in East River, Colorado, USA - PLM1_100_b1 | ecosystem: Environmental > Terrestrial > Soil > Riparian zone | place: USA: East River...
GCACCGTCCCGTAGACGATGCCGACCTCGGCCAGCGACAGCCGCCACGCCCACGCCGGCGTGGTGCCGCTGGCACTCCGGCGGCGTGCCAGAGCCCACACCGCCAGCGCGGCCAAGGGCATAGCGGCCACCGTGATGAGCACCACGCCAGTGAACGTGAACCAGTCGTGCCAGTCCTTGAGCATGCGCATGCCGCCTCCGCTTCCGTCCGACCGTGAAATCCACCCGGGCCGCTCTTGCCGGCGGCTGCCCCAGCCAACCGCTGCCGGGGCGTAAACACGTCTTGATAGCGGGCTCAGCCCAACGCCCGCATCGATGCCAACAGCATCCACCTGCGAGTACTCACCCGCCGTGGCTACCGGTTACCACTCCGCCGAAGCCCTCATCGGCATGGCCATGCTCCACCGCGGCGGAGCACGCCCACCACTACCACGCCGGGCGTGAATCCACCCACGAGAACGTCAGGAGATCCCTTCTGCTCGTGTCAGCCGCCTCCACCCGACCCGCCAGGCGAGACCCCGGTGATGGCCTGCATCTCCTGCCCGATCATCTCCTCCAGCGGCACGCCGTCGATGTTGCTGAGGATGACGCCGACCCAGCCGGTGTACGGGTAGATGTCCCAGTTAGCGCCGACACCGGGGTTGCCACCGGCGCGCTCGTACATCCACTGACTGCCGACGATGGAGACCGGACACAAGTAGGCCCCGAACGACCCCGCTCCGTGGGGGATCTTGGCCGCGGTGAGCACGTCGGCCCAGGGCCGGTCCAGCAGCGTGCCGTCGAGCAGCGCGCGCCCGAACCGGACCAGATCCGGCGCGGTGAGAAAGCCCCCGTCCCCGGGGGCATCGATGAAGGCGCGGCCCGGGTTCTCGCCCAGTACCTCCTGGCGCGGACTGCCCTTGTCCAAGTTGGTGAGCGCGTCCACCTGGCTGCCGTCGGCCAGCGTCATGTACGGGTGCGCGATGTGCGCGTCGGTCAGCCACTGCGGCCGGGTGTAGAACCCCGAGCCGGTCATGCCGCAGCGCTTGAAGATGTTTTCCTGCACGTAGTCCCAGTACGTCGTGCCGGTCACCGCCTCCACGATCAGCGCGGGAATGACCGAGTCGGAGCCGACGTGGTTGGTGGGCGTGCCGACAGGGGCCACCAGCTTCGACTGCCGCGCCCACTGCGTGTAGTACTCGTGCACCTCGTCCTGGCTCTGGAAGATGCGCTGCACGTCCAGGTCCGGAATTTCCATCCCGGAGGTGCCGGACAGCAGGTGGTGGATCGTCACCTGCTCGGCGATATCGGTGGCGAAGCCCGTCAGGTACGTACCCACCGTGTCCGACAGCTTCACCTTGCCCTGCTGCGCCAGCTGCAAGATGGCCACCGCGTGGAACGGCTTGCCCGCCGAACTGAGGCTGAACGCGGTGCCCTCGTGGTTGCGGATGCCCTTCTCCTTGTCGGCCATGCCGTAACTGCGTGACAGCACCGTCCGGCCCTGGTGCGACAGCAGCACCACGCCGGAGAACTTGTCCTGCGCGGCCAGCTGCGCCACGTACCGGTCGTAGGCACCGCCGGGTAGCGTGTCCGGCGGGATCCGGTCGTCCCCGGATGAGTCGGTTGGGGTCGAGTCGGCGTGGCCGATCCCGGCGCTCAGCAACGGCACGCCGGCCGCCACCGCACCGGCGGCCGCCACCCCGCCCCATCCGATCAGCCGCCGCCGGCCAATACCACGTACCGAATCCGAATCCATGATCACGGTCCTTTCCCGATCGACGAACAGACCGTTGCAGGTCTACCGGCGACCGCCTATCGGCAACCGATCGCCGACCCATACGCCACCCATATGCGGTGCCGGGGATACTGACCGGATGCGGGTGCTGCTGGTCGAGGACGAACAGCCGCTGGCCTCCTATATCGCGGCCGGGCTGCGCAAGCACGGCTGCGCCGTGGACGTGGCACACGACGGTCAGCAGGCACTGGATAAATGCGACATCATTCCGTACGACGTGGTGGTCCTGGACCGGGATCTTCCGGTGGTGCACGGTGACACCGTGTGCCGGCTGTTGGCGCAGCGCGGCGCCGCCCGGGTGCTGATGCTCACCGCGTCCGGTGCCGTGTCCGACCGGGTGGACGGGCTGGCCCTGGGCGCCGACGACTACCTGGGCAAGCCGTTCGCGTTCGCCGAGCTGGTCGCCCGGGTCCGTGCGCTGGCCCGGCGCAGCACGTCGGCCCGCCCTCCGGTGCTGCGCGCGCGGGATGTCGAACTCGATCCGTCCCGGCGCACCGCCGAACGGGATGGCCAGCTGCTGTCGCTGACCCCGAAGGAGTTCGGGGTGCTGCAACGGCTGCTCGCCGCCGACGGTGCCGTGGTGAGCGCGGAGACGCTGCTGGACAAGGTGTGGGACGAGCACGCCGACCCGTTCACCAACGCGGTGCGGATCACCGTCGGCACCCTGCGCCGCAAGCTCGGCGATCCACCACTGATCGACACCGTGACCGGCGCCGGGTACCGGATCGCCCCATGATCCGGCGACTGACCGCCCGCAGCCGGCTCACCCTGGTGTACACCGGCCTGGTGCTGGCCGCCGGGTTCCTGCTCCTGGCACTGACGTACCTGCTGCTGTTTAACAGCCTGCAGCTGCACATCCAGGACGCGATGTCCAAGCTGCTGACCCAGGCCGTGCCAGTGCTGCTGGTGGTCACCGCACTGGCCGGGCTGACCGGCTGGCTGGTGGCCGGGCGGATACTGCGGCCGATCCGGACGATATCCGGTACCGCGAACCGGCTGTCCGCGGAGAACCTGTCCGAACGGGTACCCGTCCGCCGGCCCGCCGACGAACTCGCCACGCTGGCCGCCACCATCAACGGCATGCTGGACCGCATCCAGTACGGCGTCGCCGAACGCGACCGGGTCCTGGACAGCCAGCGCCTGTTCGTCGCCAACGCCGCGCACGAACTGCGTACCCCGCTCACCACCATGCGCACCGCCATCGATGTCACCCTCGACGGCGAACCCGACCGGGCCGAACTCGTCGTGATGGCCGGCGACATCGCCGCCGCCGTCGAAACCACCCAGCGCACCCTCGACGGGCTGCTGGTCCTGGCCCGCAGCCAGGCTGGTCCGCTCCGCCGGACGCCCGTGGACCTGGCCGAGGTCGCCGCCGCGACCGTTGCCGACGCCGCCGACCTGGCGGCGAACGGGGCCGTCACCCTGCAGGCCGACCTGCGGGCGGCGCCGGCCAGCGGCGAGCCGGTGCTGCTGGAACGGATGGCCGGCAACCTGCTGGAGAACGCGCTGCGCTACAACCACGCCGGCGGACACGTCACGGTGACCTCCGGCACGGCGAACGGGCACGCGTTCCTGCGCGTGGTCAACACCGGCCCGCTGGTCACGCCGGAGGAGGAGCGGCGGCTGTTCGAGCCGTTCGTCCGGGGCGCCGCCAACGGCACCCGCGGGGCTGGGCTCGGCCTGTCCATCGTCGGGGCGGTCGTCACCGCGCACGACGGAGAGATCTCCAGCACCGCCCGGCCGACCGGCGGTATGGACATCGCCGTACACCTGCCGCAGGCCCTGGAGGCCCCTACTTCCGGGTGAACCTGCCCAGCTCCACCACCCGCATCATGGCCGCCACTCAGGACCTGGCCATCCCGCCGGCCATGCAGCGCTTCGTGTACCAGCGGGCCAAGGCCCGGGGCACGGTGTCCGTGGCCGCCTCGCACTGTGCGATGGTCAGCCACCCCGACCTCGTCACCCAGCTCATCCTCGACGCCGATCGCGGTACCCGCTGACCGACTCCCATTCCCGTTGTGAAAGCGGGGTCCTGACACTCCCAGTTAGGACCCCGCACCGCGGTTGCCCGCCTCGTCCGGCTGGCCGATGAGGTCGCGAAGCTGGTGGCGACCGGCGACGCCTAACTTGGGGTAGGAGCGGTACAGGTGTGAGGCCACCGTCCGTGGGGACAGGAACAGCCGGTCGGCTATCTCGCCATTGGTCAGGCCACGTCCGGCGAGGACGACGATCTCGCGCTGCTGAGCGGTCAGTCCGTCCAGCGCGTCCGTTACGGCGGGAACGGCCTGCACGCTGACGCCACAGGCTCGTAGTTCGGATTCCGCCCGGCGGGTCCAGGGCGCGCAGCCGAGGCGGCGGAACACTTCCAGGGCGGCCGCGAGGACGGGTTTGGCATCGTTGATCCGCCGCTGCCGGCGCAGCCATTCGCCGTAGTCCAGCTGAAGCTGAGCCCGTTCGAAGGGCCAATTGCCGCCCACGGGATCGGCTAAGGCAACGGCGAAGTGCGCTTCGGCGCAGGCCGGCTCGGCGAGCAGGCCGCGGGCACGGGCCGCGAGCTGTCCGAGGCGCGCCCCGGGCGTGGCGCTGAGCCGACCCAGCGCCCCTTCCAGCAATGTCTTCGCCTCGAGAGGCCGTTCAGCGCGTGCTGCCGCCGCGGCGAGGTCGGCGAGAGCCAGGTAGGAGAAGTGGTGATGCAACGGCGTTCCGTCAGTGGCGAAGAGCTGGCGCAGCTGCGCGTACGCGGTCACGTAATTGCCTTGAGCAAGTTCGGCGAGTCCGGCCGCGTGCCAGATCCGTGCGGCGAACCCGCGATACCCGGAGATGTCCACAGCGGCGCGTACGCGATCGAGCAAGGGAAGGACCCGGTCGTATTGGCCCCGCATGGCCGCGATCGTGGCCTCGGTGAGGTCCGCGGAGCCCGCGACGGTTTCCATCTTGTACGCCAAGGCGATGTCATTCGCCTCCCGGGCCGCGGCGAGTGCCTCGTCCCAGCGCCCACTGTCGATGCAGGCCCATTCCAGGGCCGAAAGTACGCCGCCGCTCGCGCCGCGCACCCCTGGGGCGCGCAGCCGGATCAAGGCTTCGCGCAGCAGCCTGAGCGCTAGGTCGGTCTCGTCGAGTACCCAGGCCGCAGCCCCGACGGTGCCCGGATCGGTGAGCGTACGACTGGCGATCTGGCGCAGGTCCGGAATCGTGTTTTCCCGGTCGCCGAACGGATCGGTGCACGCCCTGATCCAAATGCGATATTCGTCGTCCCGGTTCGGCGGCCAGCCCTCGCCAAGCGGCCATTCCGCGTCGGTGTCCAGGAAGTCCAGGGCCGCCCGCGCCTTCTCGTACACCTCGGGCCGCCCGGTCTGGTGAGCCACGGTGGCCGCCATCCAGGCGGCTTCCCACGCTTGACCCATTCGCCTTTCTGCTGCGTCGGCGGCGACCGACAGCAGAGTCTCGATCGCTTCGACGTTGCGGTTGGACCATACCAACGACCATCCGATGTCGAGCCGAGCGGCGATGCGCAGATCCGGATCGGAGGTCAGCGTCAGCACCTCGCCCGCCAGATCGCGTACCCAGTCGGCTTGCCCAGAGGACAGAGCCAGATCGGCGGCGGACAGCAGCCGCCGGGCCTTGTCGCGCTCGGCGGGACTGAGCTCGGCGGCGCGTTCCAGGGCGCGGGCTGCCGCCGCCGCGCCACCGCGGCGTTGCGCCTGACCTGCGCTGTCTTCAAGGAGCAAGGCGATGTTCTCGTCGGGTTCGAGCGTTGCGGCGGCCAGGTGCCAGGCATGGCGGTCGGTTTGTTCGCGAAGCGCCTGTGCAATTTGCCGATGTGCCGCGGCCCGCGCGGCGAAGGAAGCAGCGTGGTAGACGGCCGATCGCGCGAGTGGATGAGTGAACTGTGGGCCTGACGTGTCCAGGCGGATCAGGCCGGCTGCTTCGGCTGGAGCCAGGGCTTCGAGGGTAAATCCGAACGCCCCGGCTGCGGCCAGATCCTGGCTGTCGGCGGTCGCGGCGAGCAGCAGGGCGGATCGTGTTTCCTCGGGCAAGGCGGCGTACTGGGCGGCCATGATCGTGGTCAACTGTCCGGTCAGCGGTAGCGGCTCGGCGGCCCATCGACGTCCGGCCTCGGGGTCGGCGGCGATCGTTCGGGCGAGCTCGATGAGCGCGAGTGGGTTTCCGGCCGCTTGAGCGAGTACCTGTTCGCGGAGGCGTCCGTGTGGCGGCTGCGGCTGCCGGTCGAGTAGCTCGGCGGCGTCCGGATGAGCGAGCGGTGCCAACGACAGGTGCGTGAAGTCGCGCTCGAACCCCGCGGGCGCCGTTCCCCGTACGCCGATCAGCAGAGCGAGCTGCTCCGACTCCAGCCGACGTGCGGTGAAGGCCAGCGTGTCCAGGGAGGCACGGTCCAGCCATTGTGCGTCGTCCACGACCACGAGCAGCGGCTGCTCCTCCGACAGCTCGGCCAGCAGCGTGAGCACGCCGATTCCGGTCAGCAGTGGATCCGGCGGCGCGGGGTCGGCGGACATCGCGAAAGCGCCGCGCAGCGCATCAGCCTGGCGTGGCGGCAGAACGGCCACGCGGTCCAGCACCGGGCGCAGCAGTTGGTGCAGCCCGGCGAAAACCAGATCCTGCTCCGACTCCCGGCCGTTGGCCGAGAGAAGGCGCGCACCGGCTGCGCCCGCTTCCCGATTCGCCTCCGTCAGCAGCGCGGTCTTGCCCAGACCCGGTTCGCCCAGGAGCAGCAGAACTCCGCTTTCCTTGTACGGCGGAATCGCCACCTCTCGTAGCTGGGACAGTTCCTCGGCGCGCCCAACCAGGTTCGCGTTCGTGCCGGTCATCGCGGTAGCCCCACCCTCACTTGCCAAATATAGGCCGCCATGGAGGCGACGCGGCGCAGGCGGACAGAAAGCCCGTGCAGTGAAGTTGCGGATACCAGCGGTGCCACTCCTTGGTCCAGGGTTAAGGGATGCCGTACGTCATTGTCGGCCGCGAGAACACAGGCGACATCCTGATCTACTACGAAGATCATGGGGTGGGCGCTCCGGTCGTCCTCGTCCACGGCTATCTGGCCGACGTGCGATCCTGGGAAAAGCAGGAGGTCGCCCTCTTGGCGGCCGGATACCGGGTGATCGCCTACGACCGGCGCGGAGGCGGCGCTTCCGATCGGCCCGCGATCGGCTACGACTACGACACGCTCGCCGCCGATCTCCATGCGCTGGTGGAGGCGCTGGACCTGCGCGACGCGATGCTCGTCGGAGCCTGTTCAGGGACCGGCGAGGTCATCCGCTACCTGGGAACCTACAGGCATCATCGCGTACGCGGCGCGGCGCTGCTGGCACCGCTACCGCCCTTCCTCCCCCGCTCCGACGTCAACCCCGATGGCGCCGATCGCGGTGCGCTGGACGACTTCCTCCTCGACCTCGCCGCGGATCGCCCGGCCGCGATCAAGACATACCTGGACCGCCATTACAACGTCGAGTTGCTAGGCGGCGGCCGGGTCAGCGACCAGGCCTGGCAGAACAGCTTCCATGTCGCCTTGCGAGTCTCCGCGGCGGCGGCGCTGGGGTGCGCGAGCGCCTGGCGGGAAGACTTCACGGCAGACATCGGCCGCGACACCGTCCCCGTCCTGGTCGTGCAGGGGGCGCAGGACCAGATCATGCCTCTGGCGGCGACCGGGGAACGGCTGGCCGCCATGCTGCCCGATGCCCGCCGCACGGTCATCCCGGACGGCGGGCACGCGATCCTCTGGACTCATCCGGCCGAGGTCAACGAGGCTTTGCTGGATTTCCTCGGATCGCTGTGAATGCGCACGCAAAGCTCCAACGGCTCAGCAGCCTGCGGATGCCGGTGTTCGTGCATGCGGGATCAGGCCGGCGAGCAGGTAGGTGTAGTGCGGCAGGATCATCGGATCGCTGTCGCCGTTGGCCGCGAAGGTCAAGATCTACCCGGATTCGGCGCACGGGTTCCTGTTCCAGCACCACGCCGAGTTCGCCGACGACGTCCACGCGTTCCTCGCCGACCAGCCATAGGGTCACGCTGGCCGGTGACTGGATTCATGTGGAGCGTCGCCGCCGAACCGGTTCGGCCAGCCGCTACGCCTGCAGCTCGGCGATCTGTCGGCGTGCAGCGGCGACGAGATCCTCGTTGGTGTTCGCCTGACCGCCCAGCCCCCATCCGCCAGGCACGGCTTCGGTCAAGAGCACCCAGGTCCGATCGGCTAGCGCCGGGTCGGCGGCGGCGTCTGCGATCATGGTGGTGAACCGGCTCACCACCGCGATCTGCTTGTCGCGATCGAGCGCGCCCGCGTTGGTCAGCACCTGTACGCGTACGTAGGTGGATTCGCCGTCGACGTTCGACAGATCGCCCGCCGGCAGCTCGTGAACGAAGGCCGCCGTGTTCTGACGGAACATCGGGATGTCCGGGACCTCCTCGATCTGCATCAGAGTCGCGGCGAGGTCCCGCGCGAGCTGATGCTTGTCGCTGAACGTGCCCGTTGTGGCGTACACGTCGATCATGGGCATGATGCACTCCTTCTGTCGTCATCGCGTTGGGCTACCACCACTTGTCCTCAAGAGCTCGGTCGGTCCCGCCGGTCTTGTCCATCCCGTCGAGCTCGGTCATGTCGTCGGCGGAGAGCGTGAAGTCGAAGATCTGTGCGTTCTCCTGAATGCGGTCACGATGCGTCGATTTGGCGACGGCGATCACCCCATGCTGCAGGCACCAACGCAGCAGCACCTGGGCCGGCGTCCTGCCTGTCCGGTGAGCGATCTTGGCCACGATCCGGTTGCCGACGTACCGTCCGGTGCCGAGCGGGCTGTACGCCTCGACGGCGACGTCGTGTCGGCCGCACGCGTCGAGCAGAGCACGGCGGAGGTGCCGCGGGTTGAACAGGACCTGGTTGACGGCAGGAGGAACGCTTCCAGCCGCGATCACCGCTTCGAGGTCGGCCGCGCTGAAGTTCGAGACCCCGATCGACCGGGCCAATCCCCGGTCAAGGACGCGTTCCATGCCGGTCCAGGCAAGGGTCGGGCCACCCTGGGGCCAGTGGACCAGATACAGGTCGATCTGCTCCAGGCCAAGCCGACGAAGGCTCTGTTCGGCTTGGGCGACCGGATCGTGTCCACCCGGATGGAACTTGGTGGTCACGAATACCTCGTTGCGCGGAACGCTGCTGTCGCGCAGGGCGCGGCCCACGCTTTCCTCGTTGCCGTACGCCTGAGCAGTGTCGATGTGGCGGTATCCGGCGTCGAGCGCCCAGCGTACGGCGTTGACGCAGGCGGGGCCGTCAGGGACCTGCCAGACACCGAGGCCGAGCACCGGCACCTCATTGCCGTCGGCCAGTAGGCGCACGGTCCCGGCGTTTGCGGCCGCGTTCACGTTCATATCCATAGCATCTTGCGGCTGGGTCTTGGGAGTCGGGTCGGCCCATATGGGTGCTTTCGGCTCGATCGAGCTGACCGCGGCGGCCAAAGGGGAACTCCCCGCGGCGCTACGGGGCGACGGGATCGCGGTGCTCAACGCCGACGACCCACGGGTGGCCTCGATGGCGACCCCCGCGCGGGTGCTCACCTTCGGCGCACGAGGCGACGTGACCTGGCGCGACGTTTCCCTCGACAGGCTTGCCCGACCGTCATTTTCGCTTGGCTACCAAGGTAAGCGGGCGACCGTACGGCTCCAGCAGGCAGGCGTTCACCAAGTCGTCAATACTTAACTAGTCACGGCTCTGGAGATTTCCAGCCGGAGAGTGTCGGATCTGCCGGACGCCGTTCGTAGCGTAGGTGGAGACGGACATCGGGTCCGGCCGAGCAGAGGGAGCAAACATGCCCGAGTACCTCATCTACTTCAACCAGCAGTGGGTAGGTGACCACACCGAGGAGTGGTTCCGCGGGCGCGGGCCACTCGCCAGGGCGGTCGTTGACGAGATAAAGGCCGCCGGGGCGTACGTCTTCGCCGGGGGTCTGGAGGAAGAGGACGGCCCGGTCTTCAGTGCCGACGCCACGAGCGGCACATTGTTGTTCACCGACGGGCCCTTCGTCGAGAGCAAGGAGTTCCTGGGCGGACTGACCGTGGTGGACGTGGCCGACGAGGAGACGGCCAGAATGTGGGCCGGCAAGATCGCGGAAGCGTGCGGCTGGCCCCAGGAGGTTCGCCGATTCAAGCCGCAGCGCGAAGCCCAGGGATGAGACGCCACTTGTCAATTGGGGGTTGAGCCAAGGCGTGGCCGATACCCGGGCGACGGTGCTGCTGCGGTATCGGCCCCAACGGGATGGCCTGTCCCGTCGGCGTCGCGAAGATCGGCGACTATTCACGGCTCTGGGCGCGGCGAGAACGGGCCGCGCCCAGAGTCAGCCAATGAGGCGCTTTCGCCAATCGAGTGGTTCGATGTCGATTCCCTAACCGGGATCGCCATCCCAGCGCACCGGAAGCCCGACCGATGTCAACGCCGCGACCACCTCATGCCCGATAGACGCAGTGGTCTCAGGCCGCCCATCGCCACCGCCTACCGCTACATCCAGGAAGCCATCACCCTCCTCGCGGCGCTGGCCCCATCCCTGACCGCCGCGCTGTGGCGGCTGGCCCGGTCTGGGCACGAGTACGCGATCCTCGACGGCACCTGCATCCCGATCGACCGCCTCGACGGCCGGCTCTACTACTGCGGCTGCGCCAGCCATTCGTTCATGGCGGCAAAGTCGGTGTCGGTGAGACCACGGCGAGGGTCGACGCGATGAAGGAGGGCTGGTCCGTGATGGTGCGCAGATACCCAGGCTCGATCCGTGTCGGTGATTTCGTCGTCGACCCAGATGAATGAGCGTCCATCCGCCCAGTCGACCAGGCCACGGGTCTTCCAGTGCAGCCCGTGGTCTTCCTCGTCTTCGTCGGGCCAGTTCACGATGGGCAGTTCGGGGAGGCCGATCCGAGGTGCGATCACCTCGCTCGCGTCGGTCATCCACGTGGTGGCCCACACCAGGTCGCATGGCAGCTGCGACAGCTGGCGCCCGTGCTCGTGATTGAGCCTGGTCAATGGCTACATCCGGCGCGTTCGAACCGCCGTTACGGTCACGACCGGCCCCTGAGCTGCGGGGATGTGGTTCGGATTCTGCCAAGTATGGTCGACCAAGACAATACGGGCATTTCAACTAACGAAAGACCCAGCTCATTGAGCTGGGCCTTTGTCTTCGTGGTGCGTCGGGAAGACGTCGTGTGTGTGCCTTGCCCGATTTGACCGGTGCGAACCGCATGTTGAGTCGGTGTCGCCCGCCTGACGTGGGTCACGGCCCTGGGACCCGATTGCGCTCATCGCGGCATGAGCGAAGACTGACGGAGCCGGTTTCGGTGCTCTCCAGTGTGCAACGCCTGGACCAGGAGCATGCTGGGGGCGTGACCGATCGCGACGATTTCCTGGGTTGGGTCAGAACTGCGTTGTACGAGGCGGAGCTCGCGCTACACAATGGCGACCCGGCCCCCCGGCGGGCGCTTTGGTCACGCAACGAGCCTGTGAGCGTCCTGGGTGCGTGGCGCAACGCCCATGGCCAGTATGAGATCGACGAGCTCTTCACCGCTCTTGGCAACAGCTTCTCGGACTGCACGTCATACGCCTTCGACGTGCAGGCATACGACGTGGTGGGCGACATGGCATACACGGCCGGGCTGGAGCACACTTCGGCTTCGGTTGACGGTCGGCCGCGCACCTA
>Ga0184623_10001152_pt1 | contig 11451 bp, 6 predicted proteins | sample PLM1_100_b1_FD_133138 | JGI IMG/M metagenome (GOLD analysis project Ga0184623, IMG submission 133138) | Groundwater sediment microbial communities from an aquifer in East River, Colorado, USA - PLM1_100_b1 | ecosystem: Environmental > Terrestrial > Soil > Riparian zone | place: USA: East River...
CGAACCTGCGGGTGCTCGGCGTCCGCGCGCTCGAGGGCGCGCCGCCCGATGAGCTCCGCGGGGCGACGGCCCGGCACGCGGGCGAGCGGGCGGTCGAGGTGTCGGGTCAGGCGCCGGTGCTGCTCATCCCGGGGGCGCTCGACCTGGAGACCTGCGCGCGGCTGATCCACGTGTTGGAGACGCGGGGGAGCGTCGAGACCGGCGTCGAGCGGACCCGCGAGGGGCGGCGCGAGGACGGGCTCGATCCGGAAGCGAAGCGGCGGCGGGACCACACGGTTGAGGATCCGGAGCTGTTGCGGAGCCTGACCGCCGCGGTTGGGCGCCGGGTGATGCCGGAGGTTCGCAAGGCGTTCGCGTTCCGGGCGACGCGGTTCGAGGGGTTCAAGATCGCCTGCTACGATGCAGCCGAGGGCGGGTATTTCAGGGCGCACCGGGACAACCTGAGCCCGTCGACGGAGCACCGGAGATTCGCGCTGACCTTGAACCTGAACGAAGGGTACGAGGGCGGGCATCTGCGTTTCCCCGAGTACGGGGCGTACCTCTACCGGCCCGGAGCGGGCGGCGCGGTGGTGTTCTCCGGGTCCCACCTGCACGAGGCGCTCCCCGTGACGCGCGGGAAGAGGTACGTGCTCCTCTCCTTCCTGTTCGGCGAGGGGGATCGCCGCGAACTGAAAACCTGAGAACAAGAGAGGGAATGGCCATGACGTATGTCATCACCGAGCCGTGTATCGACGTCAAGGACAAGGCCTGTGTCGAGGTCTGCCCGGTCGACTGTATCTACGAGGGCCCGAATCAGCTCTTCATTCACCCCGACGAGTGTATCGACTGCGGAGCGTGCGAGCCCGTGTGTCCGGTGAAGGCGATCTTCACAGAGGACGAAACCCCGGAGCCGTCGAAGCAGTTCATCGCGCTCAACAAGCAGTTCTTTGTCGACAACCCCCGGGTGCAGCCCTGCACCACGAAGAGTTAAGGGGAGTTGGAGGGAGCCGAGGTGACCTGCCCTTGGCGCAATCCGCTCAATCAAGGTACTCGGTGTGCTGCTCGTCGCTGTCCTCTTGATCTATGCGTGGGCGAATCGGACAGGGCGGTATCAGGTCGCGCCCGTGACCTACTGGAGGAAGACGCGCAGGTCCTTCAACGGGGTTCCCGCGACGACGAGCAGATCGGCGTGCCTTTTCCGCCGGCTCGAGTTACTCCCAGGCCGGTGTGACGGCCCCGGCGCGGTCGCGCCAGCACGGCGCCCAGGCCAACGCGACCAGCCGCACCGCGATGCTCTGGCGCGTGGGCTTGAGCGCGAGCGTCTCGAGCGCCTCGGTCAAGGGATCGGTGCTCGCGCCGAGAGCGCGTCGGCCTCGGCCTTGAACTGCTCGTCGAGCTTCGCGATCGCCTCGTCCACCGCGGCGACCGTCTCCTTGGCCCGGCCCACGTCCTGGGTCTCCTTCAAGACGCGCCCGGCGCCGCGCGCGGCGGTGGTGGCGCGGCCGATGGTGGAGACATTGATGGACTTGCGGCCGAGGAAGGCCCCCAGAATCGTCGCCCCGACCGAGATTGCGGTCTGCAGGCCCTGCTGCTTGGCCTGCTCGCTCTCGCGCGCCACCGCCTGCTCAGCCCGGCGGCGGCGCTCCTGGAGCGTCGCGATCTTCGGCGCGTACTTCAGTCGTAGCTTCTCCGCGGCCTGGTCGCGGCCCTGGCGCGTGGACTCCTGCAGGCGCACGCGGAAGTCGCGCTCGGACTCATCGGGCCGCGACACCGCCTTGAGCGACGGGCTGCGCAGCAGCTCGATCCGCTGCGACTGCACGAGCCAGCCCGCAAAATCCTTGCTCCAGCCGTCGTAGCTCTTCTTCCGACCGGCGGGCGCCGGCAGCTCGGCGAAGCCGGCCTCGCCTTCGGGGGCCGGGGTCAGGTCGCCGGAGGTGAAGGCGACGGGATCGGCCTGCTCCCAGCTCACCGGCACCGCCTCGGCGGTGATCGGGGTGAGGAAGGCCAGGTCGCGGCTCACGTCCACCTTGCTCTTGGTGTCGGCCATCCGCACCTGCGCGGATCCGAAGAGCATGGGCTGGTACAGCAGGGTGGAGCCCGCCGGCGCGGCGCCGCGCGGCGGCACGAAGTGCTGGGGGACGTCGGGCGGCAGGAGCGGCCGCTCACTGCCTCCGGTTGCCGCGGCGGTGGCCGGCCTGGCGCTCTTCGCGGGGGCGGCCGTGGTCGCGCCCGCCGGCGCGGCGCCACGCTGCGTGTCCATCAGCGTCTTGATCTGGGCGCGCGTCAGCGGCCCGCGCAGGTAGGACATCGCCCAGCGGGACTCGAAGACGACCGGATGATCCTCGTGGACGTTGTTCAGCAGGAAGATGCGGCTGGAGAGGCCGGAGAGCGTGCGGTCGAGCCCCGCGCGGTCGAAGCCCTTCCCGGCGCCAACCGCGGCGCCTTCCAGGCCGTCGAGCACGCGCGCCTTGTCCCGATCCGTCTGCAGCCGGCCGATGAACCAGGTCCCGGTATTGGACAGGCCCTTGTAGTCGAGATCCACCGGGTTCTGGGTGGCGAGCACGACGCCCACCCCGAAGGCGCGCGCCTGCTTGAGCAGGGTGAGCAGCGGAGTCTTGGACGGCGGGTTGGCCACCGGCGGGAAGAAGCCGAAGATCTCGTCCATGTAGACGAGCGCCCGGAGGCTCGTGGTGCCCGACTGCGTGCGCATCCAGCCCACCACCTGGTTGAGCAGCAGCGAGACGAAGAACATCCGCTCCGCGTCGCTCAGATGCGCGATGGAGACGACGGCCACCCGTGGCTTGCCCGCGGGCGTGTGGAGCAGGGCGTCCACGTCGAGGGGCTCGCCCTCCATCCAGGCCCCGAAGCCGGGCGCGGCCAGCAGGTTGTTGAGCGACATGGCGAGCGCGAAGCGCTCCTTGGACGGGAAGAACGCCTCGAGATCCAGCACGCCCACCCGCTTCACCGGGGGGGTCTGGATCTGCTGGATCAGGCCGGCCAGGTCGAGCTCCTGCCCCTGCCGCCACGCCGCGTCCAGGATGGTGGCGATCAGGATGTGCTCGCGGCTCCGGATCGGGTCGGCGTCGATCCCGAGCAATCCGAGCAGGCTCGTGGTCGTGGTGCCGATGCGCTCGCGCAGCAGCTCGTCGTCCTCGCGGATGGCGGGCGGCGGGGCCGCGAACGACTTGAGGATCGACAGCGGGATGCCCGCGTTGCTGCCGGGCGTGAAGACCGCGAAGTCGGCCGCGTCCCGCAGGCGCTGGATGCGCGCGCCGTCCTCCCCCCAGGCCGCGAGCCCGTTCCGCCACAGCTCGGCCTGCTGGCGGGCGTAGTCGTCCGGCGAGAGGTCCTTCCGACGCGCATCGTCCTCGTTGATCCAGGGGCGGAAGTCCGCCGGCTCGAGCCCGGGGAAGGTGAGGAGCAGGTTGGCCAGGTCGCCCTTCGGGTCGATGAGGAGCGCCGGGATGCCATCGATCGCCGCTTCCTCGATCAAGGCCAAACAGAGCCCGGTCTTGCCGCTCCCGGTCATGCCCACGCAGACCGCGTGGGTGACCAGATCCTTCGAGTCGTAGAGGAGCAGGTCGTCCTTCGGCTTCTTGCCTTCCCAGTCGTAGAGCCGCCCCAGGTAGAAGACGCCCAGCTTCTCGAAGTCACTTGCGTTGGGCATGGCGGCTCAGGGTAGCAGAACGTGCGCGGCTCAGGCCGTCATCTTGCCGCTTGCTCAGATCCGGCCGCGGCGGTAAAGAGACGAGATGCTTGGCAAGGTCGTGGTCATCACCGGCGCCACCTCGGGGATCGGCCAGGTCGCGGCGGAGCGGCTGGCCGGGATGGGGGCGCGCATCGTGCAAGTCGCGCGCGACGCGAGCCGCGGCGAGGCCGCGATGGCTCGCCTTCGCGCCCGCGCGCCGGACGTCGCGCACCGCGTTCACTACGCCGATCTCTCCCGCATGGCCGACACGAAGCGGGTCGCGGCCGAGATCGCCGCCGCGGAGCCCCGCGTGGACGTCCTGATCAACAACGCGGGCGCCCTGTTCACGGTCCGCCGGGTCACCGAGGACGGGCTCGAGCTGACCTTCGCCCTCAACCACATGGCGTATGTCCTGCTGACTCACGGGTTGCGCGAGCGCTTGGGCGCGTCCGCCCCCGCGCGGGTGATCAACACCGCCTCGGATGCCCACCGGCGCGGGCGGCTCGACTTCGACGATTTGCAGTCGGCCCGGGACTACCGCGGCCTGTCGGCCTACGGCCGGTCCAAGCTCTGCAATATCCTCTACACGCGGGAGCTGGCGCGTCGCTGGGCGGGCACCGGCATCACGGCCAACAGCTTGCATCCCGGCTTCGTCGCGACCCGGTTCGGTGACCAGAGCGGCGGCCTCCTGTCCTACGGCATCCGACTGGCCAAGCTCTTCGCGATCTCGACCGAGAAGGGTGCGGAGACCCTCGTGTTCCTGGCCTCTTCCCCCGAGGTGGCCACCATCAGCGGCGGCTACTTCTACAAGGGCCAGCTCGCCCTGCCGACCAGGGAAGCGCAGGATGACGAAGCGGCCCGGCGTCTGTGGGCCGAGACCGAGCGGCTGGCGGGCCTGGGGAGCTGACGAGTGTTCGCGAGACCGGGCGTGCTCACCGCGGGCGCGGTGCTGCTGGCCACGCTCACGCTGGCCCTGGTCACGGCGCCCCGGGCCGACCAGTGGCCGCCGCCCGAGACGCGCGAAGGGTGGAGTCCATCCCGTGACCATTTCGTCCGCGTGATCCCGGGCAAGGGCATCGGCGAGACGGTGGGCTTCCGCGGCGCTCCCACCGGACCCCATGCGACGGCCGAGCTCTACCGGCGCGCGAGCGACCGCTCTTACCGCCTGGCCTGGACGATCAGCCTCGTGAACCCGGTCGCCCCGATCGATCTATTCTTGACCGATCGAGGCTACCTGGTCACCCTCGACAACTGGCACAACATGGGCTACGGCAAGATCGTCGCGTTCTACTCTCCGGAGGGCTCGCTGATCCGGAGCTATGCCCTCGACGACCTGTTCTCGCCGGCCGAGATCGAAAAGCTCCCGCGGTCGGTGTCTTCGATCTGGTGGCGGAAGCAGCTCACGTACGTTCGGCCGGACCAGCAGAGCCTCTACGTGTCGGTGGGTGATGGAGGCCGGGAGCTCGTCTTCGAGACCGAGACCGGCGCCTACCAGTTTTGTGAGACGCGAGACGGAGTCTACCGCTGTCGCAGCACGAAGGACCAGCGACAGTGGCGAGGATACCGCGACCCTCCGCTCCGCCGCTGAGCGTCGCGGCGCATCGCGGTTACCTCCACAGCGACCATGTGGGGGAGTCCCTCATCGGCGGACCGCGGTAGAAGGCGGGGGAACTGCGAGCTACCGCCGTCCGGCCCGGCGAGCCCGGCCCAACGCCGTCGTGAGCCTGGAGATGGCGAGCGCCCGGATCTTGGGTGACAGAGGATACGTGTCGCCCCCGGCATGGACCACGTCGATCGACTCGAGGCCGAGGTCCCGGATCGCGACGTGCATGGATTTCGTGACGCCGGGCGCATCGGTCCGCTTGAACTCGAACCCGCGGCGCCTCCCCTCCCGCACCACGAGCAGATCCAGCTCGGCGCCCTGATGGGTGGCCCAGAAGAAGCACTGCTCCGGCCGCGCGTGGAGCGCCCGCACCACCTCCTGCAGCGCGAATCCCTCGAACGAGGCCCCGACCTTCGGATGTGCCTCGAGGGCCCGGGCGCTCGGAAGGTCGAGCAGAACATGGAGCAGGCCGGTATCGGCGATGTAGACCTTGGGCGTCCTCACCACGCGCTTGCCGATGTTCTCGCTCCAGGGCCGCAGCACGCGCACCATGAACGTGTTGGCCAGCAGGTCGAGATACCGCTTCACGGTGGATTCGGCGATGCCGAAGGCCCGCGCCAGCTCGGCGCCATTCCAGACCTGAGCGTGGTAGTGGGCGAGCATCGTCCAGAACCGGCGGATCGTCCCGGCGCCGATCGTGATGCCGAGCTGCGGGAGATCTCGCTCCACGAAGGTGCGGATCAGGTCGCGGCGCCAGCGCAGGCTCTCCTCGTCGGTTCGGGCGAGGTAGGGTCGGGGGTATCCGCCCCGCAGCCAGAGCCGCTCCCAGCGCCCCTCGACATCGGAGAGGCCGAATCCCTGCAGCTCGACGTACGCAATGCGCCCGGCCAGCGACTCGGATGACTGCTTGAGCAGCGAGGGCGACGCGCTGCCGAGGAGGAGGAGGAAGCGGGCGGGCCGTCGGCCGCGGTCCGAGAGGACGCGCAGCACCGGGAACAGCTCCGGCCGTCGTTGGATCTCGTCGATGACGACCAGCCCGCGAAGCGGCCCGAGCGTCGTCGTGGGATCCGCGAGGCGCGCGATGTCTCGCGGATCCTCCAGGTCGAAGGTCGTGGTGGGGGCCGGCCAGGCGCGGGTGATCTCGCGGGCGAGCGTCGTCTTGCCGATCTGGCGCGGTCCGAGGATCGCCACCACGGGGCTCGTCCGTAGCAAGGCTCTGATCTCATGCAGCTCGGTGGCGCGGCCGAACACGCGAGAACGATACCATGAAATCCTATCGGTACTCACTAGCATTTCATGGTGTCAGAGCCCACGAAATGGGCAGGCCGGGGCCCGCCGGAGAGGACCCGAGCTGAAGACTACGTTGCAGGGGCGGCACCGGCCACGTCGTCTTCGAGCCGCGGGACTTACGCGCACGGTTGGCCGCGCTCACCCCGCGGCCGCGCATCAATCTGATCTTCTATCACGGGGCGCTCGCCCCGCACGGCGGGTGGCGGGCGGCCGGGGCGAGTTACGGGGTTGCGGCGGCGGTCCCCGTGCTGGCCGCGGGCGTCTGCGCCGCTCCCAGCGAGAGCGCCGTCCTGAATGGGACGGGCGTCCCCGGCGAGCGCGGAGCCGCCGTGCGCGCACCCCGTCGCGGTTGGACGTGGGCGCAGTTGAGGCAGCGGGCGTTCGATGTAGGAGCGATGCTCAGTCCTGGGTTGCCCGCCGTTTCGAGGCTCGTCGGCGCGATGGTGCGGCTGCGCCGCGCCCGGAAGCTCTCCCGGTAGGACGGCGGCGGGCCGGGCCGGTCGCACTGCCCTCACGTCCCCTCACCTGATCGCCGACTCGCCGCGTCTCGTCGATCGGCAAATCGGGCGTCTGTCCGTCAGACTTCGCGTCGTACGCGAAGGGCGCGGCATCGCGCGCATAGCCGATGGCGCGGTAGCCTCGGAGTCGCTTCTCGAACATCCGCAGGAGGAGTGGCACCTCGCGATCGACGTAGTCGTAGATGCGCACCTCCGCCTTGCCGGGGTGGAGCCGGTGGAGCCGACCGGCGTACTGGACCAGGGTGCCCTTCCAGGACACGGGCATCGTGAGGAACAGGGTGTCGAGCCGTGCGTCGTCGAAGCCTTCGCCGATGTACCGTCCCGTGGCAAGCACGAGCCTCGGCTCGTCATCTGGAATACGCGCGAGGCGCGCCGTGATCTCGCGGCGCGCCCTTGGTGTCATGCCGCCCTGCAGGACGAGGAGATTGCGGACGAGGGGCCGAAGCCGGGCGGCCAGATGCTCCAGATGGTCCTTCCGCTCTGTCAGGAGGATTGGCGACCGGCCTTCCTCGATCGAGTGGACGACGTCGCCGAGGATCAGCCGATTCCGTCGCTCGTCTCCGGCCAGCGCGCCGTAGAGAGCCTGAATGCCCTGGTTTGGGTCGAGAGCGTTTCCGGTGAAGTCGGTCTGGCGGACCACCAGCCGGTGGTCGAATGGCCGGCGGGCCGCCTGGCTCTTGGGATCCACGGCGTAGCGCACGGGCCCAAGCTGCATGTCGAGGATCGGGTGGAGCCCGTCCCGCCTGCGAGGCGTGGCCGTCAAGCCGGTGATGAAGCGCGCCTTGACCTCGGAGAGGACCCGCTCGAAGGACACCGCCGGGACGTGGTGGCACTCATCGACGATGACGTAGCCGTAGCCCGCCACGACGTCGTCCACCTGTCCCTCCCGGACGAGGCTCTGTAGCATGGCCACGTCCAGCTGACCCGTTGGCGTCCGTTTGCCCGCCCCGATCTGCCCAATCGCCTTCGGGTCCAACCCGAGGAACATCGACAGCTGCGCGATCCACTGGTCGAGCAGAGGCTGTCGATGGACGAGGACGAGCGTGCTTCGGGCCCGGGCCGCCACGAGGTAGGCCCCCACGACCGTCTTGCCAACTCCCGGCGGTGCCACAAAGACGCCGGTCTCGTGCGCCAAGAGCGCCCGCGCGGCCTGCTCCTGGACGGGAGTCAGCTCGCCCTGGAACCCGAGGTCAAGCCGTCCGCCCTCCTGACGCCGGTCCTCGATGACCATGCGGCTTCCTGCCGCCCCGAGGAGTTCCTCGAGATCCCCGCGACACCCCCGGGGCAGTGCAACGTATTCTGGGAGCTCTTCGGCACAGGCGATCACCCGCGGAGTGAGCGCGGTCGAGAGCCGGAGCTGCTGCTTCTTGTAGAACTCGGGATTCTGGAAAGCTCCCAGTCGCTTGATCTGGTTGAGCTGCGACGAGAGCAGCCCCGCCTTCTCGATGAAGAGCTTCTGAGCCAGGACACCTCGGACGTTGCTGGGGAGTGGCCCCGGCAGGCGGACCGTGGCGGTCCGTCGAGACGGGGCGCGGTTCCAGGGGGCCCGGTCGTCGTCGCCCTCGTCGTCGGGCCACCGCACGCCCAGCACCTGACCGGTCCGCGTCGCGTCCCGCGCGATGCGCTCAACGACGGCAGGTTCGATCCGAGGGGTGGAGGCAAGGTAGGCCCACTGATCGGGATAGGGGGCGAGCTGTGCGTCCAGGAAGACCGTGTTGCCCGCCTGTCGGGGGCCGTGCTGGAGCGGGAGTGCGATGAGATTCCCGAAGCCGCCCCGGGGCAGCGTGTCCTGATGGGGAAAGAGCCGGTCGTAGGATCCCATGCTGAGCTGATGATGGCGAGACATCGTCTCCGTGAGCAGGAAGCACGCCATCTTCCGCGCCAGACTGGCAGCGACGGGCGCGGTGAAGAAGAACCAGGCATGGGCGCCTTGGCCGGATCGGGAACGCTCGACGGCGGTCGGCACGCCAATCGTCCGGCAAGTCTCCGCGAACGCCAACACGTCGTCCGCCCAGGAACTCTTGTCGAAGTCGGCGGCCAGGAGCCAGCAGGTCTCGTCCGTGAGGAGTGGGTAGACACCCACGACATGCCGCCCCTGGAGGTGATCGAGAATGATCCGATCCGTGACGGGGATAAACGCCTGGTTGGGACACTCCCCACACTTGACGCGAGGCTTCTCGCAGATGCCGCGTACCCACTCGTTCCCGCACGCGGGAGCGTATCCTTTGCGCCCGGTGGTGGTGTTGGTCCAAAGCCGCGGGTAGACATCGTCTCGGCCCCGGAAGAGTTGACGGAAGAGCGCCACCTTCTCGTTGGTAGTGTCGGGTCGGGTCGGATCTGGGAGGAGGGGAAGCAGCCGGCCGGCGGCGGGGGCCTCCAGAGCGGCCAGCGCCAGGTCGCTTCGGAGACCTTCCAGCCGATTCTGTGCCCGTCGGCGCTCATCTTCCAGGCCCGCGAGCCGAGCTTCCTCGCGGGCGATCGCCTCCCGGAGCTCTGCTGACGATGACGTCACGTTGGCCTGCGCCGCTTGCGATCGGAGTAACTGCGGCAATGACGGCACCCCTGGCCGCTTCTCAAGGCGACTGCCGAGCAGCCTGGATCAGGGCGGCGTCGATATCCGCGACCCGCTTGACGATCGCGTAGGCCCACGAGCCGTAGCTTCTGTCGGCATTCACCGCGGCCACCCAGCGTCTGGCGGCGGCTACCTTGACCTCTTCGAGGGGGTCGAAGCCCTTGGTTTCAAGCACGAGGTGTCTCGGCGGGTCGGTCCGGAGGCGGACGATGAAGTCCGGGACGTAGTCGTGAGTCTGCCCGTTGTGCAGGTAAGGCATGGCGAACCCGAGGCTGGCGTTCTTGGCGAAGGCCTCGACCCGGGCATGGGTATCGAGGACGTAGGCGGCCGATTGCTCCCATTTTGCCGTGTCCGCCACCACGTAATTGACGTGGCTCTTCACCACCTCGCGCACGTCACGGCTGGTCCAGAAGTCCCCCTCGACGGTCGAGCCCTCGCCCCTCCTGCTCTCGTAGCGCGGCAGCTCGGGCGCCTCGCCCTCCGACGTGTCAGGCTTGATGGCGCCGACGAGCGCCTCGATCACCCAGCCGTAGTAGGGTGACAGCGCGACGTCGAGCTTGTTCGCCGGCGGGAGTGGGTGCACTCGCTCGCCGAGGAACCGCTCGACGATCCGGGCGAGCTGCGGGAAGAGGACGTGGGCGGGTGCCTCGCAGCCCGGGTGGCCCACGTAGTCGCGTGTAAGGTCAGCCGCCATGTCGAACACGACTTGTTGCATCCGATAACCGGACCGATACGGGTTCAGGTCCACGCGCTCGAGCCTGCCGGGCCCAGTGAGCGAGGGCCGGCCTTTGTTATTGGGCAGCGCCGCCTTTACCTCCACCTCTGGAGGAATCTTCATCGGGTCGAGCGTCACGGATGGCACCGCAGTCCAGTTCAGCATGACGCGATTGCGAATGGCCTGCCGGTAGCCTTCGACCCGGGGGAAGCGGATCTCGAGGGCCGCCCGCGCCGGCACGGCGTGCACGTGATGACGCTTCGGTACCGGCGGCCGGGCCGCCCCCTTGTTCTCCTTGAACGGGATGACCTGAAAGGGCACGCCGAAGACCTTGGCAACCTCTTCGCCCAGCCGGCCGTTCTCGCCCACCTCGTAGCTCGAGCGCCGGAGCCCGCGGCCCACGACCTGCTCGCACAGCAACTGTGACATGAAGGGGCGCAGCCCCACGATGTGCGTCACGGTGCTGCAGTCCCAGCCCTCCGTGAGCATGCCCACGCTGACGATGCAGCGCACGTCGCGCCCGGGCGGATGTAGCGGCTTCCCGAGCTTCCGGGCGAGGTCCTCGAATCCGGCGGGGTGGATGGGTCGGCCCTGCCGATCCGGCGGCCAGGCGACCTTGCCGACAGTGTCGAGCGTGAGCCTCATCCACGCGGACTCGTCGCTCTTGGCCTGGTCACGGTCCGTCTCGTGCACCACCTTGGAGTCGACCCGGATCGTGTTCTCCGTCCCGGGTACGTTGCGGAAACCGGCGATGTTCACCGGCGGGATCCCGGCCGGCGGGCGGTCGAGGGCCAGCCACTCGTAGACGACCCTGGCGATGGCCGTGTTGCGGCACACGATGATGAAGACGGGCGGCCGGGGATCGTCCTGTCGCTCCGCCCATTCCGCCCGCAATTCCTCCCACAACCCGGCGAGCATGGCGACGGGCGTGGCCGCCCACTTCACCACCGCTTCCGGCTTTGGGTTGCCGCGGGAGCCGCCACGCTCGCTGGTCGTGAGCCGCGGCATGATCCAGCGCCAGATATTGAAGTAGCCGGGAATGTCGGCGCCGGTGGTGTCGCGCACGGCGAGCTGGGGGATCTTGAC
>Ga0184623_10001153_pt1 | contig 11450 bp, 13 predicted proteins | sample PLM1_100_b1_FD_133138 | JGI IMG/M metagenome (GOLD analysis project Ga0184623, IMG submission 133138) | Groundwater sediment microbial communities from an aquifer in East River, Colorado, USA - PLM1_100_b1 | ecosystem: Environmental > Terrestrial > Soil > Riparian zone | place: USA: East River...
CAAGGCCCACTACGTGGACAAAGGCGAGTACTACTTCGACCGATTCGGCCCGGCCAAGGCCGTCGTCCTGGCCCGGTTCATCCCCTCGTGCCCACTGTCCTCACTCAACATGAAGGCCTGCCGGTTCGGCTGGTCAGTTGCCGATTAGGCTGACGATGTCGCGGCCGTCCGCCTCATCGACCTGCAGGAAGAAGTAGCACCGAGGCCCCCATGAGCTCGCCGGTTCCGTCCGACTCACTGGGCCACGAGCCGCTGCCCTTCGCGAGCACCTCGGCATCGACACCGACGACGCCTGTCGGCACACGTTCGAGTTCGGATCCCAGCGGCGCCTGCTACTCCGACAACTTCCCGGACTTCACCATCACCAAAGCGTTCCAGGCGCCCAAAGTGAGCAAGTGCGAAGCCGCATCCCGCTCGGCCAGCCGCAAGGCATCCACGCAGCTCTTGACATCGTCACACTCAGTAATTCGCCGTAGGTTGGCGGCGGTATCCAGCGTGCCGTGCCGTTCTGGGCGATCCCGACGAGCGGGCCCGCCGCGGGCCAGGCCAGCACCCGCAACGGGGCGACCCGAGGGCGGCCGTGAACGTGCGCCCACCGTCGGCGCTACCCACGACGCCCCGTTCCGTCGTCGCCATGACCGGTTCAGCGGCGGTGGGACTCACCACGAAGTCGAGCATGGGCACGCGCAACCGCCCTCTCCCAGATCTTGCGATCGCGGGTGGCCATGAACTGGCCGCTGGTGCTGTCGTAGCCGTAGACGAGCCCGTGGGCGAAAGCGAGGCCGTGAAAGTCCGCCCTGCCGTGCAGCGAGAGCGTCGACCAGGTCCGGCCGGCGTCCGTGCTCTCGATCAAACCGAGCATTGGTGGCCCGGCTGACTTCACCGGTCATACCGGTGCTCACTAAACGGTGAACATCCCACCGCGCCTCGTGGGCCAGAAGTGACAACGACGCCAGCCTGTTTCAGACGATATGCACCGAGCACGAGCCGAAATGCGTGGCCAGCACGAACATCGGCACGGCCAGCAACACCAACGGCCCGGCGCTCGCCAGGCTCAGGACTCCCCGACTGCGCAGCATCTCGGCGAGCCCGATCCTGCGCGGCGGTGCGAGCAGCCGCTGCACCCGCGTGATGACGCCGGAGCCGGCCGCCGGCAGCCCCACCGACGGCACCGTGACCCCGGACTGCCCGCAGGCGAGTCCGAGCAACGCCTGAGCAACGGCGACCCCGCCGTACCGGCGCGCGGCAACGTCGTCGGCGAGTAGCTCCAATAAAGCGGCGATCTCCCGCTCGGCAGCGAGGAACACTGGAACCACACCAAATGCACGAGTGAAGCCGCGCGCGACGATGAGCGCGAGATGATGGCGGCCGGCGAGATGAGCGTGCTCATGGGCTAGGGCGGCATCGAGCTGCCGCGGCGTGAGCGCGGCCCGAGCACCACTGGTCACTACGATGGTGTGCGGCCTGCCCGCCACGCAGTACACGGCGGGGACCGCAGCATCGACGACCATCACGCCCAGCGCTGCGTCCTGGCGGCCGACAAGCCGGACCGCCTCGGCGTGCCGGCGCCGGCCGCGCCGGTCCTGGCAGGCTACGGCGACGATCGCCCAGCCGAACCGCCCGACGACCAGCGTCGCGATGGTTACGCCGACGGCCGGAGTGGTGACAAGCATTACCGCGAGCACCCACGAGGCGATTACCGAGACGGAACAGAGCTGCCAGGCGACCACCCCGAATCGGGGCGCCTGCCAGGCCGCCGGCATCGCCTGCCGGAGCATGGCCGGACCGGCTAGCGCGAGAACGCCGCCGGAGGTTAGCGCGCAAACGGTGCTGTTCACGGCGCTGTTTCGTCGAGTTGTCGCAATGCCTGCTGCAACGCCGCGGCCTCGGCCGGATCCATCTGTTCGAGGAAGTGCACGAGGGTCGCGGCCCTGTCCTCACTGGAACTCAACGCCTCGCGCATCAGCCGGGCGCTGTACTCCTCGCGCGACCACACCGGCCGGTACCGGTAGGCACGGCCGTCGCGTTCGCGTTCGAGCCAGCCCTTGCGGTGCAGGTTGTCCATGACCGTCATGACGGTGGTGTACGCGATCACGCGCTGCTGGTGCAGATGCTCGAACACGTCGCGGACCGTGGACGGGCGGCCCCACGTCCACATGGTGTCCATGATGACCGCTTCCAGGTCACCGAAGCCCCGCATCCCCACTGGTTCTCCTGCCCGTCGCGACTACGAGACAGCATAGTGCCAGGCAGTGGGCCCGAGGTGGCCCTTCCACGTGCCGTGGTGGCGGCGGTCGGCCGCCGCCACGGTCACGACGTCAGCGACGCTTGAGCACGTAGAGGCCACTGTTCATGTCCGACGCGAGCACGTAGCCGCGGTCCAGTGCGACGCCCCAGACCTGGGCGCAGGGCTCCTCGCAGAAGAAGTCCGGGTTGACGTAGTCGCTGTCCGGCACGAACTGCGCGATCTTTCGCGGATGCCTCGGGTCGGCGCTGTCCGCGGCTACCACTCCGAGGGAGTACCAGGAGAAGTAGGTCACGTGACCGCGGACCTTCGGGTCATGCACGGTGTCGTTCTCGAAGCCCTCGACCGAGAACGTGCTGAGGAGCCGCGGGCGCGCCGGGTTGGAGATGTCGTAGTAGCGCGGCAGCCCTGCCTCGGTCTCCTGGGTCTCGACCAGCAGCCGGCCGCCACGGGCGACGTAGGTTGAGTGGGCGGCGCCCCTGTCCGGAGTGGTCCGGCCGAGGTAGCGCGGGCGGGCTGGGTTACGGATATCGAGGATGACGGTGCCCAGGTCCCAGTACGACAGGTACGCGCGGCGGAGCTGGTCGTCGACGCGGACGGAGTGGACGAAGTTGGCCTTCTTTTCTGCGGTCGGCGCGATGCCCAGCTGGCGCCAGGCGCCCCACTCCCCCACGTCGCGTGGCCTGGTCGGCCGGCTCACGTCCACGATGCGGAAGTCGGACCGGCCCGGGGTGGTGGCCGTGTTCGTCGCCGGGTCGTAGTCCGGCGAGGTGGTCAGTTCGGAGTTGATGATCGCCGTGTAGACGTAGGCGCGACCGGCGGAGGCACCGAGCCAGATCTCGTGCGATCCACGGGTCTTCGGGGCGGCGTAGAGCGCCAGCTTCTTCGGTCGGGTCGGGTGGGTGACGTCGTAGAGCCCGAAGCCGCGGAACGCCGCAGTGTTCTTGCGGTCGCAGACCTGGAACGTGACGACCGCCAGGTCACCGTGGAAAGCGCGGGTGTCGACGCGCTGCACGATTACCTTCTCGGTCCAGGTGCCGGCCAGGGTCGGGTCGGAGGCCGCGTCGGCGAAGGTCGACAGGTGCCGCGGGTGGCGGGGGTCATGCAGGCCGTAGACGCGGATGCCCTTCGACAAGCAGCCCTTGCCGACCCAGCTGCCGAGGAACGCCATCCCGCGGTAGGCGTAGACGTCGCCGGTGGTGCCGGCGCCGGGGTTGACGTTGGCGAGTTGTTCGAAGCCGACGGTGGTGGGTCCGCCGGGCGCGGAAGGCTGGGGTGGGCCTGGCGGGTGGGCCGCCGCGGCGGCCGCCGGAAGGCGAGCGTCGTCGCGAGCAGCCCGACGAGCAATACACGCAGTCGCACGGTGGTGACTCCTGTCGTGTTGGTATCGCGCCGGCCAATCCGGCACCCGCCCGTTATACGCGTATACGCCCAGGGCAAGAAGGGAAGGGTCGTCTTATCCCCATACGACAGCGGCCGCGCGGATTACGGCGCGGCCACAGTCCGGGCGAGTGCGCCGGCATTGGCGCGGCGGCAACAGGTCAGCTCGCCAGCTCGTAGCCGGCCTCCTCGACCGCCGCGCGGACCTGCGCGGCGTCCACCGACTGGTCGCTGGTGACCGTCACCGATCCTGCCGCCAGGTCGACCTCTACGCCGGTTACGCCCGGGATGGCGCCAACCTCGGTTGAGACGGCCTGTACGCAGTGTGCGCACGTCATGCCCGCGACGGCGTAGGTGCTGGTGGTCATCGGTGTCTCCTGTGCGTCCAGTAGGGATAGGTGGTTGATCAGATGTTTGGTTGATGGCTTGTTTCGTCAGCTCGTCGTCGCTTGCCGGTGAAAGTCCGGTCCGGGTAGCCGCCAGGGGGCCCGGTAGCAGGCTGGCGGTCTCGTCTGGAAACGGGCGGGGTCGAAGCCCAGCGTCAAGCGCCCGGAGGGGCGTGCAACCGAACGGTCCGCAGCGTTAGGCGAAGCCTGCCGCGTCGTTACAAGACTCATCCGGTGACGGGTGGGACGAGGGAGTGCCGAGCCCGGAGGAGAAGGGCGAAGGCCATGGAAGCGGTGAAGAGCCTGGAGGCGCAGCCGTGAAGGACTCCTCGGCGTAAGGGGCGTGGAACGTTCGGATAGTGACGGCGGGAACTGGAGAGGCCCTCCCCGGCCCCAGCGGACTGCGCAAGACCGTTGGAGCGCGGCGACCTATAACCGGTGACGAGCCGGGAAGTGGAAGCCAGCCGGGTGGGCGTCGGAGGTGGTCGTAGTACCGATCGAGCCGAGCGGACAACAGAACCGCTGGTGAGGGAAGGGCCACTACTTCGTCGATGCGTGCTGATGTAGATGGAGGTGCCCGGTGAGTGCCGAATCGGCTAGTCCCGCCGACAGTGGACGTTCTCCGCTGGACAAGGTGCGTGCCTTGCAACACACGCTGTACCGGACGGCCAAGGCCGATCCCGGACGACGGTTTCACGCGCTGTGGGACAAGGTCCTGCGCAGGGACGTCCTGTGGCGTGCGTGGGTCGCGGTGCGCATCAATGACGGCGCATCGGGCATCGACGGCACCACTTTGGTCGAGGTCGAGGAGTACGGGGTTACCCGGCTCCTCGATGAGCTGGCCGACGAGTTGGGGCAGGGCAGGTATCGGCCGTTGCCGGCGCGTAGGGTGTTCATCCCGAAGCCGGGCACCAACGAACAGCGGCCGCTGTCGATTCCTGCGGTTCGTGACCGGATCGTGCAGGCCGCGGTGAAGATCGTGCTTGAGCCGGTCTTCGAGGCGGATTTCTTGCCGTGCAGCTTCGGGTTCCGCCCGAAGCGTTCGGCGCACGACGGGCTCCAAGTCGTCATCGATGAGGCTTGGCGGGGCCGCCGGTGGGTGGTGGAGACGGACATCGCGAACTGTTTCGAGGCGATTCCGAAAGACAAGTTGATGCAGGCGGTCCAGGAGCGTGTTGCCGACCAGTCCGTGCTCAAGCTCCTGCGCGTGATCTTGCGCGCGGGGGTGATGGACGCGGGCGTGGTTCGGCACTCGGCAACCGGAACTCCACAAGGGGGTGTGATCAGTCCCTTGATGTGCAACGTGTACCTGCACCGGCTCGACCGGGCATGGGACAGCCGAGCACACGGGGTGCTGGTCAGGTTCGCCGACGACGTGCTGGTGATGTGCGCTACCCGCGAGCAGGCCGAGGCCGCCTTGGCGCGGCTGCGGTTGCTGTTGGCCGAACTCGGTTTGGAGCCGAAGGAGGCCAAGACTCGCATCGTGCACCTTGAGGAGGGCGGCGAGGGATTTGACTTCCTCGGCTTCCACCACAAGTGGGTGCGATCGCGGGGATGGCGTGGAAAGCGCGGTATCACCTTCCTGGCCCGCTGGCCCGCAGACAAGGCGATGCAGCGTGCCCGCGACTGTGTCCGTGAACTCACGGTCCGGTCCCGGCTGCTGCTCTCGGTTGACACGGTGGTGCAGGACATCAACATGTTCCTGCGCGGGTGGGCGGCGTACTTCCGCTACGGCCACTCCGTGCACCGGTTCAACTCGATCAGGAACTATGCGCTGGAACGGCTGGCGATCTTCATCGGGAAGCGGCACAAACGCGGCCGAGGCTTCGGCCTGAACGTGGTCGCCTACCGATCGCCCGACCAGTGCGGGCTGATCAACCTCAACGGAACCGTTGTCGCACCCAGGGCCAACAAGCCCTGGCGGGACAAACCGAATGCCGGCGGTGAACGGCGTCGGTGAGCCGTGTGCGGGAGAACCGCATGCACGGTTCGAAGCGGCGGGAGCTGGAGCGGTAACGACCTGACCACGGGCACAGGTGAGCGCACAACCGACCGGGAAACCGGCGGCATACAGGCCCCTGGTCCTACCGTCAGACATCATTCACCTCTCCAGTTCCCGACCCGACTCGATACGTTTGGGTCGGGCCCGCGGCGCTCAGCTGCGGACCAGGCAGGCGATGGCGTCCGACGCCTCCCACACCTTGCTTTCGGCCTCCGCGCCACCCTTGGCTGCGGCGTCGACCGCGCAGGTGCTGAGGTGCTCTTCGAGTAGCTCAAGGGACTGCAGCGCGCGGGTAGCGGCAGATTCGCCATCGCGCGTCCTCCCAGGTCACACGAACCATACCCCCCTACAGTATGGGCAGCCAATACGGGCACGAAACCTGCGGCAGCTCGCCCCGGTGCGCGAGTGAACCAGCTACGAAGCAGAGTCGTACTGTAGAAACGTGTACCGACCAGCCGCCGACGACGGGGGCCGTAGCCGCGCCATCGCGGCGATGGCCGCCGTCTTCGCTGTGCTGGCTATGCATGGACTCAGTTGCATGGCCGACAGGGCCCACGCGGCGGGTATCCCGGTCATCGCGGGGGGCGTTGGCTGCCCACCTGGTCGGCGAAGCGCGCCCGCATGACTGCCCGGACTGCACCCACCACGACAGCGGGCCCGTCGGCTGCTACAGGCCAGCACCCTGGGCGCAGTGCCGATGGCGCCTGCCACGTGGGCCGGTGGCACCGAGCGCCACGGCGACCATGGCGGCGTGCCGTGCATCGCCATCCTCAGCGGGTTGGCGCTACTCGCCCTACTCGCCGCCGCTGCGACATCAACCGGACTGCCCGTCCTGGCAGCCGATGGCGTGTGGTTGCAGCTGCGCCCGCGACCACCGACCGCCCTGCGCCGCCCATCGCCGAGCCAGCTCTGTGTGCTCCAGACCTAGACCGACGGCTGCCGGCTCGTTCCAGCAACGCCGGACACGGTCCAGCAAATTCGGTTCACCACAGAGAGGTTCACCCATGAGGAAGTTCTTGGCGCTGTTCGCCGCGCTGTTCGCCCTGACACTCGTCGCGGCCTGCGGCGACAACGGCATGGAAGGCATGGATCACGGCTCGTCGAAGTCCAACTCATCGAGCAAGAGCGCGGACCGCAACGCGGCCGACGTGAAGTTCGCCCAGGAGATGATCCCGCACCACGGTCAAGCCATCGAGATGGCCAAGCTCGCGACCACCCGTGCGTCCAGCCCGGAGGTCAAGACGCTGGCCCAGAGAATCGAAGGCGCGCAGGACCCGGAGATCAAGACCATGTCCGAGTGGCTTAAGGCATGGGGCGAAGACATCCCCGCCGCCGACATGGGCAGCATGGCCGGGCACGACTCCATGTCCGGAATGATGAGCGCGAATGACATGGCCAAACTCGAGAAGGCGTCTGGCGCCGAGTTCGACCGGATGTTCGTCGAGATGATGATCCGCCACCACCAGGGCGCGACCGAGATGGCCAAGACCGAGCTGAAGGACGGCAAGAACACCAAGCCGAAGGAACTGGCCGCCCAGATCGAGAAGGCTCAGACCGCCGAGATCGGCGAGATGCAGGCGCTGGTCAACGGTTGAGTAGTGGATCGGGGCGGGCCCCCTGCCCGCCCCGATGCAGCCTGGCCGGTGCGTTCGTGCTCTTTACTATCCGGGTTAGTATCAGCTGTCTTCGGACAGCGAGGGAGGCCCGCGGAGATGTCGTCGCAGCTTGACGGTGCAGGCACGCACCGGCGTCAAGCGGCCAATCCACCCCCACGGCGTCGCGGCGTCGATCTGGTTTGCGTCGAACCCTCAGCGCCGCATTACCGAACTACCACGTAGAACGTAACGACGCAGGCGCTGGCAAGGGGAATGCTGCCCATGACTGCTCGACCATCACGTCTGCGACGTGCCCTCGTGGTCGCGGGTTCGGCCGCCGCGCTGTCGCTGCTCACGCCGGCCGTCTCCGCCTGGAGCGATGTCACGGTGACACCCGCCCAGGCGACGTACGGCGGCTCGGCCGGAGTGACGTTCCGCGTGACCAATGCCAGCCGGTCCGCGTCGATGACCCGCGTGACGATCTATCTCCCCGAGGCGACACCGATCGGTGAGGTGTATCCCTACTCCGTGCCCGGCTGGGCGCCGAAGATGTCGATGCGGACGGTGAGCCAGCCATCCCAGTCCGGCTCGCGCATTCGGACCACCCAGGTGGCTACCGCGGTCGAGTGGAATGCATTTCCAGGGAAGGCTCCGAAGCCGGGCGAGGTCGCCGAGCTGTCGCTGTCACTCAACCCGATCCCAGTCGCGGACCGGCTGGTGTTCACGGTCGTAGAAGCGTACTCGGACGGCACGGTGGTGCAGTGGGGCGCCGCAGGAGGTACCGGCTCCGCCCGTCCCGGTCCAGTCATCGAACTCGTGCCGCCCCGCGGACCGCGACCAAGGCGCCGGCACGCCGACCCAGACGGACCGAGCCGACGGCACCGACGCGCCCGCCGGCCCATCGCCGCTCCTCTTCATGGGAGGCCTGGTCGCCGGCCTTGTCGCCGCTTCCGCGTTCGCGTTGGTCCGCCGGCGAGCCGCGCCGAACGTGTCACCTGCCGGATCCGACGGCCCCGCAGCGCCAGCCGACACCGGCTAAGGTGCGGTACCCGCTGCCAGGCGAGCTTGTCCGGCGCGGCCCGGAACACCTGGCCGTCGGACGTGACTCCGATGGTGAGGCCGGCGCCCGGTTGCTCGACCTCGACGAGCGGTGGGGCGCCCGCGATCGGCTGGAGGGCCCTGCCGCGGTCGGAGCTGCGCAGGAGGCCGCCGAGGGTGGCGGCCCATACCACGTCGGGCTTGCTCGGGTGGGCCGCGAGGTCGAGGGCCGGGATCCGCGCGCCAGGGGCCCCAGGTCTTGCCTGCGTCGGCGCGGTGCCGGACCCGTTCGGACAGCGCGTCGAAGACGTACAACGCGGCGCCGGCCGGCGCGAGTGAATGGAAGTCGGCCTGTCCCGCTTCCGAGACGTGCTCCCATGTCTGCCCGGCGTCCCGACTGGCCTGCAGCCCCAGGTGTGGGGAAGAGGCGTTCTCTTCCAGCCCCGGGTGGCCACTCGCGAGGAGGGTCCGTGGACCGACCACGGTGAAGCCCATGACGTCCCGGGCCAGACCGACGCGGCCCGGCCCACCACCGTACGCGACGCGGAAGAGCCCAAAGTGGAAGGCGACGTAGACAGCGCCGTCCGATGGGTCGATGCCCAGTCCGTGGATGTGCCCCGGGCAGGCGGACTCCACGCCCGCCGGTAGCCCTGACGGCGCCGGTTCGGATGAGCACGCCGCTATGGCCAACATGGTCATCACTGCGGGAAGACACGGCGCCAGCGACGGTGAGGCATTGGCGGTCGCGCCGTTGGGCTCACCGAGCTCGCTCCACCCGCAGCCAGGTCCGGCGACATACCGGGAACCTCAGCTACCGGTTTGGGATGACGTCCCCTGCTGACAGTCTCGCGGCGAAAGCGTTGAGGAGGGCTTGCGGCTTCGGCGGCATCGGAACGAGTCAGCGCGGGCGGTGCAACCCAGCCAGCGTGACCGCGACAAGTCGGCGGACCGCGGCCTTGGACGGCAGGCTGCTGGCGGCGGTGAGGGCGTGCAGGCAGTAGCTGGCGAGTTCGTCGGGCGCGATGTCGTCGCGGATGTCGCCGGTGGCGGCACCCTCGGTCAGCAGGTCTCGGATCATGTCGCGGAGGTGCTGCTGCGCTCGTGCGACGTGGGCGTCTCGGTGCAGGAGCGCCGCGAGTTCGGTGTCGTGGTGCCCACGGGACTCGTGGGCGATGAGCGCGAAGGCTTCCAGTACCGCTTCGAGTCGCTGGCCGGCGTCGGCGGCGTGGTCGCGGACCTCGGCGAGCTGTCCGAGGTGGCCGGTGATCTGACGTTCGTGCCAGGCGAACAGGATCGCTTCAACGTCGGGGAAGTACTTGTACAAGGTCGCCCGTCCGATGCCGGTCTGCTCGGCAATCTGCGACATGGTCACCGACAGCAGCCCGTGCTCGGCCACCAGCGCCGCGGTGGTGTCCAGGATCGCCTCGCGCACCGCGTGGCGGTGCGCCTCGATCGTCTCGTTCCACAGTCTCGGCACCAGCCCAGGATACGTGACGACTAGTACAGAGACACTGCATCTTTGACAAAGACAGACTGTCTCGTAAACTGGGGAAATGATGACCTTGACAGCCACGCGCGATAGAGGAGGACATGCACATGATTAAGTCGCCTCGCAACCGCGACTCCGGCGTTGGGCCCGAACGCGGATCGACCACCGGCATGCCACGCTGGGTATGGGTGGTTGGGATCATCGTGATTGTCGTGGTCCTGCTGGTTGTGGCACTGCTCCTCCTTGGCGGTGGCCTTGGTGGCCACGGCCCCAGTCGCCACACATCGTCCAAAGCCCACACACCGCCCGCCAGCGTCGCGGCCACGATGTTGGCGAGGTAGCTGCGGGGCGTGAACCCCCGTTACAGGCGGCGCAGGCAGCACGAGTCGCGTACGCAGCACGAGCGGCCCACCGGGCTTGTGCCGTGGACGCAGCCATTTGTTTGCGACTTCATCACCAGCGGTCGACAAGCGTATGGATAGAGGTATCTGCTCATGGATCTTGCGATACAGGTCAGCGATGTCGTCAAGGCGTACCCGTTGAGCGCTGGCGAGTTCGTTGCCGTTGATCACCTCAGCCTCGACATCGCGCGGGGCGAGTTCGTCGCGGTCGTTGGGCGGTCGGGCAGCGGTAAGACGACGTTGCTGAATCTGCTCGCCGGTATCGATCGGCCCACCTCGGGGACGGTTCGTGTCGCGGGCGCCGATCTTGGTTCGTTGTCGGAGTCCGGACTGGCCGCCTGGCGGGGACGCAACGTCGGGCTGGTGTTCCAGTTCTTCCAGCTGTTGCCCACGCTGACCGTGGTCGAGAACGTGATGCTGCCGATGGACTTCGCCAGGAAGATCCCGGTGGGCGAGCGGCGCGATCGGGCGCAGCACTTGTTGGAGCGGATGGGCGTTGGTGACCAGGCCGACAAGGTGCCCGCGATGCTGTCCGGGGGCCAGCAGCAGCGTGCTGCGATCGCCCGGGCGCTGGCCAACGATCCGCCGATCCTGCTGGCCGACGAGCCGACCGGCAATCTCGACTCCCACACGGCCGACGCCGTCTTGGAGCTGTTCGCCGACCTGAACACCGACGGGCGGACCATAGTGGTAGTCACCCATGAACGCGACATCCGCTCGATCGTCGGTCGAGAGGTGACCCTGATGGATGGCCGCGTCGTCACCGACGAGGGCGAGCGGGCGGGGGTGTGACAGCGTGACCAGCCTGCTTGCGGTCAAGCTGCGCAGGGACCTGCGGGCGACCTGGCCCCGGATGGTGCTGATGGTGGTCGCGATCGCGGTCAGCCTGACGGTGTTCAGCGCGGTGCTCTTCA
>Ga0184623_10001154_pt1 | contig 11446 bp, 8 predicted proteins | sample PLM1_100_b1_FD_133138 | JGI IMG/M metagenome (GOLD analysis project Ga0184623, IMG submission 133138) | Groundwater sediment microbial communities from an aquifer in East River, Colorado, USA - PLM1_100_b1 | ecosystem: Environmental > Terrestrial > Soil > Riparian zone | place: USA: East River...
CCCCACATGGCCAGCAGGGCCGCCAGACCGCTGCGGCCGGACTCGTCGTCGTCTGCGATCAGGATTCTATGCTTCATGGTCGTCCCCTTTCGGGAAGCTCGCGAGGGTTCACGGTGGAGGCTCCAATCTTCGCGGCCTAGGCTGCAAGACATATGCCCTCGAAATTCCTGGAAGGGAGCTCAGAGCGGCGACAGTCGGCCACTGCCGCAACGACGAAGCTTTACGAGGTATATGTCAAGATCTACTCGAACACGATTCGCCCGACGCGAGCTCTGGACTGGGAAGATCTTACCGTGTAACTACGAACCAGCCCAGTCGATGTCGAGCCGGGCCAACCCCGTGGCCGGGTCGATTCTCCGGCGGAGCGTCGCCGGGGACTCGACGATCATGACCTCGAGGGTCGGGTCCACGGTGCCCCCCAGGAGGTGGCCCCCGAGGGCGCTCCCGTCGTACCGGGCCACCACCACGTGGGCGTGCACCCGCGGCTCGCCGGCGTCGAGGGCGACGTTGCCGACCAGCGAGACCACCTCGACCTGCTCCCGGATGACCCGCCGGGCGTAGTCGCGCCGGGTCCGGTCGAAGAAGCCGAGGGTCACCCCCGAGAAGGCCCCGATCCCGGTCAGCGACGCGCCGGACAGATCGAAGCGCTTGGCGGCCGCGGTGAGGGCTTCCACCGGGTCGTCGCCGCGGTCGCACACCATCACGAAGCTGCGCCGGCCCTCGACGTCATCGAGCTGCTGGATCTTCATGTCCCGCTCCTCTCGTCAGAGGCCTCAGGCCCGCTCGGCCACCGCCTCTTTATCGCGCTTGCGCAGGCCCACCAGGCAGGCCACCAGGACCCCGGTCATCACGGTGAGCAGCCCGAGCTCGATCATCGCGTAGCGGAAGACCGCCTCGCCCTGCTCCATCAGCTTGCCGAACTCCGCGGTGAGCACCAGGATCCGCCGCACCGCCGCGATCATGGCCACCAGCACGAAGGGCTCCGGCACGAGCACGTGCTCCCGGAACGACACCTGCACCGTGTACAGGATCTCGATCATCATCAGGATCAGCAGGAGCTGGTCCAGCATCCCCACGATGCTGCCCCCGATCGTGCCGGCCCCGATGCTGCGGGCGAACGTCACCGCCGCGTTGAGCAGCAGCCCCACCGCGCCCGCCGCCAGCAGCACCGCGATCCCCACGTAGAGGACGTCCTCCACCTGGGTGAACGCCTGCGCGATGCGCTCGCGCACGGCCGGCCCCGCCCGCCCCGCGGGACTCACCGGCGCCTCACCGCCGCCCCGTCAATGATCAGCACGAACCCCATGCGCTGTGGGGCATCGGCAATCCCTGTGCCACGCGCCGGGCGCGGACCGCCGCGCGGCTAAGCGCTCGAAAGGCGGCGGCCCCGCGCGCGCGGGCTGGGGTCGGCTCCCAGCCGCTCCCGCGCAGAACCGGTAAACGTTACCGACGGTCTCGGTAACGCCGACGCGGCGGGGCGCGCCGGCCGGGGCAACCTTTCTGGGGCCTTCCCCGCGTGATACCGTGAGACATTCCCGCACCGCAACGGACGGAAGGAGGCGCGGATCATGACGGACATCTGGGGTGATCTCGTGTGGGCCGCTCTCGCGGATCTGAAGACGAGGCTGGTCCTCGTGCTGCCGGGCGTCCTGGCGATGCTGACCTTGGCCGTCGTCGGCCTCGCCGGCGCGTGGATCGCCGCGCGCGTGACCCGGCGGCTGGCGCAGGCGGTGGCGTTCGACCGGCGCGCCGAGAGCTGGGGCATCGTCTCGCAGCTCAGCCGCGCGGGCGTGCGCCGGCCCCCCTCGCAGGTGCTGGGACTGGTCGTCTTCTGGAGCATCCTGGTCCTCTTCCTGTCCATGGCCATCGACGCGCTCGCGATCCCCGGCACCGGGCGGCTCACCGAGTTCGTGTTCTCCTGGGTCCCCCGGGTCATGGGCGCGGCCCTGATCCTCCTCGTCGGCTGGCTCGTGGCCAACTTCCTGGGCGAGGGCGCGCTCATCGCGGCGGTCAACGCGCGCGTGCCGGAGGCGCGCCTGCTCGCCCGCGCGATCCGCTGGGGCGTGCTGCTCTTCGCGAGCGCGACCGCGATCACCCACCTGGGCATCGGCAAGGAGATGGTGCTGGTGGCCTTCGGCATCACCTTCGGCGGCTTGATCTTCGCCCTGGCGCTGGCCTTCGGCCTCGGGGGCCGCGCGCTGGCCCGCCAGATCCTCGAACGCCACCTGCGCAACCGCGAGCCACATCCGCGGGAGACGCTGACCCACCTCTAGCCGCATGATCGATGTCGGCGTGCTCTTCCAGCAGGCGGTGGCCGCGCTGCGCCGAGAGCGTCACGCGACCTATCGCCTGCAGCTGGGGAGCGCGCTCGGCTTCGACGCGGTGGCCGCGCTCGGCCCCTACCTCGACGCGCTCGGGGTGAGCGACGCCTACCTCTCCCCCTGCTTCCGCTGCGGTCCCGGCAGCTCGCACGGCTACGACGTCACCGATCACAACGCGTTCAACCCCGAGATCGGGGGCGCGGCCGCCTTCGATCGCATGGCCGCCGCGCTCACCGCGGAGGGACTCGGCCTGATCCTCGACGTGGTGCCCAACCACATGGGCGTCGCGGGCGACGCCAATCCCTGGTGGCTCGACGTGCTGGAGAACGGCCAGGCCTCCCCGCGCGCCAACTTCTTCGACATCGACTGGACGCCGATCAAGCCCGAGCTGCGCGATCGCGTGCTCCTGCCCGTCCTGCCCGATCAGTACGGCCGCGTGCTCGAGTCGCAGCAGCTCCAGCTCGAGTTCGCGGACGGCGCCTTCCACCTGCGCTACGCGGGGGCGCGCCTGCCCATCGCGCCCGACACCTACGCGCAGATCCTGACCGACCGCCTCGACGTCCTCGCCGACCGGCTCGGGGCGGAGGACGCGGGGCTCCAGGAGCTGCGCAGCATCCTGACCTCGCTCGAGCACCTGCCGGGACGCACCGAGACCGATCCGGCCCGGCTCGAGGAGCGGCTGCGCGAGAAGGAGATCGTCAAGCGCCGCCTCGCCGTTCTCACCAAGGAGTCGGTGGACATTCGCGAGCACGTCGAGGAGACGGTGCGCCGCTTCAACGGCACCCCGGGGGATCCCGCGAGCTTCGACGCGCTCGACCGCCTGCTCTCGGCCCAGACCTACCGGCTCGCCGACTGGCGCGTGGCGGGCGACGAGGTGAACTACCGCCGCTTCTTCGACGTGAGCCATCTCGCCGCCATCCGCATGGAGCAGCGCCTCGTGTTCGACGCCGCCCACGAGCTGGTGCTCCGGCTCGTCGGCGAGGGCAAGGTCTCGGCGCTGCGCGTGGACCATCCGGACGGGCTCTACGCGCCCGGCGAGTACTTCCGCCGGCTCCAGGAAGGCGCGCTGGTGGCAACCGCGCGGCGGCTCGTGCCCGAGCTGGGGCCCGCGGAGGCGGAGGCGCTCGGCGCCCTCTACCGCGTCCGCGCCGCCGACCAGCCGGCCGCGCTGGACGCCCGGCCGCTGTGGATCGCGGCCGAGAAGATCCTGAGCGCGGGCGAGTCCCTGCCCGACTGGTGGGCGGTGGCGGGCACCACCGGCTACGACTTCCTGGCCTCCGTCAACGGGCTCTTCGTGGACCGGGGGACTTCCAGACAGATGAACACGTTGTACGCGCGGTTGGCCGGGGCGGGCGGGCTGCTGGCCGATCACACCTACGCGGCCAAGCGGCTGATCATGCAGGTCTCGATGGCGAGCGAGATCAACCAGCTCGGCCATCACCTCGACTCCATGTCGGAGCGCAATCGGCTCTCGCGCGACTTCACCCTCGTGAGCCTCGTGCGCGTGATCCGCGAGGTGGTCGCCGCGTTCTCGGTCTACCGCACGTACGTGGGCGACGACGGCCGCGATCCGAGCGTCCGCGACCGCGCCTACATCAGCGTCCGCGACCGCTTCTACATCGAGGAGGCGGTGGCGGAGGCCAAGCGCCGCAACCCCACCGTGAACGTGTCCATCTTCGACTTCGTCCGCGACGTGCTCCTGGTCCGGAGCTCGGGCCGCCCCGATCCCGACGAGCAGGCCGCCCACCGGCACTTCGCGATGCGCTTCCAGCAGACGACCGGGCCGGTCACCGCCAAGGGCGTCGAGGACACCGCCTTCTACGTGTACAACCGCCTCGTCTCGCTCAACGAGGTGGGCGGCGATCCCGCGCGCTACGGCGAGTCGGCGACCGTCTTTCACGACAAGAACGCGGCGCGCCTGGCCCGGTGGCCGGAGTCCCTCGTCGCCACCGCGACCCACGACACCAAGCGCGGCGAGGACGTGCGCGCGCGCATCAACGTGCTCTCCGAGGTGCCGGCCGCGTGGGCCGTCGAGGTCCGGCGTTGGCGGGCCCTCGCCCGGCGCTTCAAGATCGACGTCGACGGCCGCGCCGCGCCCGACGCCAACGACGAGTACCTCTTCTACCAGACCCTGGTGGGCGCCTGGCCCGCCCTGGAGGACGATGAGTCGATCGAGACCCTGACCGAACGACTGGTCGCCTACATGGAGAAGGCCACCAAGGAGGCCAAGCGCCACACGAGCTGGGTGAACCCGAGTGCCGGCTACGACGCGGCGACGCGCGGGTTCGTGACCGGCCTGCTCGCGCCCGGCGGGGCCTTCCTCGCCGCCTTCCGGCCCTTCCAGCGCCTGGTCGCGGCCCACGGGGCGGTCAACTCCCTCGCCCAGACCCTGCTCAAGATCGCGGCCCCGGGGATCCCCGACTTCTACCAGGGCACCGAGCTCTGGGAGCTGTCCCTCGTCGATCCCGACAACCGCCGGCCGGTGGACTTCGCCCGCCGGCAGGCGATGCTCGACGCCGTGCGCGCCCGCATCCCCGCCGAGGGCGCGGGCGCGCCGGACCTGAGCGCCCTCTGCGCGGAGCTTCTCGAGCACTGGCGGGACGGGCGGGTGAAGCTCTACCTCACCCACCGCGCGCTCACCCTGCGGCGGCGGCGGTCCCGGCTCTTCGGCGCCGGGGAATACCGCGCGCTCGCTCCGGGCGGCCGCCACGCCGAGCACGTGGTGGCGCTGGCGCGACTGGACGGGCCCGACGCGGTGATCGCGGTGGTGCCGCGCTTGACCGCGCGCCTCGCCGGCCTCACCGGCCGGTTCACGCTGGGGGAGGCGGCCTGGGAGCAGACGTGGGTCGCGCTCGGCGACGACCGGCTCGCCGGCGTCTACCGAGACCGGTTCACCGGCCTCACGGTGGCCAGCGAGCCGCACGACGGCGTCGCGGTGCTGCCCGTGCCCGCGCTGTTCGCCCACTTTCCGGTGGCGCTCCTCGAGCGCGAGGGCGGCCTACCATGAGCCCGAGCCCGGCGGCGCGGCGCGCGCATCGGATGCCGTTCGGCGCGGAGGTCCGCGAGGACGGCACCACGCGCTTCCGGCTCTGGGCCCCCGGCGCCCGCCAGGTCGAGCTGTGGCTCGAGGAGCCGGGGCGCGCGGTGGGCATGCCGCGCGACGCGGGCGGGTGGGCGGAGTACGTGACGCGGGACGCGCCGCCGGGCACGCGCTACCGCTACCGGATCGACGGGGAGCTGCTCGTGCCCGATCCGGCCGCGCGCTTCCAGCCCGGCGACGTGCACGGGGCGAGCGAGGTCATGGACCCCCTCGCCCATGCCTGGACCGACACCGCCTGGGCCGGCCTGCCCCCGGAGCGGCTCGTGTTCTACGAGCTGCACGTGGGTGCTTTCAGCGCGGCCGGCACCTACGCGGGCGTGGCCGAGCGGCTCGACCACCTGGTCTCGCTCGGCGTCACCGCGGTGGAGCTGATGCCGCTGGCCGACTTCCCCGGCCGCTGGGGCTGGGGCTACGACGGCGTCCTCCTCTTCGCCCCCGAGGCGAGCTACGGCCGGCCCGAGGACCTCAAGGCCCTGGTGGACGCCGTGCACGCGCGCGGCCTCGCCGTCTTCCTCGACGTCGTCTACAACCACTTCGGCCCCGAGGGCAACTACCTGCACCACTACGCGCCCGGCTTCTTCAACGCGCGCCACCAGACCCCGTGGGGCGACGGCGTCAACTACGACGGGCCTGGCTCGGCGGTGGTGCGCGCGTTCATGATCCACAATGCGCTCTACTGGATCGAGGAATACCACCTCGATGGCCTGCGCCTCGACGCGGTCAATGCGATCGTGGACGATTCGCCCCGGCACCTGCTGGTGGAGCTGGGCCGCGCGGTGGCCGACGGGCCCGGCCGCGACCGCCGCGTGCACCTGGTGCTGGAGAACGGCGCCAACGAGGCGCGCTACCTGCGACCGGTGGACGGCCGCCGCCCGCTCTACCAGGCCCAGTGGAACGACGACGTGCACCACGCGCTGCACGTGCTCCTGACCGGCGAGGCGGGCGGCTACTACGGCGACTACCAGCCCCCGCGGCCGCACCTGGGGCGCTGCCTCACCGAGGGCTTCGCGTTCCAGGGCGAGCGGTCGATGTACCGGGGCGTCACGCGCGGCGAGCCGTGCGCGGACCTGCCGCCCACCGCCTTCGTGGGCTTCCTCCAGAATCACGATCAGATCGGCAATCGCGCCCTCGGCGAGCGGATCACCGCGCTCGCCTCCCCCGATGCGGTGCGCGCGGCCACCGCGGTGCTCCTCCTCTCGCCCGCCCTGCCGCTCCTCTTCATGGGCGAGGAATGGGCCGCGCCCGAGCCGTTCCTCTTCTTCAGCGATCTCGGCCCGGATCTGGGCCCGCGCGTGTCCGAGGGCCGGCGGCGCGAGTTCGCCCGCTTCCCGGAGTTCGCCAATGAGGCGACCCGCGCGCGCATTCCCGATCCCCAGGCCGCGTCGACGTTCAAGCGCTCGGTGCTCGACTGGAGTCACGCGGGCGCCGCCGTCCACAAGGACTGGCTCGGCTTCCACCAGGCCCTGCTCGCGCTGCGGGCCCGGGCGGTCACGCCGCTGCTCGCGGGCGAGTCGGTCCCGCTCGCCTCGTGGAAGGCGCTCGGCGACACCGCGCTCGAGGTCGCGTGGACGTTCCCGGCCGGCACGCTGCGGCTCGTCGCCAACCTGGGCGCGGCCGCCGTCCCGCACGAGGGGCCGGGCGCGGACTGGGGCCGCCGCCTCCACGCGCTCGCCCTGCCCTCGCCCACGTGGTCCACGCTGCCGCCGTGGAGCGTGGCGTTCTACTTCGCGGGGGCCGCCCCCCGATGAGCGCCAAAGGCGCGAAGAGGCCGAACCGCCTCGCGAGGTCCTCCACCGGGGATCGACTTGGAATCGATCGCGCCAAAGGCGCGAAGAGGCCTAACCGCCTAGCGAGATCCTCCACCGGGGGCCGACTTAGAATTGATCGCCTCATCAATCGCTTCACCGTACACCGTCATGGTCCGATCGGCGATGCGGTCCCACGAGAAATGCGCCTCCACCCGGCGGCGCCCGGCCTCGCCCATGCGCCGGGCCCGCTCGGGATCGGCCAGGGCCTCCCGCAGCGCCTGCCCGAGCGCGGCGGCGTCACCAGGCTCCACCAGCCGGCCGGTCTCGCCGTCCACCACCACCTCGGGGATGCCCCCGACCCGGCTCGCCACCACCGGCGTGCCGCAGGCCATGGCCTCGAGGTTGATCAGGCCGAACGGCTCGTAGATGGACGGGCAGACGAAGACCGCGGCGTGACTGTAGAGCTGGACGACCTCGGGAACCGGCAGCATCGCGTTGATCCAGCGGATCTCCGGACGGCCCGTCACCGCGGCCTCGAGGCGGGCCCGCAGCTCCGGCGTGTCCGGGCTGCTCGCGCAGAGCACGAGCTGGACGCCCGCGGGCAGGGCCCGCGTGGCCTCCAGGAGCGGGAAGATCCCCTTCTGCTCGCTGATCCGGCCCACGAAGAGCACGTAGGGGGCGCGCACTCCGTGGCGCGCGAGGGCATTGCGTTGCTCGGTGCGCGCGAAGGCCTCCGCGTCCACCCCGTTGTGGATCACCACCACCCGGTCGGGATCGACCCGAAAATGGGTCGTGATGTCGGCGCGCATCTGGGCGGACACCGCGATGACGCGATCGGCGCGCTCGACGGCCAGCCGCTCGGCCCAGCTCGACACCGCGTAGCCGGTGCCGAGCTGATCGGCCTTCCACGGCCGGAGCGGCTCCATGCTGTGCAGCGTGACGACGAGCGGGACGTCGTGGATGGACTGCACCAGCATCCCACCCAGCCCCACGTACCAGGTGTGGGTGTGCACCACGTCGGCCACCACCGGGTCGCGCGCCATCGCGAGTCCCACCGAGAGCGCCTCGAGCGCGGGCGCATAGGGCGCCTCCGGCCCGCCCGCCAGGCGCGGCCACGGAGCGTAGCCTCGGATGGTCAGGTTCGGCTGCGCCTGCTCAACCGCGAGCGGCAGATCATGCAAATCACGGTCGCCGAAGCAGCGCACCTCCACCGACGCGCGGCGGGCGAGCGCGCGGCTCAGGTGATCCACCACCACGCCGGCGCCCCCGTAGACGTGCGGCGGGTACTCGCGGCTCAGGAGCAGGATTCTCACCGGCGTCGTCCCCCGGGAGAGCTTACCGCATGAGCCCGACCGAGCCCTTCGTCTTCCTCGGCTGCCTCGAGCTGAACGAGCTGCTGCCCCACGAGGCCCACGACGCCCGCGAGCTGCTCGAGCAGCTCGAGCGCGTACCGGTGGAGTCCATCTTCTGCCACACCTCGGCCTCGCTCCTCCACCGGCCGGTGCTGGCCGAGGCCTATCCCAACGACTTCGCGCTCTGGATCGGCACCGAGGTGCGCGACGTGCGCCTTGCGGAGCGGCTGGCCGGCGTGGACGCCTTCCACGCGGGGTCCATGGAGCGCGTGCGGGAGGAGCTGCTCGCCACCATCTCCGACCACCTCCAGCATCTCGGCACCGCGCCCGCCCGCACCCAGGGCAAGCGCTTCCGCTTCTTCCAGATGCACCTCGTCCCGGTGCCCACCGGGCACCAGGCCCGCACCCTCGCCGAGCTGCGCGACGCGCTGGTCGAGGTGGACGTGAGCGCGCTCTTCTACCACACCATCGAGGCGCGCTACCGCGCCGGCCGCGGGCGCGGCGACTTCGCCGAATGGGTCGCGGCGACGCTCGGCCTCCCCGAGGTGGCCGACCGCCTCGCCCACATCGACCCGTACGCGGGCAGCCTCGAGCGGATCCGCGACCGGCATCTCAGCGTGCTCTCCGACGCCATCACCGAGGAGGGCGCCTGATGGCTGGGGGCTCGCTGCTCAAGCTCGACGACTACCGCCAGGTCGCCCCGCGCGGCGCGGTGGACATCCTCATGCGCATCGGGGAGCGCCTTCGCGGGCGGCGCTTCGTGCACGTGAGCGCCTCGCGCTACGGGGGCGTGGGGGTGGAGGTCCTGAACCGGCTGGTGCCGATCATGAACGACCTGGGGGTGGACACCACCTGGGAGATCACGATCGGCACCGCGGATTTCGACCAGGTCGGCCGGGCGGTGAGCCGGGCCCTCGCCGGCACCGAGCAGGTCATCACCGAGGCCATGCTGGCCCGCCTGCGGGAGACCGCGGCCGAGAACGCGCGCCGCCTGCGGCTCGACGCCGACCTCGTGATGGTGCACGACGCCACCCCGCTCAGCCTCGTCGAGCAGCGCGGCAGCTCCGGGCGCTGGGTGTGGCGGTGCCACCAGGATCTCTCCTCCGCCCAGCCACAGATCTGGAGCGCGCTCCGCCCGCTGGCCCAGCGCTACGACGCGGCGGTCTTCTCCCTCGCCCGCTTCGCGACGCCGCTCTCCATCCCCCGCTTCATCGTGTACCCGTCCATCGATCCGCTCTCCGAGCGCAACCGCGAGATGACCCGCGCCGAGCAGGCCGCGCAGATGGACCGCCTCCACGTGCCGCGGGACAAACCCATCCTGCTCCAGGTGGGGCCGTTCGAGCGCCAGCACGACCCGCTCGGCGTGATCAACGCCTACCGCCTCGTGAAGAAGCACCACGACGTCCGGCTCGTGCTGGCCGGCCCGCCCCCCGCGCCCGGCGGAGACGTCCTGTCCGACGTGCGCGAGGCGGCCGGCCAGGATCCCGACATCGCGGTGATCGTCCTGCCCCCGGATCCCCAGATCGAGCTGAACGCGCTCGAGCGCGCCGCGACCATCGCCATCCAGAAGCCGCTGAAGGCCGACTTCACCATCGAGGTGGCCACCGCGATGTGGAAGGGCAAGCCGGTGATCGGCACCATCGCGGGCGGCATTCCATTTCAGATGGTGGTGAACGTCACCGGGTATACCGTGGAAACCGTGGAGGGCGCCGCGTTCCGCACCCGGCAGCTTCTGAGCAACCCGGAGCTCATCGGCCGCATGGGCGCGGCCGGGCGCGAGCACGTGCGCCGCAATTTCCTCGTGACCCGGCACCTCAGCGACTACTTGGCACTGCTCGCCCATCTCACCCGGTGATGGAGACCCTCGAGCTCGCCGACGAGGTCCGGACCGCCGTCGAGCGGATCGGCACCGCCGACCTCGTGGTCGGCCTGGCCACCGCCGGGCCGAGCGCCACCGCCCCCGTGGTGGCCGGGGCCGTGCGGGCGGCCCTCGACGCGCACTTCGCCGGCCAGGCTGCGGTGGTCGTCCACGTGGACCAGGCCCCGTCCGAGGAGACGCCGGCCGCGCTGGCCGCCGCCCTCGGCCCGGTGCGCGTGGTCCGGGCCCCCGGGGCCGGCCACGCCGCGGACGGCGCGCTCGACTGGGCCCAGGCGGTGCGCTCGGTGCTGACCGTCGGCCGGAGGCTCGAGGCACGGGCGGTCGTGATGCTCAACGCCGAGCTCGGCAGCACCACCGCGGACTGGCTCCGCGCCCTGGCCACCCCCGTCCTCAAGGAGGACCTCGGGCTGGTACTGCCAGTCTACCACCGCTACCGCTACGACGGCACCCTCACCCAGGCCCTCGTCGTGCCGCTCATGCGCAGCCTCTTCGGCCGGCAGCTCGCGCATCCGCTGGCCGAGGAATTCGCCTGCTCCGGGGCGGCCGCCGACGCCTTCCTCGCGCAGCCGGTCTGGGAGACGGACCTCGGCCATCACGGTCTCGAGTTCTGGCTGCCCGCGGCCGCGATCGAGCGGGGCTTCACGGTGGGACAGGCCGTGCTGGGCCCGCGGACGGTGGCGGCCACCCAGCCGCCCGCGCCGCTCGGCCGCACCGTGGGCCGGGTGGCCGGCGCCCTCTTTGCCCTCGCCGAGCGGTCGGAGAGCTACTGGCTCGACGTCCGGGGATCGGAGCCGGCGGTGACCTTCGGCGTGCCGCCCGAGCCGCTGCCGGGCGGCCCCGCGGTGGACCCTACGCTCATGCAGGTCGGCTTCGTCCAGGGCGTGCGCGATCTCCTCCCGGTGTGGGAGCGCATCTTGGCCCCGGAGAATCTGGGCGAGGTGCTGGAGCTCAGTGATCGGCCGCTCGAGCGGTTCCGCTTTTCGGACCGGCTCTGGACCCGCGTGGTCTACGACTTCCTGCTGGCCTATCGCGCCCGCGTCGTCTAC
>Ga0184623_10001155_pt1 | contig 11438 bp, 12 predicted proteins | sample PLM1_100_b1_FD_133138 | JGI IMG/M metagenome (GOLD analysis project Ga0184623, IMG submission 133138) | Groundwater sediment microbial communities from an aquifer in East River, Colorado, USA - PLM1_100_b1 | ecosystem: Environmental > Terrestrial > Soil > Riparian zone | place: USA: East River...
CCGGCTGGCCATGGTTTCGTTGGGCGTATGGTGGCTTCTCTTCTCGATTCCGCTCTTCCGCCGCGTCCCCGAGCCGGCGCCGCGCCTGGAAGCGGACGAGGATGTGGGACGGAACCCGGTGCGTGTGGCGTTCAGCCGATTGGGTGAGACGTTCCGCGAATTGCGGCGTTACAAGGACGCGTTCCTGATGCTGATCGCGCTCCTCATCTACAACGACGGAATCTCGACGATCGGGAAGGTGGCAGCAGCCTACGGCACGGAACTGGGCATCCGGCGCGAGTCTCTAATCGCGGCGATTCTCATCGTGCAGTTCGTCGGAATCCCAGCCACGCTCCTCTTCGGCACGCTGGCCGGGAAGATCGGGGCGAAGCAGTCAATCTTCATCGGCCTGCTCGTCTACTGCGGCATCAGCATTCTCGGCTATTTCATGACGACGGCCGTGCACTTCTACATTCTCGCGACGCTGGTGGGGATGGTGCAGGGCGGCACGCAGGCGCTCGGCCGGTCCCTCTTCACCAAGCTCATCCCGCATTACAAGTCGGGCCAGTTCTTCGGCTTTTACAGCGTTTTCAACAAATTTGCCGGAATCTTCGGCCCATTGCTGTTCGCCGCGACCATCGGGGCGACGGGCTCGAGCCGCCAGGCGATTCTCTCCGTCATCGTGTTCTTCTTCGTCGGCGCTGCTGTGTTGACGTTCGTGAACGTGGAAGAGGGGGAGAGCGTCGCTCGCGCCGCTGAACGGGAGACGCGCGGCGTTGAGACATGAATTCGCAGCGGTCGCGCTCGCTGGAGCTTGCGCGCCTTTTGCACACGCGACTAAGGCATGACCGGACCCGATCTTCACAGTCGTCGACTCCGCCTCGGTTTGAGCCGTGATCAGCTCGCCCATCGCCTCGGCGTTACGGCCGAGGCGCTTGCATCGTGGGAGGACGAAGTCACCTCGATCGGCTTTCCCGCCGCGACAGAACTGGTGCTTCGAGACGCTGAACGCACCGAGGAGCCGCGCCACTCCCCGGCCGAGCGCCGATAAACGAAAGCGGCGGCGAGCCGCCGTCAGTCCAAAGCGCTCCGCGCTCGATACAATCCCTGCCGGGAGGTAATGATGAATCATCGTGGATTGATGACGCTCATCGGTGTTCTCGCGCTGACCGCGGCCGCTGAGGCCAGGTCGTCAGGAGTTGAATACCGGACGTCCCCCGCTACAACGTCCGCCGATCTTCCGTTCTCCGAAGCGGTGCGCGTTGGAAACATGCTCTATCTGTCGGGGAAGATCGGAGTCATGCCCGGTACTCGAAACGTGGTCCCCGGGGGGATCAAGGCGGAGACGAAGCAGGTGATGGACGACATGAGGCGCGTTCTGGAGAGAAACGGCTCGTCGCTCAGGCATGTCGTGAAATGCACGGTCATGCTCGCGGACATGAAGGAGTGGGGCGAGATGAACGAGGTCTACGTGACCTACTTTCCAAAGGACCGCCGCCCCGCGCGAAGCGCCCTCGGAGTCAACGGTCTGGCCCTCGGCGCGCGCGTGGAGATCGAATGCATTGCTGTCGTCAGTGAGCCAGAGCCTGGGCGCCGCTGACGATCGAGAATCCGAGGGGCAGCGTTTCGAGCTCGGCATCCAGTCCGAGCCACATGCGCAGCCGTGCGCCGTTCCTCGACTCCGACTCCTTGGTGCTCATGACGTCGCGTGCATTGATCACCGACGCCAGTGCCGTCACCGCCTGACGCGGTTGGCGCGTGATGATGATCAGCGGCACGTCGCGCCCTTCAGCGACACGGGCAATGGCCATGAGGTCATCGCCGCTGATCGCGCGGCTGGCCAGATCGACGACGGCCAGCGAAATTTGGCCCTTCGTCAGCGGGAGCACGATGCCGCTCATCGTGCTGGCGAAGGAAACTTCCATCCGAGGGTGCGCCGCGGCCAGGATCATTCGTCGGATTTGCTCGTTGTCGGTCAGCACGAGGATAGGTTTCCGGTTATTCATGAGGGGAGCTATTACCAGATGAGTGCCAGATGCACGTACTGCAAACAAAGGGCTTATCTACAGCCTGGTGAGCCGGGCTGTCCAGATTTCGGTCACCTGTCTACGAAGTACACTACACATGCAATTAATGAATTCCGGATATCTTCATGAGCCGGACAGATGCGATATGCGACTCCTCATCGTCGATGACGAACATTCGATTCGTTTCTCATTGAAGAAATACTTCGAGAAGCGTTCGTTCGACGTCGACGTAGCTTCCGCGCTCGAGGAAGCCCGCTCTCTTCTGACGCAGCATCTCTATGACGTCATCATCCTCGACATCCGGCTCGGGCCGGACGATCAGTTGAGCGGGCTCGAGCTGATGGCGGACATCCGGGCCAGGTCAGCGGCGGCGCGAATCGTGGTGCTGAGCGGCTATCTGTCTCCCGAGACGATCGAGCGCGCGAATTCGTTGAAAGCAAATCTGATCCTCAACAAGCCGCAGCCGCTCGCACAACTGGAACAAGCCATCCGTCAGATTCTGTAGCTTCGCGCTTACCATTCGCACAGTGAGAGCTGTCCAACTGATCGCGCTCAGGCAGCCGCTCGCTGAACGCACGATCACCGATCCGAAATTGCGCGAGGGCGAAGTCCTGATTGAGATTCGCGCTGCCGGCATCTGCCACAGCGACGCGCACTATCGGGCCGGGTTTTCTAAGCTGGGAACACTTCCGCAAACGCTCGGGCACGAGATCGCGGGAGTCGTCGTCGCGGGACCAAACATCGGCGACCGCGTGGCAGTTCACTACCTGCTCGGCTCAGGAGCAATGATCGGGAAGGACCTGGATGGCGGGTACGCCGAGCGCATTGCAGTGACGGCACAGAATGCGGTTCCGATTGGGCCGAACGTCTCATTTGAAGTGGCCGCGGTGATGATGTGCTCGACGTCGACCGCGTTTCACGCGCTGCGGCTGGCAGGCGTCCGGCCAGGTGAGAAGGTGGCTGTCGTGGGGCTGGGCGGCGTCGGTGTGTCGGCGATGCTGCTGGCCCGCATGATGGGTGCGTCGGTGATCGGCATCGATCGCATCGCTGAGAAACGCAAGCTCGCGGAGAGCGCGGTGGCCGATATCCGCGACGTGCGTGGCGTCGACGTGGTCATCGATCTGGTCGGCCATCCCGATGTGCGCAGCGAAGCGATTCGCGCTCTCGCGCCAGGCGGTCGATTGATGCTCGTGGCGCTCAACGATCAGCCGTTCACGTTCGATCCATATCGCGAGGTCCTGGCGCGCGAGCTGCGCATCATCGGATCGTCAGATCATCTTCTGAGCGAGCTCCACGAGCTGATGGCCTTCGCGTCAGAGGGCAAACTCGATCTGTCGCCGTTGATCACGCGCCGCATAGCGCTCGACGCGACGGCAGTGAATACGGTTCTCGACGATCTGGAGCGCGGGACCGTCGACCTGCGTACGGTGATCGTGCCGTAGGTCCAAGGTTTATTGGCAGAATCCTCGTTCGCCGGGCCGGCAGGGGAGTCCGACATCCCCGAAGTCGCGCATGAACACGACCAGTCCGTAGTTCAGCTGGTTGCGTGTGAAGCCCTCCACGAGCTGCTCGTTTTAGCGCGCAATCGAAAAGTCGAAGGGTCGCTCGTATCTGTGTCGACGAACTTGCATGTCGGCGTCGACCATCAGCAGCTTTCCCATCCGCAACGTTCCGCCGCGGTAGTACATGAAGTTCTTCTCCGGCTTGGGCGGCGCGAGATCCGGCAGGTTCAGTCCCGACTTGAACACCTGAACAGGCTCATCACCCTCCACGTGCACGTCGACGAGGCGCCCTTCGATCTGCGGCGGCGGCAGCGATTTGGTCGGGTCGAGGACCAGATCGTTTCCCTGCGACTCGACGCCTTTGGCCTTCGACAGGTCGAGCATCTTCCCCAGGTTCGTGCCGAGGGCCTTCAGAAGAGCAAGACCGTTGATGCCGCAGATCTCCACCTTGGTCGGGTGAAGCCGGATTCGTCCGTCCGGCGTTGCCGCGACGTCGGCGAGCATCGAGAAGGGGATGTCGATGATTTTGTGCATCGTTCCCTCGAGCCGCATCTGCTGTCCTTCCAGCGACACATGAAGATCTTGAATGGGCGCCCCGGGGTATCCGAAGACGTAGCGGTTCAGGAGGCTCTCCAGGCTTGCCGGTCTCATTCCGACCAGCGCTGAGTCGATGCGCACGACGAACGCAGTCTCGTTGTCGAAGTTCAGCGGCGTTCCCGGTCCCTTGTTGGGAACCATCTCACCGCGCAGATGGTGAATGTTGAGGATGGTGGTGCCGTCGAGACGGAAGTCGACGTTCTGCATCACCGTGTCGGTAGGCCGCCTCGCCTCAGCCTCTTTCGGGGGTGGGGATGGACTCAGTACCGATCTGCGGGATGCGCGGCGGCTGAACGGCGCCCGTCGCGGCGGGACGGCTCACGCAGCAGCAGGCCGGGAGAGCAACAGCGACAGCAGGATCACCAGCGTCGTCGAGACGATGGCGACAGGTTTCCAACGTACACTACGCACGGCTGAGGCCGTGTTCACGAGGGGTGCCAGAGTTCGGCACAGGCAGTGCTTTCCCATACCGCATGTCCCGGACCACCAGCGATTTCCTGGTCGACCGTCTCTATGAATGGGGCGTCCGTCGCATCTACGGCTATCCCGGCGACGGGATCAACGGGATCATGGGTGCCCTCGATCGGGCCGATGAGAAGATCGATTTCGTGCAGGTCCGGCATGAGGAGATGGCTGCTTTCATGGCCTGCGCACATGCGAAGTTCACCGGCCAGGTCGGCGTCTGCCTGGCCACGTCGGGACCTGGTGCGATCCATCTATTGAATGGTCTGTACGACGCGAAGATGGATCATCAGCCGGTCGTGGCCATCGTGGGACAGTCATCGCGGCTGGCCATGGGCGGGGCATATCAACAGGAAGTCGACCTCCATAGTTTGTTCAAGGATGTGGCATCCGAGTTCGTGCAGACGGCGATGGTGCCGCAGCAGATTCGCCATCTGATCGACCGGGCCATACGCATCGCGCTGGCGGAGCGGACGGTCACGTGCATCATCATTCCGCACGATCTGCAGCAGGAGAAGGCGGCCGAGCCGCCGCACGAACACTCCACGGTCCATTCGGGGATGGGGTTCAGCTCGCCGCGCGTCATTCCATCGTCCGACGATCTCCGCCGCGCGGCCGACGTTCTCAATGGCGGAAAGCGTGTGGCCATGCTGGTCGGCGCCGGCGTCGCGAAAGCGCTGCTAGGCAAAGCGGCCGTTCCCGATGATCTTCCGTTCGTCACGGGCTCAATCGGTCTTCTCGGCACGAAGGCGAGCTGGGTCTTGATGAACGAGTGCGACACGCTGCTGATGGTCGGCTCGAGTTTTCCCTACCCCGAGTTTCTCCCTGAAGAAGGAAAGGCGCGCGGCGTGCAGATCGACATCGATGGGAGGATGCTCAGCATCCGCTATCCGATGGAGGTGAATCTCACCGGCGACAGCAGGGAATCGCTGCGGGCTTTGATCCCGCTTCTGAAACGGAAAAACGATCGCTCGTGGCGCGAGAAGATCGAGAAAGAGATTCGCGACTGGTGGGAAGTTCTCGAAGCGCGGGCCATGAACGAGGCCAACCCGATCAACCCGCAGCGGGTGTTCTGGGAGCTCTCAGGGCGGCTGCCGGACCGATGCATCATCGCCGCCGATTCGGGAACTGTGGCCAGCTGGTACGCGCGCGATCTGAAATTCAGGCGCGGGATGATGGGATCGCTCTCCGGCAATCTCGCCACGATGGGGCCGGGTGTTCCCTATGTGATTGCCGCCAAGTTCGCGTTTCCCGATCGCGTGGCGATCGCTCTTGTCGGCGACGGCGCCTTCCAGATGAACGGCATGAACGAGATGATTACCATCGCCCGGTACTGGCGCGAGTGGAGCGATCCGCGCCTCATTGTCTGCGTGCTGAAGAACTGCGACCTGAACATGGTGACGTGGGAACAGCGTGCCATGGCTGGCGATCCGAAGTTTGAAGAAGCGCAGACCGTGCCCGACTTCAAATACGCGGAGTACGCCCAGTCGCTCGGGTTGAAGGGCATCCGCATCGAGAGCCCGGACCGCGTCGCGCCGGCATGGGACGAAGCGCTGTCCGCCGATCGCCCGACCGTTCTCGAGTTCCATACTGACCCGGAAGTGCCGCCGCTCCCGCCGAACATCACCCTCGACCAGGCCAGGAAGTTCCTGGCATCCCTCGTGCGCGATCCCAGCCGCGCCCGAATGCTGAAGCAGTCCGTGAAGGAGTTGTTCGATTCAATCAGGAAATAGCAGTGTCATTCCGAGCGTGAGCGAGGAACCTGGGGGGATTGGGCGGCGCTTAGTACCGCCCGATCCCCCAGGTCCCTCCCCTTCGGCTTCGCTCAGGGTCGGGATGACACAGCTTCCCATCGAGGACTACGCGATGATCGGCGACTCCCGATCGGCCGCCCTGGTATCAAAGGACGGATCGATCGACTGGCTGTGCTGGCCGCGCTACGACAGCCGCTCCGTTTTCGCCCGGCTCCTCGATGTGAAACGCGGCGGTCACTTCGCCATTCATCCGCCAGATCGCTACTCGGTTCGACGTCGTTACATCGATGATACGAACGTGCTGGAGACGACATTCGAGACGGATACCGGCGCGGTACGCCTGGTCGACCTCATGCCGGCGCTCACCGAGGAAGAAAAGCGATCGCGGCTTCTTCCATTACGGCAGCTCCTTCGCCGGGTCGAAGGAATCGGCGGCGAGGTTCGGATGGTCGCTACATACGCGCCCCGTCCTGACTATGCTCGGGTTGAACCGCGGCTGGACAAACGTCATGGCAACATTGTGTGGTGCGCTTACGGTCCCGAGGTGTGGCATCTGCGAAGCGACCTGCCAATCGACATTGACCGGTCGACCGCTCGCGCAGACTTCACCGTGCGAAAAGGAGCGAGGCACTACTTCGCGCTTTCGTACGAAACGCAATCGCCAGCGGTCCTCGGAAACATCAACGACATAGCCGACGCCGACATCGAGCGATCGATTCGCTTCTGGAATGAGTGGTCGTCGCACCTCACGTACGAAGGTCCGTATCGCGATGAGGTGCTGCGCAGCGCGCTCGTGCTGAAGCTCCTGGCCTACGCGCCATCCGGCGGCATCGTCGCCGCGCCTACGACTTCGCTGCCGGAAAAAATCGGCGGAGTTCGCAATTGGGACTATCGATACTGCTGGCTGCGCGACGCGTCGTTCACCGTCAGTGCGCTTTATGACTGCGGGTTCGAGACCGAGGGAGGGGCATTCGTCGACTGGCTGCTCTATGCCACCCGTCTCACGCAGCCGAAGTTGCAGATTCTCTATGACGTCTTCGGAGAATCGAGACTTCCGGAGCGCACGCTCGATCATCTGGAAGGCTACGCCGGATCGAAACCGGTACGAACCGGCAACGCCGCCAGCGATCAGTTTCAACTCGATGTGTACGCCCAGGTCCTCGGCGCGTTGGAAGAGTCCGTCGACCGCGGCGAGGAGCTGCCCCGCGACACGCGACGCCTCGTCTCGAGGCTGGCCGATCTCGTCTGCAGACGCTGGCCCGAGCCCGATAACGGCATGTGGGAGAAGCGCTCGCCGCGCCGCCATCACGTGCATGGAAAGGTCATGGCCTGGGCGGCGCTCGACTGCGCCTGCCGTATCGCGGAAAAACGTCACATCATCAATGATGTCGAACGGTGGCGTAAGGCGATGGCGGCAATCGAGGCAGATGTTGTCGCGAACGGGTTCAACCGGAAACTGAACAGTTTCGTCGCCGCTTACGGCAGCGAAGAGCTCGATGCCAGCCTGCTCGATCTCGCTCGAGTCGGATTTCTCGAGCCTGCCGACCCGCGTCTTGCCGGCACGATCGATGCGGTTCGCCGACATCTCGGGCGCGATGAGCTGATCTACCGGTACAGCGGAGATACCGACGATGGTCTTCCGCCGGGCGAGGGAGCGTTTCTGGCCTGCAGTTTCTGGCTCGCCGAAGCATTGGCCATCGTGAAACGATTCGACGAGGCGCACGACGTCTTTGAAAAGGCGATCCGTCGCGCAAACGATGTCGGCCTGTTGTCCGAGGAGGTCGATGTTGATTCAGGCCGATTGATCGGCAACTTCCCTCAGGGGCTCACCCATGTCGCGTTGATGAATGCTGCCCTGCGTCTGCTCACATGACCTGATAGAAGGCGCCGAGGATCAGGCCGTAGATCGTGTGCGCGAAGATCGTGACCAGCGGTGTGAAGTGGCCGTAGTTCGTCAGGAGAAACCCCGGAGGCTCGAGCAGGCGCGTAGGCTCCGGGCCTCGTGCGTCGGAAACCATTCGCGGATGCACGCCCGGGAGCAGCGGGAGCACTCCGATCACTACGATCAATCCCTGCAGTGTGCCGAGAATTGCGCCTGACCACCACGACGCGTAACCGAGATGCTCGAACAGCAGCGCGTAGGCGATAGCGAAGATCCACCCATTGATGACGTGCACAAAGTAGCCGATGACCTTGGCGCGGTCTCTGTCGGCGGTAAACATCGTGCCGATCACAAACGGAATATCGAGCCGCGTCAGACCGAGCGACTGAGTGGCCAGGATGATGGTCGTCAGCGTCAACGTGGCGACGAATCCCCAGATCAGGATGGAGATAAAGTTCATGTCTTCTACGGAATCGCTCTTGCTAGCTCCATTGTCATGTACGGAAGGAGAAGCCGCTGTGAATCGAGAAGATGTAGTCGATCTGGTAGATGAACAAGAGTGGCTGAAGGAGCTCAGTGAGAGTGTACAACCGGGCGTCCGGAAGCTGATCTCGTCGCTCGGGCCGCTGAAAGACGTGCTGCACGGCGTGTGGCTCGGTCATCCGCTCCATCCGGCGCTGGTCAGTGTGCCGATCGGCGCATGGACCGCGGCGCTCGTGTTGGATGCACTGCAGATGGATGAGGCCGCGGATGCGGCAGTGGGTATCGGGCTGGCCGGCGCCGTCGGCGCGGCCGCCACCGGTCTGGCTGACTGGTCGGAGACCGCCGGCGCAGGCCGCGCGCAGCGCGTCGGAGCGATGCACGGCATCTTGAACGTGGCAGCGACAACCTGCTACGCGTTTTCACTTGTCCAGCGGATTCGTGGCCTGCGGAAGAGTGGCGTCAGCCTCTCGATGATCGGCTTCGCCATCACATCGGCATCGGCATATCTGGGCGGGCATCTGGTCTTCGGCGAGCAGATCGGCGTCGATCACACCGCTACCGCGGATGCTGGAAAGCCTGAAAGGTTCACAACGGTCCTTGCGGATGAAAAGCTGAAGGAAGGGAAACCGACGCGGGTCGAAGCAGACGGCGTGGCGATCGTGCTGGTCCGGAAGAAAGACAAGATCTACGCGCTGGCCGAGACGTGCACACACCTCGGCGGGCCGCTGTCGGAAGGCGAGTTGGACGAGGAGGGCATCCGCTGTCCGTGGCACGGCTCGCGGTTTTGTCTGGCCGATGGGTCGGTGTTGAATGGACCGGCGACGTTCAAGGAACGGGTATTCGAGGTTCGAGTTCGCGATGGAGAGATTCAGGTCCGAGCTCGCCAGTGAGCCGGAGCGCCTCCATCGCTTCATGCCTCTTTTCGTAGGGTACGAACAAGTGATCGTGAAACAGCGCCGCGATCACGTTGCATGAAAGTCCTGCTTGGGCGAGAGCGCGGGTGATCGCTGCGAGAAAACCGACGGCGTTGAGGTCGGAGTGCACCGTGAGCGTGATCCACGCCGCGACGTAGGAATAGGGAAGGTGCAGCTCGTCGGCTCGGCGCCGGCTGATCACGACGGTCAGCCCTTCATCCTCACGAAACGTCGCGATGGCATCGGCCGGCGGCGTTTCGGCAGCGCAGAAGACAAACTCGCCCTCGTGGAGGAGGGGATTCATCGATCGCAGCAGCTCGTCGAGCGAAGAGATCATGGCCGCGCAAATCGACGCCGCGCTTTTTCGACTTCATCGCGGACGCTGCATCCTTCGGTGTGATCGTTCACCAGACCCATCGCCTGCATGAACGAGTACACCGTGGTCGGGCCCACGAACGTCCAACCGCGGCGCTTCAGGTCTTTGGAGAAATGGCGTGCCGCGTCGGGCTTGTTCTCCCATTGCCACACGTAGCGCGCGACCGAACCGAGCTCCGACTTCAGCTCGAGCGCCAACTGCGCGTTGTTGATCGTCGACTCGATCTTCCCGCGGTGGCGGACGATGCCGGCGTCCTTGAGCAGGCGAGTGACGTCGCGCTTACCGAAGCGCGCCACCTTGCGGAAATCGAAGCCGTCGAACGCTCGGCGGAAGTTCTCCCTCTTTCGAAGGATCGTGATCCAGCTCAGCCCCGACTGAAAACCTTCCAGGCAGATCTTCTCGAAGAGCCGCCGGTCGTCATCGACCGGAAATCCCCACTCGCGATCGTGATAGCTGACTAATAGGGGGTCTTCTCCCGGCCACGAGCAGCGCCTCACTCCGTCTTTTCCAACGACCACTTTCACTGTTGATGGATTGTACGTGTAGTACCCTTCCGCACGTCATGACCGGGAAAGAGTCAAAAGCGCCGTTGATTGTCCTCACTGCCGGCGGTCTGGCTGTAGCCGGACTGGTGGCGTGGGCGATGATGCGATCGATGGACGCGCCGGTAGCGGCCGGCTTCCACCCGCCACCCGTCGCTGCGCCGATCCAGACCGCGACTTCGACCGCTGCCGTGACCGCCACTCACGCATCCGATCCGGAGCACGCCGCGGTTCCGCGGATCACCGCGGACGAACTGAGGGCGAAGATGGATCGCGGCGAGGTGACTGTGATCGACGTGCGCGACGGCGATGCCTTCCTGAAAGGCCACATTCCGGGCGCGCGGCACATTCCGCTGGCGCGCGTCGAAGGTGAGATCGACTATCTGCCGAGGGCGAAACAGATCGTCTTCTACTGTACGTGACCGGCCGAAGAGTCGAGCGCCGGTGCGGCGCTCATCCTGCAGCGTTACAACATCAGGAACGTGGCCGCGCTCAAGGGCGGGTTTACTGAATGGCAGAACCGCGGATACCAGACCGCGATCGAGCCGCCCCGCCGCTAGCGTTTGTGACGTTCTTCAAATAGCCGGCGTCCCGCTTTGATGGCCTCGGCCGGCAGCTCGACCGGCTGGCCGACCTGCAGTGCCTGCAAGTAGACCCGCGCGCATGACTCCATGACGACCGCGATGCGCAGAGCGTGCTCGAGATCTCTTCCGACGCAGACGTTGCCATGATTGGCGAGGATTACGCCGACTCGATCACCGAGCGCGCGCACTGCGTTCTCGCCGACCTCCGCGGTTCCGGTGAACGCGTACTCGCTCACCTCGATCGTGCCGCCGAAGTCCAGCGCCATCTCATCGAGGACCGGTGGCAACGGCAGCCGAAGGACCGAGAGCGTCGTCACGAACGGCGCGTGCGTGTGA
>Ga0184623_10001156_pt1 | contig 11435 bp, 13 predicted proteins | sample PLM1_100_b1_FD_133138 | JGI IMG/M metagenome (GOLD analysis project Ga0184623, IMG submission 133138) | Groundwater sediment microbial communities from an aquifer in East River, Colorado, USA - PLM1_100_b1 | ecosystem: Environmental > Terrestrial > Soil > Riparian zone | place: USA: East River...
CGAGCGCACGACGCTCAGTTGGGTGTCTTCCCTGGTGGCCACAAAAGGAGTGGCCTTCACGCGCGATTATATTGCAAGCCTGTACGCGAACGGCTTGAAGATCGTGCCGGATAATACCGATGTCTGGCAAGGGGTGGGGCGCGGTGAATTTGCGGTCGGCCTCACGAACTCCCCCAACTATTTTCTGGCGCGAAAGGCCGACTATCCGGTCGGGGTCGTGTATCCTGACCAGGAAGAGGGCGGGTTGGGCACCATGCTGAACCTCAACACGATCGCGCTCGTCAAAGACTCGCCGAACCCGGAAGCGGCGAAACGGTTCATTGATTTCACGCTCTCCCCGGAGGGCCAGCGCCTGTTGATCGAAAACGCCTTCGAAATTCCGCTGAAACCTGATATCATTGATTCCGCGCCGCTGACCGGCTTCCGCCGGACGCCGGTGACGGAAGAGCAGCTTGCCGAGTTGGCGGAGCCCACGTTAAAACTGTTGGCGGAGATCGGTCCGGAATGGTAAACAAGGCCGTGCGCGGTGTCTTCCTCATCGCCTTCCTGATCTGTTGGCTTGGTGCAGATATGGCCTGGTCACGCGATCTTGATCGGAAGGCGCTCAAACCGGGGATGACGCTGCCTGAGGTGGTGCAGGCCTTCGGCCAGCCGGACTCTATGGAATGGATGGACGTCCAAGGCCAGGCGGTGCTGTTTGTGTTTTTTGAGAGTGAAGATCGCAGTGTGCTCAGTCTTTTCCCGATGTGGAGGGATACCATCAACGTCGAGGACGGCCGAAGTTTGCTCCCGTTGGGCTTCGTGACGGAAAAACTCGCGGGGTGGGGTAAGAAGTTCTACATTCAGATGAATTCCTCGAAGTAAGATCCCGTGAAAATCTTGATGGTGGCGAGTGAGGCGGTTCCACTGGCCAAGACCGGTGGGCTCGCGGATGTGGTCGGCGCCTTATCGCGGGAGCTGGCGCGTTTGGGCCATGACGTCACGTTGGTCCTGCCGCGGTACAAGCAGGTCGGCGAGGCGGCGATGGATCTGACGGAGGTCCGAAAAATCCAAGTACCGGCCGCGCCGGTACCGATCGAGGTGGGGATCGAGACCGGTACACTGAAAGACAGCACGGTCAGGCTGATCGCCATTCGGCACGATCCCTTTTTCGCCCGCGCAGGACTTTATGGCGAAGCCGGAGTAGACTATCCCGACAATCTCGCCCGCTTCGCATTGTTTTGCCGCGCAGCGCTCGAAGTTTGCCAGGGTTTGGACTGGTGGCCCGATGTCGTACACGCGCATGACTGGCAGGCGGCGCTGGCAGTCATCTACTTGAAGACCGTGTATGTGAGCCATCCGACGTTGGCCTCATGCCGCACGCTGTTCACGATCCACAACATGGGGTACCAAGGCGTCTTCCCGGCGACCGAATACTCTACCACCGGCCTTTTCTGGTCTGAATTCACACCGGACCGTCTGGAGTTCTTCGGCCAGGTCAACCTGTTAAAGGGCGGGATCATCTATGCCGATCTGCTTAATTCCGTGAGCCCTACCTATGCCCGAGAGATCCAGACGGCGGAATTCGGCTATGGGCTCGCAGGCGTGCTTGAAGCCCGCAAGGACCGGCTGTTCGGCATCATCAACGGGATTGATTACGACGACTGGAGTCCCGCGAACGATCCGCACTTGCCCGCACGGTACTCGGAGACGAATCTGGCCGGCAAGAAGACCTGCAAGACCGGCCTCCAGCGCGAAATGAAATTGCCGGCGCGGAACGTGCCCCTGCTGGGCGTCGTCTCACGGCTGGTTTCTCAAAAAGGGACGGACCTGATTCTTGAGATCTTGCCGGATCTGCTGCCGCTCGATGTCCAGATGGTCTTGCTCGGGACAGGCGATCCCACTTATGAGACGCAACTGACCGCGCTGCACGCGCGTTTCTCCGACAAGTTTGCGGTCCGGCTCGGATTCGATGAAAGCTTGGCGCATCGGATCGAAGCAGGCGCGGACATGTTTCTCATGCCGTCCCGGTATGAGCCCTGCGGGCTCAATCAGCTTTACAGCCTGTCCTACGGCACGGTCCCGATCGTGCGGAAGACGGGCGGGTTGGCGGACACCGTGGTGGCGTATCGACCCGGCGAGAAACGGAGCACCGCGACTGGTTTTGTTTTTGAATCGGCTCATCCCGAAGTGCTATTCAGCACGATTCTGTTAGCATTACAAGTATACCGCGACACTGAAGAGTGGCAGCGACTGATGCAGCGCGGCATGCGACAAGACTTCTCGTGGCGTCACTCCGCACAGGAATACGTGAAGCTGTATCAGCGCGCGCTCGCGCTCAAGAAGGCGGCGCCGACCGCCCCTGTTGACACCTTCCCGCGCCCTCGCTTCAAAGGAGTCGGATTGCACTGAGGCCAGGGCTGCTTGACGAGGTCGGGAGCGCGCAATACGATACGACCGCAAAGCGATGGGTTCGTCTGGAACCGCGTGTTCACTGGCTGGTGACCTACCACCGGTTCGAGCTCCTGGTTGTGGACTTCAGGGCCGCTCCAAAATCTTCGGCCGAATCTGGGGCAGCAGGTCACAAAATCTTTGCCACGCTGTCTCCCTGCAGCGTGCTCATCGTGAAATAAGGTGGGCGCCCTCTTCTCTTCTGTATGGCCGCGGCCATTGAACATCCCGCGCAATGTCTGGGTGACCGGGTGGGTCAGTTTCTTCATGGATGTCAGTTCCGAAATGGTCTACCCGCTCGTGCCGCTGTTTCTTTCGTCCACGCTTGGTGCCAGCAAATCCGTCATAGGATTGATTGAAGGGATCGCAGAGACCGCAGCCAGTCTTCTAAAGTTGTTTTCAGGTGTATTGGCTGATCGCTTCGGCAAGAACAAGCTTCTGATGGGGCTTGGATACGGCATCTCCACCGCCTCTCGCCCACTCCTAGCGTTGGCGACAGGGTGGGGATGGGTCTTGATAGCCCGGTTTACGGACCGAGTCGGCAAGGGGATCCGGACGGCACCCAGAGATGCGATTATCGCCGCATCCACGCCACCCGAGCGACTGGGCGTTGCCTTTGGATTCCACCGCGCACTCGATACAGCAGGGGCGGTTGTGGGACCGGCTGTGGCCCTTCTTATTCTTGCGATCTGGGTCGCCGATTATCGTCTCGTCTTCTGGCTATCAATACTGCCCGGTCTGGTCGCTGTTCTCTTGATCATGTGGTTTATCACCCCTGATGGGCGAGCTCCGGAAATGGGGGTGGAGTTCTCATGGTCACTCCAAGGCTTCGATGGGCGATTTGTCGGGTTTCTCGCGGTCATTGGCCTGTTCTCCCTCGGCAACTCAAGCAATGCTTTTTTGATTCTGAAGGCCCAGCATGCCGGCATGACCTCCTTCTGGGTCTCGGCTTCCTACCTCATCTTCAATGCAACGTATGTGCTGCTGTCCGTTCCTGCCGGCATCATCGCCGATCGTATCGGCAGGGAAAAGGTGGTGCTCGCCGGCTTTATTCTCTTCGCGCTGGCCTATGCCGGGTTCGCGCTCGCTGATAGTGCCTGGGCGATCGGCGGCCTGTTCGTGCTCTATGGGACATACATGGGGCTGAGCGACGGAGTGCAACGGGCCTATCTCGCGACATTGGTGCCAGACAATCGGAAGGCAACAGGCTTTGGTCTTTACCACATGGTCGTGGGGATCGCCATCCTTCCGGCAAGTCTGATCGCCGGCTTACTATGGGATCATATCAGCGCCGCCGCTCCATTCTGGTTCGGCTCTGTAAGCGCCATGCTCGCTGCCATTCTCTTTGTGGCGCTCGCTGCTGGTCGTCATGAGCGAAGCAAGGCGCTCTCGCCGAATTGTCCTTAAGTGCGCAACGATGCGACAAGTCCTTGCTACTGGCTTGCAAAATCTAGTCGAGTCGTTGTAGCCTTCTGGTGTTCAGGCAACTCACGGACATTGCCTTGGCACGTCGGAAAAAGTAGAAAGACAATGCCACCGGAACGAGGAGGTCTTGGAATGAAGCGTGTAATGAGTGGGCTACACACCCTAATTCTAATGGTGAGCACGGCGGGGGTAGCGTTTGCAGAGGAAGCGACAAAAGAAGGTGGTGGCGGCGGTTATGAGGCCACAGCCTATGTCTGGTTCGCCCTGATTGCTGTGATCATCATCTATGGCATCTACGACTCATTCTTTCGTCCAGTCGACTAGAGCGAGTGCTGAAGCTCGCTAGCGTCCGGGTCACTTGTATCTGCGGCCTGAGATGACCTCTCTCCTTGGGGCCTAAACAGCGCTCAGTGTACGCTGAGTGCTCTTAAGCCACTCCTCCTCAGCCTGATCGTTGTTCTCTGAGGGTCACACTTCAGTCAGACGCTCGTCGTGCTTGTCGAAAAACCCGGGAAGCGATAGCTTTTCCTGCATACTGCTACCTATTGGGTGATTGACAACGAAGGCATGGCGGACAGACCATCAATCGCGGGAGTGGGCCCCGTCCTGCTGGACCCCCCTCCCGAACCCACAGCATCACAGCCTGACGAGACTCTTTTGATTGGAGGTACGTATGTCGGAGCGAACAGGTTCTACCGGCCCAGACGCCTGGCCAAGTCTGCCGCTCAGCAAATGGCGCGACACCTACGCCACGCTACACATGTGGACGCAAATCGTCGGCAAGATCCGGCTTGCGCTGGCCCCGATGATCAATCACTGGTGGCAGACCACCCTCTACGTCACGCCGCGCGGGCTCACGACCTCTCCGATGCCGTACGGCACGCGCGCCGTTCAAATAGATTTCGACTTTCTCGGCCATAAGCTTCTTATCGAGACCTCAGACGGAGACAGCCGTACAGTCCCGCTCGCGCCGCGCTCGGTGGCCGAGTTCTATGAGGATACGATGGCCGCACTGCGCTCACTCGGTATTCCGATAACCATATGGACCACGCCCGTTGAGGTGGAAGATCGGACTCCCTTCGAGCAGGACCGCCACCATGCGGCTTATGATCCCGAGTATGCGGAGCAGCTACGCCGCATTCTGGTGCAGACAGACCGTGTGCTCAAACAGTTTCGTTCTCCGTTTATCGGTAAGGTCAGCCCGGTCCATTTCTTCTGGGGCGCGTTTGACATGGCCGTCACCCGCTTCTCCGGTCGCACGGCGCCGGTGCATCCGGGCGCGCCCAACCTGGCGGGGTTTGTGGCGGTCGAAGCGTACTCGCATGAAGTAAGCAGTTGCGGATTTTGGCCGGGCGGTGGTCCCATAGACAGGCCGGTTTTCTATGCCTATGCCTATCCCGAGCCGGAGGGATTTGGAGAGTATCCGGTCCAGCCGAAGGAGGCGTTCTACAGCAAGGAGATGAGAGAATTCCTCCTGCCCTACGACGCGGTCCGGACCGCAACGTCACCCGAGCAGATGGTACTGGCTTTCCTGCAGAGCACCTACGACGCGGCGGCGAACCTCGGCACATGGGATCGGGCCGCACTCGAGCGCGCGCCCACAGGATCGCTTCCGAAAAAAGTTGGCGCCCAGCCGGACCGGCATTAGATATTACCTTCCTTTCTTCTGATCCAATTCACGTAGCCGCTCCTCGGCTTTTCGTGCATACTCGCTCTTGGGATATTTGGTCAGGATTTCCTGGTACAGCTCCTTGGCGTGCACCGGGTTGCTCTGGCGCTCTTCAAGTTGCGCGCTCTCAAATAACTGCTGAGCGCCGTCCGCCGTGCAGGCTGTTGCACCGAGGCTCAGCAACAGGATTGATGCAAGGATTACAGCGAGATAAGAGCTTATCGGCATGAATCGGCGTCGAAGGGTGGCTGGGGAGCTGCTGACTTTGGCGGCGCTATCCATTGGCTTCCTCCTGTTATTTCCTAAACGACCGATCTTTGTTGACATGGCGCTGGCCCTCTTTGCGTTGAGCCTCGTCCTCCTCGATGCAAAGCACACCAAATCCGAACTCTGGGTCCCATTGCCGCGAGACATCCAGAGGACACGGTGGCAGCAGTGTCTCTTAAGCACGATGGTTCCAACCACGCTCGTGATCATCGTGTTCCTGCTGGTGGGCATCGCCATCGGGTATCAGGGAGCAGGATGGCCTGGCGCCAGAGCGAGGGTTCTTCATCCCTACATCCCGACCGCCATCACATTATATTTGCCATGGGCTTTGGTGCAGCAAACGCTCTTCCAGGTCTATTTGCTTGGGCGCCTGCAAGCTCTCTTTCCCGCACTGCCTCGATTGCTTCTTTCGACCCTCAATGGCCTCGCCTTCGCCTTGGTCCATGTGACGAACCCCTGGATCGCAGTCATCGCCGCACTCGGTGGCACGGCATGGAGCTTCTTGTATCTGCGCTATCGCCTGCTGTGGCCGTTGGCGATCTCCCATGCCCTCGTGGGTACCACCTTTTATTATTGGGTCTACGGGCACGATCTGGCCCGTCAATGGAGTTCCACCATCCAAGGTTTGTTCACACGCTAGCTCTAACGCCGCTCATCTCCTTGGCAAGCTGAACGTATCTCGCTATGACAGCAGCCGTCAAGGCCCCGCGGAGGGCTTCCCAGCGGGGGGCCACGAATACCAGACCCGGCAGTAGAGTCCCGAGCTGGTCCCGCCAATCTTTCGAGGAACATGACCGCCCCTATCGCGAAGCCGGAGCACGTGTAATAGGTTCAATCTGGGGTCTCGAACGTCACCTCAGGGGTTGAACAATCCTAGAGGGTCGCGCTATCTTACACACTCTGGTTGGTCAGGAAGGTCAGACGGGCCTCCACGAGTGCGGGCCAGGAGCCTTTCAAAAGCAGCCAGCCCAAGGAAAAGTCTGCCGTATGACCAAGCCGACTCTTTTAGCGGTTGATGACGACCCCCTCGTGCTGCGTGCGGTGGAGCGCGACTTGCGGAAGGAGTATGGGAGCTCCTACCGGGTATTGCGTGCAGATTCGGGGGAGGCCGCCTTGGAGGCGCTCAAACAACTGAAGCTTCGCAACGAGCCGGTCGCGCTGTTCCTCGTGGATCAGCGCATGCCGAAGATGAGCGGGGTGGAATTTCTCGAACGGGCCATAGCACACTTTCCCGAGGCCAAGCGGGTCCTCCTGACCGCCTACGCGGACACCGACGCCGCAATCAACGCCATCAATAAGGCCCGGATTGACTACTACCTCATGAAGCCCTGGGACCCTCCGGAAGAGCGCCTGTATCCACTGCTCAATGATCTTCTGGAAGATTGGCAGGGGGCGTTTCGACCGCCCTTCGAAGGTATCCGTGTCGTGGGTCATCGGTGGTCGCCGATGGCGCACGAGATTAAAGATTTTTTGGCACGCAATCACGCTCCGTACCGCTGGCTGGATGTAGAGACAGAGGATGAGGCCCAGCAGTTGGTGCAACAGACCGGGACGGAGGCCAATCAACTGCCTCTGGTGGTGTTCCAAGACGGAATCCACATGACCCAGCCGAGCACGCTGCAAATCGCAGAAAAAATCGGGTTGACGACCAGAGCGAAAATGCCTTTCTACGATCTGATTGTGATCGGCGGAGGCCCTGCTGCTCTCGCGGCAGCCGTCTATGGAGCGTCGGAAGGGTTGCGGACTGTCATGATTGAGAAGCAGGCGCCGGGAGGCCAGGCTGGAACTACCTCGCGCATCGAGAACTACTTGGGGTTCCCCTCCGGCCTCAGCGGCGCGGATCTCGCGCGCCGTGCGGAGACCCAAGCCCGCCGCTTTGGGGTTGAGATCCTGACGCCTCAGGAGGTGGTCGGGATTCGCGTCAACGATACGCTCCGTGATGTCACGCTCTCCGACAAAAGCGAATTGAGCTGTCACGCGCTCCTGATCGCCACCGGGGTGTCCTACCGCACACTGGATGTCCCGGGCTGCGAGCCGTTGACCGGGGCGGGTGTCTATTACGGCGCAGCGATGATCGAGGCGCTCTCCTACCGCGATCAGAACGTCATCATGGTCGGCGGAGGCAATTCAGCGGGACAGGCCGCCGTGTACTTCTCACAGCATAGTGCCCGCGTCACGTTGATCGTCCGCGGCGATTCTCTCGCCAAGACCATGTCCAAATACCTCGTTGATCGGATCGAGACCACGAACAATATCGTTGTCCGGCTCCGCACGGAGGTGAACGAAGTTCGTGGGAAGGAACATTTAGAGGCGGTCACGCTCATGAACCGCGACACGGGAGCGCAAGAGACTCTTCCGGCTCATGCCTTGTTTGTCTTTATCGGAGCAAAACCGCATACGGACTGGTGCGCTTCCATCATCGAACGCGACGAGCACGGTTTCATTCTCACGGGGCCGGATTTGATGCGCGATGGGAAGCCGCCGCGCGGGTGGAGGGGCGAGCGTCAGCCAATGCTGCTGGAAACGAATGTGCCTGGAATTTTTGTGGCAGGTGATGTCCGACACGGATCGGTGAAGCGGGTCGCCTCTGCGGTGGGCGAAGGCGCCATCGCGGTCCAGCTCGTACACCGATACTTGAGCGGCTTCTAAGGGTTGTTCGAGGTGCCAAGTTGAAAGACACACAAGCCATTTTGCAAAAGCTTCGTCAGGTGCCGTTGTTCGAGCAGTTGACGGATAATGAGCGCTCCTGCATAGAAGATGGCGAAGAGATCCGGGTCAAGGCGGGCGAGGAAGTCGCCACCGAGGGAGGGCAGGTTGAGTACTTCTTTGTCCTGTTGGAGGGTGAGATGCAGGTGCTGAAGAAGTACGGAGATCAGGAGATTGTTCTGGCGGTACACAAAGCCGGGGCCTTCTTTGGCGAGGTGTCGCTGCTCCTGGACGTGCCCTACGTTGCCACATTCCGTGCATTACAGCCCTGTCGTGTGTTCAGGCTCAACAAGGATGCGCTCTGGAAGCTGCTGGGCACCTGCCCGTCAGTGGCCGGTCAGATCCTGCGCACGATGGCCGCAAGGCTCCGAGGCCTGGAGGGCTTCTCGTCGCAGCGTGAAAAACTTGTCTCCCTTGGCACCATGGCTGCCGGGCTCGCGCATGAACTCAATAATCCCGCAGCCGCGGCACGCCGGACCGCCGGCCACTTACGGGAGACGACACACAACCTCCAAGATTTCGCCTGCACGCTCAATCAGCAATTGACGCATGAGCAATGGGGGATCTTGGTGAACCACTCACAGGACGCCCTTGATCGTGCGTCACACTCTGTGCCGACGGATGTGATGAACCAGAGTGATCGAGAGGAGGCTCTCGCGCAGTGGCTGGAAAATCACGGTGTCGCCGATGGATGGAAGCTTGCTTCAACATTGGCGGGAGCCGACTTAAATCAGGCCTGGTTGGATACGCTCGCAGCAGGTGTTCCATCTGCAGCATTGACGGATGTGCTGGGATGGCTGGAGGCTCGGTTGGCTCTGAACTCGCTCTTGGAGCAGATCGAACAGAGCACGACGCGGATTGAGGATCTGGTCAAGACGGTCAAAGCCTACTCATATATGGATAAGAGTGCGTTGCAGCCAGTGGATATTCACGAAGGGCTAGAGAGCACGCTGACCATGCTCTGTCACCGGCTTAAGAACATCAGGGTGGTGCGTGAGTATGATCGGACGATTCCGCGAGTCATGGGGCGCGGCAGTGAACTGAATCAGGTCTGGACGAATTTGATCGGGAATGCGATTGATGCAGTCAGTGACGAGGGACGGATATGGGTTCGCACCAAGCTCGAAGACAACAGCGTGATGGTGGAGATCGCCGATGATGGGGCAGGCATTCCGCCAGAGATCCAACCGCGTATCTTCGAGCCGTTCTTCACTACCAAGGCCGTCGGCTCCGGCACGGGGCTCGGCCTCCTGATCAGCTATCGTATCGTGGCCGACGGGCACCACGGCGAAATCGAGTTCGAATCGAAACCGGGTGACACGCGATTTCTGGTGCGACTGCCCATCACGCCGCCGGTTGAAAAGGATGCGGCTGCCTTCCTAGGGGTTTCTTAGACCTTCTCTGTCCCAAATGTGGCTGACACCGTTCTCTCTTAGCGACGACGGAAAGAGCGTCCAGGTGTCACGAAGTGAGGCTGGCTACCGGGCGCCCTGAAGTGAGGTCGCATACGGGGCGCATGGCGAAAGTGCGGTCTGGGGCGGAAGAAGAGGCCGCCGTAAAATGGAGAATAGCTATAGGGATAGGAATAATAATAATCGGGATAGTAGGGCACATCGTACTCAGGCGGAGTCGGACCATCATGGGCGAACGGCATCAGGATGGTTGGTGATGCTTGCCGATACTCTTCGGCATGGGGTATCGCGGGCGATGGGGCCGGGATCACTTCCCGGCTGGGGACGTACGTCTCACACCTCTCAGATGCTCGCGGGACATTGGTGAATAGATCAGTCCCTGTCCCGTGCGGACAGCGCCAGACCTCAGCTCGTATGAGAGAAGGATAGAGCAGGACGGTGAGGGCGACGACTGAGAGCGACAGCCTCATCAAGGGCCTCGCTTCAGGAGCTACTTCTGTTTCTTTGGACGATGCGTGTAGAAGTACGTCCAGATGGCGCCCACCACGCCTAGAACAGCGAGAACCAACATCGTTTGGTCGAATAATGTCCATCCAGGTATCATTTATTCTCCTGGCCGTCTAACCAATAGGCGATGAAGAAGAATGTGACCATTGTTATGAGCCCCAATGATACGCCTCGTACAGTTACCTGTCCACTGACGAATCCGCCGACTACAGCGATCAGTCCGATGCCTTTGGCCATGTCATAGAGAAACTTCGCGGCGTTTTCTCGCTGGCGGTCGGTCATGCCTATCAGACACTACTATCTGAGAAAGGTTTAAGAGGAAAAAAATTAGCCATCAGAGGAAGTGTCATTCGCTGAGTCCGTTCGGCGGAATGATCTTATCCACCGCGGCAAGCTCCGCCTGAGACAAGCGCCAGCCGGCGGCAGCGGCGTTCGCTCTGACTTGCTGGGGCGATGTTGCGCCGGCAATGACGGATGCGACAGTTGGTTGCATGGCCAACCAGGACATGGCGAGTTCCAACAGCGTGTGTCCTCGCGATTCGGCGAACGTAATGAGCGACTCCACGATCGCCAAGTTTTTCTCGTTGAGGGTATCTTGGAATCGGCCACCGGGCGCGAGACGGGTACCCTGGGGCGGAGCCTGGCCTCTCCGATACTTTCCGGTGAGAAGACCGCTCGCCAGCGGGAAATAGGGAATGAAGGCGATGCCAAGCTTCTCACAGGCGGGGATCACCTCACGTTCCGGTTCACGGTGCAGCAAGCTATACTCGTTTTGCACACTCACGAAGCGAGCAGCGCCAGGGCGTACTGCTGCCTCTGCCTCCCGGAGCTGGTCGGCCGAGAAGTTGCTACAGCCGATCTCCCGCACTTTACCTGCCTTCACCAGCCCGTCCAGCGCTCCGAGCGTGTCCGCAATCGGAACCGTCGGGTCAGGCTGATGGATCTGGTACAGGTCAATGCGATCCGTTCCGAGACGGCGCAGGCTATCCTCTATGGCTTGACGCACGTATTCAGGCCGC
>Ga0184623_10001157_pt1 | contig 11431 bp, 9 predicted proteins | sample PLM1_100_b1_FD_133138 | JGI IMG/M metagenome (GOLD analysis project Ga0184623, IMG submission 133138) | Groundwater sediment microbial communities from an aquifer in East River, Colorado, USA - PLM1_100_b1 | ecosystem: Environmental > Terrestrial > Soil > Riparian zone | place: USA: East River...
CGTGGGCAATTACGTCGCTTTTCCGCTCCGCTCCCCCGACTTCACGACGCCGGAGTGGCGCAGCGCGCTAGCCTCGAGCGCGGCGCAGCTGGCCCGAGCGGCGCAGGAGTTCAGTGTCACCCTTCCGGTCCCGGGTGTGTGGCTGCGCTCGGAGCTGTTCCCCGCCCATCTCGCTACCGAGAGTGACGCGGGCGCCGCGGGCGCCGCGGGCGCCGAAGACGTGAAGACGGAGGCCGGACGTACGGAACGGCGGAAGCGACGCGTCTGACCGTAGCTTGACGTTTCCCGCGCTTTCCCGCGCTCAGTGCAGCGCGTAGCATGTGTCGCATGCACCCCTGTCTCCTCGTTCTCTTCAGCCTGCAGGCTGCTGCCCCGGTCGACACCATTCGCATCGAGGTGGGCTCGAAGCAGCTCGACGGGCGCGTCTACGCTCCTCACGCCGCGCGGGTGCAGGTGCGTCTCGACGATTCGGCTCGGATCGTGAGCACGTGGACCAATGAGCTGACGCTGGGCGACTCGGCGGGCCGGCCGGTGATGCGCTGGGTGAGCAAGTCTGCCACATGGGAGCTGCGCCAGATCTACGATGCCCAGACGCTCGCGCCACTCAGCTACGTGCTGACGGCCACCGATGGCGGCTGGGCGCGGCTGACGCTCGAGGGTCGCCGAGTGCGGGGGACGCGGCGCGGGCCGGGCGATACGGCGGCGGTTCAGCAGGTGGACGTGACGCTGGACCGGCCGGGGTTCTTCGCCGGTGCGTCCGATCTCGTGCCACTCGCGGTCCAGGGCGGTCTCAAGGCCGGTGCCGTGATCACGGCGCCTGTGTGGAGCCCCGGCATGACGGCCGCCGAGGGTCGCATTTTTACGACGGTCGGACGAGACGCCGTGGACGTCGAAGGAACGCGGATCGAAGCGTGGAAAGTAGAAGAACGCCGCCAGTCCGACCGCGTGCTGCTCGCGACATGGTGGCTGCTCGATAAGTCGCCGTACATGGTGTATGGAGAAGTCCCGCTGCCGAGCGGGCGGGTGCGGAAGATGACGGAGGTGGAGATCCCGCGCCCCCTTTAGGGTGTGATGATCGCGGGCAGCAGGTACTGCGGTATGTACTCGCGCTGGGCCGTCAACGTGGTGGCCATGCTGTAGTTGCCGCCCGTGAAAGCGATGACGAGCTCCAGATCAGGAATCGCCATAAAGATCTGCCCGCCATTCCCCCCCGCGAAATAGGCGCGGACTTTCCTGTTGCCGAACGAGTACTCAACCGAATTCCAGAGCCAGCGGTACTGCTGCCTCGGTGAGAGGTCGAGCAGCGGGGCGCGCGAGCGCTGCACCCAATCTCGGCTCAGGATCCGCTTGCCGCCCCAGCGGCCGTCCACCCAGAGCTGCGCCAGCTTCATGAAGTCGCGCGGCACGAACTGGTGGCCGCCGCCACCGTACGCCTCGCCGGTCGGTTGCAGCATCAGGTGGTAGGGCCGCATTTGCAGCGGCCGGCCGACGAGTCGGTCGAACAGCTCCACCTGCGACTCGCGCGCCACCTTCTCCAGCATTCCACCCGCCAGGTTCGGCTCCGTGCTGCAGTAATAGATCTTTTCGCCCGGCGCGGAGATCAGCGGCACGTTCAGCGTATAGCGGTAGAAGTCCTGCTCGCCGGATTGCTGCATGGCGTCTTCGTCAGCCGTCCCAGGTGCGGCCATGTCGCCGTCGCACTGGTAGCCCGCCGTCATCGACATCAGGTGCTCGAGCGTCATCGCGCGCTTGCGCGGATCGAGATTGGGGGGCAGGCTGCCGAGCATCGTCTCGTAGACCGGCATGTCGAGCCGGATCGGGATGCCGGCGTGCATCGCGGCGCCGATGAGGACGGAGACCCAGCTTTTCGACGCCGAGCGGAGGTCGTGCGGCATGTCGCGGTGAGTGCCGTGGAAGTATTCCTCGACGACGAGCCGGCCGTGGCGCGCGATGAGAAGGCTGTGAACCTGCGAGCTGCCGAACGAGTCCATCGGCACTTCGATGAGCATCTGCACGAATCGCTCGATTGCTGGGCGCGAAATGCCGACGTCTTCGACCGCGGCGACCGGCCAACCGTCGTCGCGCTGGAGCGGTGGAGCGTAGCGGTACCGCGGCGCGGGCTTGCCGCGCGGATAGAAGGTGCTGGCCGAAGCGTCGGTGACTCTGCTGAAGTCGTAGGCGCCGCCGCGCAGCCGCACGGCCCAGATGACGCCGTCTTCGTAGATGCCTTGCGTCAGGGTCCGCTCGCCCTCGCCCATGTTGCCGATCAGCCGGACCGAGTCGCCGCGCAGCTCGACGCGGGACACGGGGAAGAAGCGGCCGAAGTTCCGCTCCGGATTGCGGAGAAATGTCTGGTAAGCGCCGGCTGACCTTGGGGTGAGCGGCAGGTAGACCGTGAAGCGGTCATCGAGGGGAGTGATCGTGCCCTGCCAGCGGTTTGTTGCATTTGGGCCGCTCGGCTCGAGCGTCACGGGCGATGCGTAGCGGAGACCGCTGTGCTGGGTGCGGGGCTGCATCCAGTGGCCGTGAATCGCCCGGCCGGTCAGCTTGCCGCGAAAGCTTCCTTTATTGTCGGGCAGCTCGAACGAGATCGTTGGGCCGTCGCTTTGTGCGGGGACCCTAAAGCCTGCGATATCGGCACGCCACCCGTCCGTCTGCCTGAGGATGATCAGGGTGCCGCGGATGTCGGGGCCGAAACGGAGCGCGGCGGTCCAGAGACCCGAAAGGTCAGGCGGAGGGGGAGGGGGAGGGGGAGATTGGGTCGCGGCTGGGACTGACGATCCGAGGAGTGTCAGGATCAACGCCAGGGGAGCAAACCGGAGGGTTGGCATGAGTCCAACGTAGCCAGCGTGTTGCGTCCTGACAGCCGCGACGGCGTGAATCAGCCGCCCAGTGGTGCGATTTGACTGCGAGGGCGTCCTTCAGGACGCGTGAAGTGGCCGAGCCGGCCCTTTAGGGCACGGATTTAAACGAGAACCCGATCACACCTTACGATTCGAATGGGCGTGATCCGTCGTATTGATCCGTGCACTGAAGTGCCGGCTCGGCGACTACGCCCGCTCTGAAGAGCGGGTCTACGGCGTCTGCGCTACCGCGTTCCTTGCCTGTACGCGCCCATATCCGAATACGGGATCCCATCCGGCCGGGCCTAGATCCACGCTGCTCGCGCGCAGGATCGCGCGTACCTGATCCGGTGTGAGCGCCGGATTCTTGCTGAGCACCAGGGCGGCAACGCCCGCGGCGTGCGGCGACGCCATGGACGTGCCGCTCAGAATGGCGAGGTTGCCCGCCACATTGAGCAGCGTGGTCCGCGTGGTCCGCGCGGCGATCTGGTCTTTCAGGTAGAGCCCCTCATCCAGCGTGATCGACACGGCCGGGATCCATGGCCGCCCGTCGGTCGTCGTCGCCGCGCCGAGCGTGCCGTTGAAGTTGCCCGGGCTGTGGTTGTGAATGATGACCGCGACGCAGCCGGCATTCATCGCCTCTTCCACCTTCTGCGCGAACGTCGGCCCGCCGCGCATGACTACCGCGGTCTTGCCCGCGCAACTGGCCGCCGCGTAATCGGCGGCGGTGCCGAAGTTGGCGTAGACGGCGTTCGTCGTGATCCCCTGCTTGCGCGTCATGCCGGCGAATTCCAACGCGATCGCTTCCAGCTCGCGATTGTTGTCGGTCGGGACCGTCAACGTGGTCGATTGTCCCTGGCCGACCAGGTACGACGCGAGGTTGTTGACGCCCGGCGCGGTGACTTCCTGATCTTCGCCGGTCTGCGAAAACGACGCGATCAGGTCCGCATCATCCGTTGCGCCGACGGCGATCACGCTTTCGTACGCGGCGGGATAGCCGACCCACGGGGTGCTGCTGTTGCCCGACGCGCCGACCAGCACGATGCCACGCGCGTACGCCTCGTTGAACGCGGCTTCGGCGGCGTCGCTGGGTGAAATCGGCACAGAGACGCCCTGCACGCCGAACCCGAACGACATGTTGACGACGTCCATGCCGTTGTCGATCGCCCACTCGACGGCCTGAATCATCTTCTCGAGGGTCGCGCCCGCCCAGTCGCAGTCGGCGAAGCGCATCGAGTAGAGCAGCGCGCTCGGCGCGACGCCCACGGTGTGCCGGCTGCCGTCGCGCGCGGCGACGATGCCCGCGACGTGGGTGCCGTGGCCGTTGCAGTCGTCCAATCCGTTGCCGTCGCCCACGAGGTCGATGCCGCCCGCGATCGCCAGGTCGGGATGATCGACGTCGATGCCGGAGTCGAAGATGCCGACTTTGATCCCCTGGCCGCGGAAGCCGAGCGCCCAGGCGCCGGGGGCGTCGATCTTGGAGACTCCCCAATCGACGGTTTGCTTGGTGCCGAGCGGCACCATGGCGAAGTCGTCCTCGACGTAGGCCACGCTCGCGTCGGCGCGCAGCACGTCTTCCGTACCGCTGGGGATGCTCGCCGAGACGGCGGGGATGTACTTGTAGCGTTGGCGGACGGTGCCACCGACGGCAGTGATGAGGGCGGTCGCGGCGGGGCCCGGAGTCGAGCTGAAGCCGACGATGACGACCTTGTTAGCGGCTGCTGTGGTTGAGGCTGATGGTGTGGTGAGATCAACGGGATTGGGTTCGCAGGCGGCCGCGACCGTGACAAGGCCGAGCAGGACGGCAAGTCGTTTCATCGTCGTACCTGGAGTGAGGGTGTGACGCAAACTGGGACACGACGGTCACTGGGTGAATTACCAGCAGGGCTTAATGCCGAGGATGCTGGGCATTAGGCGATTGGATCTAATCCCTTGGATCGACGCCAATGTCCAGGATCCCGAAACACCGCGCGATCGAGATGGTATCCGTGCGCTGAAGCGCCGGCTCGGCTACTACGCACGCTCTGAAGAGCGTTAGGTTATCCGGCCTATGACCCCTTTTCGTGTGTTCGCGGTTGCAACGGGCGTCCTTTGGTTATCGCCGATCGTTTCCCAGCAAGAGGATCTCCGCTCCCGCGTCACGATCTATCGCGACACGTACGGCATCCCGCACGTGTTCGGTGAGACCGATGCCGCCACGATGTTCGGCTTCGCCTACGCGCAGGCGGAGGACAACTTCTGGCGGCTCGAGGAAAACTTCATCCGGGCGCTGGGCCGGCGCGCCGAGGTGTATGGGGAGCGCGGGCTGGTGAACGACCGGCGGAACCGCACGCTCGAGATCCCGCGGCTGGCGCGGCAAGAGTATCGGCGTCTGCCGCCCAAGATGCGGGCGCTGCTCGATGGGTTCGCCGCGGGGCTCAACGCGTACGTCGCCGACCATCCCGACGTCCGGCCGCGACTCCTGACGCGCTTCGAGCCGTGGTATCCGCTCGCATTCATTCGTTTCAACTATTACCAGAACGGCTTCATCTATGGCTCGGGGTTACGACAGGCAGAATTTGAGGCCGTCCTCACCCCCTTTCCCCCTCTCCCTCCGGGAGAGGGGGGACGCGAGGATCTCGGCTCGAACGGCTGGGTCATTGGCCCCAGCAAGAGCGCGACGGGCAACGCGATGCTGTTCATCAATCCCCATCTGCCGTTCTTCGGCACCGGGCAGGTCTACGAGGGCCACGTCAACAGCAAAGCGAGCGGCTGGAACTTCACCGGCTATACGCGCTTCGGCTTTCCCTTTCCTTATGTAGGGCACAATGAGACGCTGGGGTGGGTGAGCACGGACAACGCGGCCGACCAGGCGGATTTGTATGCCGAGACGTTCGTCGATTCGGTGCAGTACCGGTATGGCGCGGGGCTGCGCCGGGCCACGGTCTGGATCGACACGATCCTCGTGAAGACCGCCGCGGGAGTCGAGCGGCGGGCGTTCACGTTCCGGAAGACGCATCACGGGCCGATCTTCGCCACGCGCGACGGCAAGCCGCTGGCGCTGCGGATGGCGAAGCTCGAGGCGGACGGCTGGCTCGAGGAGTGGTACAACATGACGCGCGCGCGCTCGGTCCGAGAGCTCAAGCGCGCGATGCAGCCGCTGAACATGCAGTTTGGCAACGTTATGGCGGCGGATGCGGGGGGGAACACCTGGTACCTCTATAACGGCGCCGTGCCGGTGCGCGATCCGCGGTTCGACTGGTCGGGGCCCGTCGATGGCAGCGATCCAGCGACGGAGTGGAAGGGCTATCACCGGTTCGAGGATTTGCCGCAGCTCACCAACCCCGCGACGGGGTGGATGCAGAACTGCAATACCACACCGTTTTTGCTGACGAGCAGCGGCAATCCCGATTCGTCCAGGTTTCCGCGCTATATGGTGACGGAGGGCGACAATTTCCGCGGGCTCGTGTCGCGGAAGATTCTCGGCTCGACGCCGCGGTTCAGCTGGGACGACTGGGTGCGCGCCGCGTTCGATAATTACGTCATCGCGGCCGATTCATTCCTTCCCGCACTGCTACGCGAGTCCTCACCCCCTGTCCCCCTCTCCCTTCGGGAGAGGGGGGACTCTATTGGTGCGACCGATTTGACGCGCGAGGTGCTGGCCGAGCTGGCGCGCTGGGATCGGCGCGCTGATACCGCGTCGGTGGCGATGACGGTTTTCGACAGATGGCGTGACGCGGTGCGGCCGGACGTGCAGGGACGTGCCGCGTTGGACAGCGCGATCGCGAGCCTGGGCCGCGATTGGGGCACGTGGCGCGTGCCGTGGGGCGACTTCAATCGCCTGCAACGCATCGACGAGCGCGTGGATCAGCAGTTCGCCGACGAGCGGCCGAGCATTCCGGTGTTAGGGGCTGGGCCTCAGCACGGAACGGTGTTCACCTATGCCACTCGGCCGGTGCAGGGGCAGAAGCGGCGTTACGGCGTGGCGGGCGGTTCGTATGTCAGCGTGGTGGAATTCGGCCCGACCGTGCGGCGGCTGGCGGTGCATACGATGGGGGCGAGCGGCGATCCGCAGTCGCCGCATTACTTCGATCAGGCGCCGCTGTATGCGCGTGGCCAGTTCAGGCCGGCGTGGTTTACGATTGAGGAGATCAAGGCGAATCTGGAGCGGGAGTATCGCCCGGGGAAGCGATAGGACCGGACGTCGGTGCGTCCTTCAGGACGCGTGCAGTGGCCGAGCCGGCCCTTTAGGGCACGGATAACAACGAACCACCACGATCTCTCATCCGATGGGGCTGTCGGTGTGTTTGAGTTTATCCGTGCGCTGAAGCGCCGGTATCAGGGAGCGTAGCCGCTCGCGCGCAGAATCGCCTCCGGATCGCGCAGCTCGAGCAGCTCCCGAACCGCCGCGCGCTTGTCCGTGGCGCGGGCGTAGTAGGCACCGGCGATCCGGTAGCCCACTAAATAGCCGATGTCGATCGCGCCGTGATTTTTCTCGGGCGGCACCATGCCGTTGTACATCCAGGTGCGGATCGTCGAGTCGCCCTGCTGCATCTCGTCCTGGAAGTCGACCCAGACGTCGTGCTCATGCGCGCTGCCGTAGATCTGGCGCGGTGTGTTCGCGAGCCACGGTCCCACGGCGAGCTCGGCGAGGAAATCCGCGGTGCCCTCGCCGATCGCCTGGCGCAGTAGGGTGCTTTTCTGGCCGTCAGGTCTGGGCTTCTGCTGGGTGTGCACCGCCTCGTGCACGACGAGGCCAACGAGCTGTTCGAACGTATGGTTGGGAAGATTCTTCTGTGCCCAGTCGGGTAGCTCGTCGAGCGGCGTAGTGGGATCGCTCGCGCTCTGCTCCGTGCCCATCAGCATGCCGCTCTGCGCGGTCGTGCCGCCGGTCGAGAGTGTGCCGATGAGGAAGTAGATGGTGGGAAAGCGGGCTTCGGGATAAAGCGCCGCGAGCTTATTCAGGCCACGCCGAATCCCCTGCGTTATTCGCGAACTGGTATCGACCGAAAGCGTCGTGGGGCGCACGGCGGCGTAGTAACGCGGGTACTGCGCGAGCGCGCGCAGCAGCTCCTCGGCGGCGGATCGCTCGTAGAAGGGCGCGGTGACTTTTTTCAAGCTATCGAGGGGCAGCGAGTCGAGCCGCTCCTTGGGCCACCCGGCCGCAACGAGCCGCGCGCGGACGGTGTCGCGATTCATCAGCCGCACGCGCATCCAGTCGCGCAGGCCCGGCGAGCCGGGCCGCAAATAGACAGTCTCGAGGATGCTCACGCGCTCCGCCGAGTCTTTGCCGGCGGCGAGGTCGTAGGCGCGCCAGAAGTTCGGGATGTCGCGCGTGACGATCTGGACGGAATCGATTGGCGCCTGAACGGCGAGCAAGACTGACAGGAGTAACATGTCGCGCCCCGCTGGGCTCGGATGAAGAAGATATTACCCGCTGACCATTCGATTTATCCGTGCGCTGAAGCGCCGGCTCGGCCACTGCACCAGCTCTGAAGAGCTGTGGCTAGCTTGAGGACCATGACCTGCTGTGGCGCGAGGGACTGGATGCGATCTGTGGAAATTGGTGTGACGTTCGCGCTACAGCCGAGGTGAGCGCAAGCGCCTGATCTGCTCCAGCGCTTCGATGTCGGCCGCATCCTGGAGCCGTCCGGTGCGCTTGGTCTCGATCAGGTCGTCGAGTCCAATCAGTGGAATCCGGACCCCATCAACATCCACGGTACCCGCGTTCGGTGCTGCCTGCTCGTACTTGAGCTTCCACGCGATCGTGAATACGTCGACTCGCGGGTCGTCCCCGATCACGGTGATCGGGCGTTTCAGGATCTCGGCCGCGGTCCATTCGCGGGCGAAGCCATAGCCGAGTGAGGCGAGGGCTTTCAGAATGCGGGCGGCATTGGGCGTGGTACGTTCGATCAGGATATCCAAGTCTTCGGTCGCGCGCGCATACCCGTGCAGGATGCATGCGACGCCGCCGATTACGAGGTACGCCACCTTGGCGCGATTGAGTGCCGCGCAGACCCGCACTACGCGCGGTTGTTTCTCTTCCACTCGTAGAAGTCCTCGTAGGACTCGAATCCAATGATCTGCTGCCGGGGTCCACGTTTGGGGCGGAGCCTCCGGGCCAGCCGGGCAGTCTCTTCGGAACGACGCAGGCGCTCGGCGGGGGATGACGCGAGATCGACCTCGAGCTGTTGATGCCGGGCGACGCCGAATTCGTCGGCGCCGTAGGACGTGCTCGGCACTTCCCGCACGGCGGCGGGATGCGCGAGGTAGGCGCGTAGGGCGTCAGCGATTACTCGGCTGCGCGAGCGGTCCAGCTCCTTGGCGCGGCTGTCAGCGGCTGACAGGAGCTCCTTGGGCAGCGTGATGGCGATGCGAGCGAATGGCATGGCATACTCAGTATTACTGGATATGAGTAGGATACTTCACAGAAGGGAAGAGAGAAAGGGGGTCGCTTATCCGTGCGCTGAAAGCCTGCCCTGAGCGCAGCGAAGGGCGCCGGCTCGGCCACTGCACGCGCCCTGAAGGGCGTCGCGAGTGTCCCCGATCCACCTAACGCAGAGCTCGATCAATCGCGCGCGGACCGCGACCCTAGCTGCGGCCCATCTGTATCGAACGTTTCGCGTAATGAAGGCAACGCGTTTCATGAATTCGGCAGCGGTAAAGCAAACATTTAGCACGGTTGATTTTCCTGGAAAGAACTTGGCGGTGTTCAACATTGGAGGAAACAAGTACAGACTGATCACCTACATCCGATACTCCACTTCGACAAATGTTGGTCGAGTCTGGATACGGCATGTACTTACTCACGCAGAGTACGATCGGTGGTCGGATGACTTCAGAAAAGGGAAGTCCAAAAAGGCAAAGAACTAAAAAGGAGGCCGCCATCTCGGGGCCCCATTAGAAAGAAGAAATGATGCAGAGTGTTCATAAGAATCTTGATTTCACAAATCCTCGCGTTCTGCGCAACGAGGCGGAGTATGATACCGCGGTTGCACAAATTGACGAGCTCCTAGATCGGGATCCTCCTCCTGGGTCTCCGGAGAACGATCGTCTCGAGTTCCTTAGTGTGCTTGTGGAAGCCTATGATGAAGAGCACCATCAAATGAGTCCTTCCACTCCTCAGGAGATCGTCGACTTCCTACTGGAGCAGCAAGGAAAATCTCGGGCTGATCTTGCGAGTTTGCTTGGCGGGCGGAGTCGCGTTTCTGACTTCTTCAATAGAAAGAGGCGTCTTTCTATTGCGCAAATCCAGAAGCTTCGAGCATTCTTGAATGTCCCTGCGGACCTGCTGCTCGAAGCAGTGTAGCACCGCTGGGGCCGTTCAAGCCTAAGACTGACCCGCGTGCGGGCGGAAGTCAGACGCCGAAGGCGGCGTGATGGAAGCGCCGGAGCCTAGGCCTTGTTGTTTCTGACGCGCGCATCGTGTTGAGGAATCGTTCAGCAGCTCTGGGGTCGCGAAATATCAGCACATCGGCAGTCGACGCGTGCTGCGCAATCGCCTGGAGTAGGAGCGGCAGATATTTGCGGCGGTATGCGAGTAGCCAACGCCAGAAGTCCACGCGCTCACGAGAGCGCTTGATTGCTTGGCAGGCGCAGCGGACGAGCGAGAAGTCCAAGAGAATGACCGTATCCGCCCTGTGAAGCCGAACCTGCGCAGCGTCGTGAGGACCCAAGTCGCCATCCATGATCCATTGTTCTTGACTGGCAAGCCGTTCCTGAACAGCAGACCATGACTCCCGAGGTGTTGGAAGCAAGCCTGGCTGCCAAAAGAGTTTGTCCAGCTCCATCACAGGGAGTTTGGTAATTGCACCCAAACGTCGCGCGAGCGTCGATTTCCCCGATGCTCCACGACCGAGGATAACCACACGTTGCATGCTTTAAGGATGTACCGGTGCGATTGGCGATTCAACCATCGCAGCGACAGGGTGCTGGAGAGGGCGTTGCGGGCTTGATTCCATTAACATATGTGTCTATAATAGACCATAATAAGGTCTATTATGGACACTTCATTCCAATTAGACAAAGCTCTTCAAGCGGTCGGTGAGCTCCTCGAGCGTCGGGGCGAACTAGCGGCCATCGTCGTCGTGGGCGGGACCGCGCTCAATCTTCTCGGCGTCGTGGAGCGCTACACCCGCGACGTCGACGTGCTGGCATTGGCAACACCTCGTCCACGAGGTGAGCCCGACAACGTACGTGCCCCACACCCGCTGCCGTCAGCGTTACTTGACGCGGCGGCAACCGTCGCTCGCGATCTTCGCCTTCCGCCAGATTGGCTGAACACCGTCGTCGGCGCCCAATGGCAGACAGGTCTTCCGCTGGGGCTTGTCGATCGAATCAGATGGGAACGCTTTGCCGGTCTCTGGGTGGGACTGCCTCATCGGCTGGACCTGATTCACTTCAAGCTCTACGCGGCCGCGGATGATGTCGGCACCAAGAGCCGCCATTATCAGGATCTTGTGGCGCTCGCTCCGACCGCAGCGGAGCTCGAGCGAGCAAGGATGTGGGTGGAGGAACAGGACCCTTCCCCTGCCATCGCAAATGCTCTCCAGCAAATCCTCGCCCTTGTTCAAACAGAAAATCGCTAAGGCGATCGCCGATCTGCGAGA
>Ga0184623_10001158_pt1 | contig 11430 bp, 10 predicted proteins | sample PLM1_100_b1_FD_133138 | JGI IMG/M metagenome (GOLD analysis project Ga0184623, IMG submission 133138) | Groundwater sediment microbial communities from an aquifer in East River, Colorado, USA - PLM1_100_b1 | ecosystem: Environmental > Terrestrial > Soil > Riparian zone | place: USA: East River...
ATCTTCGGCGTCTTCGTCTACAAACAGATCTAGCCCCCATTCGTTCCGGACAGAAAGATGGTGAATCGAAATCAGCGCGAAGGGCTGACCGGGCGAGCGTGGGTGAGGTCTTGGCTGCTCACTGACCGCACGTGTGAAGACGGGACAGTGGCGATGGCCGCGGTCTTGCCGTCTAGGGTTAGGAATTCGACTTCGAATGCCTGCCCACCTGTATGCACATGAACAACCGTGCCGACATCGCCGGCTTTGAGACGCTCCGCAGGAAGGTCGCCTGTCAACACAATGCGGTCGTGTTCTTTAATCATACCGGTCATCCATCGGAAGCGCGGTAATTAATCGCGGCATTATAGTACCTTTCTCGACGAGCCAGACCGATCGCACTCGCGGGTGACGTCCGTCGGGAGATTCGAGTTCGCCTTCAAAAGCATACCGTTTGCCGTATGAAGATTCCACAGTTTTAACGACCGCATGACTAGACCCATGTTTTCGTAGCGCGGCCGCCAAAACCTCCCAGGCTTCTATTCTAAAGCCAAACCGACTGAAGAACTCTGCCTTACCAGATCCATCCGGATGAGATGAAGAAAGCAGATAGTCCGTGATCTTTTCTCGATCTACACGCAGGTGTTCTGCATGCGGCAATCTCACATTATCTAGGACACTACCGCCGGGGGATTCGTCTAACGACTAGCTACTTTTCGTGGCTCAGCTAAAAGGGGACATTCAGGAGAGACCACAGCACGGGTGGCGCCCTTCATATCGAGTCTGCGCAATCTCATGTCAAGAGGGTCAGTATTGGAACCCCTCACCCTGACCCTCTCCCTCAAGGGGAGAGGGGAACTCTTTACTCCTTGACGCCCAGCTCCAGTGCCTGCTGTTTGAGCGCGCGGATTTGATCGCGCAGCTCGGCGGCGCGTTCAAACGCCAACTCCTTCGCCGCCTGCTTCATCTCGGATTCGAGTCGCAATAGCAAAGGTTTCAAGTGACCGCTGAATTCGTACACCGGCCGCTCTTCAGCCGCTACCGGCACCGTCACATAATCGGCCTCCGAGATTTCGTAGAGGGTCTTGGGAATTCCCCTCTTGATCGTCTCCGGAGTAATCCCGTGCTCCCGATTGTACTCGCCTTGAACCGCACGCCGCCGTGTGGTTTCGTCAATGGTTCGTTTCATGGACACCGTGACAATATCGCCGTAGAGCAGCACCGCGCCGGCAACGTTCCGGGCCGCCCGGCCCGCGGTCTGAATCAAGGAACGCTCGGAGCGGAGATACCCTTCCTTATCCGCGTCCAAAATCGCAACCAGAGAGACCTCCGGGAGATCTAGGCCTTCCCTGAGTAGATTGATGCCGACCAGCACGTCAAAAACTCCGCTACGCAGATCGCGGATGATCTCGGAGCGCTCCAAGGTATCAATGTCTGAATGAAGATATCGCACCTTCACGCCGAGATCGTGATAATACTCGGTCAGGTCTTCCGCCATGCGCTTCGTGAGCGTGGTGACCAGCACGCGCTCGCGCCGTGCCGTCCGTTTCCGGATCTCTGCCAGGAGATCGTCCACCTGGCCTTTGGCAGGCCGGACCGTGATCTCCGGATCCATGAGGCCGGTGGGGCGGATAATCTGCTCCACCACCTTTCCTCCCGTCTTCTCCAGCTCATAGGGACCCGGCGTGGCTGAAACATAAATCGCCTGCCGCACGCAGCGCTCGAATTCCGGAAATGTCAGCGGGCGGTTGTCGAAAGCCGACGGGAGGCGGAAGCCGTACTCGACCAAACTCTTCTTGCGCGAGTGGTCACCCTCGTACATCCCATGCAGTTGTGGAAGGGTGGCGTGGGACTCATCCACTACCAGCAGATAGTTCTTCTGGCAATAATCCAGCAATGTCGGGGGCGGTTCTCCCGGCTGCCGGCCGATGAGATGCCGAGAGTAGTTTTCAATTCCGTGACAAAATCCCATCGCCCGCATCATCTCCAAATCGAACCGGGTCCGCTGCTCCAGCCGTTGCGCCTCAAGCAACTGACCATGGGCCCTGAAGAATGCAACCCGTTCCTCCATCTCCTGTTCGATTCCGGCGAGGGCGCGCTCAAAACGGTCCGGCGCGATCAGATAATGGGTATTCGGATACACAGCGACCTTCGACAAGCGACGGAGCGAGCGGCCGGTCAAGGGATCAATCTCGTGAATGGCGTCAATCTGATCGCCGAACAGCTCGACACGGAGGCTGCGGTCCTCCGCGGAGGCCGGAAAGATCTCGATCACATCGCCGCGCACTCGAAATGTCCCCCGGTGGAAGTCCATATCATTCCGCGCATACTGGATTTCTACCAGTTTTTTCAGGATCGCCTCTCGCCGCAGCTCCGTCCCTTCTTCCAAAAAAAGCAGCATGCCGTGGTACACCTCGGGCGACCCCAGGCCATAGATGCATGAGACGGACGCCACAATGATGATGTCATCCCGCTCAAAGAGCGAGCGCGTGGCGGAGTGACGCATCCGGTCAATCGTGTCGTTGATTGAAGAGTCCTTGGCAATGTAGGTGTCGGTGGACGCGATGTAGGCCTCCGGCTGGTAGTAGTCATAGTAGCTGACGAAATATTCCACGGCATTGTCCGGGAAGAAGCTCTGAAACTCGCGATAGAGCTGCGCAGCCAACGTCTTGTTGTGTACGACGACCAGGGTGGGCTTCTGCACGGCCGCAATCACATTGGCCAGGGTGAAGGTCTTGCCGGAGCCGGTGACCCCGAGGAGGACCTGATGGGGTTCTTCTCGCGCGACGCCGTTGGTCAGCGCCTCGATGGCGCGGGGTTGGTCGCCCTGCGGTTGAAACTCGGACACGAGTCTGAATCGTCCCATGGCATTCAGAGTACCATAGGGACTGCGAGATTGACGAGAGAAGGCGAGTGCTTAAGAGTCAGGCAGGTGCTAGGCGCCGAACCCTGATCCGACGCCGGAACTTCGCTCGGCGCGTTCGATGCACATGCCGATAAAGGCATGCCGCCTAGTGAGCGGTGAAGTGGTACCGTCCAGGGCAAAGCAGGTGCGATCCAGGTCAACTTGACCCCCGAACTCCATCGCCGTCAGGAAGGCCTCCGCCATTAGGGTTTCAATCTCCTCGACCGGCCGCTCGACAAACTCACTGATTCGATTGATCGCTTGTTCAAATTGCGCCACGATCTGAGGAGATTCCGGGCCGAAAATATTCGTGGCGCAGATGGTTGTAAATTCGACAAGCAACTGTCGTGTATCAAGCGGGGGCGGCACTACGAGCTCTTGGGGAAGCTCTAACGCTGTGGCCACCAGCTCAGTCACTTCGTGCGCGGTCATCCCTGTCGCTTTCACATGGGCTTCTTCGCGGGGCATCCCTGTCCGCACCATCACCTGCTCGATCTCAACAAACACTTTGGGCAAATACACAGCGAGCGCCAATTCGCCCAGGCTCTCCAACAACACGTTGGTAAACACCGCTTGGGCTTCACCCACTCTGAGCTTCTCGGCAAGGGCACATGCTTGATGGCCGGCGACAAACGTCTTGGCCAGAAGTCGGTGGAGACTGACAGTGTTCGGCAGGCGCTTTTGGACCAACTCAGCGAACTCCGTCGCGATGGCAATGTCCCGGATCGTATTGTAGCCGGTGCGCAAAATCGCTTGCTGCACACTGGTAATCTTGTCGTTGCGTCGTTGATAGTAGACGCTGTTCGCGATCCGCAGCACTCTTGCGGTGAAGGCTTGATCGTGCAAAATCGCATCGGTGATAGTCTCCACTTTGCTCATTGGATCAGAGAGCAAGGCGATCACCTTGATGGCCGCCTGGCGGATGATGGGTAGGGGTTTTCCCGCCAGGATGGTGGTCAGCGACTTGCGAAGTTCAGAGGGATCAGTCATAGCATCTCTTTTATCGGCCGAAACCATCCAAAAATTTAGCCGCCCGGGCCATATCCTATCGAGTCCCTCCCTTTCGGTTCCCCGATGAATTGACAGTGCCTGGGCGCTCAGATACTATGTTACACCTAGATGGAATCGATAATGACAAAGTCCGCGTCACCTCAGTCAAACGACGGCCCGCGGCCGCTCAGTGTGCTCATTTGGTTGACCATTTTGGGGCTCGCTCTTGGTGCCGTCAGTCTCGTGTTTCTGCACGAGGTGCCCCGCCTCTTCCCAGCGGGTGTCGTGCGGTCTCCGGATCGGATGTTCCTGATCCTGATCGTCGGGATGGTTGGAGGGGTGGTCCTGCTTAAGGACTGGAAAACCACCCTTCGGCATGGATGGACCGAGCTCCCTTGCGCGAGGTACAATAGGCTCATGAGAGGCCTGCTGCAAATGGGTCGGGGACTCACACGCATCAGTCTGCTCATCGTTGCCTTCAGTCTGTCTGCCTGCAGCACCAACCCCTACACCCATCGGTCACAGTTGCTGATGATCCCCGCCTCGCAGGAGATGGCGATGGGGGCACAGGCGTACGAGCAGGTCCTGCACGATCCGAAGATGCCGCCATCACGCGATCCACGCGAGGTGGAACCGGTCAAACGGGTTGCCGGCAGGATTATCGAAGCAGCCAAAAAATCTAAGTACGCGGACATGGCCAATAAATTTGACTGGGAAGTGACTGTCATCAAAGATGACAAAACCATGAATGCCTTTGCGCTGCCGGGCGGAAAGATCGCGGTCTACACGGGGATCTTTAACGTCGCCAAGAATGAAGCCGGGCTGGCCGCGATTTTAGGCCACGAGGTGACCCATGCACTTGCCCGCCATGGCGGCGAACGTGTGAGCCAAGGGTACGCGGCCCAAGGAGCGTTGCTTGCCGGCGCCGTGGCGTTAGGCGCGAGCGGAGTCAGTAGCGGTACGCAGCAACTGGCGCTGCTCGCCGGCGGGGCACTCGCAACGTACGGCTTCATTCTCCCTTATAGTCGCACGCACGAATCCGAGGCGGACTACATCGGGCTTCTCCTGGCAGCGGACGCCGGCTATGATCCACGCGAAGCCGTCCACGTCTGGCAGCGCATGCAAGAAGTATCAAAAGGCCAGCCCCCGGAATTCCTCTCGACTCACCCGGGCCACGGCACACGGATTAAACAACTCCAAGAGTGGATGCCGGAAGCCCTCGCGCACTACCATCCACAGCCTGGGCTCCAGGTCGCCGAACTTCCTCACGAGCCCTTGCCATAGCATCGGTTGTGCACATTCCTCAGGGCGTCACCGCCACTCGGCATCCCCCTGAGCGGGTTCCCTGGCTGGTGGTCTTTCCACTGTCTGCCACGGCCGGCTATTACATCCTCCCCGACGCGTTGCAACAGTCCGATTGGCTAATCTTTGCTCCGCAGTTGACCGCTTACCTGTCCCTCTTGTTATGGATGGCCGTGAACACGAAGCCCTGGGCGCGCCTCGGACTGGATCGAACCAGCTTCGGATGGGGAGTTCGCCAGGGATCGGTGATTGGCGTAGCGCTGGCTGCGGTCAATCTGAGTCTCATCCTCTTCGTCATTCCCGGACTTGGGGGAGACGTTGCCTATCTCCGGGAGACGCCTCACGCGCGAGCGCCGGTCTGGCTGATGTTCCCGTTCGGCATTGCCATGACCGCGATTCTCGTTGAACTGAATTTTCGGGGTTTTCAACTCGGCCGTCTACTGGCGCTCTTCGGACCCTCTACCCTGGGGCGTGCCGGCGCGGTGATCCTCTCGGCATTCGCATTCGCATGGGATCCGTTCATGGTTCACGTCTTCGGATCCCTACACTGGATGGCTGCCACAGATGGCATGGTCTGGGGCATTCTGTTATTGCGGACAGAGACCCTTTATGCCACCATGGCCGCGCACACGATCGAAGTCTGGATCCTGTATGTCTCGCTGAAGCTCTGGTTCGGGTGAGCATCCCCAGGAGAGCAGCGTGAGGTATCTCCTCTATTTCGTCATCGGCGGCACCGTGGTCAGTGCCACCACCTGGCTGGGAAGCTTTGGACGCAGCTGGCTCGCCGCCTTCGTCTCGACATTTCCGGCACTGACGGCCCTCACCTTCATCCTGATTTACCTGAACAGCGGCGTCGCGGAAACAATTCCATACGCCCGCCATCTCCTGTATTTTGTGGTGCCGTGGGTCGCCTACGTTGGCCTGTTCCTGCTGACCGTGGATCGGCTTGGCTTTTGGTCTGCGCTTGCGTGTTCCGTCGCCACCTTCATCGTTGTCGCCGGTCTGTTTCGTCTCATCGTATAGTTCGGTTGTTGCTTGCGGGGTGGGGGGCATTTTGCCATAATACCGGACCGTTAGAGACCGTCAGGGCGGTACTGCAGGCACCATAACTTTCGGCAGGCGTGTATGGCCAGATTGGGCGTCAACATTGATCACGTCGCGACCGTCCGCCAGGCGCGGGGCGGTAAAGAACCCGACCCGGTCGCGGCCGCACCCCTTGTCGAGATGGCCGGGGCCGACGGGCTGGTTGTCCACCTTCGAGAAGACCGGCGTCACATCCAGGACCGCGATCTAAAGCTGCTTCGAGAAATCGTGCAGACGAAGCTCAACCTCGAGATGGCCGGTACCGAGGCGATGACGCGTGTTGCCATGGACGTCAAGCCCCACCTCGTCACACTCGTGCCGGAGCGGCGAGAGGAACTCACCACCGAAGGCGGGTTGGATGTGGAAAACCAACGCCAGCGGATCAAAGAGGTCATTGTTCTGCTTCACCAGTTGGGGATCGCAGTCAGCTTGTTTGTGGATCCCGTGCTAGAGCAGATCAAAGCGGCGCGCCGGGTGGAAGCGGATTGCGTTGAACTTCATACCGGCCGGTATGCCAATGCGGTGAGCCTGAAGGAACAGGACACCGAATATGACGCGCTGGCCCAGGCGGCGCGCGCTGCCTTCAAGATGGAACTGGCGGTGAGCGCAGGGCACGGCCTCAATTACCACAATGTCCGCCGGTTACGGGCCATCAGCGAGATCGTAGAGTACAACATCGGCCACAGCATTATTGCGAGGGCGGTGTTCGTGGGGATCGAGCGCGCAGTCCGCGAGATGAAGGACCTCGTGCGGTGACAACTGCATAACCCATTATGGAACTTGTCACCGCCGCCGAGATGCGCGCCTTGGACCGCGCCGCCATCGAGGAGCGGAAAATCCCGAGCCTTCGCTTGATGGAACATGCCGGCAAAGCTGTCGTTCACGCGATGGAGCGGCAGTTCGGGCCCATGCGCGGAAAATCCGTCGTCGTCGTCTCGGGCAAGGGTCAAAACGGCGGAGACGGGTTTGTTGTCGGACGACTTCTTCGCCAGCGGGGCTGCGTGGTCCGCGCGGTTCTCCTCGCCTCGCCATCCTCGGTGAAGGGCGATGCCGCCGCCACTTTGCGGAAGTATAAACAGGCGGGCGGTCGTGTGTCTGAGATTGCCAATACTGCCTCTGTGTCCTCAGTACTGGAACCATTCTTGAGAGAGAGCGACATCGTGGTCGATGCGATTTTTGGGACCGGATTGAACTCGCCTGTCCAAGGCCTTGCGGCCAGCGCGATCAGCGCAATGAACGCCTCCCAGCGACGGATTGTGGCGATTGATCTGCCGTCGGGCCTTGAGGCGGATACCGGACAGATCCTCGGCACCGCGGTGCAGGCTTCGTTAACCGTGACGCTGGCTCGCCCTAAGCGGGGTCTCTATCTTGGAGCGGGCCCGAACGTTGCGGGCCAGATCCGTGTCGGAGATATCGGCATCCCGGAGGATCTGATCGCGCGCGCCAAGATTCCACTGCAGCTATTGGATACGGCCATGATCCGGGGCTATCTGCCCACGGGTCCGCGTACGGCGCACAAGGGATCGTTCGGTCACGCAGGGATCATCGCCGGATCGCCGGGTAAAACCGGTGCCGCAGCGATGGCCGCCCTCGGGGCACTCCGTGCCGGGGTCGGCCTCGTGACGGTGGCGGTGCCGCGTAGCGTCAACGACGTAGTAGAAGCGAAGCTGCTGGAGGCGATGACGCTCCCGACAGCGGAAACTGCCTCAGGGACATTTTCCAAGCAGGCCCGGGACCTGCTTTTGTCATTCGCAGCGGAACGGACCGCGGTGGCCATCGGCCCGGGCATCGGGCGCGAGCCGGAGACGTCCGGCCTTGTTCAGGATCTGCTGGCAGAAATCAAACAGCCGATTGTTCTGGATGCCGACGGTATTAATGCTCTGGCTGGGCAACACCAAATCCTTCGACGGGTCCACGCGCCGCTGATTCTTACGCCGCATCCCGGGGAGATGGCCAGATTGCTGGGAGTCACCACACATGATGTGCAGAACGACCGACTAGGGATCGCCGGCCGTGTCGCGCGGGAACTGAATGTCTATGTGGTATTGAAAGGAGCCGGGACCGTGATCGCCGGGCCGGATGGCGCAATAGCCATCAATCCTACCGGCAATCCTGGGATGGCGACGGGTGGAACCGGCGATGTGCTGACCGGCATGATCGTGGGCCTCCTCGCCCAACGAGTTTCCGCGTGGCAAGCCGCGTGCGCCGGGGTTTATCTCCATGGGCTGGCTGGGGATCTGGCGGCCGCGCAACGCACGGAGATGGGCATGATCGCGAGTGACTTGATTGATGCGGTCCCGGACGCGATTCGGCAAGTTCAGTCAGATGAGGCCCCCTTGTTGACAATTCACCCCCACCCCTCCCTCCCCCCTCGAGGGGGAGGGTGAGGGAGGGAGGCTTCAAGATGATGAGCATGTCTACGTCGCCTGAGCGGCCAACTCGAGAAGCACCGACCATCCTGGAGACCGATGCCCCTTCGGCGACGGAAACTTTGGGAGCGCGATTGGGTCATGCCTGCGAGGGCGGGGAAGTGATTGCCTTGGTCGGCGTGCTGGGGGCGGGAAAGACCTGCCTCGTGCGCGGTATCGCGCGTGGCCTTTCCGCCTTGAAGCAGCGGGTGACAAGCCCAAGCTTCGCGCTGATTCATGAATATGCGGGTCGCGTGCCAATTGTGCATGTGGACCTCTACCGTCTCGACGCTGCCGATGCCGTGAACGGTCTCGGACTGGAAGAATATCTGGAGTCGTCGGCTGTCACGGTGATTGAATGGGCCGACAAGGTATCCTCCCTGCTCCCCCGCGATCACCTCCGGATCGAACTTGAGCATCTTGGTGGCGACCGCCGGCGTATTCTGTTGCATCCGTTGAGCGATCGTTACGAGCGTCTCGTCCGCGATGCGGTGGCCGAAAGAGATCCGACACTTCCATTATGAAGAAGCTCTACCCGCGGGGACCGTCCTAACGCATGGTCCGCCTAATTTTGGTGGTCGCCTTGCTCATCCTGTCGGTGACGTTCTGCGTACAAAACCGCGAGGAGGAGGCGATCCTCCATTACTTCGGAGGGACCAGCACGCCGACTCCCATCTATAAGCCGATCCTCAGCGCCTTCGCGGCCGGACTGTTGATCATGGGGATTTTGCTCTTTCCCGCCTGGATCAAGCTCCGTATGGAGTTGCGCCGTTCCCGAAAGGCCGTGCAGTTGGCCGAGGACGAATTGGATCGGTTCCGCAACCCAGTCGGTGTCTCAGGCAGCCGGCCCCCCGTCCCCTTCCCGCGAGTCCACAGCCCGGATGATGAAGATGTCCTTTGATCTAACTCCATTAATGCGGCAGTATCGCGAGCTCAAAGAGCATCATCCGGGCGCCCTGCTGTTTTTTCGGGTGGGGGACTTTTATGAAATGTTCTACGAGGACGCGGTAGAGGGCGCGCGCCTGTTGGAGATCGCGCTCACGTCTCGGGATAAGAGCAAAGCTGATCAGGTCCCCCTGTGCGGCGTGCCATACCATGCGGTCACCGGTTATATCGCCAAGCTGCTGAAATCCGGCCGCTCGGTCGCGTTATGTGAGCAGGTGGAGGACCCGCGGTTGGCTAAAGGCCTTGTTCGCCGTGAGGTCGTCAGGGTCTACACACCCGGCACCTTGATCGAATCGGATCTGCTGACGGCCGGCGAGCCGAATTACCTGGCCGCGTTAACGGGAAACCCGGCTGGAGGTGGCCTGGCCTGGCTGGATCTTTCGACCGGCGAGTTCCGTGTCCTGGAACTGGCCGGTGTCTGGGAAGATCGCATACGCGACGAATTGATCCGCATCGACTCCCGAGAGCTGCTTGTACCCGACGATCAGGGCGAGCGGTTCGAGCGGTTGCTGGCTCCGATCGGGCTTGCCGTGCGACCCGCCTGCGCCTCGATGTTTGATCACGCGACCGCTCGGTCTCTGCTGCTGGACCAGTTCCGTGTGGCCTCGCTTGCTGGATTCGGATGCGAGGACAAGCCGCTCGCGGTCGCCGCGGCCGGCGCGCTTTTGGATTACGTGAAGCAGACACAACCCGGAACTTCCTTATCCCACGTCGTGCGGATCAGCACGTATGCCAGTGGGCGCATCATGACCCTGGACCGCGCCACTCAACGGAATCTCGAGCTCGTCCGCCGAAGCTTCGACGGGCGAGTGGAGGGCTCTCTGCTTGATGCTCTTGACCGGACCGTCACGGCACTGGGTGCTCGGCTCCTCCGCGACTGGGTCTTACATCCGCTGACGCAGCCGGAGCCAATCCTGGAACGACAGGAAGCGGTCGCCGAATTGCACGCCGAGCTTGAACGGCGAAGTCGGTTCCGCGCCGCTCTCAAGAGTGTGGCCGACCTTGAACGGCTGATGAGTCGCGTCGTATTAGGCGCAGCGAACGCCAGAGATCTTCTGGCCTTGAAGGACTCCCTGCGCGTCGCGCCGGAGATCAACCATCTGTTACTGAATTGCCGCGCATCGTTTCTTAAAGACCGCTCCGAGGCCTGGGACGATCTGGCGGCCCTGGCATCCAAGATCGAGCGCGCCATTCAGCCGGACGCGCCGGTGACGGTCAAAGACGGCGGGATCATTCGGGACGGTTTCCATGCCGCGCTCGATGAACTCCGGGTCATCAGTCGAGACGGCAAAGCGTGGATCGCCGACCTCGAGCGCCAAGAGCGGGAGAAGACCGGCATTGAATCGCTCAAGATTCGTTACAATCAAGTATTCGGCTATTACATTGAGGTAACAAAGACCAACCTGGCGCGTGTCCCGCAGCATTACATCCGCAAACAGACACTGGTCAATGCCGAGCGCTTCACAACGCCTGAGTTGACCGCGCTCGAAGATAAAGTGCTGGGCGCGGAGGATCGGATTCGGGCATTAGAATTTGAGCTGTTCGAGGCCCTCCGGGCAGAAGTCGCCGCCACAGCCACCCGCGTGCAAATTCTTGCGCGGACCCTGGCGGTACTTGATGTCGTGGCTGCCCTGGCGCTTGTCGCCGCCGACAACGGCTACTGCCGACCCGAGCTGACCTCCGATGATCGCCTCATCATCCGGGACGGTCGCCATCCGGTCTTGGAACAAGAAGCGCTTCCTGGAGGCTTCATTCCGAATGACGTGACGCTCGGGGGTCCGACCGATCGTCTGCTGATCATCACCGGACCGAACATGG
>Ga0184623_10001159_pt1 | contig 11419 bp, 12 predicted proteins | sample PLM1_100_b1_FD_133138 | JGI IMG/M metagenome (GOLD analysis project Ga0184623, IMG submission 133138) | Groundwater sediment microbial communities from an aquifer in East River, Colorado, USA - PLM1_100_b1 | ecosystem: Environmental > Terrestrial > Soil > Riparian zone | place: USA: East River...
AGGCCGCCGATCCTGCTCACGCAAGCGACGACAGGGGCAGGGGTCGCCGAGTTGCTCGACGCGGTGACGACGTTCCGGGCGCGGCCCGGCGCCGCGGGAGCCACCCGACACCGCACTCGTGCCGAATTTCGTTTGAAGAATCTGCTGATGCACCGCTTTCTCGCTCACGTGGAGGCGCGTGTCTTTGCTGCGGACGAGTTGACCACACTGGTGGATCAAATCGCCTCGCGTGAGCTCGATCCGTACTCGGCGGCCGCGAAGGTGCTCGCGCGCTCGCTGAAGGAGTGAAGATGGTCACCGGGCCCACAGGCCGTGAAACCCGTTCTACTGACTAGACCCGGTTCATAACCGGTAGAGGCGGGTCTTCCGCCTCCGCGTGAAGCTTCGGCGGACCGCCGTAGCCTTGGCGAAGGCGGTCAGACCCGCCTTTCCTTCGGCGGATCTAAAGATCCGCCGCTACAAGAGAGGTTTATGAAACCGTTTCTGCTGACTACTGACTACTGACTACTGACTACTGACTACTTGACTACTTGACTACTGATATGAAGGCCGTCCTCGATCACGTCGGGATCGCCGTTCGCGATCTACAGGCCGCGCTGGCGTTTTTCCGCGATGGCCTTGGCCTGGAGGTCCAGGCCTCGGAAGAAGTCGTCTCGCAACGTGTCCGCGCGCACTTCGTGCCGGCGGGCGAATCCGCACTCGAACTGCTCGAAGCCACGGCTCCCGAATCGCCGATTGCCCGTTACCTTGACAAGCGCGGCCCCGGCCTGCACCACATCACCCTACGGGTCGAAGACATCGCATCGGCGCTCGATCAGCTCAAGCGCCGCGGCATCCGGCTCATCGACGAACAGCCTCGTCCCGGGGCAGAAGGCTCACTCGTCGCGTTCATTCATCCGTCGAGCGCCCATGGTGTCCTCGTTGAGCTCAAGCAGGCCGCCTCCGCAGCGCTGTTTGAATCCCGTGCCGTTTCGGCGCGCTCCGCCGCGTCGCCACCTTCCACACACGCCGCTTCGGCGAGCTCCTCCACGCAGGATGTGGTGACACCCCGGCAACCGGCTCGGCGCCTGACTCTGGGCTCGATCGAGTTGATCTCGCTGACTGATGGATTTTTCCGGCTGGACGGCGGAGCCATGTTCGGGATTGTGCCGAAGCCGCTGTGGGAACGTGTCACCCCTGCTGATCAGCGGAATCGCATTCGCCTCGGCCTCAGGCCTCTGATCGTCCGCGGCGTGCGGACGATGATCATCGATGCGGGCATCGGCGACAAGATGCCCGGGAAACTGATCGACATCTACGGGATCGATCGCAAACGTCATCTCGACCACGCGCTCGCTGACGCAGGCCTTGCCGCTGATGACATCGACATCGTCCTCGCATCGCACTTGCACTTCGATCATGCGGGCGGATTCACGATGCGAGACGAGCACGGCACTCTCCGCCCTCGGTTTCCGCGGGCGCAGTACATTGTGCGGCGCGGCGAATGGGATGATGCGACCGCACCAACCCCCCGTACTCGAGCGAGCTACCTGACGGAGAATTTCGCGCCACTTGCGGAGGCGGGCGTCCTGCAGCTGGTGGATGATGATGTCACGATCATGCCGGGCGTGCGGGTACGGCGTACTGGGGGCCATACGCTGCATCATCAGATGGTGGTGATTGAGTCGGATGGGCAGACAGCCGTGTTTGTCGCGGACCTGCTTCCGACGACAGCGCACCTGCCGGACGCGTGGATCATGGGGTTCGACCTGTATCCCGCGGACACGTTGAAAGCGAAGCAGACATTCATTCGCGAGGCGATTGAACGGAAGTACCTGGTGTTCTTTGAGCACGATCCGGAGTTGGCGGCTGGCTACATCAAGGAATTAGATGGAAGGCGAGTCGTGGAGCAGGTGCTGTAGGGGTAGACCTTCAGCTCCGGCAGACCTGAATACAGGTTCGTCCCACATTGGCGATGTCTGAAACCGGTTTCAAGCACTAAGTACGGGCACTAAGGACCGCAGGCGTGGACGTAGCGCCTGCGACTGCTGCGACAAGCGAGCCTTCGAGCCGAGAAGCAGCATGCGAGCGTGGGTGGGGCCCCACGCGCCGCACCCCGAGCCGAGAGTCTACGCTCGAGGGGCGGGGTCCCCAGCGCGGCACCCGCGCTGGGGTGCCAGCCGAGGGTCTTGTAGCGAGCGGGGGTGGGGCCCCGCGAGCGTTAGATAAAGGAGCCCAATGACCATCCAGATCGGCATTATTGGCGGAAGCGGATTGTATGACATGGCGGATCTGACCGATCGCGAGGAGGTCACGCTGTCGACGCCTTTTGGTGAACCCTCGTCACCCTACATCGTCGGCACACTGCGCGGGAAGCGGGTCGCGTTTCTCGCGCGGCATGGTATCGGACATCGAATCCTGCCAACCGAGCTCAACTTCCGCGCCAACATCTACGGTTTCAAGACGCTCGGCGTCGAGCGCATCATCTCGGCGAGCGCAGTGGGCAGCTTGAAGGAAGAATACCGGCCACTCGACATCGTGGTTCCGGATCAGTTTTTCGACCGAACGCGAAACCGCGTCAGCACGTTTTTCGGCAACGGTCTGGCGGTGCATGTGGCCTTTGCGCATCCGATCTGTCGAGTGCTGACGCCTATCGTCGCCGAATCCGTGGAGCGGACAGGCGTTCGTGTCCATCGGGGCGGCACATACGTTTGCATGGAGGGGCCGCAATTCTCGACGCTGGCCGAGTCACAGCTCTATCGGTCGTGGGGCATGGACGTGATCGGCATGACCAACCTCCAGGAGGCCAAGCTCGCTCGCGAAGCCGAGATCTGCTACGTGACGATGGCGCTGGTCACAGATTACGATTCGTGGCATCCGGACCACGATCAGGTCACAGTGGAGATGATCGTCGCCACGTTGATGCAGAACGCGAAGACGGCCCAGCAGGCGATCGCCGATGCGATCGGCCGGATTCCAGCGGATCGGAGCTGTGAGTGTGCCAGCGCCCTGAAGTTCGCCATCATCACGCGCCCTGAAGCCATCTCGGCGGCAGCAAAGAGAGACCTTGCTCCCATCATCGGCAAATATGTCTCATAAGAACATCATCGTGACCGGATCAATTGCGTTCGACTATCTGATGTCGTTCCCCGGGAAGTTCACGGAGCACTTCCTGCCGGATCACATGTCGCGCTTGAGCTTGAGCTTTCTCGTCGATTCGATGGATAAGCGTCGAGGCGGCTGCGCACCGAACATCGCCTACACGCTCGCGCTGCTGGGCGAGCGACCAAGGCTGATGGCGACCGCGGGCCAGGACTTCGGCGAATATCGCGAGTGGCTGCAATCGGCCGGCGTCGATTGTTCGCTCGTCAGGCAGGTGGAAGGGAAGTTCACGGCATCCTTCTTCTGCAGCACCGATGTCGAGAATAACCAGATCGCGTCGTTTTATACCGGGGCGATGGCGCACGCCGGCGAGTTGTCATTTCGAACGGTGCGCGGCTGCGACCTGGCGATCATCTCGCCGAACGATCCGGCAGCCATGGTGCAGTATGCCGAGGAGTGCCGAACGTTGAACGTGCCCTACATCTTCGATCCGGGCCAACAAGTCGCGCGCCTCAGTGGCGACGAACTGAGGGACGGTCTGGCCGGGGCCCGGATTCTTATCTGCAACGATTACGAGCTCGAGATCATCAAGCAGAAAACGGGCTTCGACGAAGATCAGATTTGGACGCATACCGACGCGCTGGTCGTCACGCAGGGCGAACACGGGTCTTCAGTCGTTCACGACGGCCATCGGATCGACGTGCCGGCGGTGATGCCCCATCGGATCGTCGATCCAACAGGTGTGGGCGACGCATTCCGTGGCGGCTTCATGAAAGGCATGGCGGCCGGTGCCGGGTATCAAATCTGCGCCCGCCTGGGAAGCGTGGCGGCGACCTATGCGCTCGAGCACCTCGGTGGTCTGAGTCACGCCTATACGTGGAATGAGTTCAAGGCTCGCTACGAGCACCACTTCGGGACGTTGGATATCGGGGCTAGCTGAAAAAGGCCTTCACCACAGAGGACACTGAGGTCTATCGAGGACACAGAGAACCAAAAACAAGAATTTCACTGTGACCTCTTTAGATCAAGCGGTAGATCCTCTGTGGCCTCTGTGGTCAGGCTTTTTTAACCAACTGTCTGGCGGGCCGCGGGGACGCACAACGCAGCCAGGTGCGAACGCGGACAGGAAGCGCCAATCGATTCGGCCTGCGAAAGACGATGATGCGGTTCGTGTTCGTGCCTTTGTGATTGTTGCTCACGCCCCAGCAGTTGGCTGTCTTGGTGAACTGCTGGGCATTGATCATGATCAGTCGTGGCTCGAGGCCGGCGGCGAGGCCGCACGGCAACACCGCTTCCTCGAGCTTCAGCCGACCGCCACGCACCTCGCCGACTTCGAAGGCGACGTGACCGCCGGGCCGCAGGACGCGAGCCAACTCCTCGAAGACCGATGTCATCGCAGCCTGCCACTCTTCGAGCTTTCGAATGACGGTCAGTTGCACGGTGCCGGTGTCGATGCCGCAAAACCAGCAACGCAGCCAGTTGTCGCCGGCATAATCCACGACATCGAGAAACGGAGGAGACGTCACGACCAGATCCACGGATCGCGATGGGATCTGAGCCGTCGATGCGCACGCTTGCCTCAAGAGACGATGTTGTGTCGAGGTGAGCGCGAGCGTCCGCAGGTCCGACTCGGTGCAGCGTCTCAGAAGGGAACGGCTCTTTGCGAGAATCAGCGCGGGCACGTGTCTTCGCGGCGGCTCCTGGCGGCGGGCCGCGTTGATGCGTCGTTGCGATTCGATTGAGAGTGCCTGGTTGGGCGGAAGCGTGTAGACGGAAAAGAATCCCGACGAATGGCCGGTCAGCCTGTTGACCGCCACCATTCGAATCCATCGATCGACGTCGTCCAGAGCGCCGGAGCGCTCGCGGTCGCTGAGGTACACCTTCAACGCACAGATCTCGCGGAGCGTTTCGGGATGGTAGAAGACTCGCAGCCCGGTCGGCCAGGTCTCGCAATTTGAGAAATCAATGGTCTCGAGTCGCGCCCGTACGGCTTCGAGGGCTGGCGGCGAGAGACGCGGCGCCACGAGCATTGTGCTGAGCGGGTTGACGTCACAGCCGGCCGCTACGCGCCCCAACAGGGCCGCCTCGAGCACAGTCGTGCCTCGACCCATGAACGGGTCGTACACAACGTGACCGGGTACGGTCAGGCGTTCGATGAAGAAGCGAGGAAGCTGTGGCTTGAAACAGGCGCGATAGGAGATTTCGTGCAGACTGTGGGCCGCACGCTGACGACTGGTCCAGAACTCGTTCGTGAACGTCGCCACGTCGGCGCGGCGATCCCCGGCCTCGACCGAGGTCCTTCCGATCGCGGTGGGCCGGCCGTTCCACCGGAACCGGCGCAGGGCGGCAAGGGGGTCAACCTCCACAGCCACACCACTCATGGCTGACTTATCGACCACACGCGAGCGCGCATTACAATGCACACCATTGCACACCCGCGGGGAGTCGGAGCGATGACACTTACCAAGCGCGCGCCGGGCATGCTTTTGGTCCTGAGTGTTCTCTGGAGCTCCACATTGATCGCGATACCTTACCTCGTGAGTCACGCCCGTGGAAATCTGCCCGTTCTTCGAAGTGCACAGGTGGCGTACGTGTTGGGCAGTCTCGTCTGCCATCAACGGCCGGAGCGCTCGTTTCATCCGTGGGACATCCAGGTTCCTGTCTGCGCGCGCTGTGAAGGGATCTATCTGGCCGCCCCGTTCGGCATCGCCCTCGTTCTCGCGGCGCGCCGGCACGGTTCGCCGAGGCTCGCGACGCGTCGCTTGTGGCAGCGAGTCGTCTCGCTCGCATGCCTCCCGACCATCCTGACGCTGGCGTGGGAATGGACGACTGGTGATATGACGTCCGGACCGGTGCGCGCCGCCGCCGGCGGTGTGTTGGGTGCGGCGATTGCGGCAACCGTCGCGGCGGTGGCCAGTGGAGAGTTGCGATGAGGCGCGGCGAGCGATGTGTGGCATGGGCCCACGAATGAGCCGGCTCGTGGGGTGGGCCCCGCGGATCCAGGCAATTCGTTAGTAATGAGTAATGAGTAATGAGTAATGGGTCACGCGTCGTGAGTAACGAGTCCATCTCGGTCTCAAACTCATTACTCGTCACTCATTACTCGTCACTCATTCCCAAGCAATGCGGTAAACTGTCGCGGTGTCGACGATGCCCGCGGAGCGTGCCGACCGCGCGACGCAAGTATTGATTTGTCTGGCCGCCTGGATTGTTCCCGGCTCTGCGCATCTGTGGTTGAAACGGCGGAAGGGTCTCGTCTTTCTTCTCGCGCTGCCGCTGATGTTCGCGCTTGGGCTCGCGCTCGAAGGACGCCTCTTCCCGTTTCAGATCTCCCAACCGCTCGTGACGCTGGCCGCCTTCGCCAATGTCGGCATCGGGGGCCCGTATTTCATTGCGCGCACGATGGGCTTTGGCGGTGGACGTGTGATCGCCGTCACGTACGAATACGGCAATGCGTTTCTGATCGTGGCCGGCTTGCTGAATTTCCTCGTCATCATCGACGCGTTCGACATCGCGGTCGGCCGGAAGTGATCGCCAATGCGCAGCCACTTCCTGCTCCTGCTGGTGTTCTCGTTCTTTATTGCGCTGGTCTTTGGCGCGCTCCTCCGTGACAATCCCCGTGAACAGGTCCGATTCGGCGCGCTCATGTTCGCAAGCCTGGTAGGCGCCGCCGTCGTGCTCGGTTGGTTGATGTATCCGTTCCCGTTGTGACCAGACATGCGTGGAACTGGGCGCTCGTCCTCGCGTACATGGGCGTCCTGTTCGGGTTCTCTTCCGTCCAGAATCCGCCGGCTGTTCCAGGCGAGCCGTCGGACAAGCTGATTCACGGTCTGCTCTACGCCGGCCTTGGCGGCGTCAGCCTTCGAGCAGTCGTCGATAGACGATGGGATCGAGTGAGCGCGCGGCGCGTCATCGATGCCGTGCTCATTGCCGTCGCCTATGGCGGCTTTGACGAATTCCACCAATCCTTCGTGACCGGTCGCCAATCTGATTTCGCTGACCTGTCTGCAGACACTGCCGGCGCCGCCGCGGCGGCGGTCGTCCTGTGGCTCTGGGGTATACTTTCGAGGAGGAAGAGCACCCGACGAATACCGAATACCGAATACCGAATACCGAATGCTGACCACGAAGAGACGCCCCGCGAATAGTCTGCCTCGTCTTATCTTCTGTGGTCCCATTCTGTATTCTGTATTCGGTATTCTGTATTCCTTCTTTTTTTATGCTCTTTGAGAACCTCCTTCTCGAACGTGACGGGCCCGTCGCCGTTCTCACCATCAACCGGCCGAAATCGCTCAACGCACTCAATCGACAGACGCTCGAAGAGCTTGGCCAGGCATTCGCTCAACTCCGGGAGGATGCGACTGTCCGCTGTGTGATCATCACTGGCGCGGGCGACCGCGCCTTCATCGCCGGCGCCGATATCAACGAGCTCGCGGTGCTCACACCTTCGAATGCGCGGGAACAGGCGCTGTCTGGTCAGCACCTGTTCTCGGTCATCGAGACGCTGGGCAAGCCGGTCATTGCCGCCATCAATGGCTTTGCGCTTGGTGGGGGATGCGAGCTGGCGATGGCGTGCACGCTGCGAATCGCAGCCGATTCCGCGCGTCTGGGACAGCCGGAAATCAATCTAGGCATCATCCCCGGTTACGCCGGGACACAGCGTCTGGCCCGCCTGGTCGGCAAAGGCAAAGCCATGGAGCTGATTCTCACAGGCGCGCAGATTCCTGCGGACGAAGCCCTGCGAATAGGTCTGATCAACCGCGCCGTGCCCGCGGGCGAGTTGATGACGCAGGTGCGCGCGCTCGCAGCCGAACTCTCGGCCAAGCCCGCTGTTGCCGCACGATATTGCATTGACGCGATCAATCAAGGTCTGGAGATGTCCTTTGCGGAGGGCTGTCAATACGAGGCCGCGCTCTTTGGCCTGGTGACGGCAACCGACGACATGCGCGAGGGCACGAAGGCGTTCTTGGAAAAGCGGAAACCGGAGTTCAATCGGAAGTAGTCAGGAGAGCTGGTTTCATAACCGCGCAGCTCCAGACAGTAGTCCGTCGATAGACAGTAGTGCGGACAGTAGGAACACCCTTCTCCCCGAGCCGAGAGTCTACGCTCGAGGCGAGGGTCTTATACCGAGCGGGGGTGGGGCCCCGCGAGCCCTAAATAAAGATGGCTGATACGATCGAAGGCTCGAACAAAGCGCGCGGATTCCGATTTGCGCTGGTCGTGTCGCGCTACCACGATTTCGTGACCGATCGGTTGCAAAAGGGGGCGCTCGAGGCGCTTGAAGCCGCCGACGTGATCTCAGACGATGTGACGGTGATCAAGGTGCCGGGCGCTTTCGAAATTCCGGCCGCCGCACAGCGTGCAGCCGAGACCCGGCAGTTCGATGCGATCGTGTGCCTCGGCTGTGTGATCCGGGGCGGTACTCCTCACTTTGAGTACATCGCGTCGGCGGTGGCAACCGGCATTACGAATGCCGCGGCGGCGACCCGGGTGCCGATGGCCTTTGGGGTTCTGACCACCACCTCGGTGGAGGAGGCGCTGGAGCGCGCCGGGATGGGGTCTGCGAACAAGGGCTGGGAAGCGGCAACGGCGGCCGTCGAGATGGCGACACTCATGAAACGGATCGGGGACGCGCAGCGCGGCAGCCGCGCCGGGGACCCCGATCAGCGTGCCGTGCCCGGAATACCCGTGTGAGCGTGTCGCGCAAGCCATCCACTCCTCGCCGGCCGGGCCACGCAGCGCGGGGCAGAGAAGTGGCGCTGCAGATGCTCTATCAGTGGGAGGTCGGTCAAAGCGATATCGAGATCGTGCTGCGCACGTACTGGGAGCTCGAGCCGCCGGGATCGGCGCCGACGGACGAGGCGCGAGCATTTGCCGAACAGCTCGCGCGAGGGACGACCGCGAACCTCAAGGTCAGCGACCCGCTCATTGCCGAGGAAGCCGAGCATTGGCGCCTCTCGCGAATGGCGGTGATCGATCGCCTCATCCTGCGTCTTGCGGTGTACGAGCTGTTGCACACCGACACGCCTCGGGCTGTGGTCATCAACGAAGCTATCGAGCTGGCCAAGAAGTTCAGCACGGAGGACTCGGGGAAGTTCATCAACGGCGTGCTCGACGCCATCCGGCGGCGGATCGAGGCGGACAAGTCCGCCTGAACGAGAGAAGACTTCACCACAGAAGGCCACAGAGGTCGGAACGCTTGGCGGGGTGCAGGGGTCCCCGCCATCCAAGCGACGAGCAGCCGCGAGCGGCGGTGGAGCCCCACGCGCCGCACCCCGAGCCGAGAGTGTACGCTCGAGGCGAGGGGTCCCCAGCGCGGCACCCGCGCTGGGGTGCCAGCCGAGGGTCTTGGAGCGAGCGGGGGTGGGGCCCCGCGAGCACTAATAAATGACTCAAGAAACCGACCAGATAGTTCAGCGGCGCGAGAATCTGGCCGAGCTCACCCGGCTCGGCGTCGATCCGTATCCCCACAAATTTGAGCAGACCGACACGATTGATGCGCTGGTGAGGCACCACGGCTCGAAGACTCGGGACGAGCTCGAGGCAGCGCGTATCGAGACGGTCACGAGCGGCCGCATTGTCGCCAATCGCAGCTTCGGCAAGGCCAACTTCCTGGTCCTGACTGACGGCCGCGCGCGCATTCAGGTGTACCTTCGAGAAGATGCGCTGTCGCCTCGTGACTTCAAGATCTTCAAGTTGCTCGATATTGGCGACTTCGTGGGGATCGGCGGATATCTGTTTCGAACCAGGACGAACGAATTCACTATCCATGCGGCCAGAGTCGAGTTTCTGTCCAAGTGCCTGCGTCTGTTGCCGGAGAAATGGCACGGCCTGACCGACATCGAGATTCGGTACCGACAACGCTACCTCGATCTCATCGTCAATCCCGACTCCCGGCGTGTGTTCGAGGTTCGGAGCCGCGTGGTCGCCGCGGTGCGGCGATTTCTCGAGGCGCGCGGCTATCTCGAGGTTGAAACCCCGATGATGCAGCCGGTCGCCGGAGGCGCGTTGGCGCGGCCGTTCAGGACCCATCACAATGCGCTCGACATCGATCTGTATCTCCGCGTCGCTCCCGAGCTGTATCTCAAGAGGCTCGTGGTCGGCGGCATCGAGCGGGTCTTCGAGATCAACCGCAACTTCCGCAACGAGGGAATCTCGACGCAGCACAATCCCGAGTTCACGATGCTCGAGTTCTATCAGGCCTATAGTGACTATCAGGATCTGATGCGGCTCACCGAGGAGATGGTGTCGCAGCTCGCACGGGATGCGATCGGCACCGACGAGATCACGTTCGGCTCACATGCGATCTCATTGCATCCGCCATTCGCCAGAATCTCGCTTCGTGAAGCTGCCCGGGATGCCGCCGCGAGAACGCTGGGGCAGCCGGTCGCCGACGCTGATCTGCGATCGCGCGAGTCGGCTGTCGCGCTGGCCGGCAGGCTGGGCCTCGAGGTCAAGCCGGGGGACGGGGCCGGCAAGATGACGATGAGCATCTTCGAAGCGTTGTGTGAGGCCAGTCTCGTGCAGCCGACGTTCGTCTTCGACTTTCCGACTGAAGTCTCGCCGTTATCGAAACAGCGGGCAGACGACCCGGAGACAGTCGAGCGGTTCGAGCTGTACATCGGCGGTTTCGAAGTGGCGAACGCGTTCAGCGAGCTGAACGATCCGGTCGAGCAGCGCCGTCGGTTCGAGCAGCAACTGGCCGAACGTCAGCGCGGCGATCAGGAAGCTCATGAAATGGACGAAGACTACATTCGCGCGCTCGAATACGGCCTGCCGCCAACCGCAGGAGAAGGCGTCGGCATCGATCGGGTGGTGATGCTGCTGACCGACAGCCACTCGATCCGGGACGTGATTCTGTTTCCACAGATGAAGCCGAAAAGAGCTGGAGCTGACGGCGGATCCAAAGATCCGCCGCTACAAGAGAGGTCATGAAACCGTTTCTAGCCAGTATAGTTAAGAGAGTGCGATATCCAACCTGCTGACTACTGTCAAGCATGCCCTTCGAGCTCCAGATCGCCCTCCGGTACTTGCTCGCCCGTCGCAAACAGGCGTTCATCTCCGTGATCTCACTGGTGTCGACGCTGGGCGTCGCGGTCGGGGTCATGGCGCTCATCGTGGCGATGGCCCTCATGACCGGCCTCCAGGGAGAGCTGCGCGACCGGATTCTCGGCTCGGCCGCCCACATCAATGTGTGGAAGCCTGACGGTATTACCGAGTATCAAGCCGAGGCAAAGGCGCTCCTGCAGATCCCGCGGGTCACAGGTGCGGCGCCGGCGATCTATGGCAAGGCGCTCGTGTCGAGCGGCAGGGCTGAAGCATTCATCACGCTGAAAGG
>Ga0184623_10001160_pt1 | contig 11413 bp, 9 predicted proteins | sample PLM1_100_b1_FD_133138 | JGI IMG/M metagenome (GOLD analysis project Ga0184623, IMG submission 133138) | Groundwater sediment microbial communities from an aquifer in East River, Colorado, USA - PLM1_100_b1 | ecosystem: Environmental > Terrestrial > Soil > Riparian zone | place: USA: East River...
GTCCCCGGCCACGCAAGTCCACGGCATAGACGGCAAGCCCGCGGGAGACGAACTGCTCGGCGGCCCACAGATACTGCCCGCCATGCGAATTCACGCCATGACAGATGACGACCACCGCGTGCGGCGGCGACGCCGGCTTCCAGGAACGCATGAAGATCTTGATCCCGCCGACCCCGTCGATCCGTTCCTCTTTCACTCCATTTTGCTGCGGCATGGCGATCCTCCTCTTAACTGGCAATGACGCGGGTGGCGTACTCGCGCACCGTGACCTCGCGAACCGGAAAGACCTTGAGCGTTTGGCGCATGTCGATCGAGTCGCCGTGGGCGAAACCGAGCATGAGCGCCGCGAAACTCTTCTGGAGCGGGTCGGCGGCCCCCCGCCACTGCGCTTCGAGCTCTGTCTCTGGTACGTGCTGCGTCTCGAAGTGGCGCCCTGTCACTTCCTCGAACGTCCGCACCACATCGTCAGGCGACAGCGCTTCGGGGCCTCCCAGCTCCAGAACGGCGTTCCGGGCGGCGGGGTGTCCGACGCCGCGGACCGCGAACTGCGCGACATCGCCGAGCGAGATCCAGCTGATTGGCCGCTGACCTGCACCGAAGAGGCGCGCCGTGCCGTTCGAGAAGTCGAAGCCGAGCGCCGGGCTCAGCCACACCTCCATGAACACGCTGGGGCGCAGAATCGTGTAGGTCAGGCCGCTCTCCCGGAGATGCCGCTCGACGGTCCGTTTCGCAGTGTGAAGCGGGCAATCCTGGTCGACCCCCCCAATCGAATCGTCCGGCTGGCGTGAGAGCGTGGTGGTTGCCGTCGAAATCACCGTGGACGCGCCGCGACACGCCGCCTCGAGCGACGCTCGGTCCTTGAGATCGCCCTGGACGACTTCCACACCGAGGCTCTTGAGCCGCTGCACTTTGGCACCATCGGAGGTCTTGCGCGCGAGCGCGCGCACCGACTCTCCGCGCTCGCTCAGACGGCTGCAGATCGCGCCGCCGAGCAGGCCGGTCGCACCTACGACGAGGATCATCGCGCCTCCTGGTCCGGGAAGAGGGGATGGGGCAAGCGGTACTCTACGGCGACAGCGTGGGGTTGGCTAGCGGATTGAAATAGAAAGGGCGGTGTGCTTTGAGCACCCGCCCTTTCACCTTCCCAAACGGCCGACTACGTCTTTTAGAACCGCAGCTGTAACTGCGCGACCGCTCGGTTATTCGGGATCGAGCCCGTCTCTTCATTCACGATCGTATAAGTCGTCTGGACCTTGACGTTGTCACCGCGCAGCAGCCACTGCGCCCCGGCCGTAATACCCATCAGCCTGTCGCCGGCGTTGTTGTCGTCCGGGTCGAATTGCTCGACGCGTCCGACCAGCTGCCACCGCCCCCGGGGCTTGGTCCAGCCGCCGAACACGTACCACCCAGCGGCGGTAATGCCTGTCCCGGCCCCGACATTGCGCTGGATGTACTCAGCGCGCAGCTCGATGTTCTTGCGGGTGTAGGCCGCTTCGGCACCCAGGTAATCCTCATTGTCTTCCATCCCACCCGCAGCGCCGATCTGGAGGCCGTTCGCGAGAGTGACCACAGCGCGCGCAAGCAACAGGAGCTTGCGGTTGTTGTTGCTGGTGCGGTTCATACCTTCGCCGTTGAAGAGACCACCCTGGAACACGACACGCCGCACCCCGCGATACTCGGCCTTGGCTCCGATGTCACGATTAGGCACGAGCGCATCGACAACCATCGGGAGCTCGGGCATCTCCGTCTCGTACTCGTTTTGCAGGAAACCGGACGAGAACGGCGTCTTACTCTGCCCGAGAACGACCGTCCAGCGTTTGTCGGTGAGTTGCACGTATGCATCGAGCAGCGACACGGTGGACGCGGCGCCGCTGCCGCTGCGCCACTCCGTCAACAGCCGGTAATCCGCCCACGACGCCGCCTGGCCCTGCAGCCCAATACGCGCGCGCCGCAGATAGAACACCGCGGAATCGTCGGTCATTTCGGAACGAGGCTGGAGATAGCCGTCGAACCGCACGCTCGTCTGCCCCTGCGCGGCCAGCTCAGAGCAAACGACAGCCAGCAGAAGAGGGATGGCCGCACCCATGCGCTTGATCATCGTAGCCACCTTGTGAGTGTAGGACGACCGGTAGGGCGCGACCGGCAGGAAAGAAGTCTACGAACCGCCGCACGCGTGGGTGTGAGGGACGTCACTTCGGCGTTGGCCGCATGCTCAAGTGAAGCCTCTGCAACCATCTGACCGACTCGTCAATCGAATCGAATGGAGGCCCTTCATGCTCAGACACGTGGCGCTGGTCGTCGTCCTGGTGTGTCCGTTTTCGAGGAGCGTGAGCCAGAGTCCAGCGGCCCCGCCCATCGTCATCGCGAACGTCAACGTCCTGCCGATGGACCGCGAGCGCGTGCTCCCGCGGCAGACCGTCGTCGTCGAGGGCGGACTCATCACCCGCATGGGTCCTGCCGAGCGCGTGCGGATTCCGGCGGGCGCTCACACAATCGATGGATCAGGCAAGTACCTGATCCCGGGGCTTGTTGATGTCCACGTGCACTTGGCCAGCAACCCCGAGGACGAGCAGCGCCATCTCCTCAAGCTCTTCGTTGCCAACGGGGTGACGACGGTCGTGAATCTGCGCGGCACACCACAGATCCTCGAGCTCCGGTCGGCCGTGGCCGCGGGCCGACTGTTCGGACCGACCGTCTACACGGCGGGGTCGTACGTCAACGAGCCGTTCGTCACCACGCCCGACGAGGTGGAGCAGGCAGTCATCGGGCAGAAACGCGCTGGTTACGACTTCGTCAAGATGCACGGCGACCTCTCCCGAGAGGCCTATGCGCGACTCAACGCCGTGGCCCGCAGGGAAGGCATCCGCGTCATCGGTCACGCGCCACGCAACCTAGGGCCAGCCGCGATGTTCGAGGAACGGCAGTACGCGGTCGCGCACGCCGAAGAGTTCATTTACGACCAGAACCACCGCTCGCGCGATCCGGCCCAAATCGAGCCGGAAATTCCCGCGCTCGGCCGGTCCATGGTACAGGCGCGCATCTGGCTCATGCCCAACTTCACGGCCTTCAAGATGATCGCGCGGCAGGTGCAGGATTTAGATGCGATCTTGGCCCGCCCGGAGATGCGCTTCCTGCCGAGGACGGTGAGGGAAGGGTGGGGGCCTGCGACCAATCCGTACACCCGACGGATCGGCAAGGACAGGTACGCCCCCATGATGGCGCTCTACGGGGTGCTCGAGAAGCTGGTGCGCGGTTTCCAGGCGGAGGGTGTGCGCATGTTGGTCGGCACGGATGCCATGAACACCGGGGTGGTGCCCGGGTTCTCTGCGCACGACGAGCTGGCCGACCTCGTGGCGGCGGGCCTGACCCCGTTTGAGGCCCTTCGCGCCGCGACCGCGAATGCGGCCGAGTTCCTCAGCTCGGGTGACCAGCGAGGATTGGTAGCCGCCGGCCAGAACGCCGATTTGGTGCTGCTCGAAGCGAATCCGCTCGAGAACATCGCCAACAGCCGGCGCATCGCCGGCGTCGTGCTTCGGGGGCGTTGGCTGTCCCGAGCCGACCTTAAGCTCGACGAGCCTTTGTAGGCTATACTCCCCTCGTCACGTTGTAGCTGCCGCTCAACGATCGGAGGGGTATTGACGCCTGCACAATTAAGGCGCGAGCTGAAGCGCATCTCGTGGGGACAAGCGCGACTCGCCGAGAAACTTGGCGTGTGGCCAACTGAAGTCCGCGATTGGCTCGCGGGCAAGGAACCCGTACCGGAGGTGGTCGCCTCAGACATACGCCATCTGCCGTCGGCGAGGTAGCCGAGGCTTCCTCTTCACCGCACGGGGACATATCCGATCGTGACGGTGAACTTCTCGACTGTTTGTCTGGGGCCGCTGTCGGCCCGGCCCTGTTCGATCCCGTAGGCAACCCGGCCCCACCAGGGTGCGCCGAGCCGCACCTCCAGCCCCGCCTCGCCGCCGCGGCCGCTCGCGGGAGTGGCCGGCCGGCTGAGCCGCCCAGCCAACCCGTGCCAGAGCTCGACAAAGCCCTCGACGCGCCCGGGGAAGACGGCGCCGCGCGCCGTGACGCGGCCCGCCCAAAAGTGCCAGCGCCGGTCGCTGAGATCGGGGACGACGAACGTGCGTGCGTGCGGCCCGAACCACGCGTGCAGCCACGGGCGGATCTCATAGCCAAGGAGTCCCTCACCCTCAACGACGTCGCGCGCGGCCGTATCGCTCGTGACGCGGCCCTGACCGTAGCGCACGCGCGCCGCAAGGTGGCGCCAGGTCACGAGGGCTTCTCCGCCGAACAGCGGTCCGCCGAGCCGTGCTCGCGCTGTGCCGATGCGCGAGCGGGCGATTTGCCGTGTGCCGCTCGCCCCGAACGCCACTGTCCACTCATTGCGCTCCTGCGCGTCCATCTGGCGAGTGAGCGTCAGCATGCAGAGCACGGCCGCACCGGCCAATGGAAGCGCCGGACTCATGGCGCACTCGGCGTGAGGATCTCTGCGGTCCCGACACGGATGCGCATCAGCTCGCTCGAACGCGCTGCATTGCGGCGCGCGACGGCGGCGGCTGAATCGCGCCAATCGCGGACCATGCGGTTGTGAGCGACGTTGGCGGGAATCGGCCGTCCTGGCCGCCGCGAGATGAACGCGGCGAATCCCACGATGCTTACCCCTCCCGCGATGACGAAACGTCCCCCGCTCGATTCTTCTCCGTCAGCGACCAACGCCGGCAGGACCGCGATCGCGGCACCTGCGAGCAGAGCCGGCGCGAGCCTCCGCAGCGCAGGTCCCGCGGCGGTGCGCTCGCGCCGCAGCAGCGAGTCCGCAGGCGGCGGGGGGTGCGGGAGGGTATCGACCGGACCCCGCAAAATCTCGAGCGGCAGGCGCATGATACGCACCGCGCGCCCAGTGCGATCAAGAGAGGCAACGGTGATTGCGTACCGGCCGATGGGTGGCGGCCCGGTGCCGGTCGAGTCGAGCCCGTCCCAAAACAGCATGAGACTGTCGCTCACGGGGCCGCGATGCAGCGTGCGTACGACGGCGCCGTTCATGGCGACGAGAGTAGCGCCCACGTCGTGCACGGTACTGGCATAAAGCCGCACCGCAAACGCCTCACTGCCCGGGCGGATGGCGGTGTCCGCCGAAGCCCGTCCGATCACCGCGGGGGTCGCGCGGCGAACGTCATCATACAGTTGAAGGACCTGCGGAGGAAACACCAATTCGTCGGGGCGGTACCGCGGGTTCGCAACCACCAGGCGTCGCGCGACCGCTCGCGCCGTGTCGCGATGATCGCGCAGCAGCTCTGTCGCGGCGAGGTACATGAGCGCGCGCTGGTGATCGTTGGGCACGAGCGCGTCCGTTCCCTGGACAGCCAGCGCCCGGCGCAGCAACCCCGCCGCCGCCTCGAACTCGAGGTCGTCGTAGGCGCGCACGCCTTGGGCGAGGGCCGCGCGCGCGGCCTGACCGGGCAACGCGCCGGGAAACGTCAGCGCCCCTGCCGCGAGCGCGATGAAAAACCAGACCGTAGACCTCACGGGCCGATCGGGCGCAGCACCCGGCGCGTCCACTTGATCACCTGTCCGGGCGTGGCGTCGAACACGGTATCGAACGGTGCAAAGCCGTCACGCCTCACCTGCGCGCGATGCTGGCCCGGCGTGATTGCGAGATCGAGAATCGGTGTGCTGCGAATCGGTTTGCCATCGAGGATGAACAGTCCTGGCGGTTGCGTGCTCAGCGAAAGCCGGGCGTTGAGAGGGGCCGCAACCGGCCGCCGCGGCTGGGTGGCCGGCCCTCGCGGTGCTTCGCGCTGTACCGCTGCGCTGTCCGCTCCCCGCAGCGTCACAGGACGCCCCATGGAAGAATCCACGCCCGTCCGATCCGTGAAAGCGCTGGTGTCCAGCCATAACGGACGCGCCAGACTCCACACGACGGCGCCCGCCAAGACGAGCACCGCCAGCACGGGTAGCGCGACGGCCCAGCGCCGGCGCACCAGCGCGCCCAGACGGACAGTGGGGGTCTCCTCCGGCGTGAAGATGATGAGCCGCGGTGGCGCGGGTGTGCTGGACGCGGCCGGAACGCGGGGTGTCAGCTCGCCGCCCAGCGCGCCTACGAACGCCGCAATGTCCGGGAACCGATCGGCGGGGTTCTTGCTCATCCCACGGTACACCGCATCGGAGATGTTGCCCGGAACGTCGGGCCGCGCCCCAGACAGCCGTGGCGGCGGCTCGAGCAGATGTTGGCGGATCAGCTCCCCGACCGTTTCCCCATTGAACGGCACCGTGCCGGTCAGCGCTTCCCACACGAGGATGGCGAGCGAGTACTGATCGCAGCGCCCGTCTACCGGCTGCCCCTCGAACTGCTCGGGCGCCATATAGCGCGGGGTGCCGAGTGAAGCACCGGTCTGTGTGAGCGACACGCTGCCGAAAGCGCGCGCCACGCCGAAGTCGCAGACGAGCGCCCAACCCGAGTCCTCGATCATCACGTTGGCGGGTTTGACGTCGCGGTGCACCACCCCATGGCGATGCGCATAGTGCAGCGCACTCCCGACCTGTTGCACCACGCTGATCACTTCCGGCAACGGCAGGCCGCCGCGTTCCCCGATGACCTGTTCGAACGATCGTCCGCGGATCCGCTTCATCGTGTACCAGAGGGAGGTGCTGGTCGCACCCACGCGAAAGATCGGGACGATGTGCGGGTGATCGAGCGACGCGGCGATCTTGCCTTCGCGCACGAAACGCTCCGCGGCCGCCGGGCCCTGGAGGAGTTGCAGTGGCAGCACCTTGATCGCCACCTGGCGGTTCAGCTCCAACTCCTGCGCGAGGAAGACGAACGACATCCCCCCGCGTCCCAGCAGCTCGCTGATCTGATATTCGCCGCTGAGGTCGCGCCGTAAGGTGCTCAGCAGTTCGGCCGAAAGAGTCTCGTCCGTCGCGGAGGAGATGGGGCGCCCCTCGCCGTTGAGTGTGCCGCCGCAGCTTGGGCAGTACTGTGCGTCGTGTGGTATCCCGTTCGAGCAGCGCGGGCAGACGACGGCTTCAGGGGACATGGAAATCCCTGCGCAAACCCGCGCTACGGGACGGTAAAGTCAGCCGAGCCATCAGATCCCCCAAATGAGACCCATGCACTGCAACGGTTCGTCTGGTCGCAGGCGCGCGCGCGCCAATGATAGCTGGCCCCCAGGAGCTCCACTGTAAAGCCCATACTGACGGAGGCGGCGCCGCCGGCGGGCACCGGCACACCGGCGGTCCCGTTCCCAGTGAACCCCTCGCTGGTCCTTCTCACCTCCACCTCGAGTGAGATTACGTCCCGCGGATCGAAGTCCGTGACCACGCCTTGGAACGTCACAGTCCTCGTTTCAAGCACCAGTCCGCCCGTCCCACCGCCGGGAGGAATCGGATTCCCTCCGTGGAACTGATTCAGCGAGGTCGGCGTCGGCGGTGCCTCGAGGATGTGGTTCACGTAGAAGTCCACGGCGGGGCTGGGATCTCCATAGCCCACCCACGCGCTGCAGCGTCCGGTCTTGTCGCAGGTCCGCGCCCGCCAGCGATACCCTTCGTTGTCGCTCAAGCCCGTGGTGCGGACCGCGACAACTACGCCTCCCGGCGTGACAGGAACGAAGGCGCTCGAATCGGATCTGAGACCACTCGACTCTCCGGTCAACTCGAGCTCCAATCGTACGGAGTCACGGAGGTTGGGATCGGTGAGCGTGCCCTTGAAGACGGCGACGTTCTCCGTGATCACCTGACCGGCAGCGATGGCGGTCAGACTGTCTCCGCGGAATTGGCGGACCGTCTGCGGCACGCCGGGTGTTCGCTCGCGTACAACCGAAAGCGAGAAGGTTCCCGTCTCGCCCGACGCTGCCGTCGTGGCTTCGATGAGGTAGCGTCCGCCCGTCGTCACGATAAAGTTGGTGATGCAGGCCGATCCGACGTCCCCTCCGCATTGCTCGTTGGCCGTCAACGAATCACCGGCGCCGGTGCTGAGAATGAGAACGGCGTCAAATGCAGCGGTGAGCCGCACGGACAGGGTGTCGCCCGCCGCCGGCTGAATGAAGAAGAGCTTCGCCTGCCTGCCCGGTCGGTGGGGAGCCCCGCAATCGCTAAGCGCCACCGATCCTGTCTTGACAGAGTCCAGCCCAATCAGCGTTTCCGGGCAGGGTTGGATCGTGAAGGTGATAGACACATCGGCGCCCGATCCGATGGCGCCCGGCGCGGTAAAAGTGATCGTTCCGCGGTGCGCGCCGGCACTGAGACTCTCCGGCCGCAGCGTCACCAGCACGGCCATCGAGTCCTGGGCGGGCACGCTGCCGCCCGAATCGGAGACGACGACCCAGCCAGTGTCGAGCGCCGCATTCCACGTCAAGGGAAGGGCGCCGGTGTTTTCGATCCACAGCGTAAACGTATCGGGCAACGCGCTGCGCGCGAATGCCGTGTCGGCGTGCGCCGTGTCGGACAACCGGAGCTCCGGAGCCGGTGGAAGGATGTTGAAGCTGACGGGCACCCTGACGGTGTCGCGCGCCTGGGGCGAGGTGAGGAGGATCGTGCCCTGGTGCAGGTTCTGCGCGAGCGGCTCGGGATCGAGCGTCACGACCAGGCTATCCGGCGCCCCGCCCGAGCTGGGCGATAGACTCAGCCAGGGCGACGTGGTGCGCGCCGTCCACGATAACGTGGCGCCATCGGCGCTCGCGATGCGCAGCGTCACCCTTTGCTCGTCGCTCGAGCCGGCGTGCGCCGAGTCGTCCACGCTCGCCGGGCTGACAACCAGCCGGTCGCGGATGGCCGGGTTGATCAGCTTGTCGAATCGGCAGGTGACGAGCGATGCGGCGAGTGCCAACAGCAAGGCCGCACGCTTTGATGCGCAGTTCGTAGCCCCAAGCCCCGGTGTGAGTAGTCGAAATCATACCCCCGCACGCGCCCCAAGGCCGTGCGGTTGGTCACGCACGGCCTTACAAACTAACTGACTACACCATCAGGGGTTATCGCCCTTCAAAGGGTAAGTCTCACGCCTCTCGCTTGCGACGCGCCTTTTTCTCTTGCGGGCGTTGCTCGTTCGTTCCGGCAACCACCACTTGGTTCCGACCCGCACTTTTCGCCTTGTACATCGCGGCGTCGGCGGTTGCAATCAGCTCCTCCGGCGTCTCGCCGCCGTCAGGGTACTCGGCCACGCCGATGCTCAGCGTGAGCTTCCCTTCGCCGAGGTCTTGCTCGGCCACTCGGGCGCGAATGCGCTCCGCGACGAGTGTCGCGGTCGCCAGGTTCGCCTCGAGCAGCATCACGACGAACTCCTCACCGCCGTAGCGCGCCACGCAGTCCACCTGCCGCGTCGTCCTGCGGAAGACTTCCGCGATCTTCACGAGCGCCGCGTCACCGGCGAGGTGTCCATGCGTGTCGTTGTATTGCTTGAACCGGTCGACATCCGCGAGCAGGACCGAGAACGCGCGCCGCAGGCGTCGCGACCGCTGCACCTCGCTGGCGAGCGTTCCCATGAGGTGCCGGCGGTTGTAAAGCCCTGTCAGGGAATCGGTCAGCGAGAGCTTTTCCAACTCACCGTGCGCCTCTTTTTCTCGCAGGCGCGACACCAGGGTATTGAACGCCCGCGTCAGGTACCCGACCTCTCCGCTGCCGCCTGCGGGGAGCTCGACCGAAAGGTCACCGGCCGCCACCCGTGCCGCGGCGTCGGTGAGACGCTCGAGTGGACGGGTGATGACCGCTCCCACGAGGAACGCCAACAGTCCAACTCCCAGGACCAGCGCCGTCAGGAGGAGCACGGTGCGGAAGCGCAGCACTCCTGCCTCGCGCAGGGCTGCGGCACGCGGGGCTTCCGCGACGGCAGCCCAGCGGATTTGAGGGATACGCCGCAGCACCGCCACGACCTCCCCCCCTCGGGAGCGCGACTGCACGACTGTTTGGCCCTCTCGCTCGATGAGCTCTCGAGTGGTCCCTTCCGGCAACGTCGTCTTCATCAGGTCAGCGGAGTTGCCCGCTGCGCTGCTCACGACGCGCCCTTGCTCGGTGACCAGGTAGAGATTTCGCGAGCGGTCCGCGGACAGCTGGTCCAGCATGTCGCTGACGCCATCCAAATTGAGCTTGGCGCCCAACGCGCCCAGAAACACGCCGTCATCCTGACGGATCGGCACCACGAGAACGAGCGCCGCTTTGCCGATGCTGGCGTCCCAGAAGGGTTCGCCCACGAGCGCGTCCCGGGTCCGCAGGTTGTTCATGCGGTCGGGCGATAAGCGGAAGCCCGTCCGGCTGCCGCTGCTCGTCAGGACCTGCCCGTCCCGCCCGATGATGGCGAGTCCTTCGTGAGCCGGCAGGTTCTGACGGATGCTATTGAGGTAGTCGCGGAGCCGAACGAGGGACTGCGCCGCGGCACGGCCGGTGGCTCTGGCCAGATTGTCGGAAACGACATAGGGACTCGCGCGCAGTCGCAGGTCGTACACACGCTGGTCGAGCCACGCGCCCATCTCGCGAGCAGCTTCGGAGCTTGCGCTGCGGAGCTCGAGACCGACTCGATCGCCCAACGAGCGGCGATTCCGTCCGTACAACATCAGCGTCATCGCGAGCGTCGTGAACAGCGTCGCCAACACCGCGAACACCACAAACGTGCCCCTCATGGTGTCGAGGCGCAGCGTGCGCAGCGATCGAACGCTTTTGTCCCAAATCGTCACGGCAGATGCCTGAAAGGACGCAGCAACATTCACTTTCGGGCCGTAAACGCAAGAGAAGGCGATGCAACTCTCCTCTTCCCATCGTCTTGCCGTTCGACCGCGACCGTCCCGTTTTTCGCTAAGGCGCTCTCACAAACGTCACGCCCTGCCACTCCATCCGCTCACCGTGGGCCGCCGCCACCGGCATCCGGTGTCACCACGACATTCCGAAAATGGGTGACGGCGCCCGGTCCGATCCATAGCGCCACGCCGCCCCGGGCGCTCGCGCCCGATTTGACGTCGTTGACGACCAAGACCGGCTGAGGATTGTCGTGCACAAAGAGTCGCGCCCGATCGCCGCGCACTTCGATCCTGATCTTCGTCCAGGCGCCGGGGACCAGATCCACGTACGACTCGTACCTGCCTGGTGTCTCCTGCCGCAGCCGGAACCACGGCCAGTCGGGATGCGAGATGTATTGCGTGGAGCGATTGCGCCGCTCCTGATCCTCGACGCGGCCGTTCGTCGGCCGCAGATAGAATGCGTCATAGGTCCGCATGTCCGGTTGGAGCCGGAACGCGATGCCGACAAAGCCCCGGGCTCCTTCGCCGGCCCCGGGTGCGGGCGCGCCGGGCCTGAGCCGACGCTCCGACAGGTAGCAACAGCGTCGTGATCGCGATCAGAGCGGTTCGCATAGGGGAGCCTCCTTGACTTAGAATTAGCACGACTTGAGACAAGGGGTAACAATGGACCGCCGAGCCTTCGTCCAGGA
>Ga0184623_10001162_pt1 | contig 11409 bp, 9 predicted proteins | sample PLM1_100_b1_FD_133138 | JGI IMG/M metagenome (GOLD analysis project Ga0184623, IMG submission 133138) | Groundwater sediment microbial communities from an aquifer in East River, Colorado, USA - PLM1_100_b1 | ecosystem: Environmental > Terrestrial > Soil > Riparian zone | place: USA: East River...
CCGCCGAGGGTGGCCCTGGTCGACGACGCGGCCGCCAACTCCTGCAAGGTGGCCGGGCTGGTCTACTCGCGGGAGCTGACCCGGGCGGAGCTGCAGGCGCGGGGCCTGCCGGTGCCGCCGCTGCCCGCCGACGGGATAGAGCGCGTCGTCGGCTTCGCGTCCCCCACAGCTCCCTCGGCGAACGCACCGCGGCGAACCACGCCGATGACAGCAGCGTCGGCTACGGCTACGACCAGGCCAGCCGCCTCACGTCAGCCACGACACCCGCCGGGACCACCGGCTACGCCTACGACGGCGACGGTGTGCGCGCCGCCAAGACCACCGGACCCACCACCAAGCATGCCGCCTACGACCACGTGGGCGGCGCCGGGCTGCCGCTCATCCTCGACGACGGCGACCACGCCTACATCTACGGACCCGGCGGACTGCCGATCGAACAGGTCGCCCACGCCGACGGCGCGCTCACCCAGCTGCACGTCGACCAGCTCGGCAGCGTCCGCCTGCTCACCGACGCCGGCGGGAACACCGCCGGGACCTACACCTACGACGCGTACGGCACCACCACCTCGCACACCGGGACCGCGGCCAGCGCACTGGGCTACGCCGGCCAATACCGAGACGCCGAAACCGGCCTGTACTACCTCCGCGCCCGCTACTACGACCCGGCCACCGCCCAGTTCCTCACCCGCGACCCGCTCTACGCGCAGACCCTCAGCGCCTACGGGTACGCCGGGAACAACCCGCTTGCCTACACCGACCCCTCCGGCCTCGACTGGGGAGCCTGGATCGCCGCCGGAGCAGCCATCGGCGCCGTCATCGGCGGAGTCGCCTGCGTCATCGCGGAGCCCTGCGGAGCGGCAGCCGGCTTGGCCCTCGCCGGCGGCGGCGCGGTCGGCGGCGGCATCAGCTTCGGCACCGCCGTCGGAGCCGGCGCCGCCGCAGGAGCAGCCGGCGGCGCCGGCATCGCCGCCACCGACCAACTAGGCATGGCATTATCAGAAGCCAGCGACGACTGCGTGGACCCGCGGGACGTGCACGGAGAACTGCGGGGGCAGGAAAGAGACGTCGATGCGGATTATGTTTGGGAAAATGGTGATCTGTACTTGCAGTCGTGGGATGGCCAAGGCGTGCGCGTCCTCGACAACGGCAACGGAACCAGCGATGTCGTCGTCCGGGATCTCAGTAATCCGACCGGGCGAGCTTCCACTAAGATGCGTGTTCCGAACCGGTATATTGAAGACAAGATCAACAGTGGCGAATGGATGTGATCCTTGAGAGGGGCAGAGCAGCGCCTGCGGTGCTGTATTTGTGGAGGTGACACGGGCGATGCTTTTGACTACGTTCAAATTGAGTTGACGACGGATTATGGTACTGGCCAGCAATGGTTCGGAGCCCACGCCGCGTGCCTCTCGTCGGTGATGGCTCGCGGCTTTCAGGTTGAAGTCCATCTCATGTGATGCGAAACCACGTCTGGCAGTCACGTTTACGATGTCACCCGTGTGTGATTACACTGAATGATCGAACAGGTACGCCGACCCGCGAGGAGATCGAGACCCGGTGGATCGCGCTTGTCGAGCAGGCGCGCCAGCCGAGTTGACGTGCACGCATGGGCGGCGACGCGGTTGGAATTCGAGTCGTTCGAGACCAGTGATCCATTGGTCTTGTTAGGTTTGCAGGCACGCCTGAGCAAGGGGTCGGTAGAACAACTCGCAGCAGGTCGGCGGGTCTGCTGCATTGCGAGGGCAACCCCGAGTTCGGTGACGCTGGGCGCGTGAGGATCATGCGTCGCGGTCGCCCGCCACTGCCCTCGTCTTCGGCGTTCGCCGGGTTCCGGTTCCCGCCGGAGTGTGATCACACTGGCCCTCCCGGTGCTACCTGCGGTTCGGATTGTTTACCGGGATGTCGAGGAGTTGCGCGGAGCCGGCGTGTCGAGGTGGATCACGTGACCCTGCACCGGCTGGGGCAGCCCTTCGCGCCGCTGATGCGAGCGTCGAGAACCGGCCTATCGGCAGCAGGGTGGTCCTTGTTCATGTCCTGACCCTAGAGGTCAGAGCCGACGGCGCGCTGAACAACGGGCACGGACGTGTCCACGAGATCGACCGCAGTCGGTGCCAACAGAAGGAGTTCCGCGGTGATCGGACGTGCGAAACGGCTTCACGGCCACGGCGCCTGGCCTCGACACCCGGTTACGTCCCAGTAAGAATCGCGGGTGACCCGGTCAGACGCCACTACGCGGGACGACCGCTACACGCCGGGATTGTTGTTCGCCGTGACGTTGTGGCAGTCATCGGATATCCGGACGGTCAGTGGATGCTCGTCGCCGAGCGCCCGTCGGCAGTAGCCGTGCAAGGTCGCCAGCAGTTCCGCCGCTGCGATGCGGCCGGCCACGTTCCCTACCGTACGGACCAAGTCTTGGCGGGCGGCGAGGGTGCGCGGGTGGTCGGGGCCGAGCACGTGGTGCTGATCGGCAATTACCTCGCGCAAGTATCGAACCGCCTCCTCCGGGTCCCCTGGCTACCCCCCGAGGAATCTCCCGAGTTGGTGGCGGGTGCTCAACGTTCGCGGATGGTCCCCGATCACACGCATCTGGTCGGCGAGGACATCGCGGAGCGCTTCGATGGCGCTCCTCGGTCGCCAGCTTCGCCAAGGCGCGCGCCAGCTCAGCTCATACCTCGTGGTGAGCACATGGGGGTGGGAGCGGCCGAGCACGCGTTTGTGATCCGTAAGCAGCCGGGCTGAGCTGATCGATCGCGTTGTCCACCTGGCCGGCATACAGGAAGGTCTTGCCAAGCTCCTGACGGCTGATCAGCGTGCTGGGATGGTCCGACCCCAGAATGCGTTCCTCGTCGGCCAGCACGGCGGTCAACTGCTCGGCCGCCGCCATCGGGTTACGGCGTCCCGGACGTAGCGGGCAAGATAGTGTCGGCTCACAAGAGTCTGCCCATGCTCGGGCGCCGAGGACACGTTCCCGATCACGGCACACCGCTCGCAGGATGTCCACGGCCTCGGTCGACCGTCCGGCTTCGTTGAGACACCGCGCGAGGTCGTGACGCGCCTCGAGGGTCTCCGGATGGTCAGCGCCGAGCCGGCGCTGCAGGGCGATGGCGGACCAGCCGATGTCGTAGGCCTCGACAGGCGTTACCACCTCGAGCAGGGTGCGCCAGCTCACCTAAGGCATGTCGCGCAGCGAGGGCAGGTCGATCAAGTAGTCGAACGCGAGGTACCCGTCGAGGCCGGGTAACAGGAGACTGCTGGTGCCGTGGGTGATCGACGTCGTCCACTCCAGCACATCGGCGAGCGACTCAGGACGGAGCAGCGGCCCGCCACGGTCGGCCAGGTAGGGCTCGTGGAGTCGATGCAGCAACGCCTCTCGGAGAGCGGCCGGTGCAGGCCCATTCGCCGGCAGTCCACCGCGGCGGCGACCAGGGCCGCTCCACGCGGATGTTGACCGCGCCACGCGTGCCCAGTCACTCGCCAACTCGGGTCCGGCCGCCAGCAACTCGGCGACCCCGAACCGGTCCGCCCGCTCGCATGCCGCCACCACCCGCGGATCGCGGGTGGTGGACCGCGCCCTGGCGACCTCCGTCGGCGTCCACAACCGGCTCAGGTCAATAGGATCGGCCGCCATGAGTAACACGTCCCTGCCGGCACGCCAGGTCGCCGCGTCGGCGATGTCCCGCTGCCGGGCGCTGTACCGGTCGTACTCCTTGCTGCGCATCGTCGCGAGCAGCACCACGTGCCGACGGCGTCCGCTTAGCATCCGGGCCACCGTCGCCACGGTGAGGCCGCCGACGTCGAGGAATTGGTCGAGTTCGTCGAGCCACACCACGCACCGCCTGGAGCGTTCCACCACCTCGGTGAGCAATGCCAGATCATCAGACGGGCGGGCGCGGAAGACCTCATGGTTAGGCACGGCGGCGTCGGGCACTGGGTCCATTCTGACGATGACATCGTGGCGGCCTTGGAGCGTTGGCGCCGCTACGGCGCCGACTACGATGCTGACCCCGACGGCTGGCTACGCCGTCGCCAAGAGGCAGCGCGTCGGTACGTGGAGGAGGAACGCGCCCGGCGCCAGCGAGATGTGTAGCGTTGCCGCCGCCCGAGCGCTTGCCTTCTTCGGCAGGCACGTTCCGTCGAACGGCTGGTAGTCGATGACGGCCCGCCGCCGCCGCCGCCGCCGCTGCCTGCCGCCGGCCGGCGGCAGGGCCTCGATGGGGTCACGTCCCATCGACGCCTCCAATCGGGCAACCGGCATCGGACTCACCTGCCCAAGAGTCAGCCCGGAGGCATTAGGGACGCGAATCAGGCTTTGAATGTAAACCAGTTGATGTTTCCGATCTCCCACCATGACGGACTCACAAAGGTCAGCAATACCGTGTGCTCACCCTTGACCCTGGCGATGTCGGCGGCCACCGTGGTCCAGTTCTGCCAACCGCCGGTGCCGGCGATGGCGACGCTGCCTACCGGATTCGCCTGGATGGAATCCAGGCGAATCTCGATCCGCCCGTTCAGCCCATCGGGTAGGCCGGAGGCGAATCGAACGTGAACTTTGGTTGCGCCAGTGCCGCCGAAGTTGATCCGGCCATATGCAAGCCAGTCGCCGGGGGCCAAATAGCCCATGTCCTTGCCATTGCCCGCATCGCTGCAGTTCTCGATCTTGGCGCCTGACTGCGCGTCGTAGCTCTCCGCCTGGATCGTGCTGTATGCGCTCCGGCCAGCGCTGACTGATGGTGCCTGGGCCGGTCGCACGGGCGGCTTCGGCGGCGGTTCGCTCTGCCGCGCGCGGGGCTTAGGTGGCGCCGGCACCGGTCGCTTGACAGGTTGGCGGGGCTTCGCGGCCGGCGGAGCGGGCGGCACGCGCTTCGGAGCCGGCCTTGCCTTTTTCTTATCCGGCGAGGGAGCAGCCGACGAGGTGGAGTCGTCCGGGGCGCGCGGAGGCGCTGGCGGATGGTCGACGAAGTCATTGGTTGGGCCGGCGCGGAGTCCACCGAACGGCAGATAGCGCTCGTACCACGCCGAGTAAGCCATCACGGTGCTGGCATAGTAGGAAGCTTGGGGCGAAACCTGGCCCGCGTCAGTGATTGTCACGCCCGAGAAGAAAGAGGCCAGCGCCAATCGCCACGGGTCGTGGGCTCCCGCCGAATGCTTCTTCCCGACGAGCTCGCACATGTAATGTGCGAGGGCCACGATGCTCGCCGTGGCGTCCGAGCGCTGCGCGTTCGGCCAGGGCTTCCACTGTTTCCACGCCTGTTCGGTCAGCCCCGCGATACCTTGGCCGCCTCTGGTAGTTGCCTCGGCGTCGAATCGGGAGTTGGCCATCAGCTGTCCCGCCAGTCGGGGTGCGGTCAACTCCGGACACGTGGACGCAGCGGACGTGATCACTTGGCGCAGGCTCGCGGGCACCTCGATCGGCGCGCCGACGCTCGCATGCGCAACTGCCTCGTGCGCCGATTCCGACGGCGGTGTCGCGCTGTGGCGGTCGGCGAAAAATCCCCCCACGATCAGCACCGGAAGCAGCCCGCTGATCGCGACCGCGACCGCTAGTCGACGCGGTCGACTGAGGGAAACGAGCGAGCTCACAGTTAGTTCTCCCGAGATGCTCGTGGTCACATCGGCATGTGCAACGGATCGGTCGACCGCGTGGTTCAGTTCGAGCACAGCCGTCATCACCCCTACGGTCGGCGGCGACCCACTCGTTCACACCCCCGGGCTTATCTAGCGACGCGAAGCCAGAGGTTCGTCGCTTGCGGCGCCTGGGTCAGGCTGATGCGTTCGAGCTTGACGTTGGTCCCGCCCGGACGGTCGAACAGCCGGACGCCGTCGCCGAGCAGGACGGGTGCGATGCACACGAGGATCTCGTCGATCACACCCGCGTCGAGGCACTGCTGGGCGGTGCTGGCGCCGAGGACGTTGACGTACTTGTCACCCGCGGCGGCCTTGGCCGCGGCGACGCCGCTGTCGAGGTCACTGACGAAAGTGACACCCGGCACCGGGGTGTCCGGGGCGTGGTGGGTAAGCACGAACTGCGGTCCGCTCCACCCCCCGCCGAACGGCTTGCCTTCCTTGGCCGCGACGCCCTTGTACGGATCGTCGCCGCGGAAGGTGCGGTTGCCGACGAGAAGCGCGCCGATCTTGCCGATCAACTCGTCCACCGTCGGGTTCGGCCCGAGGTGCTCGGTCAACCAGGACATGTCACCACCTGGGCCGGCGATGAAGCCGTCCAGCGACATGGTGACTGACCACAGCATCTTGCCCATGACCTAACCTCCGTCGAGATCATCCTCCTCCGTGACTCACTGCCGCCACTGCGCGAGACGGGTACCGCGTAAGACGCGCCCGCGATCTCCAGGACGGCACGCGCCGGTGAGGCTACGGACCGGTTCGTCGCGGCGACTGGGCGGTGGCCATAGCAGTCCGGATCAAGTCGGCGACCTCGGCCGGGTGAGAGCTCGCGACCGAGTTGGACGCGTCGATCTCAACGGTGTGAGCGCCGGCGCGCCGAGCCATGAAGCGCTGGGCGTCGGGGTGAATGGCCTGGTTCGCGGTGGCCACGACGTACCACGACGGCAGCTGCCTCCAGCCGGCCGCCGGCGGGCTGTCGCGGAACGCAGTGGCCGCGACGGGGCGCTGGCAGGCGGCCGCGGCTGCAACGACCAGGTCGGGTAGGTCGGCTGCGAGGATCTCGCTGAACGCCTCACGCCGGACGTACAGCTCCACGGCAGGGCGGTCGTCGCCGTCCAGGAAGGTGAGCGGCCGCAGGGCGGGCGCCAGCTGGGTGGCCGGGAACCGGGCCCAGACATCCACGCAACTCTCCCCCTCGTCCAGGGCGTAGGCGGTGACGAAGACCAGCCCGATGACGTTTTCCGCGCTGGCGCCGACCGCGGTGATGACGGCCCCGCCGTAGCAATGCCCGACCAGGAGCACCGGCCCGTCGATCTGGGCCGCGAGCCCGGCGAGGTAGGCGGCGTCCGGACCCAGCCCGCGCAACGGGTTGGCCGGGGCGATCACGTCGGTGCCTGCTGTCCGTAGCTCGGCGATGACGCCGGCCCAGCTCGAGGCGTCGCAGAAGCCGCCGTGGACCAGCAGCACGCTGGGGAGGCTGCCGTTCCGGTATGAGCTGTCGGCGTGCCTCATAACGGCCCTCTGTCGTGGCAGGGGTGCAGGATCGTTCAACCCTAGGCAGGACGTGGTGTTGCTCGCATCCGTCACGTGACCGTATCGGCGATCGGCCGACGGCCTGCCTCGCCCCCGCGCCATGACGCGCGGGCTACCTGCTCGCGACGGGCGCCGCCCTGCTCAGCTCCGTGCGCGAGGTGATCCCGAGCTTGGGGAAGATCCGATACAGGTGGGCGCTGACGGTCCGGTGCGACAGGTACAGCTTCTCGCCGATCTCCCGGTTGGTCATCCCCACGGCGGCCATTTGCGCGATCTGGCTTTCCTGCGGCGTCAACCGGTCCCATGTGCCCAGCGTCCTGCCACGGCTGGCCTCGCCCGAGGCCCGCAGCTCCTGCCGGGCCCGCTCGCCCCAGGGGACGGCGCCGATGGCGTCGAACATGTCCCGTGCCGTGCGCAGCGGCTGCCTGGAATCGGCGATCTTGCGGCGGCGGCGCAGGTACGCTCCGTGGGCGAGCAGCAGACGCGCGTGGAAGAACGGCCACGAGGCCAGGTCCGCACGCAGGCCAGCCAGGTACAACGGCCCAGCCTGCTCATCATCGGCGAGCATCGGCGCGGCGCAGGCCACGCTCACTCGCAGCTGCGGGGAGCCCGTCGCGGCCACCAGCGGCACCAGGTCCGCCAGCATGGCACGGGCCGTCTCCTGATGACCACTGTGCGCCGCGGCCTCAGCCAGGTCGAGGATGGCCCAGGACCGAAGGTGGGCGTGGTAGGCCATCTCGCTCGGATCGAAGATGCCCTGCAGCTGCTCGTACGCATAGGCGTGGCGTCCTGCCCCCAGGGCGGCCGTGCCGCGCGCAAGCCGGACCATGGCCAGCATCGGGTTCGCGCCAATCTGCATCAGCGTCCGCTCCCCGTCTGCGGCGAGGGTCTCGGCGGTTACGGTGAGCCCGCGCCGCCCAGCCACTATGGCCTGCGCGAGCTGCGCCGCCGCCGCCCAGACCGGCTGGGCCGTCTCGGCCGACAGCCGGTGGGCCTCGTCGGCCGCGACCAGCGCCGCATCCAAGCTGCCGAGGTGGACGCCCGCCCACGCCCGCGACACTAGCGCCTGCGCGAGCAGGCCGAGGCGGCCCTGCGCGCGCAGCCCCTCCACGGACGCCGCGAGGAACCTCTCGGCCTCCTCGAACGCCCCGACGGCGTTCGCGGCGCGGCCGATGAGATGGTCCCGCTCCGGGTCGCCGCTCTCCGGCCGCAGCCGGCGCAGGCGCTCGACGACGACGGCGCCGCGCTCGACGGGCGCCGCCTGGGCCAGCACGGTGACCAGGCGCGGGTCGTCCTCGGGCACCGGTATCAGCTCTGCGGCGGCGATCACCAGGCCGCGGGTCTCCTGGTCGGGATTGGACCACCAGCACCGCAGCGCCACCGTGAGCAGGGCGTCCAGCGCCTGGTCGGTGTCGCCGTCTCGCCGCATCCGATCTGCGATGTCCACGAAGGCGCGCACCCGCTCGGCGCCTGACCAACTGCCCTCCACGACCACCTCCCGCAGCCAGGACAGGCGGGTCCGCTCGCCGGGGTCGAGGCCGAGCGGCTCGACGTGGCGCAGCAGGCGGAAGACACTGTCGTGCCGCCCCATTACCTCGAAGGCGACGTCTGCGGCCCGCACGAGTCGCCTGCCGCGCTGCCGGCTGTCACCGCTCAGCTGCGCAGCCCGTTCCAGCGCCGCTCCCGCCACGGCCATCGCACCGCGCCGTGCCGCCCTGGCCGCAGCGTTCTCCAGCTCCGCGGCGACCTCCTCGTCCGGCCCGATGGTGGACGCCGCGCGGTGCCAGGCACGCCGGTCCGGCTGGTCGACAAGAAAGTCCGCCAACGCTGTCTGAACCTCATGCCGCTGAGAGATGCTCGCCGTCTGGTGGACCGCCGAGCGCACCAGTGGGTGGCGGAAGCGGACCGTTGTCTCCTCGAGGTCGACGTCGATCAGCCGGGCGCTGATCGCAGGCGTCAGGTCCGCCACGCCGACATCGCCGCCGGCGATGCGTCCGGCGGCAGCCAGTACCTCGCCCAGCGCATCGCCGTCGTCGAGGGCGGCAACCAGGAGCAGCAAGCGCGTTGCGGCGGGAAGGTCCGCCGCCCGGGAGGCGAACGCCTGCTCCAGGCGGGTTGTCAGCGGCAGCCATGTGGGCATGGCGACGCCTTCGGCGAGGCGCCGAGCGGCCACCGGCAGCTCCACCAGGGCCAGGGGATTGCCGGCAGCCTCCACCAGCAGCTGCTCGCGGACCGGCGGGGCGAGGTCCGGCGCTTCAGCGTCCAGGAGCGCGGCCGCGGCGTCCGGGTCGAGCGCCTCGAGCCGCAGCTCGGGCAGCCGCGCCGCGTCGAGGGAGTTGTCCACGCCTTCCCCGTCGCGACTGGCGGCGATCAGGACCACCGGATCGGAGTCGAGGCGCCGCGCCACGAACGCGAGCACGTCCCAGCTCGCTCGGTCGAGCCAGTGCGCGTCCTCGACGACCAGCAGGACCGGCGTCCTCGTGGCGACGCCGGAGAGCAGCTCCAGCGTGGCGAACGCGATGCGGAACAGATCTGGGGCGGCCGCGTCGACCACGCCCAGGGCCGCGAGGATCGCGTCGCGGTGCGGCGGCGGCAGGTCGTCGACCCGGGCCAGGATGGGACGCAGCAACCGGTGCAGGCCCGCGAACGGCAGGTGCGTCTCCGAGGTCACGCCCTCGCAGGTGAGCACCCGCATCCCACGTTCGCCCGCCCGCCGCCTGGCGAGCGCAAGCAGCGCCGACTTCCCGATGCCCGGCTCGCCGCGGACCAACAGCGCGCCACCCCGGTCCTTGACCCGGTCTAGGACGGAGCTCAGAACCGCCGTTTCGGCCTCGCGCCCGAACAGGGACCGAACATCACCCTGCGACATGCCGACTCACACGCAGAGTCTGCGGGTCAACGAACCCGCTAACAAGGTGTAAATCTGTAGTGATGGTTCGCACCCACCCATGCCCCGAGTCACGGCTGCGAGCCCACAAGTTGCCGAATCAGTCCAGAAGCGACATGGACTTTCGGCCGTCTTCACGGTGCGTTTCGTCGACCCGCTCCACCACATGACTCACCCTATCTCCGACAAACGGCGCAACATCTGGCATGACGGACGCGACATAGGTAGCCGAATTAAGTAGGTCGACTGATGCTGCATGAGCCGAGTCGGGCGATGGTTGAGGGGAGGTTCGTCAGCGGCTTCGGTGAGGGACGGGGATCCGCCTCCACGCCGGACTCGGGAGTTGACCGCGTTGAACTAGGGACGCCACTACATCGTCAAGGGAAGCGTCGTCCGCAGCTCGTTCCATCGAGGCGAGGAAGAAGGCCGCGCCATGACCCAGTCGGCAACAACCCGAAGCCCGGCATCGTCCTCGGGCTGGCGGTCGCGGCAGCCCATCTCCTCACCGGCCTGTCCGTCGTTCGTCCGAAGCGGCCCTCCTAGGAGCGTTTTCCTAGCCGTCCCCTCAGACCAGCCCGAGCGAAGCGAGGTCCCCGCGTGAATCTCTTGGCGGAAATCCCGGAGCTGCTGTGCCCATTCTCCGGCGAGCAACATCCGGACGCACCAGTCATCGACGAGCGGACAATGGACTGGACGCGGCGATGGGGCATCATCGCCGGTCCGGAGGAATTCGAGCGCTTCCGCCGGACGCACGTTGGTTTGCTCGCGGGCTGGGTGGCCCCCCGCGCCACCCCCGCGGTCCGGCAGTTGGTCTCGGACTATCTCATGTGGCTATTCATCTTCGACGACGCTTACTCCGAGGAGTCGGAGGCCGGCGCCCGGACTGGCGAACTGGCGCGCCTCTTCGTCGTCCTCGAGCGGGTGCTGCAGGACCCAGAGGACCTGACCGGGAATGGCGATCCGTTCGTCGAGAGCCTCCGTGACGTGCGTGCCCGGCTACGCCGCCACGCCGACACCGTTCAGCTTGCCCGGTTCATCAACACAATGCAAGGATATCTCTTCGCGTTGCTCTGGGAGTCGGCCAACCGCGCGGACGACCACTGGCCAAGCGTCGCCGATTACGTCGCCATGCGGCACCATAGCGGCGCTGTCCCGCCCTGCGCCGCGCTTATCGACGTCTCCGAGGGATGCAAATTGAGCGAGGACGAATATACCCGAGCCGATGTGCGTGCGCTGTCGCGGATGACGGTCAACGTCGTTTGTTGGTCCAACGACGTCTACTCCTATTCGAAGGAAGCGGAGCGCGGCACACACTCGCTGAACCTGCCCAACCTGTTCATTCGGCAGGGCCTTCCCATCCAGGAGGC
>Ga0184623_10001163_pt1 | contig 11405 bp, 13 predicted proteins | sample PLM1_100_b1_FD_133138 | JGI IMG/M metagenome (GOLD analysis project Ga0184623, IMG submission 133138) | Groundwater sediment microbial communities from an aquifer in East River, Colorado, USA - PLM1_100_b1 | ecosystem: Environmental > Terrestrial > Soil > Riparian zone | place: USA: East River...
CGAGCAGCTCCAGCCGGAAGGACTGGTCGAGCTGTTGAACGAATACCTGTCGGCCATGACCGACATCATCCGCCGGCATCGGGGCAATGTGAATAAATACCTCGGCGACGGGATCATGGCACTGTTCGGGGCGCCACTGGGCGAGCCCACTCACGCCACACTGGCCTGTTATGCGGCGCTGGAGAGTCAGGAAGCGCTCGCACGACTCCGCGCCGATTGGAAAGCGCGCAATCACCCAGAGCTTCACGCGCGGATCGGGATCAACACAGGATCTTCCGTCGTGGGGAACATGGGGTCACAGGCGCGAATGGAGTATACTGTCATGGGGGATAGCGTGAACCTCGCGTCCCGGTTGGAAGGTGCAAATAAATACTATGACACGCTCATTCTGCTCGGCCCGCGTACGTATGAGCTGGCAGCTCCTGACATTGAAGCCCGCGAGGTGGATCTCCTACGGGTCAAAGGCAAACATGAGCCGGTGGTGGTCTACGAGCTTCTCGCGCGAAAGGGTGCCTTGGAGGCCGGCAAGCAAGAGGTTGTGGCCATCTATCTCAGGGGCCTGACAAGCTACAAGGCCCGCGACTTCGAGCGAGCCCGCCGCGACTTCGAAGCGGCGCTGAAGCTGGACCCTCTCGATGGGCCGTCCAAAGTCTACGTGAAAAGGAGCCAAGAATTTCTCGTCCATCCGCCGCCCCCTGACTGGGATGGCGTGTATGAGTTGCGATCAAAGTGATGAAAGGAGGCTGGAAGTGAGACACCAATGTGCTTTGAGACTGTGGCTGCCAATGCTGATCTTTTTTTTCGGTGGTCTGGTGAGTCTCGCCTGGGCCGATACGGTCTATGTCCAGGCAAAAACCGCAAAGCTCCGGGCCGGCAAAACATCCCTGGATCCGGTGGTGACCGCCCTGAAATATGGGGAGGCTTTGGAGATTCTCAAGACCGAGGGCAGCTGGCTGCAGGTCAGGACCAGCGCGGGAAAAACAGGATGGATCTTCACGAATTACACGACCACCGTGAAGCCGTCAGGCGGCGATGACGAGCTGGCCAAGCTCGGTCAGAGCTTTCGACGAAAAGAGGCATCCGACACAACCGCCTCAGCCGGCGCTCGCGGCCTCGACAAGGTCTCGGAAACCTACGCCAAGGGATCGGGAATCCCGCAACGCTACCGTGACGCGGTGGATCGGATGACGGCGTACCAGGTCGGCGATCAGGAAGTTGAGGACTTCATCAAGAAGGGAGAGCTCGGAGAGTATGCGAAATAAATATTCACCCATTATCATTGTTGCAGTGACGGGCCTGATCATCGCCGGTCTGGCGGGATGCGCCGAGGTCCAACAGGTGGCTGAAGACACAGCGCGGCGTTCCGGTGATCAACGTCTGGCCCAAACGATACACGGCGCCGGCACCGTCGTCGGTGGATTTCTCCCTATCGGCTATGAAGAGGAACAGTCCATCGGTCAGGCTATTGCGCTGCAAGTCATTGCGCGCTCTGGCGGCGTGGTCGAGCAGCCCGAGCTGACCCGGTATGTACATCTGGTCGGACGTGCTGTGGCCTTGACCTCGGACCGCCCGGATATTCCCTACCACTTTGCGGTCTTGAACGATGACTCGATCAACGCCTTTGCCGCCCCCGCCGGATACGTGTTCGTGACGCGAGGGCTCCTCAAACAGATACGGAATGAGGCGGAACTGGCGGCGGTGCTGGGACACGAGATTGCGCATGTCAGCCAGAAACACATCCTTGAGGTGATCCAACGCAGTAAGCGCCTGGCTGGGGTTACGGAGGTCGGACTGGCGTATGCCAATCAGAATCCACAGGCATTTAAGAATGTGATCGATGCAGCGGTCAAGAAGCTGCTCGACGAAGGGCTGGATCAGGAGAAAGAGATCGAAGCCGACGCCCTAGGCGACGCATTTGCCGCGCGCGTCGGGTATGACCCGACCGCGTATGTGGCCCTGTTGAACCGGCTGCGGGCGCTCAAAGGAGACGACCGGGCCTTCTTCAAGACGCACCCGAATTTCAGTGCACGGATCAGCGCGGTTCAGAACACCATCCAATCCAACGGCTGGAAGGCCAATGGGGTGTTGCTGGCTGATCGTTTTGCGGGGGCCGGAAAGATTTAGCGCTTAAACATCCTGGCAGGCCGTGCACCGCTTCGGCTCGCGTTTTTCGTCCAGCTCCGTTTGGGTCAGCGTAAACGGAAGCTGACAGACTTCGCACACGCGGACCTCGAAGACAGGCTGGCCCTGTTCATCGAACCGTGTCGGAAGGAGGAGATCGGCGGGGTCGTAGCCCAGAAGTACATTGTCCGGAAACTTTACGACCGCGAGCCGAACATTGAATTTTTCCCAGGTCGCGACTTGGCTTTTCCGCGCAAGCGGGTGGTCTGAGCTCACATACACCGGCTGCCCGAATCGCCGAGTGCGAAGATCTCGAAGGTTTCGGGCGTCTGGTGTGGCAACGGCGTACCGCGTCGCCTGAGCAAATCGGCCTTCTTCGACTCCCACGCTAATCCTTCACCCCATTTGGCGAGCATCTATAGCACCGGGGTTGCCGCGGGTCAAGGGAAGGCAGAGTCTTGACAAGCTTCTCTCGCATTGCTATCACCCATGCTCACGTGATGCCGTTCGAGCAAGCACGCGTGGTTGAGAGGGACCGACCATGGAAAAGCTGACGGTCTATCAGAAGCCGACCTGTACCAAGTGCCGTGAGACGCTGAAATTGCTTCGGGAGGCGAAGGCGGATTTCGTTACGATTGATTACTTTGCAACGCCGATGTCGGTGGCAACGCTTCGGCGGCTTATCAAAAAACTCGGTGTTAGTCCACGGGAAATTCTACGAACGGGCGAAGAGGTCTATAAGCAGCTGGCGCTGGATAAAAAGGCGCTGTCTGATGATGAGCTGATCAGGACGATGGTCCTCTATCCGGAGTTGATTCAACGGCCCATCATCGAAAAAGGCGAGCGAGCGATCATGGGACGGCCACCCGAGAACGTCAGAGATCTCTTATAATCGAAGTATGTGCCGCAAAATGAAAGAGGGCCGGGACATCGTCCCGACCCTCTTCCATGAACCCGGTAAGAGACCCGACTATTTTCTCAAGACAGCATCCTTACAAGCTTTCGCCACCCGAAACTTGACGACCCGCTTGGCCGGAATCTTGAGCGCTTCTCCGGTCTGAGGGTTGCGTCCCATCCGAGCCTTCCGGTTCATCAACACCAGCTTCCCGATGCCCGGTAGGGTAAAGGTATTCTTGGCCTCCTTGTGGGCCAGCGAAGCCAAGTCATCGAGGAATTGGCCCGCCGCCTTCTTCGTGATTCCTGCCTTACCGGCCAAGTGCTCGGTAATCTGGGACTTCGTCATCGCTTTGGCCATACTTCGCTCCTTTCGGTTAGAGAGCCGCACGCGGCCCGTTAGATCTTTTCCTATAAGCCTTCATCGATCTGAGTCTTCTTGCCCTCTGTCAGTACGGCAACGCCGCACGCACCCGGCATCACTGCAACAGCACTTCCTTTCCTTAATCTGGTTACGGCAGACAGGGTGTCGGCGGACCGAAGGTGAGATACAACCATGCTGAAGAAGGCCCGATTAATCCAGATATAAATAACTCAACCAGCACCGCGCTCATTTCTGACGAGGCGGCCTCTGCACTGCTGGGCGTATTCCCTACCAAAGAGCTAATCAGTTGTCGCTAATAAAAGCTGCCGTGGACTGCCACGCGAGGCCCTTTTTATGCGGCAAATGGCGCTGACTCTACCGAAGGACGAAACGGAATGCAAGAGGAAAGAATGAGATTTTTTAGCGAACCGCCAGATAAAAATTCATGTGTGCAATACCCTAACGCCTGTCAGGAAAATCCTGACATTGCAAAAACATCACATCCGCTGCGATCTGTCGAGAATCCGGTGTAAATCCGCTCCAGGTGACGCTCGAAGATTGGCCCAGAGATCTCCCACCGCCCGTACCCGCGCGGGCAGGGTGAGGATCGTGAACTCGCGCGGGTCCACGCCCTCGTCTATTTCATGCCACGTCAGGGGGGCAGAGGCTCCCGCAAATTCATTGGCGCGCGCGCTGTACGCCGTAGCAATAGTCTTCCCCCGGATGTTCTGCAGATAGTCCACGTACACCTTGCGGCCCCGGTCCTGCACTGCGCGTGTCACGGTCGCTGCCTTCGGATGTTTCTTCGCCACAATGGTGGCAATGATCTGGCATAGTAGCCGGCCCGTTTCGTACGTGGTTTCTGGCGGCAACGGAATGTACAGATGAAGCCCGGTGGCTCCCGACGTTTTCGGGACGTTGGGAATTCCGAACCCTTCAAGCTCGTCATGGATCCACCGCGCGACATCGAGCACCTGAGAGAACGGCACGCCCGGCATGGGATCGAGATCGAGTGCCACATGGTCCGCGAATTCCGGGGATTGGACCCGCGAGAACCATGGATCCTGCGAAATCACCGCAAGCTGGGTCATGTAGAGAAGGGTTTTCAGGGACCCGCCGACCAGGCGGCTTGGCACCTCGGTATCGCTGGGTAGCACTTCCACACGGACGTGCGGTGGCACATCTTCCGGCGCGCGCTGTTGATAAAACGCCTCCGCCTTCACCCCGTTCGGAAACCGCCTCATCACCAGCGGCCGGTCGCGGACCGCAGGCAAGATAAAGGGCGACATCCGCACGTAATAGCGCATGAGCTCACCCTTCGTTAGCTTGAGGGACGGCCAAAAGATTTTGTTGAGATGGCTCACCTCAAGCTGGTCTCCGTGAGGCAGGACAACCGGTCCATCGCCCCCATGATCTTCGATCTGCTCTAGCTGCTTCAGGAGATCCACAAGGTCAGGGGATTCGATCTGGACGGACGCTCGCTCATCCCTCTTGCCCCCTGCCTCGGACAACACCTTCTCAACGACGTGCTGCGCGGAGATGTCGTGACGGCGCGGGTCAGGCTCCCGATGGACCGATTCGGGCTGTACATCGTCGCGTAAACCCATGTAGACCGGGTTGCGCAGTTTCCCGTCCGCAGTCCATTCGGTAAATTTGATTTCGGCGACCAGCCTGGGTTCCGTCCAATGGGGCCGCTCATTCGTCTTGGGCCGGGTGGCAAATGGACAGCTCTTGGTCTCGTTCTTGCGGAGGAGGTTCGCGACACGGGCAAGCTCCGTTTCGCTGAAGCCGGTACCCGTGTGCCCGACGTACTGGAACGTTGCGTTCTCGTACACGCCCAGCAGCAACGCACCAAAACACGATCGCGAGCGGCGCGGCTCGGTCCAGCCACCGATGACGAACTCCTGACGCCTGACGATCTTCAGTTTTCGCCAATCCGGGCTACGGCGGCCGCTCCGGTAGGGTGAGTCGGACACTTTCGCGATCAGCCCCTCCCATCCTCGCGCCATCGCCTGCTCATACAGCGCTCGCCCGTCCCCGGGAACGAACTGGCTCAGGCGAAGGGCCATCCCTCCCGCACCGCCACCGCGGGAGGGGGCCCCGTCCCCTTGGACCCCCCTCCCGAACCCACCGATGATCCGCTCCAAACGGGCCCGCCGCGCGGTGAGCGGGAGCGATCGCAGATCTTCTGAGCCGTCGCGGAGGACATCAAAGGCAATCAGCGCGACCGGTGTTGGCGCGGTACCGCGTGAACCGGCCGGCCCTGTGAGGTGAATGCGAGCTTGCAGTCGCTGAAAGCCTGCTGGCTCGCCGGTTTCGTCGAGTGCTACAATCTCACCGTCCAGCAACACCGGTCCCTTCAGCTTTCGGCGAAATCGGTCCAGCGCCCGTACGAGCTCCGGGAATTGGGCGGTCTTCTCGTTCCCCAGACGCGACCATATCCTGACCCCGCCTGATCCCCCGCCGGGTTCCACTTCAACCACCGCCCGAATGCCGTCGTATTTCGGTTCATAGACGAGGTGAGGATTACGGAGGGGGGGCTCCTCCAAGGCAGCCAGCATGGGCCGCACGTCTTGAGCCGACGTCCTCCAAGGGGTATGGATTGCGGGGTTGTTCGTGTACCGGGCTGGCGACATAGTGACCAGGCGGGAGAACGATTAGGCAACCTGCCGTGTCGGCTTCGCCCTCTTCGTCTGCGGCACCCGCCGTTCAAGCCTAATGGAGCGATCAGGCGCGGCGAGAATTCTCACGTCGAGGCTATCGGTGGGATGACTACCCTGTCAAGCTATGGACAGCGCTACAGAAGGGGCATGACTTCACCGAAAGGTCAGAGTAGGGACGGGCCGCGCGCTAGGGGCGCGGCCCGGTTTATCTTCCTAGAGGTGGGTCTGCTTTTCTTGCCTAGAAACGGCCGCCGCGGTCGCTCCGGCCGCCGCCTCCTCCGCCGCCAAACCGCGAGCCTCCACCGCCTGGCGCGCGGTTCTCCTGGGGCTTGGCCTCATTTACGGTCAACGACCGCCCGTCCAGCTGCGTTCCATTGAGCGCACTGATCGCTTTCTTCGCTTCTTCCGGCGTGGACATTTCCACAAACCCGAAGCCACGCGACTGACCGGTGTACTTGTCGGCAATCACTTTCGCCGACACGACGGTGCCATGCTGGGAAAACAGTTCTTGGAGCTGCTGTTCGGTCACAGCATATGGCAATCCGCCGACGTATAACTTTGCACTCATACTTCCTCCTGTCTACAAGTGATATTGTCTTGGAGGTACGGGAAAGAGCGGGAATGACAGCCGGGACGGGACATGAACACGCCGGTCAGAACTGGCTTTCCGTGCAGATTCCTAACCGCAAGGCAACATCTGGTTCCGGGGCCTCTCGGTATCCTTTCCCATCGCCCACCCCAGGGCGATAGTACTTGACAATTAGCATACCTCCCGAGAGAAAGCAAGCAAAGTTATCGGAATGCCGCTTGGCCGAAACTTCCACATTTGCCGAGCCTTAGAGCTCTACCCAAGTTCACCTGACCGGCTCTTGTGGTGACTCCAGACGTCTGCCTCACCTACTATTACACGCGCCCGCCCGGTCGTCATCTCACCCGCTATATCGCCCTCCCGCCCTGCGTCTGCTAAGACGCAGCCGCCTTTTCCCCTGGACGAGCCCTTTTCCCGAGGACTGTTGAGCAGGCGTTACCACCATTTCTTCTTGCGGAAGAAGAGGAGCATGAGGATCGCGATGCTTCCCAACACGATCAGGACCGCAGGGTAGCCCCATCGCGACTCCAGCTCCGGCATATATTTGAAATTCATGCCGTAAATGCCGACGATAAAGGTGAGCGGCATAAAGATGGTCGTAATGATCGTCAGCACTTTCATCACTGCGTTCATGCGGTAGCTGATACTCGACAAATAGATGTCGACCATGGAGGACACCATTTCACGAAACGTTTCGAGGGTATCAATGACCTGTACCGCATGGTCATACACATCTCGCAGGTAGACTCTCGTTGCGGCGCTGATCAGGGGAGACTCCCCTCGCTGCAGATTGTTAATCACTTCGCGCAACGGCCACACCGCCCGGCGCAAAAACAGCAGCTCGTGTTTCGCCTTGTGGATGAGCCGCAAGCTCTCGGGACTCGCGCGGCTGATCAATTCCTCCTCGAGCGCCTCGATCCGCTCCCCCAAGGTTTCAAGAATGACGAAGTACTGGTCCACAATCGCGTCCATCAACGAGTAGAGCAGATAATCCGCTCCCTGCGAGCGGATGCGCCCCTTGCCGTTTCGCAGCCGCTCTCTAATGGGGTCAAACACATCGAGACCGTTCTCCTGGAATGAAATCACATACCGCGGCCCCAGAATAAGGCTCACCTGCTCGACGGTACACACCTCTTCCTGCTTTTTCCGGTACAGCATTTTTAGCACAATAAAGAGATACTCCCGGTAATCGTCGAGCTTCGGGCGTTGATCGGTGTTGACAATGTCCTCGAGCAGAAGCGGATGGAATTGACCACACTTGCCGATCTCTTCGATGATATCGAGCTGCGAAACACCGCTGACATTGATCCATCGTACCCCTGAGATCCCTTGGAACGGCAGGCAGTCTTTGACCGACGCAACCTCCCGCTCCTCGAAATGCGCCTCATCGTAATCAATCACCGTGATCCGTACAGGTTCGGTCTTTTTCTCGCCGATGTGCACAAGGGTACCGGGAGGAAGGCCTGCTTTTTTCGATCGCTGTTTGGTTAATCCAGCCATTGGCTCCCGTTTACTGTCCAACCTGCGTGACTTGCGTGTTCGAGATCCGCTCCAACGCCAGCATCAAGGCCTGCGTGCCGCACTTGCCGTGTCCCTGCGCCTGGACCGCCAGATACAACTGATGCACGAGGGCTAAAGCCGGCAATGCCACGCTCATCCGCTTGGCTTCATCGAGCGCGATGCCGAGGTCCTTGATGAAATGCTCCACGAAAAAGCCCGGATCAAAATCCCGCCGAAGAATGCGAGGCGCCAGGTTGCTCAGTGTCCAGCAGCCTGCCGCGCCGCTGCCTATGGAACGCAGCATCGCTTCCAAATCGAGCCCGGCCTTGTACCCGTACAACAAGCTCTCGCAAACGCCGATCATAGTTCCGGCGATCACGATTTGGTTAGCGAGCTTCGCATGCTGCCCCATGCCCGGTCCCCCCTGGTATACAATGTTCGTCCCGAGAAGTTCCAGGAGGGGCATGACTTCCTTTGCTGCTTCCGGGTCGCCGCCCACCATGATGGACAGGGTGGCGTTTTTGGCACCTACGTCACCCCCAGACACCGGCGCATCAATGGTCCGCACATCTCGCGATTTGGCAGTCTCAAAGACTTCGCGCGCCAGGTTCGGCTCCGTCGTCGTCATGTCTACGGCAATGCTGCCGGCTCGGGCTCCACTGAGAATGCCTTGCTCGCCAAGATAGACCATGCGCACATCGGAGGGGAATCCCACCATGGTGAATACAATATCCGAGGCATCAGCTACGGAGGCAGGCGTGTCGGCCCATGTGGCACCTTCAGTCAATAGACTCACCGCCTTCGCCCGCGTGCGCGTATGGACCGTAACAGGATAGCCTTTACGCAAAAGGTGGCCGCACATCAATGCGCCCATCACGCCGAGCCCAATCCAGCCGATTCTTGTTCTCGAGGAAAGAGGCTTCGGGGACATGCCTCGCTCTTAACGTACTGGACACCCAAAATCAAGGGCTCCCGCTCCTGCTTAAATCGACGTTCCTGTCACATGGCAGCAAGCCTGAGTTCCCTATCTACGGAGCTTGATTACTGTCCGGCGGTCCAGCAGGCATGAACTAAGCGCGCCCCTTGTCGTCCTTCAGCCGGTCTTGTCAACAGGGTTCTGCTCCACGGGCTTGGCCCACATCTTGCTTTCCTAGTATCTCGGAAGATTCGATTAGGCCAAATGCTGATGCGAAGGTGAGATTATGAGAATCCTATGCCGAACACTAGGACTTACGGTGATATTCGCAGGCTTTTTCACGGCCTGGATTGGCATCAATGCAGACGGCTTCTATCTCACCGGGGAATTCATGACCACAGTAGCGGCCTATCTGGCGGGGGGCGCCGCCCTCTATGTGGTTTCCAACAGCTGATGTGTACGTGCCAGTAGCGATCCACTCTGTGCTGAGCGAATGTGCCGGCAAGAGCCTTCCCCTTTGAATTACCTCAAGTTTTCATTCTTCTTTGCCGATATCCTGCTGAGAAACTAGTTCTGAACTCATGGATCTCTTGGAACTTTGGTTCCCTGTGATCCAGATTTTTCTTCCCACCATGCATTTCACGTATCCCAATCGTCAGGTGCTCAATACGGTTTTTGCCTCCGCAATGGAGTATCGAGAGCACACCCCTGGAAGTCCCTCCGAAAGCCAGCGCCGCTATTTGTACCGACAATGGCCAACCCCACAACTTGAAGAACTCCCCGGCTCTTAATCGGGATGTGAGGAATCAGCCGGTACTTGTAAGTCCGGCGCCGTGGTACAGTTGGCTCAGTATCATGAGTTTTCCAGCCTGCCGGTAATCGGGCAGGAACTGGTGCTAGTCCCTCACCTTGATTGATGGATGAGGTGCGCTCTTGGAAACAGATGAAAGACGACGCCCAGGAGCAAAAGCCACCAGCGCTGTGAATAATTATAAATTTTCGTGGCTTCTATGGGCCGGGCTCATTATTGTTGTCACCACCTCGCCATGGAGCGACTTTCATTTCTATGTGGGTCAAAAGCATCGGGTTGTTTGGTTCCCCTTTCAAGACGTACGACTGAGCAAGCGATGGGCTGTTGACGTTGTGGAAAATATCCTTCTGTTTATTCCCTTTAGTTATCTGTACCTCCGTTCACAAGCCCTGACTCAGCCCCGCCGGCTGATGAGGATTCTCCTCGGGGCCGCTCTGTTGTCCGGAACCATCGAGTGTGTGCAGTTGTTCAATACCAGCCGCGTCACGTCGATGACGGATGTCATTGCCAATATTATCGGAGCGTTTCTCGGCGCATGGTTATACGTGATATGGCGAGGAAAACGTTCGGAGACAATACGCTGAGAGGCCGCTTAACGGGCCAAGTCCATCACGGACCTGGCCCGTTTCCTATGCCGGTTGCGGCAACGGACGGCTCATCCACCGCCTATCAGGATTTCGTTCTTAGGCCAAAGGCAGGGGGAGGGGTTCTGTCGGTGTCATTGCAGCAGTCCCAGATAGGTCGCTGTTAACCATCCTCCGAGTGCTATCGCACATAGCCACGCCATTGCTCGCCATATCCATCGCTTGCCCGGCCGATCTTCCTCATCGGCACCGGGTTTATCTCTCTGGCTTTCAATGTTCCAGAGACTCTCCAAGCTTCGCCGCAGCTTGGTGACTTCCGCCTCTAGCTTCGCCATGCGTTCCTGCGCGTGCGGTGTCGCGTTCCCTTCGTCGGTCTTTGGTCCAACGAGTTTTTGGCGAAGCCGGTCCACTTCATGCTGCAGGATCGTCGCCCGCCCCGCCTCCTTATTAAGGTTATCCGCGAGATTCGTGTTCTCAGCCTTCAGGTGCTGTAATTCTTCCTCGAGTTGCTGGCGTTTCGCCGCTTCGTTCGCCTTTGCGTGCGCCATCTCGTCGAGGCTATGCTCGAGTTCCTGCACGCGCTGACTCAGTTTGTTGATTTCGTCGGCCTGCTGCCGAACCTCGTCAATCGCTGCCTTAGCGTTCTCCAGCAATTTCTCGGAGAGCAAGATAATGCCTCTTGTATGCGGTGGAGGATTGGACCGTGCGACACTATCAAGCCAAGGGTCATCTGTCCACCCTACTTTCAGTTGCCCTCCCTGCTTTCAGGTGGATGCAATCACCCCCAGCGTCACACTTCTCCATACGGCCATCCGGTGATTCACTAAGCTGTTGATGTACCTGGAGCCGGCGAGTGGGATTGAACCACCGACCTGCTGATTACGAATCAGCTGCTCTACCACTGAGCTACGCCGGCCGTGCGGTGTGGCAGGAGTCTCGTAGTTATACCGTCTTGGTCAACAC
>Ga0184623_10001166_pt1 | contig 11385 bp, 12 predicted proteins | sample PLM1_100_b1_FD_133138 | JGI IMG/M metagenome (GOLD analysis project Ga0184623, IMG submission 133138) | Groundwater sediment microbial communities from an aquifer in East River, Colorado, USA - PLM1_100_b1 | ecosystem: Environmental > Terrestrial > Soil > Riparian zone | place: USA: East River...
CCATCACCACCAGCGCCACGGCGAGCATCAGCTCCCATTGCACGTCCCTGACGGAAGCGCGGATCGTGACCGTGCGGTCGGTGAGCGTGGCGACCTCGAGCGAGGCCGGCAGCGAGGCGGTCAGCTGGGGCAGCAGGCGCTTGACGCGGTCAACCACCTCGATCACGTTCGCGCCGGGCTGGCGCTGGATGTTGAGGATCACCGCGGGGACCTCGTTCATCCATGCGGCAAGCCGCACGTTCTCCGCGTCCTCGACCACGTCGGCGACGTCCGAAAGCAGGAGCGGCGCGCCGTTGCGGTAGGCCACGATCACCGAGCGGTACTCCGCGGCGGAACGCAGCTGGTCGTTCGCGTCGATGGTATAGGCGCGGCTGGGCCCATCGAAGCTGCCCTTCGCCTGGTTGACGTTGGCGCCGGCAATTGCGATGCGCACATCCTCGAGGCCTAGACCGTTCGACGCGAGGGCCCGGGGATTCACCTGGACGCGCACGGCAGGCCGCTGGCCGCCGGAGAGCGTCACCAGGCCCACGCCGGGCAGCTGCGAGATCTTCTGCGCGAGGCGCGTATCGACGAGGTTCTGCACCTGCGGCAGAGGCATGGTTTTCGACGCGATGCCGAGCGTGAGTATCGGCGCGTCGGCCGGGTTCACCTTGCTGTAGACGGGCGGGGCGGGCAGATCCTGCGGCAGGAAATTCGAGCCGGCGTTGATCGCCGCCTGCACTTCCTGCTCGGCAACGTCGAGGGACAGATCCAGGCCGAACTGCAGCGTGACGAGCGACGCGCCGCCTGAGCTCGTCGAGGACATCTGCCGCAGGCCCGGCATCTGCCCGAACTGGCGCTCGAGCGGCGCGGTGACCGAGGAGGTCATCACCTCGGGGCTCGCGCCGGGATAGAAGGTGACGACCTGGATGGTCGGGTAATCGACCTCGGGCAACGCCGAGAGGGGCAGCAGCCGGTAAGCGATGCCCCCGGTGAGCAGGAGCGCCGCCATCAGGAGCGACGTGGCCACCGGCCGGAGGATGAAAGGCCGCGAGGGATTCATACCGCAGTCATTCCCGCGTAAGCGGGAATCCAGCGTCGTTGCTCGAAAGTGACTGGGTCCCCGCTTTCGCGGGGACGACGGGAAATTGTCATCGGTTCATGCAATCTTCGAAAGGCCTGTCTCAGGTCCCGTCCTTGCGGCCCTTGCCACCCTTCTTGCCGCCGCCCTTGCCGCCTTTGGGCGCGCCGCCTTCGTTCGCCGCGGCGCGGCTCGCGGCATCGGGAATTTCCGCTTTCGCGCCGTCGCGCAGCCGGTCGCTGCCCTCCACAACCACGATCTCGCCGGCCGAAATGCCGGAGTCGACGGCGACGCCCTCGCCCTCGGTCGTGCCGACCTTCACCTGCCGAAGCGCAACCGTGCGGTCCTCCTTCACGACGTAGACGAAGGTTCCCTGGACGCCGCGCTGGATGGCCGCCGCCGGGACGATCGTCGCCCCGCGGCGCGTATCGAGGTGCAGGCGCAGGTTGACGAACTGGTTGGGGAAGAGATTGCCGTCCGTGTTCGCAAACTGCGCCTTGAGCTTGATCGTGCCGGTGGCCGGGTCGATCTGGTTATCCGCCGTGAGGAGCGTCCCCACAGCGAGCCTGGCTTTCTGCTCGCGGTCGTACGCCTCGACTGCAAGCGGGTCGCCCGCGCGCAGCCGCTTGAGCACGCTCGGAAGGTTGTCCTGAGGGATGGTGAACACCGCCGTGATCGGCTGAAGCTGGGTGATTACGACAAGGCCGTTCGCGTCGCCGGCGCGCACGATGTTGCCCGGATCCACCAGGCGCAGGCCGACGCGCCCGCTGATGGGCGCGGTGATGCGCGAATAGGTCAGCTGGAGCCTGGCGTTGTCGAGCTGGCCCTGATCGAATTTGACCGTGCCCTCGTACTGGCGAACCAGCGCTTCCTGCGTGTCCACCTGCTGCCTGGCGATCGAGTCCTGCGCGTAGAGCGTGCGATAGCGCTCCAGGTCGATGCGGGCATTCGCGAGCAGCGCCTGGTCGCGTGCCATCTGTCCCTCGACCTGGGCGAGTTGGGCCTGATAGGGCCGCGGGTCGATCTCGGCGATCAGGTCGCCGCTCCTGACCATCTGGCCTTCCCTGAAGAGCACTCTGAGAAGCTCTCCGTCGACCCGGCTTTTCACGGTAACGGTCCCGAGCGGCGTCACCGTTCCAAGGCCGTTCAGGTAGATGTTGATGTCGCCGGTCTTCGCCGCGGCGACCACCACCGGCGTCGGGCGCGTGGGATCGATGCCGCGCCGGCCGGTCGGGCGCGGGGCGTCGCCCGGCTGAAGCAGAAACACGGTCACTCCGCCAGCGGCAAGCAGCAGCACCAGGACAACAACCCACGCACCGCGCATTGAACGGCGTTTCCCGGTCATCAGAAGCTGGCTTTCGATTTTCATATGGATGGCCCAAAGCGGAGCAAGCGTGTCCCGCGCGAGGGGGAGCCCCGGGCGATTACAGCAGAGATATGTAACTCCTCCATTTCGCAAGACAACTATTTGCAACAAGATGTTACCGTGGCCTGGCCCGCGGCACCCGGTAAGATAACGTTCTCCACCATGCCCATCAAACAAATCATCGAAGGCGGCCGCGTCCCGGTGAAGATCTTCACCGACGACGTCGAGGCCCATGCGCGACAGCAGCTCGCCAACGTGGCGCAGTTGCCGATCGTGTTCGGCCATGTCGCGGCGATGCCCGACGTGCACGCCGGAATCGGCGCGACCGTGGGCTCGGTCATTCCCACCCGGGGCGCCATTATTCCCGCAGCGGTCGGGGTGGACATCGGATGTGGAATGAACGCCGTGCGGCTTTCGCTCAAGGCAGAGCAGCTTCCCGACAGCCTCGCGCGCGTGCGCACTGCGATCGAGCGCGCGGTTCCCGTGGGGTTCGACGAGCACCGCGAGGCCGGCGCGCGCCGCGACGCCTGCGGGCCGCTCGCACGGCGCGTCGCGGAGATCGTGCGCAAGCACCCGAAGATCGCGACGATGCAGCGCGATCACGAGAAGAAATGGGTGCGGCAGATGGGGTCGCTGGGCGGCGGCAATCACTTCATCGAGCTCTGCCTCGACGAGCGCGAGCACCTGTGGGTGATGCTCCACTCGGGCAGCCGCGGCATCGGCAACTGCATCGGCCGGTATTTCATCGCCGCGGCGCGCGAAGAGGCGCAGAAGCGCGACGTCCACCTTCCCGACCGCGACCTCGCCTGGTTGAGCGAGGGCTCGAAGCTTTTCGAAGACTATGTAGAGGCGGTGGGTTGGGCGCAGGACTACGCTTTCGCCAACCGGCGCGAGATGATGAACCTCGTCCTCGGCGCGTTGCGCCGCGAGCTCCCGGAGTTCGAGGCGACGAACGAAGCGATCAACTGCCATCACAACTACGTGCAGCAGGAGAAGCACTTCGGCGAGCGCGTCTACGTCACGCGCAAGGGCGCGATCAGCGCGCGCGAAGGCGAACTCGGCATCATCCCCGGCAGCATGGGTGCGCGCTCCTACATCGTGCGCGGCAAGGGCAACCCGGAGTCGTTCTGCTCCTGCGCCCACGGGGCCGGCCGCCGCATGAGCCGCAGCGAAGCCAAGCGGCGCTTCTCGCGTGCGGACCTCGTCTCACAGACCCAAGGCGTCGAATGCCGCAAGGACAAGGGCGTGCTCGACGAGATCCCGGGGGCTTACAAGGACATCGAGCAAGTGATGGCCGACCAGACGGATCTTGTCGATATCGTTCACACGCTGAAGCAGGTGGTGTGCGTCAAGGGGTGAGACGAGGTTTCAGGAAATGCGCCTGCGCGAATTTCCTTCCGGCGAACGGGAAATGCGGGCTATTCCGCCAGCACATCACGGACGCGGTTGGGAAAATCCGTGATCAAGCCGGTCACTCCCGCGGCGATCAGTTGCCTCATCTGGTCCTTGTCGTTGCACGTCCAGACGTTGACGCCGCGTTTCGCCGCCCGGGCGTTCTTGATGCCGCGCGGATCGAGCGTGCCGTCCACCGAGCTGAATCCCATCGAATCGTATTCGCCGTAACAGCCGGGGTTGTAGGCATCGGCATCGAGCAGGCGCAGATACCCGCCGGGTTTGGCCAGGCGATCGCTGGTCAGCGCACCGGTCGCGATGATCTTGCTCAGCCGGCGCGCCTGGACCAACTGCTCGTGATCGAACGAGGAGATGATGACGCGGGTCTGCATGCCCAGCGCGGCAACCAGCTTGACGACGGCTTCCGTCAGCCCTGCATACATGCGCGGCAGCGTCTTGATTTCGATGTTGACCATCATTCCGGTGCGCTGCGCTACCTCCAGCGTCTCTTTGAGGGTCGGAAGACGAACCTGCCCCGACGCATAGAAAGCGCGATCTTGCGGGCTCACGAACTCGCGAATCTCCGCGTCGGTCAGCGTCTGCAGGAAAGACTGCCGCTGAGCGGCCGGCAAGCCGAGTTCCTTCACGTACCAGCTGCCTGCATCGAGCCGCTGAAGCTCGTGGTAGGTGAAATCCGATACATAGTAGCTCTTCCGTTCCGGGAATTTGACGGCGACGTCGGTGCAGCGGGTCAACTGATCGTCGTGGTGAACGATCAGCTCGCCGTCCTTCGAGCGATGGACATCCATCTCGAACATCGGGCAATCGAATCCCTTCGCCTTCTCGAAGGACCAAACGGTATTCTCCGGAGCAAACGCCCGGGCGCCGCGATGGGCTATGTTCCAGGCTTGCTTCGGTGCCTTCGTGCCGGTGCGCAGAGGATTCTTGTCGGAACGCATGGGTCGCCTTTCCATCTCCCTCTCCCTTTACGGGAGGCGGGCCGGGAGCGAGGTGCCGGAGAAACAGGCCGGTTGGTCGTTTTTCTGATTTGATGATGTCAATTTCACGACGAAGCACGTCGACTCCAAAAAGAGCCGCTGACGCGACGCTGCTCCTCACCACAATTCCGATTATGGTGGGGTTCTGGCCAGTGTCAAGGCACGCCAGTCCCGTCGTCGCCACGGGCAGGAAACGCACGGCCTGATTGGAGGTTGGGCGCAGGATTACGCTTTCGCCAACCGGCGCGAGATGATGAACCTCGTCCTCGGCGCGTGCGCCGCGAGCTCCCCGACCGTGCTGGGCTGTCGGCCCGCTGCGCGCCCGACGAAGCAGGTAAGCTCGCGCACCACTCGCGGCCCTCGAAGCGGCTAGAAATACTTCGCCATCAGCTTGAGATCGACGTTGCCGCCTGAAAGAACCACCCCGATACGCCGTCCGGCGACCGGAAGTCCGCGCTCGAAGAGCCCCGCAGGTTTAAGCCGCGGGGGAGCCGGCAACGTGCGAATTGATTTGCCTGTCACTCGTGCGCGGAAAGCCGCGCGACGGGTATGCCGCTGTCGTCGAAGCGCACTTCGGTCAGGCTCAAGGACGAAGACCGCGCCACCGGTATGCCGCTGTCGTCGAAGCGTACTTCGGTCAGACTCAAGAACGAAGGCCGCGCCACCGGTATGCCGCTGTCGTCGAAATGCACCTCGGTCAGGCTCAGGGCCGTGCTGCAACCGAATTGCGCGCGGACCTCCCTCAGCCCTTCGTCTTCCGCGTCATTGAGAGAAACCGCTCTCTCGTACGAGGGGGTATGCGGCTCCTTCGCCAGCGCCCGGCGGTAATAGTCGAGCGATTGCGACAGCGCCGCGCAGGCCGCGGGGGCCTCATTCACGCCTCTGTACGCCGTGGCCAAGACAAAATACATCTTGCTGACGGAATTGAGAAACCGGTAGCCGTCCAACGCTTCCGGATTAGCCGGAGCGAGCGTCGCATAGCCGGAAACAAAGACAATACTCGCGACAGCGAGCGATCTCACAATGAGGTGTGACATATTTCCTCCTTCGAACTTTTGTATGCCCAGCTCGTCCCGGCGTTAGAAAGACAACACCGGTGACGAGGCCCTGCCGCTTTTTCAATCCGATGCCCGGAAGATCTCACAACCGGGGCAGTTTCAAAGCAGCCTGAGGGAAGATGAGCAAGAAGGATGCCCGATATTCGGAAGCGCGACCCCCTTCCGACTCCGGGACCTAAACGGCCGCGCGGGCTGCCCGGCAATCCCGCCCGCGTCGTTCAGATCTTGTGCAGCGAACACTTTTTCGATCGACGTGCGGCGCCATGATCTCAGCGCCGTTCCCGCAAGTTACACGAACCGGGCGAGCAGCCTCAGATCGACGTTGCCGCCGGAGAGAACGACGCCGACGCGTTTGCCGGCCACCGGCAGGCCGCGCTCGAAGAGGCCGGCCGCGCCGAGCACGCCCGTCGGTTCGACCACGATCTTCATCCGCTCCCACAGGTAAAACATCGCCCGGACGAGCTCCGCATCGCTCACCGTGACCATGTCGTGCACATAGCGAAGCACCAGAGGAAAGGTGAGCTGCCCGAGCGAGTGGGTGCGCGCGCCGTCGGCGATGGTGTCCGGGTTGTGGCAGGTCTGCAGCGTTTTCGTCTTGAAGGAGCGCGTGGCATCGTCGCCTGCTTCGGGCTCGACGCCGATCACCTTGCAACCGGGCGACAGATGCGACGCCGCCACTGCGCAGCCCGAGATCAGCCCGCCGCCGCTCACCGGCACGAACAGGTAATCGAACGGACCTGCGTCCTCGATCAATTCCTTCGCCGCGGTGCCCTGCCCCGAGATCACGTGCGGATGATCGAAAGGCGGGATCATCGCAAGTCCGCGTTCGCGCGCGACCCTCTCGGCGACCTCTTCGCGCACTTCCTTGTGCTTGTCGTAGAGCACCACTTCAGCGCCGTACCCGCGGGTCGCATCGAGCTTGACGGTCGGGGCGTCCGCAGGCATCACGATGGTGACGCGGATGCCGAGCATCTTCCCGGCGACGGCGACCGCCTGCGCATGGTTGCCCGAAGAGTAGGCGAGCACCCCGCGCCTGCGCTCCTCGGGCGAGAGCTGCGACATCGCGTTGTACGCGCCGCGGAACTTGAACGCGCCCATGCGCTGAAAGTTCTCGCACTTGAAGAACACCTGCGCGCCGGTGCGCTCGTCGACCGTGCGCGAAGTCATCACCGGCGTGCGGTGCGCGTGGCCGGCGAGTCGTTCCGCTGCCGCGGCGACGTCGGCGTACCGGACTGCAAGCGGACGGTCGGGAGCGTTCACAGGGCCGAATTCGGAGGACTCAGCCCGGAATTCTACGCCGGCGTGACCTCTTCGGCGTACACGAGCGCGCGTCGAGGTCTACGCACGCGTCCGTCTGTCCTTCCTTCGCTTCTTTGACGTGACCTTGCCCGCGGGTAGCGACGAGGCGTGCTGAGCGGCCTCGCGGAGCCATTCCGCCAGAGCCGCGTCGCCCTTCACCCCGCCCGGGGCGACGTAGACGAATCCGGAGATCGGACGGCCGATGAAGTCCATCGGACGGGCCTTCTTTACAAAGCAGCCGCACCAGCGCCAGTCCCAGGCCGGACGTCCCGCCCGTGACGGCGACGCGGAGCCCCTTGACGTTTGAGTGTTGCCGCATGGGAAGGGACCCCTATTCAGGTTTCCACTGCAACGTGGTCTCAAGGTCTGGAAAATACCCCACCTTGAAATTGACCTCTGGGGGGAGGTTCGCCAGTTCACCTGGTGCATTTGGATCACCGGTGGCGACGGCAAGACTGGAAATGCCGGCGTCGTGATAGACGGGTACGATTTCCCGAGTCCACCACTTCACATATGCTTCCTCGTCCGTATCGATGTTCTGTGCGCGCAGCCAGGCCACGGCGGGGCTACCCTGGTCCAACTCTGTGGCATCGATCGGAACTTGGCAAGCTACCGGCTGACCGCACCCCCACGCGCCAGGACTGGTCGCGCCTTTCGGGCGAATGGCTGAGACGGATCGACCAGAGGCTCGCCGAGCTGCAGCGTCTCAAGGAAGGGCTGATAAGCTGTATCGGATGCGGATGCCTTTCCTTGAGACGGTGCCACCTCGCCAATCCGGAGGATCGTAGCGGGCGCGCCGGGCCCGGGCCGCGCTTCTGGCTGTGAATGGTGCCATTGGGGTCGGAGTCATTTCCTGACCCCTTTTCTTATTTAATTTCTACTTACGCTTTTTCTTTGGCAGCGCGCCCACGTAATTCTCCCCAAGCGCAATCCAACTCTTGAGCTGGCGCGCATCACACCGCGCTGGGTCCACGAACACAAACCCGGCCATCGGCTTGCCGGTGATGTCCATTGGGCGCGCGCCGGGGCGGGACAGCGCCTCGGCGGCCTGATCCTTGCCGACCCGAAACATGAGCCGTGCGCGATCGACGCCGCACAGCATGTTGCCACTCAGCATGAAGCAGATTCCGCCAAACATCTTGGTCTCACTTACGCTCTTGCGGTCGGCAAGCGCGCGCCGGACACGTAGGACTAAAGCTTCGTCGTAGGCCACGCCGTCAGGCCCTGCGGTACGAGAACGCCAAAGCAATCAGCGGACTGACGACTAAATACTGGATCGCCGTGAATGCTGTTTCGATCTGCACGAAACCCTGTACCGATGCCATGTGATGCTTGGCTGCGATGACAAGAACCAGAAAGCTCCAGGCCAGCGGAAAGGCCAGGGCCGCGAATTTTGCAGCCCCGGCGATAACGCGCTCTCCCCCAAACAGACGCGAGTAGATAAAGGCCCAAACGATGCCCTGAATCACCATCGATGCGATACCGAAGGGGATGATGATGTCCGTCCGGTAGACCCCCAACGCCTCGTAATAATCTTTGAATATCGTCAGATGCCAGAGATACCCCAATGGAAAGGTTGGGATGACGTAGGCGAGAACCGCCAATAGAAATCGTGCGTTCATTGCTGTCTCCAATGCGGTGGGTAGGTTCGTTCGTAACCGGGCAGTGTCTCGACGCGCTCCATCCACGTCTGAAGTTTCGGGAACTTTGCCTCGAATGGCGCGAGGCCGAGGTTGAGCGGCTTCAGTTCGTCCTTGCTCGTGATGCGCACGATGAATTTCACGAACGGATACACGGCGAGGTCGGCCGCCGATACTTCGCTACCGCACAGCCAGCGGTCGGAATCCATCGATTGCTCAAGGCGCCCCAGTTCCGTGCGCACCGTTTCGCTCGCGGCCTGGACCTGGCTGCGCTTCTCGGGAAGCTGCTTGAACAGGATCGGCCGGAGCATGTCGTCAAACGGCTGCCTCATATAGCACTCAAACTCCGAAATCGTGCGCCAGATGCGGCCGGTTTCCGCGGGCGTATTCCCGAAAATCGCCGGCTTCGGGTTTCTGCGCTCGAGATAGGCCATGATGGCCAGCGACTCGTAAAGTGAATAGCTACCGTCTCGGACGGCGGGAACCTTCCCGCGCGGATTGATTGCGAGGAAGTCCGGCTTCTTGAGGTCATCCCCGGAAAATTCAATCAACTTTGACGTGTATGGGATTTTCTTTACCTCGGCGGCCAGCAGTACTCTCCACGCGTTGGGACTGCCGCTGCCCCAAAACACTTCAAGTTGGGTATGTTTCGATGTCATGGATTCCTCCTTCTCAAGAGACAAGAGGCGCGGCTATCTGAAACCACGCGCTGTGGCTCGACCGACACTTAACTAGCCGGGCGTTTCATCCGCCCGACGAGCGCGCCGAGGCGGCGCCGCATCTCTGCGGCGGGCACGCGCACGCTCCAGCCGTGTCCGGGCAACACCCACTCGAAACGGTACGCGCCCAGGGCCGCGAGAGACTCCGTCAGCTTCTCCCACGAGTACCAGCAGGCGTCGCGGAAGGCGATCAAGTCTTTTCGCTCCTCGCTCCAGGCGAGCGAATCGCCGGTGAAGAGATAGCGGTCCTCGAGGAGATACACCACGCTCCCCTTGGTGTGGCCCGGCACCGGGATAACGTGAAGATTTTTCCGGATCTCGGTTTTCCGGTCGATCCGGTCCGTCGCATACGGCGCCGCCCGCGCGTCGTCCTTATGGATCCACACCCGTGCGCGGAAGGCCTTGGCGTATTTGTCCGCGTCGGCGACATCGTCGCGGTGCGAGAGCAGCACGTCCGAGATTCCCCCCGCGCCGTCGAAGAATTTCTTGAGCTCGGTCGCGTAGCGCGGCGAGTCGATCAAGAGGTTTCCCGCTGGGCGCGTGACGAAGTAGGAGTGCGCGCCGTAGGAGTCGCGCGAGTTGAAGCCGCAGCGGTAGATGCCTGGCGCCAGCTCTTGCGGAAACACTCCTTCAGGTTTTTGTTTCTTGGTTTCAGACCGAACTGACGCGGTTGGGCACACCAGCTGCGCGCGCCAGGCCATCATTTCTTCCTCAGCATTCGCCGGCTGGCGCGCGAACACGCTCTTGTCGCCGCGTTCCACGATGAGACCCGGAGCGACGTGGCGCGCGGCGGCGCAATTGATGCAGGCGGTGTCGATGTACCAGTCGCCCGGCGCGGAGTCGAGATTGCGGCGCGGCATGCCGGCGTTACGCGGCCATGTCTGCCGGCGGCTCGGTCGCCTTCCACGCATCGAGCTGCGTGACACGCCCGTACCAGCGCTGGATGTGTCCGTAATCCCCCAGCGGCAAACGCGCCTTGGGGTCGTACATTAGGATCGCGGCGACGGAGATGTCGGCGAGCGACAAGCGGTCGCCGAGCAGGTAGCTCCGCTCCTTGAGATGCGCGTCGAGCACCGGCGCCACCTTGTGTATCGCCTCCTCGCCACGCTTGATCTCGGATGGATCAGGCGACTGCCCCCATAGCGGCTTGAATACGTTCTCGCGGATAACGATAACGAGCGCCGGCACCCAGTGCGCCTGCTCCCAGCATTGCCAGCGCGTGATATCGGCGCGCGCCATGGGTTCCCGGGGCAGCAAGTTGTTCTCGGGTTTGAGATCGGCGAGATACTGCATGATGGCATTGGACTCCCACAGCAGTCGATCACCGTCCTTGAGTGTCGGCACGAGTCCATTCGGATTAATCTTCAAGTACTCCGGTTTCTTGTGCTCACCGGTGGCGAGGTCAATCAACTGCTCTTCCAAACGAATGCCGAGCAGCGCCGCCGTGACGCGGACCTTGCGGCTGCTGGATGACGCGGGATAGTAATAGAGTTTCATGACGCACCTTTCGTTTGTGTCGATTTGATTGACACGCGCCGTGAGGGCGTGTCTAAACCTATGACAAACGAGGAGGGTCTCGCCGGCTTCGGGTTTCTGCGCTCGAGATAGGCCATGATGGCCAGCGACTCGTACAGTGAGTAGTTTCCGTCTCGGATGACGGGAACCTTCCCGCGTGGATTGATTGCGAGGAAGTCCGGCTTTTTGATGTCATCCCCGGAAAATTCAATCAATTTTGACGTGTATGGGATGTTCTTCATCTCGGCGGCCAGCAGCACTCTCCACGCGTTGGGACTGCCGCTGCCCCAGGTGACTTCGAGACCGTCTTTCATGATATTTCACCCTGGATGGATACC
>Ga0184623_10001167_pt1 | contig 11381 bp, 11 predicted proteins | sample PLM1_100_b1_FD_133138 | JGI IMG/M metagenome (GOLD analysis project Ga0184623, IMG submission 133138) | Groundwater sediment microbial communities from an aquifer in East River, Colorado, USA - PLM1_100_b1 | ecosystem: Environmental > Terrestrial > Soil > Riparian zone | place: USA: East River...
CGCCCTCCGGCTCACTGACCCTGCTCATGCGCTCACCTCCGGGCGCCCTGCGACGGCGGCTTCGTGAGCCGGACGCAGCTGTCCCTGTCGGCGGCGCTCGGCCATGATGGTCCGCAAGACCCGCAGTCCGTCGGTGACGGCGTTGAGGTTGCTCTCGCCGTGCAGCCGCCGCTTCTCGACGCTGCCAACCTCGGTGATCCGAGCCCCGGCCGTGGCTACCCGGACGTTGATCAGCGTCTCGATCTCGAAGCCGTCCCCCCAGATCATGTCGGAAGTCCCGAGTCCGTCGATGTGCACCGCGGGCAGATCCAACGTAGGCAGCAGGTCCGCCCAGAACACGTTGTAGCCGTAGCACAGGTCCGTGTACCTGGTGCCGTAGAGCACGTTCACCAGGCCGTTCAATGCGGCGTTGCCCAGCCGTCGGAACCAGGTGATGTCCGAGCTGGAACCACCCTCGGCGAACCGCGTCCCCTTGGCGAACTGGGCGCCCGCGACGAGTGCGTCCACGAACGCGGGGATCTCGCCTGGGTCAGCCGAGCCGTCCGCGTCCAACATGACGACCACATCACCGGTGACCTCCGCGAACCCGCAGGCGAGGGCGTTGCCCTTACCCTTGCGCGTCTGCCGCACGATGCGGATCGACGGAAGGCACTGCTGTGCGACCTCGACGGTGTCGTCCTGCGAATGACCGTCGACGAGGATCACCTCGTGCAGGCCCGCAGGCAACGCGCCGAGGACATGGGAGAGGTTGCGCGCCTCGTTGCGTGCGGGAATGACGACCGAGACGCCGGGAGTGGCGGCTCGGCCATTGGCGGCAGGCACTGTCATGTGCATGGTTGACACCTGTGGGGCCCCCCTAGTTGCTGGAAGACGAGGTCATCCAGGAGAATGCTGGGCCGAGTTGCTACCTGAACCCGACCGGCTCCCTCGTTCGTGGTGTGCGGGTAGCGGTGAGTCGTCTCCTCACCACGGCAACTGATTCAACCAGAGCCAGCGCGACCGCCAAGCTCTGTTTACGACAATGTCACAAACAATGAATTTCGTCGATCGATGAATCGCTGGCGTGCATAAAAAGCGACCCTGGCGGAAACGTCGCAGGAACCGGATCCGTTACATCGATCGTTGTAGTTGCGCGCGAATGTGTCCTTGATCTCAACGGCGCTAAACAGGTGGCGAAGACGGGGTTGTGTGATACGTCCGGTCCGACGTCCCCGATGGTGGCGTCATGCCGCGATCTTGAGCTTTTTTAACGATGGGAGCGCTCCCACGTCGAAAACGCTCAAGATCGCGGAGGGGTCTCGGGCGCGGGAGCTGCCAGGTGGGCGCGGTGCGACGACCAAGGCCGTCTGGTCGCGCCAGGCTCTGAGGGGCATATCCTGGGACATGGCCAGCAACGCAGGGGCGGCGGCGGGAATCGCGACGTTGCTGATCGTCCTCTTCGTTGGATGCTCGGACACCTCTGGCACCGCTGAGCGTTCCCCGTCGACTACCAGAAGGTCAACGGCTCCGGCCGCCACCTCATCGAGCACGGCCGCGTCCAGCCCGGTCCGTTCGGCCGTCGCGCCGCCGCCTGTAGCCACCCCCGGCCGGGTCCGGCCTCGGCCCGCCTCCCGCGCGTCGGTGACCATTCCCTCGATCGAGGTTCGCACGTTGCCCGTTGTCGCGCACGCCGGCCACGCGGACGACCTGCCCGGCACGCGTATCCAGGATCGCGGCCTGGCGGCCAGCCCGCGTGGCGTCCGAGGCGGTGTCGGCCCTGGCCAGATCGGGAACTTCATCATCACCGCGCACCGCACCTCGGCCGGCGGCCCGTTCCGCCGGCTCCCGTCACTGCGGCACGGCGCGCACATCCTGGTCGCGTCGGGTGGAAAGGTCTATGACTACGTGGTGACCGGCACGATGACCGTCTCGTTCCGCTCGGCGCGTGATCTCGCTCGTCAGTCCGCGCCGGTGCCGGGACATCCGGGCCGGCTCCCGACCCGCGCCATGATCACCTTGTCAACCTGCGCAACGCCCGAGGATCACGCGCGGGGGAACTACTGGACCGACGCGCGAGGCAACCCCGAGCACCGCATCGACAAGGTGGGAGTGCTCGTCGCCGTCCGCGCAACCTGACCACATGGCCAACCCCTCGCCGCTCAGGCCGATGTCGGCGTCCACGCGGGGTCGCGGCCGGCGAACCCGAGCGCCCGGTCGAACGCCGGCCTCTGCGCCGGTAGTCAGCCGCGGCGAGCGCGAGCGCGCCGCTTACCCTCGTGCATTGCCTGCACCCGGGCGACCGGGATCGCGCGGCCCTCTTCGATCAGGTCGGAGTTCAACTGCTGCGGCTCGGGCATCCGGTCGGCCCACGGATCGCCCTCGCCGAGCAGCCGCGCCGCGGTGTGCACGGTGAAGTCGGCCGGCGCAACGCGATCGAGCTCATCCCAAGCCACCGGGAACGACACCGGCACGCCCGGCCGTATGCGCGGGCTGTACGCCGCCGCCACCGTCGCCCCGCCGGCCCGGGTCGAATCGAGGAACACCTTGCCGCCGCGGTCTTCCCGGACATACGCCGTCGTAGCGAGTGCGGGATCCAGGCGCTCGGCGCGCGCAGCGATCGCGCGGGTCGCCGCGGCCACGTCGTCGATCGTCGCCTGCGCCCCGACCGGTACGAACACGTGCGCACCCTTCGCGCCGCTGGTCTTGACCGCACCAACCAGGCCGACATCGGCCAGGGTCTGGCGGACCAGCTGGGCGGCGCGGACGGCCAGCGGGAACGCGTCCGCAATCGGCGGGTCGAGGTCGAGCACGAGGTAGGTGGTGCGGTCCCAGCGATCGGCGCGAATGAGGGTCGGGTGGTACTCCACGGCGCGTTGGTTGGCGAACCACAGCAACGTGCGGCGGTCGTTGCACAGCGCGTAGGACACCTCACGTTTCGAGGACTCCGCCCACAGCGGCACCGTCCGCACCCACGGCGGGGTGTACTTGGGGACGTTCTTTTGCATGAACGGCGCCTGGCCGCGAAGTACCCGGACCACCGACAGCGGCCGGTCGCGCAGTTCAGGGATGATCCGGTCACGAACAGCGTCCAGATAGTCCACCAGATCACGCTTGGTCGCGTCCGCCCCGTCGAACAGCGGTTGGTCGAGGTTGGTCAATGACACCCCGTCCCGCACCTCATCGCCGCTCATCGGATCACCTTCCCCGCGTCAGAGCGCGAGGTCAACTCCACGCAGCCAACGACTGTCGTAGGTCGTGGACTTGTTCGAGCGCCGAGGCCACCGTCTCGCGTTCCGCCTCCGACAGCTCTGCCGTGTCGATCTCATCAATGAGCTCTTGCGCACGGTCGACGTCCTTGAGCCGCACAGACAGCTCGGCGAGATAGGCGAGTGCTTCGATCCGCTCGACACCGGTGGTGTTCAGGTTCCGGTCCCGTGACAGGGCGCCGCCCAGGATCTTGGCCGCCTGAGCAACGTCCCCTTTGGAGTCCGCCAGGACGACGGCGTTCGCGAGAGCCTGCGCCAGCTTGCTGACCGGAGCATCCGCTGCTTCGGCAGTCTGGCCAGGGCCCGCCTGCCGCATGACGCGAATCCAGTTGCCGCTGGGATCGACCAGGCTGAACCCGCTGAGGTTGCCCGCGTTCTTGCGGCTACGTGGTCGAGTGATCCGTGGAAAGCCGGTGAGTGGCAGTTTCCCGAACTGAGCGCGTAGACCAGCGGCGAACGCTTCGAAAAGCGGCGCGGTGTCCTCCACGAGCACCAAGCAGCTTCCGTAGGAATCCTCAGGCTTGAATCCGGCTATGCCGAAGTAGTGCAACTCCAGATCTTCGCGGCGTATGGCAACGTACGGGTTGGGCTTGAGTTGCCGGTAGGAAACTTCGAATCCCAGTTGGAGATAGAAGTCCCGCATCTCGTCAACCGACGCGCACGGCAGCAGCGGCACCATCCGCTCGTGAGCCATGGCTTCAATCCAACCACAAAGGCTCGCCCCGGCGTCGGCGCGCGAGACGCCGCGGTCCGGGTCAGGTAGTGTTGCCGTCTCCAGCAGTGGACGTTTCGAGGAGGTGAGACCCATTACCGCCAGATCAGGCCGGGTGCTCTCACCTCACGGCCGTGCGGTCCACCCCGCATAGGTGACCGAGAGCGCCCTTCGGCATTCCCGAAAGGCTCTCATGTCGGCTTCCCCGTCACGTCGCCCTCGATCCGTCATCGTCACCAGGCTTCGGTCCGCCGGCTGTGTCTTCGCCGAGGACGAGGCGCGGTTGCTCATCTCCGCGGCAGGGACGCCGGCCGACCTCGCCGCCATGGTGGACCGGCGAGCCGCCGGCCTGCCTCTCGAACACGTCCTCGGCTGGGCGGAGTTCTGCGGCCTGCGGATAGCCGTGGACCTCGGAGTCTTCGTACCCCGCCGCCGCACCGAGCTCCTCGTCCGCCAGGCCGCCGCACTCGCCCGCCAGGCTGCCAGCCCCGCCGATCAGGCCGCCGCCCGGCCACGAACTGTCGTCCTTGACCTGTGCTGCGGTTCGGGCGCGGTGGGCGCCGCGCTGGTCGCGGCCCTGGACCGGGTCGAGTTGCACGCCGTCGACACGGAGCCCGCCGCGGTGCGGTGCGCCCGCCGCAACGTCGCCGCCGCCGGTGGTCAGGTGTACGAAGGTGACCTCTACGAGCCGCTGCCCGCCCCGCTGCGGGGCCGCGTCGACGTCCTGGTCGCCAACGCACCCTACGTACCCACCGAGGCGGTGGGGCTGCTGCCCCCGGAGGCCCGCGTGCACGAGCCGCGGGTGGCGCTCGACGGTGGCGCGGACGGGCTTGACGTCCTGCGGCGGGTGATCGCCGTGGCGCCACAATGGCTGGCACCGGGCGGCCACCTGCTGGTCGAGACGAGCGAGCGCCAGGCGCAGCAGACCGTCGAAATCGTCGCCCGCAACGGGCTGATCCCGCGGGTGGCCAGTTCCGACGAGCTGAACGCCACCGTCGTAATCGGAACCCGGTTTGCGGCGCGCGGCCCTGGATAATTCCTACAGGGGAGTTGCGCCCCTGGAGGTGATCCGGTGCGTACTGGCAGCGAACCGAGTCAGGCCCGCAGCGCGCTGCGGCTGCGCGTCGCCCTGGCCGTCTTCGGGCTGCTCTGCGTAGTCGCGGGCGTGGTTGCCTTCGCGGTGGTGGGCAACACTGGCTGGATGGCCGGGTTCGTCGTTCTCGGCCTGATTGCGGCCGTCGACCTGGCCATGGTCATCACCCGCATCCGCCGGGGCCCGCACTACCAGCCGGGTGCCACCACGCCGCCGTACCGGCCGGTTGAGTCCCCACCCGAGCCGGGCAGCGGCCGACGGCCACCGCTGACAGCCGCGACCCGCAAGCGCCGGTACCTCCTGCTCATGGGCCTGTGCCTGACGCTGTTCGTGCTCGCCTGGGCATGGGTGCGCCTTTACTCCACTACCGCAGCAGTGGTGATGACGATCGTCGCGATGACGATCCCGCCGCTGGCCGTCATCGTCGCTAACGCGGGCAGCCCGATCAACCGACGCCGAGGAAGGTAGCCGGCCGCTGCCCTGTGACATGCGGGCGGGAGACACGAAGCCGCCTGGCGTCGAGCGCGCGGGCGGGACACGGGAGAATGGCCCGGCCGCCGTGCCTCCTGGGCGGCACGCTCGCGGAGGGGATCATGGCCGAACTGATCGCGGTACCGCTGGACGGCGGCGCTGGCGCCGGTGACGGTGGCCGCCAGGTCGGTGATGGCGCGGCTGCGGGAGGCCGGGCCCGACGAGGGTCAACCGTGGAGTTCGGGCTGCAGTTCACCGCCGAGGTCGGCGCGGTGATCACGAAGACCGCCGGAGAGTGCAACCTCAAGGTGACCCTGCCGTGGGAACGCGGGGATGACGCCGCCGGCTGAGCAGCACCGCGACCTGCTCTCGGCCGTCGTCCAGGTCCGCGACGGCCGCGGTCGCCCCGCCGGAACGGGCTTCCTGATCGCCGACCGCCTCGTGGTCACCTGCGCGCACGTGCTTGCCGTCACCGGCGGCGGCCCGCCGGCCGAACCCGTCTCGGTCGTGTTCACGCATCTCGACGACACGACCCGGTCGGTCCGCGTCGACCCAGATCTGTGGCGCGCCCCGGCGGACGGGGACGTCGCATTCCTGCACGTGACCGGCGGAGTTCCAGCGCCGGCCCGGGTGCTACCCCTGGGCCCGGCGCGCGCCGCCCGGCGGCACCGGGTGCGCACCTTCGGCTTCCCAGTCAATGCGCCGGGCGCCGGGCACCACGGCTACGGCGTCGCGGGCGACCTGATCCGCGGCGATCGCGGCGAGCCGCTGCTGCAGCTCACGGACTGCACCGAGGTCACCGAGGGCTTCAGCGGCGGGCCGGTCCTGGACGAGCAGACGGGGCTGGTGATCGGCATGGTCGACTCAGTCGCCGCGCCAGACCGGCTCGGCCGCGGTGCGGCGACCGCCTACGTGACGCCCACGGAGACGCTGCGCGCGATCTGCCCACGGCTGGTCGCGTCGGAGACCTGCCCGTACCGCGGGCTCGAGCCGTTCGGCGCCGCGGACGCGCAGTGGTTCCACGGGCGCGACCGGGCGGTTGCGGCGGTAATGGCCAGCCTGCGGCGGGATCGCGGCTTCCTGGCGCTGCTCGGCCCGTCAGGCAGCGGCAAGTCCTCGCTGATCCAGGCCGGCGTGCTCCCCGCCCTCGCCGCGGGGGCGCTGCCGGGCAGCGACCGGTGGGGCCGGCTCACGGTCCGCCCGGGCGGGGATCCGTACGCGCAGCTGGAGGTCGCAGGATTGGCGGGCGCCGGGGACAGGCTGCCGGCCGCGGTGCGCCGCTGGCTCGACGAGCATCCGGGGTACGACCGGCTGGTGCTGGTGCTCGACCAGTTCGAGGAGCTGCTGGTGGCGACGCCGGACCAGCAGCGGGCGCGCCTGCTGCGGGAACTCGCCGAGCTGACCGAGCAGGAGCCCGCCGCCACGGTCGCGTTGACGATGCGGGACGACTTCTACAGCCGGCTCGCAGCGGCCGCCCCGGCGCTCATGCCGCTGGTGGAGCGCGGCCTGGTCAACGTGCCGGCCGTGCTGGACCGGGCGGAGTTGGCGGCGATCGTCGAGCGGCCCGCGGCGGCGGTCGGGCTGACCCTGGAGCCGGGGCTGAGCGACCGGATCGTGCAGGACGCCGCGCAGCTCACGGCGCCCGGCGGTGCGACAGGGACGGCGGCGGTCACGGTACTTCCGTTGCTCGAATCGGCCCTGACCGAGCTGTGGAACCGCCGGGACAACGGGCGGCTCACCCACGCCGCGTACGAGCGGGCCGGCCGCGTCGCCGGCTGGCTGGGGCGCTGGTGCGACCAGGCGTACGCGGAGGCGTCCCGGCGGCTATCGGCCGAGCAGCGCCCGCAGGTACGCCAGGTCGTCACCGCGCTGGTGCGGCCGGGCGACGAAGCCGCGGGCATCCCACCCACGCGCCAGCGGCGGACACTGGATCAGGTCAGGGGTTTGGTCAGCGCGGCGGGTGGTGTGGACGGCAGTGCCGTCATCGGCGCGCTGGCGGACCAGCGGCTGGTGGTGACCGGCCGGGACCCGGCCAGCGGGGATGCGGTTGCGGAGCTGGCGCACGAGGCGCTGATCACGGAGTGGCAGCAGCTGCGCCGCTGGCTGGCTGAGGACGCGGAGTTCCTCGCGTGGCGCCGGGACGCCGAGGGCGACTACGCCCAGTGGCTGGCCTCGACGGGCCGGCGGACGGCCCACGATCCGGCCCTGTTGCTGCACGGCAGCGCGCTGGCGGCGGCGCGGGAGTGGCAGCAGCGCCGCCCGGGTGAGCTGCACACCGGGCTGCGGGAGTTCATCCGGTCCAGCGACGAGGCGGAGCGGCGGCGGCTGACCCGGGACCGGCGGAGGGTCGTCGTGCTGTCCTTCCTGCTGGTTTCCGCGCTGTTCCTCGGCCTGGTCGCGGTGCTGCAAGCCGGTCGCGCGTCCGACCAGGCGGAGAAGGCGCGGATACAGTCCCGGACTGCCGACTCCCGCCGGATCGCGGTTCAGGCGGTCGCCCTGGCAGACCGTCAGCCGGACCTGGCCCAGTTGCTCGCGCTGGAGAGCCTGCGCACTGCGCCGAGCCTGGAGGCGTGGGGCAGCCTGGAAAGGACGCTGTCCCAGCCGGTCCGGCTCTCCCGGCAGCTCACCGGGCCCACCAACTCCGTCGATGCCGTCGACGTGAGTCCGGACGGCAAGACCGTGGCCGCAGCGGACGAGGACGGCGAGCTCCGCCTCTGGGACGCGACCTCCGGCCGGCTTGTGGGGTCCCCGTTCCCCGAGCGCCCGACGCTCCGGGGTCGACCGTTGCGGCTGGGCGCCGTCTTTCAGGACGTCGAGTTCAGCCCGGACGGCAAACTGCTCGCGACGAGCAACTACGACGACGGGGTTCAGCTGTGGGACGTGGCCGGCCGGCGCGCCGTGGCCACGCTGGCCCCGAGCTTGGGTTTTCTCGGAGCCGTGGCGTTCAGCCCCGACGGCCGCCTGCTGGCGGCCACCCAGGGCGCCAGTGTTCACGTCTTCGACGTCGCCACCCGCACGAACGCCGGCAGCGTGCTGGAGCCCCGCGCGGGCCCTCTCGTGGACGTGGCGTTCGACGACGATGGGAGGACGCTGGCCGCGACCGGCGAGCTCGGCCTGGTGACGTTGTGGGACACCGCGAGCCGCCGCCCGCTCCAGCGGCTGAGGCTTCCGGCCGGCGCCAGCGCCTTCGCGTTCAGTCCGGACGGACGGCGGGTCGCGGTCGGCGGCGAGGAGGGCGTCGTCTACCTGTGGGACGTGGCCGCGCGGAAACCGGTCGACCGGCAGTTCCTGCATCCCACGCGGGTACATGCCCTCGCGTTCGCGCCGGACGGCGAGGCATTGGCGACCGGCGACACGGACGGGACGGTCCGGCTCTGGGACCTCGACAGGGGTGTGCAGACCGGGGCCCCGTTCACCGGACACGCCGGCGCCGTCGAGAGCCTGGCATTCAGCCCGGACGGCCGCACGCTGGTCAGCGGCAGCGCGGACAGGACCGTGCGGCTGTGGAACCTGACCGAGCGCCAGGCGCTCGGCACCCCGTTGCGGGGGCATGTCCGTAGCGTCCGGGCGGTCGCGTTCAGCGGGGCTGGCAAGCGCCTGGTGACCGGCGGTTTCGACACCACCACCCGGGTGTGGGACCTCGCGGCGCGGAAGGAGATCGGGCGCACCGGCAGTTCCCTAGGCACCGACATGGTGGTCGGCCCGGATCCGGTCATTGGCCTGTCTTCGACAGAGAGCGGCCTGGTGATCATCGCCAGTGGGACCGGGGTCCGGGTGTGGGCGCCCGGTTCGCAGGTGACGACTGGTCTTGGGAGGGCCGAGAAACCTGACGCGGTGGCATTCAGCCGGGACGGCAGGCTGGTCGCCGTGGCCGCCGGCGGGGAAGTACGGCTGTGGGACGCGACGAGCGGCAAGCCGTCCGGCAGGCCGCTTCCCAAGCCGAGGCTCGTGTCCGCGATGGCGCTGAGCCCGGACAGTCGACTGCTCGCCTTCGCGGGCGGCGTTAATCAGGGGATCGGGCTATGGGACGTCGCCGCCGGCAAGCCGGTCGGCGAACTGCCCCTAGAGCGGTTCACGAGCGCCGACGCGGTCGCGTTCAGCCCGGACGGCCGGCTGCTCGCGATGACGAGCCGCATCGCCGACGAGGTCCGGCTCTTCGACGTCCGGACCCAGAAGCCGCTGGGCGGCCCGCTGCCCAACCCGCAGACCTTCTTTCCTTCGCTGGCGTTCAGCCCGGACGGCCGGCTGCTCGCGGTCGGCGGCGGGGACAACGCCGTGCGACTTTGGGACGTCCACACCCGGGAACAGTTCGGCGACCCTCTGACCGGGCATAACGACCAGGTCGTAAGCGTCGCGTTCAGCTCGGACGGCACCCTGCTGGCGAGCGGTTCGGATGACGGCACCGCGCGGCTCTGGGCAACGCCGCGCACGTGGGTGCGTCACGCGTGCGACCTCGCCAACCGCAACCTGTCCCAGGCCGAGTGGGACCGGTACGTCGGTGCGGGCAAGGGCTACATCCGGCACTGCGCCCAGTACCCGTCCGGGCCCGGCGCCCCGGCTGGGGGCCCTGTGGCCGCCTATCCCAGCGCACCCTGACGCCTCTTGCCCGATTTATCTGTCCCTGCACGACCACAACAGACGATCTATGGGAGCGATCCTGCGTCGGCGAGCCATTGTGTCGGCTGGCCGGTGACCTCGCCGACCCGATCGAGGTCCAGGTCATAGTGCAGGAGAACCAGAGTGTGCAGATCGGCGGTCGCGGCGATCAGGAGGTCCACCGCGCCAGCGGAGCGGTGGGTGCCGCGAGCGGTCAACGCGGCCTGGATCTCTGACCCGCGGTCGAAAACGCGCTCCGGCATGGCGACCCAGCCGAACGCAGCTCGCAGCAGGTTGACGAGCTCGTCCCGATCAGCCTTGGAACGCGCGGTGTAGAGAAGCTCCAGTTCCACTATCGGGCACACGGCCACCAGCCCCGCGGTGATCTGCTGCTCCCATCGGGCAAGCACCTGCTCGCTGCGGAGGAGCCGGACGAGAGCGCTGGTGTCAACGAGGTAGCGCGCGAGACTCATTCGCGATACGAGGCCTTGTCGAGAAGCTCGTCGAAGGCGCCGGACTCACCCAGCTCAGCAAGACGCGCCAGCGCCCTGGCACGCCGTAGCCGCTCGGCGGTCTCCCGAAGTGCGGTGTTGACGGTGTCCTTCTTGGTCTTGGTACCCAGTAGGTCCGCGGCTTCAGCGAGTGCGGCGTCGTCGATGTCAACGAGGATCTTGGTCATGGGCAGCCGCCCCTATATACGGTCATGGTGTTGAGTATATCTTCCGTCGGCCGTCAGATGGCTGGCTAGCCTATTCCTGCTCCCCCGAGTTGATCCTGCTGCCGCGGGTGTCCTACCGCGGCCAGGAGATCACCGGTCCCCGGTTGCGTGGCCTCCTCGCGCTCCTTGCCAGCGACCTGCGCACGGGCTGCAGCACCGCCCGGCTGGTGGAGGGCTGTGGCCGGACGAGCAGCCCGCCACGGACAGGTACCCGCCCGCCGGGCCAACGGACGCTGGTCCGTCCCCTGGGACCCGCAAACGCAGGAAATCTACCGGCAGAAGGTCGCCAACTCATTCCGGCTCAAACCATCCCAGCCTGCGACCGGCGTCCATTAGGCGACTTCAACCGACACCTTTTGCACGCTCGGCCCGGTCGGGTTGATGCGCGGCGATGGTCGCGCTGACTCTTCAGCGCTGTCTGTGTGGATGACGAGAGTGCCGGGTGCTGTCCGCGATGTACGCGCGGACAGCACCCGGCGTGCTTGTCGTTCGAGTTCCCGTTCTATTCGGTGCGTAGTGCGGTGGCGGTGCGGGTGCGGGCGGCCC
>Ga0184623_10001168_pt1 | contig 11379 bp, 11 predicted proteins | sample PLM1_100_b1_FD_133138 | JGI IMG/M metagenome (GOLD analysis project Ga0184623, IMG submission 133138) | Groundwater sediment microbial communities from an aquifer in East River, Colorado, USA - PLM1_100_b1 | ecosystem: Environmental > Terrestrial > Soil > Riparian zone | place: USA: East River...
CTGCAGGCCCATCCCCACACGCCGGTCGCTCCACGCGATGCGCGCTTCGGCGTCGATATCGCGCTTCGATCCGGGCAGCCGGAAGCGGAGGCGCGCGCGCGAGCCAGGATCCAGCGGGCTCGTCGTGCGAATGGCGATGCCGCCCCGGCTCAGATTGAGCGTCAACGCAGCAGCAATCGTATTGCCGAAGCGATAGGCAATCGGAATGCCGAGCACGACGCGCGGGCTGCCCCGGCGATTGAAGTTATCGGGAAACAGGTGGGGCGCGAGCGACGGAAGGATATGCTGGACGGCACTGTACTCGTTGACGTATCCGGCGACCCCGAGCGCGGCGAGCTCGCGCACTTCCTCGGCACTGCTGATGGTGCCGCTGAAGACGAGGATCGGCAGCAGGCCATTGTCGATCTTCCGGATGCTGCGCACCAGCTCGACGCCGGCCTGATGAGGCAGCCGCAGATCGACGACGAGCAGATCGATGTGCGCCAGATCGGCGCGCACGCGAGCCAGCAGCTCGGCGGCGCTCTTCACCGCGACGGCGCGATGACCTGCGTTCTCGAGCGCCGTCTTGAAGCGGTCACGGACAAACGCCGTGTCGTCGGCAATGATGACGGTCTTGGTCGACGCGCTGGCCGTGGCCATTTCAGAAGAGTCTCGGATTCAGGTGCGGCACGCCGTGCCGCATTGCAGAATTTATCAGGTTCTCGCTATAATCCGAACTCTTATCTTTTCGTGCCGCTCGCGACTGGGTGGGCGCATTCACGCCCGTCACTCGCGGTGGATGGCAGCCCTTCCGAGGAGGGCATATGGCGACCTGTCCCGAATGTGACGCCGAGATCGAACTTGACGAGTACGACGTCGACAAGGGCGATCTGATCAGCTGTCCCGAGTGTGGCACTAACCTCGAGGTCACCAGCCTCGCGCCTGTGGAACTGGGTCTCGCCGCCGACGACGACGAGGAAGAGGAAGACGAAGACGACGAAGCCGACGACGACGAGGATGACGAAGAGGAAGAAGAGGAGGACGAGGACAAAGAATGGGACGAGTGATGCATCCGATCGACACCGTCGCAGAACGGCTCGACGAGCGGCATTCGGACCACGTGGCGGGCGCGCTGGCACAGAAAGCGGCGAAGCTGCGCCAGATCCTCGGCGAGCTGCAGTCAGTGGTCGTGGCCTTCAGCGGGGGCGTCGACAGCGCGTACCTGGCGTATGAGGCGACGCAGATCCTCGGCCCCGGCGCGCTTTGCGTGACCGCTGACAGCCCCAGCTATCCCGATCGTCACCGGCAAACCGCCCTTCATCTCGCGAGCGCCTTCGGCTTCAATCACGAAATCATTCAAACCGCCGAAATGGAACGGCCGGAGTACCGGGCGAACGCCGCCGACCGATGCTACCACTGCAAGCACGAGCTCTTTACACATCTGACTGCCATGGCCGCCGCGCGGAACATTGCCGCGGTCGTCGATGGCAACAACGCGGACGATCGCGGCGACTACCGGCCCGGACGGAAGGCCGCGCGGGAGTTTAGGGTCCGCAGCCCGTTGGACGAGGCCGACCTGACGAAAGAGGAGATTCGCGAGCTCAGTCGCCGGGCAGAGTTGCCGGTGTGGGACGAGCCCGCGTCCGCCTGTCTCTCGTCGCGCATTCCGTATCACAGCGAGGTGACGGCAGAGAAGTTGAGCATGATCGAGCAAGCCGAAGCGGTGCTGCATCGTCTCGGCTTTCGCGGATGCCGCGTACGACATCACGACGAGGTGGCCCGCCTGGAGCTCGCGGACGGTCAGATTTCGCTTGCCGTCGATCCCGAGATTCGCAAGACGCTCGTCCGCGAGCTGAAGGCGATCGGGTATCAGTACATCAGTCTCGACTTGCAGGGGTACCGCTCAGGCAGCCTCAACGAAGGTCTCACGATACAGAAGATGGAATTCCGAAGACAGAAGACAGAATGAAATGACATGATGCCGCATTCTGAATGCCCATTCTGTATTCTGCTTTTGTGAGAGCCGCGCGCGTCTGGACGCTGGCGTTCGCTCTCACGTTTCTCTGCGGTCACCTGCCCTTCCTCTCGCCCGGCCTTGAAGACATCGATTCGTTGAATTTCGCGCTCGGCGTGCGCGACTTCGATCCAGCCCGTCATCAGCCGCATCCGCCCGGTTATCCGTTGTTCATCGCGCTGGGCAAACTCGCCCGGTGGATGGGTCTCAGCGAGGCCCACGCGCTCGCAGTATGGGGCGCTGTGTTCGGCGCCCTCTCGATTCCTGCGCTCATGCAGCTGTTTCGCGCCATCGACGGCGTGGACCGGCGCGCCCTCGATCATGCCGCATCGTGGCGAGCTGCGCTCGCGACGGTTCTTACCGTCATCTGCCCGCTCTTCTGGTTTACCGCCGTCAGGCCGATGAGCGATATCCCCGGACTCGCGGTCGCACTCCTGGCGCAGGCCCTGCTGGCGACTGCGTTCTGGCGTCAACGCGGGATGCCGCCTGGCGATCGCGAGGCCATGGTGGAGTCGGGACGGCTGATTGTCCTTGGATCCTTCGTGGCGGCGCTGGCATTGGGTTTCCGATCGCAGACGATCTGGTTGACAGGACCGCCATTATTGCTCGTCATCCTGCATCGGATTGGACGTGGTGCCGCTGGTGCGATGCTCGGCTCGTCGATGATGTTTGCGCTCGGCGTGACGTTGTGGGCGGTCCCGATGGTGATTGCGTCCGGCGGCCTTGGTGCGTACGTCGGGGCGCTGGGCAGTCAAGCGGGCGAAGACCTTTCGGGCGTGGACATGTTGATCCGCAATCCGACGGCGCGGACTCTCGCCGCCGCGCTCGGCAATACATTCGTCCTTCCCTGGGGCACCATAGCACTGGGCAGCGTGATGCTCGCTCTATCGGTCCTCGGATCGGGGGTCATGCTGGCGCAGGCTCGAACCGGTCTCTTGCTGCTCGTCGTGCTGGTTGGACCGTATGCCGCGCTCCATCTCCTGTTTCAGGAAACGGTGACGACCAGGTACGCGCTGCCGCTGATCCCAGCGGTCTGTTACCTGGCAATCCGTGGGGTGTCGCTGATGGGGCGCCGCGCCGCTTTCTCCGTTGCGGCCGTGCTGGCCCTGTGGGCCGCGTGGCAGTCTGTACCCGCGGTGTCGATGTATGCCGGCAGTCCCAGTCCTGTGGTTCAGGCGTTCAACGACCTTACTGTCGCCGCCCGCTCTGCGCCTGAGGCGCCCGCGCTCGGCATGCACTATGCGTTTCTTCGAGGGGCGGAAGTCGCGCCACCCACAGGAGTTCGTGTGATCCCATCGGTTCCGAAACACGAGTGGCTGGCGACAGCACGGCACTTGCACGACAGGTCCACTGCCTGGTTCCTCGCGGATCCGATGCGTACGGATCTGGCGCTCTTCGATCCAGTGGCCCGGCGCATCCGAGGCCGCTACAGATGGCCGGCGCAACTCGACACGTTGTTGTCCGGAGTACGGCCCAGTCCTGTTGACTGGGTCGAGATAAAGGACCCTGGCTGGTTTCTGGAAGAAGGCTGGTCGCTCACACCAGAGACGGCCGGCATCGTCCAACTTGGTGGAGCCCAGTCAAGGAGAGAGTCGCCCGCGGGTTTCGTTCGACGGCGTGCCGATGCCTCAGTCTTGCTCATAGGTGGACGAAATCTCGATCCAAGCGCTCATGTAGCGGTGATGATGACGATCACTATCGATGACCGCGAAGTCGGTTCCGTGAACGTGCCGCCCTATCCAGGATTCTTTCTGACACTCTTGCCGCTGCCTGCCGGCACATTGACTGGTCCCGGCCGATATGCGCCGCTGCGAGTCGATACGGCGCGCAGGGGCCTGCCGGATGCGAGGATCGCCGAACGACCGGACGTCGCCATCGAACAGTTCAATCTTCAGCCGACAGACAGAGTCCTCTGGGGCTTCGATATAGGATGGCACGAGCAGGAGTTCAACCCGGCGACCGGCCGGTTGTGGCGATGGACGAGCGAGCGCGCAGAGACAATCGTTCACCATGCGGCGAAGGACCTCGTCTTGACGGTCGCGGGCGAATCTCCGCTGCGCTATTTCGACCGCGCGGCCCGTCTCACCGTCCGCGCCGGGGATCGCGTGCTGGCGCAGCAAGATCTCTCGACTGACTTCGAGCTGAACGTGCACGTTCCTTCGGCCGCTCTTGATGCGGCCCGCGATCGGCTGATCCTCGAGGCGGACGAGACGTTCGTCCCCGCGGACCGCTCGACCAGTCCGGATCGGAGAAGGCTGGGGCTGAGGATCTGGAAATTCGAAATGGCGGAGAGATAGGACAGATCTATCTTTCTTTTCTTTTCCTAGCCAAGCACAGCAGGGAGCTTCCTATCGGCATGTTCGTCCACCGAAGAGCGGCCGCTTCAACTGCGAGAACTCCCTTGAGCGCGGCGTTGATGGGCACTGGCGGCAGAAAAAAATCTCCTGTCTTTGTTCTCTCGTCCACACCTCGCACGCGCTGCCATAAACGGATGCCGGCCACCAGGGGGAAGATCGTCGCGTTGGTGTAGGTCAGCCGGAGAATCTCGAAGCCGCCGTGCTCGAGAGCGGCACGCAAGCGAAGCGGGGTGTATCGGCGAACTTCGCCTCCGAGCACCGAATGATCTCCGCGGAGCATGTCGAGCGCGGCCACATTCACGATCAACGCGCCACCAGGTCTCAAGAGACGGTTCATTTCCGCAATGGCGGCTTCCTCAGCAGGCTCTGCCAGACAGTAGAGAATGTCGAAGGAGGTGACGAGGTCGAAGTGATTGCTCGCATAAGGGACATGCGTGACGCTCGCTTGCGCGATGCGTCGGATGCCGTGCTGTTGTGCAAATTTCAGCCCCCGCCACGTGAGGTCGAAGCCAAACGCCTCGCCGTACTCGGCCAGCATGCGGAGGTTTGTGCCGGTGCCGCATCCGCAATCGAGCAGGCGCGGCCGTGGCAGACCCGCGATGGCCTGCTCGAGAAGCGGTCGCACGAATCGTCTGAACCCGTGATACCAGAAGTGCGCCTGCTCTGCGGCATAAGTCGCGTCGAGGAGATCGTCCACCAGCCGGGATTCTACTAGAGGCTGATAACAGATTCGCCGGATAGGCGCACAAAGTCATCTACGGATTGTTGACAGTTCGTACGCCCCACGGTACTCTGGGCCAACAACCGCGTAACGACTGCTTCATGAGGAGAGCGCCGATGCTCCGAAATTGTTTGCTGGCACTGTGCCTGTGTGCCGTGCTGGGTGTCGCGAGCTGCGCCAGGAGGCCTCCGGCCGCCACCACACCCGCGCCGCCGCCACCCGCGCCACCAGCCGCAGCGGCGCCGGTCGCGCCGCCGGCACCGCCCCCGCCGCCAGCTCCGCCTGTATCGCCTGCCCCGGTACCGTCCACTCTCACTGAAGATCAGATCTTCCAGCGTAAGTCGCTCGAAGAGCTCAACGCAGAGCGGCCCTTGAACGACGTGCTCTTCGATTACGACCAGTCAGTGATTCGTGACGAGGCGCGCCCGTTGCTGCAGAAGAACGGGGACTGGCTCAAACGGTGGACGAGCACACGGATTACGATCGAAGGACACTGCGACTCGCGAGGAAGCGCCGAATACAACATTGCCCTGGGCGATAGACGAGCGAACGCGGTGAAGGACTACCTCGTCAGCCTGGGTGTTCCGGCCGGTCGCGTTCTAACGGTCAGCAAAGGCAAGGAGCAGCCGTTCTGCCGCGAGGAAAATGAACGCTGCTGGCAGGAAAACCGACGCGGCCACTTCATTGTGACGGCGAAGTAAGCAGTTTTCTCTCCAGCTCAGTCTCCGTAATCCGGTACTTCGCCGCCTTGCGACCGTCGATCAGCAACACGGGTATCTCCTGGCCGAAGGTCTGCTCGAGCGCCTGGTCCGTCGAAATGTCGATTTCGGTTAGTGAGACTGTGCCGGGCGCTGTTCGACCGATGACCCGCTCCACCACGGCTTTCATGTCGTGGCAGAGATGGCAGCCCGGGCGCGAGTAGATGATCAGGTGTTTCACAGTGCGGCTGAGCCGCAACCAAAAACCGACAGCTCACCCGCACATAGGCGGCGGGCCCTAATGGCCCGCCGCTTCTAGTCGGATCGCCGCGATCAACCGCTCGGCTGCGGCCCGCGGGTCGGCCGCGCGGATAATCGGCCGGCCCACGACCAGGTAACTCGCGCCGGCACGGAGCGCGTCCGCGGCGCTCAGCGTCCGGACCTGATCGTCCCTGGCGCCCGCACTCTCCGGACCACGAATTCCAGGCGTCACAATCAAGAACTCCGGCCCATGGTGGCGCCGCAACATCTCGATTTCCAGCGGAGACGCGACCACGCCATCGATGCCCGCTTTCTGCGCGAGTGCGGCCATCGCGCCAACCTGGCCCGGCAGATCCCGTGCAATCCCGACCTGGGTCAGCCCCGCGGCATCCAGGCTCGTCAACACGGTGATGCCCACGATAAACGGGCGCCGGGTGCCTGCCCTCGCTGCGGTCTCGCCCGCCGCCCCTAACGCCGCCTTCATCATGTCCAGCCCGCCGCCGACATGGACGGTCATCATCCAGATGCCGAGCCGCGTAGCTTCGGCCACCGCTTCAGCGACCGTGTTCGGAATGTCGTGATACTTCAAGTCGAGAAAAACGCGAACCCCGCGACCGGTGAGCCGTCGAACAAGGTGAGGACCTTCGGCGGTGAACAAGCGGCTGCCGATCTTGAATCCGCCAGCGGCGCCGTAAAGCTGTTCGGTGAGACGGTCGGCGAGCGCTGCGCTCTCGACATCGAGCGCGACTAGGAGCTGATCCATTCCTTCTCACGCATGGTCGTATCGAGGGTCCCGATCAGATCCGCAAGGCGCGCGACCTGATGCCGCGTCATGTATTCAGCGAGGCCGGTCAGGAGTTTGGGCCAGATGAACGGATCGACGAAATTGGCGGTGCCGACCTGCACGGCAGACGCGCCGGCGATCATGAATTCGAGGGCATCGCGCGCCGAAGCGATGCCGCCCATCCCGAGAATCGGAATTCGCACCGCGCGGCGGCATTCGTACACCATACGAACGGCGATTGGCCGGATGGCTGGACCGCTCAATCCGCCCACGATGTTCGACAGCTTCGGTCGACGCGTGTCGACGTCGATGACCATCGCCAGAAACGTGTTGACGAGGGAGACCGCGTCGGCGCCGGCCTCTTCGGCCGCGCGCGCGAACGAGGCGACATCGGTCACATTGGGCGTCAGCTTCGGAATGACAGGAAGCTGTGTGATTTTGCGCACCGCGCTGACAACGTCGTACGTGCCGTTGAGGCTGCACCCGAAAGTAATGCCGCCTTCCTTGATGTTGGGGCACGAGATATTGAGCTCGAGACCGGCCACCCCGTCGACGTCGGAGAGAATGCGGGCGAGCGCCACGTACTCGTCGAGTGTCGTGCCGCAGATGTTCACGAGCACGACCGCCCCGGATTCGCGCAGCGCTGGCATCTTCTCGCGCACGAATCGATGGACGCCAATGCCTTGCAACCCGATGGCATTCAACATCCCTGACGGCGTTTCGACGATCCGCGGCGGTGTGTGACCCTCCCGTTCCGTTAGAAAGAGGCCCTTGACGGCAATGGCGCCCAGGGTCGACAGATCCACGACGTCGGCATATTCGGTTCCATAGCCGAAACATCCGCTCGCGGCAATCAACGGATTCTTCAGTGTCAGTGAGCCGATGCGAGTCGTCAGATCCATGATGAGATCCCGGGTCCTGTCAACGCAGAGTTCGCAGAGTCGCAGAGACTATTCATGGAGTTGCGGTTTCCCACTCTATCGTGTCGCCCGCAAAAACGGGTCCTGCGAGGCACGACCGTACGAGATGCGATTGACTGCCGTTGCGCATCGGAATCACGCAGCTGTAGCAGCCACCCAGGCCGCAGCCCATGACGCGCTCCACTGACACCTGTGACGGTCGGCCCGTGGCTGCGGCCAGTCGCGCGACCGCTGCGAGCATCGGCTCGGGCCCGCATGCATAAATCAACGCGTTGCGATCGTGCGCGCGCAAATCGCGTTCGAGCGGGACCGTGATCCGCCCGTGCACGCCGTGGCTGCCGTCTTCGGTGGCAAGCACGAGCTGGACGCCGAGACGCTCGAAAAAATTGAGATAGAAGAGGTCGGAAGCTCGGCGGCCTCCGTAATACAACGTCGTCTGCGTGCCGCGCCGGATCAGGGCTTCCGCAAGCGTCGCGAATGGCGCGAGGCCGACTCCGCCGGCAACCATCCACGCCTCTGTCGGCGGATCGACCGGCACGAAGGGCTTTCCGAGAGGTCCGAGACAGAGAATCCGATCGCCGGGCTGCGCGTCGAACAATAGCTCTGTACTCACGCCGATCCGCTTGCTCAAGAGCGACAAGCCGATCACGCGGCCCCCATCCCGGAGAAGTTCGAAGATTGAAAAAGGGCGCCGCAGCAGCGGATCCAGGCGTCCGCTCGGCTTCACCATGACGAACTGGCCGGGCTGCGCATCGCGCGCGATCTCGGGCGCCGCCAGCGCCAGCACGTTGTATTCAGAAGACAGGTGAACGTTCGCGATGACCGCGGCTTCGATGTCGCGCAACATCGACGGAAGTATACTCAATACCACCTATCCATGCGGTACCTGCGGATGCTGACCAACTCGGCGCTGGGCGGGCTCATTGTCGCCGCCTATCTCACGGTACTGGTGTTGCACCTCAATCCAGCACTCGGAATGTCTCCGGCGCGGGTAGGACCCCTGTTCGTCACGCTGGCGTTGTTCTATGGCATCCATGCCGCGGCGCTCTTTTACGTGCTGATTGTCGTGCGCCAGATTTTCGGAGCCGAGGTATTCTCGCCTGGCTGGTTCAGTGTGCGTCTCCTGATATGGCTCTTTGCAGGGGCATCGGCCGCGGGCGCAACGCTGATGTGGATGAATCTCGTCGGATTTCAGGCGGCCCTCGATCCACAGGTCACGCAGCGAATGACGGCCGGTGCAGTCGGGTTGACGGCCTGTGCCGCTGTCCTGGGTGCATTCGCGCTGCTGCATTACTCCTTCGGTCGCCGCGGCAGCACGCTGACCGCACTCATGCTGGTCGTGATCGCGCTGGCATCGTTCGCCTTGCCGCTGGCCGCGCGCGGTCCCGCTGTCGATGAGGGGCCGGCTGGCCGACCGGCCGTCGTGAGTATCGGCAGAGCGCAGACTGACGCGTTGCCACGCGTGTCGATCATTCTGCTCGATGGGGCGTCACTGGAGTTCATCGCACCTGCTGCCGCGGAAGGACGATTGCCGAACTTCGGCAAGCTGCTCGACACGGGTGCCGTCATGCATCTCGCGACGCTGCGGCCGACACAGCCCGCCCCGGTCTGGACCGCCGTCGCGACGGGGAAACTTCCGTACAAAAACGGCATCAGATCCGCCGCAACCTACGCATTCCGCGGAGGCGATCGTCACATCACGCTCCTGCCTGACTACTGTTTTGCTCAAGCGCTCGTGCGCTTCGGGTTCCTTGTCGAAGAACCGCACACCTCGGCAGCCGTGGCCACGCGGCCGCTGTGGGACATCCTCGGCGGCTTGGGAATTTCGACGGGCATCGTCGGGTGGCCGCTCACATTTCCAGCCACGCCTGTTCGTGGGTATCTCGTGAGCGATGAGTTCTCTCGAACTGTGGGTGGATCTCCCCAGTTCGCGCTGGAAGGAGATCCGGCGATCGCTTACCCGGAAGAGGCGCTCCCACTGTTGGCGGCAGCCCGCGACACGTCGACTCTGCCTCCTCCTTCTGCGGGCCTTGAAGCGACAGCGGCGTCGTGGCCGCCGAGCGAAGGCGCCAATCCTGCGGCGACCAATCCGCTGTCAATGGACATGACGTACGAGCGCGTGGCCTCGAATCTTCAGAGTTCGTATCCGGCTCAGGTGACGGCGGTGCGCTATCCGGGCCTCGACGCGATCGGCCATTACTACCTCAGATACGCGATGCCGGGGGCCTTTGGCGATGTGACGGATGAGGATCGCCGGCGGTACGGACGCGTGCTCGAGCACTACTATGCCCACATCGACACGGTGATCGCGCGAGCGGCGGCAGCGCTTGGTCCCACCGATTTGTTGCTCGTGGTGTCCGGCTTCGGGATGGAGCCTCTGAGTCCGGAGAAACGGCTCCTGGAACGCGCGGTCGGCAATGCCTCGCTCAGCGGTACGCATGAGCGCGCGCCAGACGGCTTTCTGATTGCCTACGGAGCGGCAGTTCGGTCGGGCCGACTGACGCGCGGGTCGATTCTCGACGTCGCCCCGACACTGCTGTACTTTCTCGGTCTCCCCGTCGGACGCGACATGGATGGCTACGCGCGTCCTGACATCTTCTCGCAGAGCTTCACAACCGAACGGCCGATCACGTTTATTCCGTCATACGACCGGTAGGAACGAGGAATGAGGAGCGAGGAATGAGGAACGAGTAGCTTTTGCTCATTGCTCATTGCTCATTGCTCATTACTAGATTGTTCGTGCTATACTGAAGCCCTCTTTAAGAACGACCCAGCGAGGTCGGAAAGAGCATGCTCACCTTTCGTTTGTCCCACCGGGCCGCGCACCTGCACGCGCGGATTTCTCAGCGCCACACTGTTTTCGAGGTGCTATGCCGGTCGTAATGGATGCCGATCGCATCGATCGGACCCTTACGCGCATCGCGCACGAGATCGTCGAGCGTAATCGGGGTGTCGATGAGCTGGCGCTCGTCGGCGTGCGCACACGCGGGGTCACGCTCGCCCGGCGACTCGCGCGGCGGCTGCTGAATATCACAAGTGAAGAGGTGCCGACCGGCGCGCTCGATATCACCCTGTATCGCGATGACCTCATGCGATCGCCGGTCGGACCACAGCCTCTCATCCGGCGGACCGAAATTCCTTTCTCGATCGACGATCGCAAAATCCTTCTGGTAGACGATGTGTTGTACACCGGCCGGACGGTACGGGCGGCGCTGGATGCGCTCATCGATTTCGGACGTCCGAAGGTCATCCAGCTGGTGGTCCTCGTCGACCGTGGTCATCGCGAGCTGCCAATCAAGGCGGACTACGTGGGGAAGAATTTGCCGACGTCACTGAAGGAGAGCGTCCAGGTGCGGTTGCACGAAAACGACGGCGCCGACGAAGTTCTCGTCGAGGAGCACCAGACATGAATTCCAATTCCGTCGCATCGTCCGCCGATCCCGATGTGCAGATCTCAAAGCCTGCGGCAGCCCTGGAACAGCCGAAACCAGTGGTGCACGCGCTGCGGCACAAGGATCTGCTGGGAATTGCCGATCTGACATCCGAAGAGATCCTGCTGATCCTCGACACGGCGGAAGCGATGAAGGAAATCGGTTTCCGTCCGATCAAGAAGGTCCCGACACTTCGAGGCAAGACCATCGTCAA
>Ga0184623_10001169_pt1 | contig 11378 bp, 9 predicted proteins | sample PLM1_100_b1_FD_133138 | JGI IMG/M metagenome (GOLD analysis project Ga0184623, IMG submission 133138) | Groundwater sediment microbial communities from an aquifer in East River, Colorado, USA - PLM1_100_b1 | ecosystem: Environmental > Terrestrial > Soil > Riparian zone | place: USA: East River...
CGGGCTGGTCGCGCGGGTGTGCGTCGGGCTGCCGGCTGCGTGCGCCTCCCTCGACGACGACGCGGCCCTGGCCATGGCCGAGCGGGTCGTGGGCGTCAACGGGGCTGTCGCGCTGCTCGGCGACCCCGGGCACCGCTCGGCCTGGCACGCCGTGCTCGGCCGGCTCGCCGACCAGCGCGGCCTGCACGGCCGCCTGGCCGGCCGCTGCACCCGCCTGCTGCTCGACGCCGGCGTCTACCGCGGCGAGGAGGCGGCCCGGCGCATGTGGCGGGCGTTGTCGCCGGGAACCGGGCCGAGCGAGGCGGCCGCCTGGGTCGAGGGGTTCCTCGAGGGCAGCGGCCTGCTGCTCGTCCACGACGACGCCCTGTGGAGCGTGCTCGACGGCTGGGTCACCGGCCTGCCCGAGGAGTCGTTCACCACCTGCCTGCCCCTGCTGCGGCGCACCTTCGCCGGCTTCCCCGCCGCCGAGCGCCGGCAGATCGGCGAGCGGGTCCGCGCCGGCCGCGCCCTGGCCGCCGCCCTCGGCTGGGACGGCGACGAGCTCCACACCGGCCGGGCCGACTCGGTCCTGCCCCTGCTCCGCCTGGTCCTCGGGCTCCCGGGCGAGCCGGAGGCGGACCCGGCTCCGGGGGACCGCACCGTGGTCACCGGGCCCGTCTCTCCGGGGGACGCCGGCACCGTGGTCACCGGGCCCGTCGCTCCGGGTGGAGTGGCGGCCGGCCGGGGGGAGGGGGTGCCGTGACCGGCGACGAGCGGCTGCGCCGCTGGCGGCTGGTGCTCGGCGGTGAGGCGGCCGACGGGACCGGGGCGCGGCTCGGTCCGGCCGACCTGCGGCTGGACGCCGCCCTGCGGGCGCTCTACGACGCCGACCGCTCCGGCGGGCTTGGCAGCTCCACGCCGAGCGTGGCCCGCTGGCTCGGGGACATCCGCGCGTACTTCCCGGCGCCGGTCGTGCGGGTGCTGCAACGGGACGCGATCGACCGGCTCGGGCTGCACCGCATGCTGCTCGAGCCCGAGACGCTCGCCGCCGTCGAGCCCGACGTCCACCTCGTCGCCGACCTCATCGCCCTGCGCGGGGTGCTGCCCGCGACCACCCGGGACACCGCCCGGATGGTGGTGCGTCGCGTGGTCGACGACCTGGAGCGGCGGCTCGCGCAACCCCTGCGCCAGGCGGTGACCGGCAGCCTGCACCGGGCCACGCGCACCCGCGGGCCGCGGGCGGGCGAGATCGACTGGGACCGGACCATCCGCGCCAACCTGCGCCACTACCAGCCGGCCTACCGCACGGTCGTGCCCGAGACGCTGGTCGGGTACGGCCACCGGCGGTCGAGCCTGCGCCACGTCGTGGTCTGCGTCGACCAGAGCGGGTCGATGGCCACCTCGGTCGTGCACGCCGGGGTGCTGGCCGCCGTGCTCGCCTCCCTGCCCTCGCTCCGCACCCGCCTGGTCGTGTTCGACACCGCCGTGGTCGACCTCACCGACCAGCTCGCCGACCCGGTCGAGGTCCTGTTCGGCACCCAGCTCGGCGGCGGGACCGACATCAACCGGGCCCTCGCCTACTGCCAGCAGGTGATCGAGCGGCCCGCCGACACGGTCCTCGTGCTCGTCAGCGACCTGTACGAGGGCGGCGACCGCGACGCGACGCTCGCCCGCGCCGCCGCCCTGGTCCGTTCCGGGGTGCAGGTGGTGGCGCTGCTGGCTCTCAACGACGACGGCGCCCCCAGCTTCGATCACGCCCTCGCCGCCGACCTGGCCGACCTGGGCGTCCCCGCGTTCGCCTGCACCCCCGACGCCTTCCCCGACCTGATGGCCGCCGCCATCAACCGCGACGACCTCGGCCGCTGGGCCGCCGACCGCGGCATCACCACCGTCCGCGCCCCCGACCTGTGACGGCGAAGAGGTGGTACCGCCGCTCCCGAAGAGGTGTACCGCCGCTCCGGCGTGGTTGGCGTCACTGCCGGGCATGTGGTGTGATCCGGGCAGAAACGGAGCACCAGGCCGAAAGGGGCGTCCATGAGGCTCATCGGGTGGCGGGTGCGGGCGGCGGTCGCGATGCTGGCCGTCCTGGTCGGGCTCGGCGTAGGACTGCGTCCCGCCTGGGGCGACCCACCCCGGCACGCGCAACGGCACCTCACGGTCGCGACCTACAACCTCTACCTCGGCGCGGACTTTGGGCCGCTGTTCGCCGCCTCCAGCCCGCAGGAGTTCGTGCAGCGCGCCGCCCAGGTGTACGCGACCGTGGTCAGGACCGACTTCCCGACGCGGGCCGAGGCGATCGCCGACCTGCTGGCGGCCGACCCGCCCGACGTCGCCGGCCTCCAAGAGGTCGCCTTGTGGGAGACCGGCCCGATCGGTGGGCCGCTGACCCCAAGCTACGACTTCCTGGAGCTGCTGCTGGCCGCGCTCGACCGGCGCGGGCTCACCTACCAGCCGGTGGCGGTCAACGCGAACTTCTCTGGCGGGCCGACCCCGATCAGCGCGACCGCCGCGGCCCGCTTCACCGACCGGGATGTGATCATCGCCCGGACCGACCTGTCGACCACGCGGCTCAAGGTGAGCAACCCCGAGTCGCACAGCTTCGCCGCGACCCTGGTCATCCCCACCGGCGTCCCGGGGCTGAGCTTCACGATTCTGCGCGGCTGGTCGACGGTGGACGTGAAGGTGCGGGGCAAGACGGTGCGCTTCGCCAACACCCACCTCGAGGCGTTCAGCGCCGCCGTGCGCAACCAGCAGGCCCGCGAGCTGGCGGCGGCGCTGGCCGGGTCGCCCCATCCGGTGGTGCTGGTCGGTGACCTCAACTCGCAGCCGGACGACGCGGCCGGCGCCTACGGGACGTTTGCTGCCGCGGGATACGTCGACGCATGGGTGGTGGTGCACGGCCCGGCGGGCGGCTCCACCTCCGGCCAGACCGAACTGCTGGACGACGTCCCCTCCAAGCTGGACCACCGTATCGACTACGTGCTGTACCAGCCGCGAGGGGTGGAAGCCGTGGCGGCCGAGGTGATCGGCGAGGAGCTCGACGACCGCACCCCGACCGGCTTGTGGCCGTCCGACCACGCCGGGGTGGTCGCCACGCTGCACCTGGCGCGCCCATGACCCGGCTCGCACTCCAGGCTCGTGCGGCGGCCTGAGGCGTGCACCGGCCGGGACGGCGGTCGATCCGCGACCGGGTTCGCGCCCTCGCCGACGAGCAGCCGATCCCGGTCGCCAACCACCACTGGGAGCGGGCCGAGGCCCCGGCTCGGGGATCAGGCCGTGGGGGCGGGCTGGTGGGGCGGCGGGTAGGCCTTGGGCAGCTTGAAGCCGCGCTGGGCGATGACCGCGCGCAGCCGGTCGGGGTAGTCGGTGATGATGCCGTCGACGCCGTCGTCGATGAGCTTGTGCATCGTGGCGGTGTCGTCGATCGTCCACGGGATGACCCTGATCCCGAGCTGGTGCGCCCGGTCGACCATGGCCTTGGTGACGTAGGGCCGGTAGCCGGGGTCGGTGACCTTGCCGTTGTGCGGGAAGCCGTGCAGCGGTGAGAAGGCGTCGGCGCCGAACGACGCGATCGCCTTGAGCGGGTCACCGCCGAAGTCGTCGAGGTCCAGCCCGCCCAGCCAGGGGGACCTGCCGGGCCGGCCGGTCTGGAGGAACTCGACGTTGGTCAGCGCGACGATCGGCAGGCGCGGCTCGACCTGCCGCATGCGCATGAGCGCGCCCCAGTCGAAGCTCTGGATCGTGACCCGGTGCAGGAAGCCGGCCTCCCGGACCTGCCGCGCGACGAGCTGGACGAACTGCTCGCGCGGGGCGGTCTCGTGGGGTGCGCCCGCCTCGACCTTGGTCTCGATGTTCAGCCAGGTCTGCTGGGCGTGGTAGCGCGTGAGGAGATCCAACACCTCGGTGAGCAGCGGCATCCGCGCCCCGGGGGAGGGCCGCTGCTCGGGGAACTGCGGCAGCGTCTGCGAGCCGCAGTCCAGGGTGCGCACCTGCGCGAGGCTGAGGTTGACGATGGACTTGCCGACGTAGGGGTAGGCCGGGTCGTTTGGGAAGGCCGGGGCGGTGTCGCGGCACTTGGCAGCGTTGACCTGGCGGTCGTGGGTGACGACGGCCTGGCGGTCGCTGGTGAGCTGCACGTCGAGCTCGAGGGTGGTCACGCCGATCTCCAGGGCGTTGGAGAACGACGCGAGGGTGCTCTCCACGACCAGGCCGAGGCCGCCCCGGTGGGCTTGGAGGTCGAACCGGTCGGGGCCATACCCCGGCCGCGGGTCCCCGGCCGGACGTGCCGGCTGGTCACCGGGATGCGCGGCGGCCGGTGCGGCCGCCAGGGCCAACCCGCAGCAGGCGGCGGCGAGCACCGGGAGGAGGCGTTCGGTCACGGCAAGCTTCCTCCCCTCGGAGCCCACGAGTATTCGATGCGCGTGCCCCATGTCAAGGAATCCGGCGACGCCTCAGGCTGAGGCCTCAGCCTGAACAGGCAGGTCAGCAGCGGACTCATAACTGGTTTCCGGCTGTCCAGCGAGACCAGGCTGCGTCCAGTGCCCCATAGCGAGACAGATAGCACCCATGAACAGGGCGAACATTGCCTGCCATGCGACCAGCACGGCCGCGTCCAGACCGATCACAGTGAGTCAGGCTGGGCTCGGCACAGCCGTGTGCTGCATGATCGTGGAACCATGATGGCCGGTCCGTCGGAAGAAGGGCGGTGGGATCGGTGGCGCGGGGTACTGGTCTTGATGGGTTGCTGCGGGCTCGTGACGACGGTGGGCAGCGGGTCACCTCCATGGAGCTGTTCTTCGACCTGGTGTACGTGTTGGCGGTGACCCAGCTGTCGCATCTGCTGCTCGAACATCTGAACGTGCACGGCGCGGCGCAGACGGCGCTGCTGGTGGTGGCGGTGTGGGTGGCGTGGATCTACAACGCCTGGTTCACCAACTGGTTCGATCCCGACCGGCGGGTGGTGCGGCTGGTGCTGGTCGGGGTGATGCTGGCCAGCCTGCTCATGTCGGCCACCCTGCCGGAAGCGTTCGGCGAGCGGAGCCTGCTGTTCGCCGGGGCGTATGTGGCGATGCAGGTGGGCCGCACCGGCTTCGTGATCGCGGCGCTGCGCGAGGAGCCGGGGTTGCGCCGCAACTTCCAGCGGATCCTTGCCTGGCTGGTGGCCTCCGGGGCCTTATGGCTGGCTGGCGGGCTCGCGCACGATGGGGCGCGGGAGGCGCTCTGGCTCGCGGCCGTGGCGATGGACCTGACGGGGCCGGTGTGCGGGTTCTTCACCCCGGGGATGGGGCGGTCGCGGACGACTGACTGGACGATCGCCGGCTGGCACATGGCGGAGCGGTGCCAGCTGTTCATCATCATCGCGCTGGGCGAATCGTTGCTGGTCACCGGCGCCACGTTCGGAGAGTTGCCGTTCTCCGCGGCGACGGTTGCCGCGTTCGTGGTGGCGTTCCTTGGCAGCGTGGCGTTGTGGTGGGTCTACTTCGACCGCAGCGCCGAGGCGGCCAGCCAGGTGATCGCGGGGTCGTCGGACCCGGGGCGGTTGGGCCGGTCGGCCTACACCTACTGCCATGTGCTGCTGGTGGCCGGCATCATCGTCACCGCGGTCGGTGACGAGCTGACGATCACCCACCCGAGCGGCCACGCGACCGTGGCGACCATCGCGACCGTCCTGGGTGGTCCGGCGCTGTTCCTGGCGGGGCATGCCTTGTTCAAGCGGGCGGTGTTCGGGGTGCTGTCGGTGCAGCGCCTGGTGGCGGTCTTCGTGTTGGCGGCGCTGGTGCCGGTGGGGCTGGTCGCGTCGCCGCTGGTCCTGGGCACCGCGGCGACGCTGGTTTTGGCGGCTGTGGCCGCATGGGACTCCCGAGCGTCGCGAGTGGCCCTGCCCGCACCAGCGACCACCTAGACCTGGACACAGGGAACCGTTGCCTTACAGAGGCTCGTGCTTCCAGGTGACAGCGCCGAGGCCGTGCAGCCCAATGAGCTGCAGGAGTTCCCGCCGGAGGTGAGACAGCCTGGACAGAGCTTTTATAACGAGGAGAAGTAGGAATGGATGGCAGCGAACCAGTGCGCTTTAACATGAGGGTACAGCAAGTCATCACGGCCAGGATGAGACCGGGCGACAGCTTCCGTGACCTCTTCCGTGTCAGAGACAACCGGCGTGTGAGATGACGTGCCCGGCTGGCCGGAGAGTGGCGTTGAGCTGCTTGGTTGGCTGGCCGCCGCCGTCCTCGGCCTGGCCGCAGTGGAGTGCTGATGGTCTGGGCCTTGCTGCGACCCTACCAAGACGTCCAGCGGTTCTACGGCGCCGCCCTGGGCATCGTCGGGCTCCTCTCGCAGCACCGATACTGCTGCCATCGGTGGCATGCAGCTGGCCCGTCTCCCTGAAGCGTCGCACCGCTGCCCCTGTAGTTGACCGGGCCGGACTCCGCGCGCGTTCGCTTCCACGACCTGCGCAACAGCGCCGCCACGCTGCTGCTTGGCCTGGGCATCCATCCCAAGATCGTGAGCGAGATGCTCGGCCACAGCCAGATCGGCATCACGCTCGATCTATACTCCCACGTCACAGCTACCATGCAGCAGGAGGCCGTGCAGGCCTTCGGGGGCTGTTTGGCAGTCAAGTTGGCAGTCAGGAAGGGGCTACCGACGACCAAGACCCAAGCGCAGGGCCCGTAGCTCAGTCGGTCAGAGCAGCGGACTCATAATCCGCCGGTCGCAGGTTCGAGGCCTGCCGGGCCCACCACCTCTGAACAGCAGCTTCGCGGCTCATGCAGCCCGAAGCCTGGTCCGGTTGTCAACCTCCTGTCAACGGTCTACCCTCGACCCATGGCAGACGGCTACATCCGGCAACGCGGCAACACCTGGCAGGTCATCGTCCACGCCGGCCACGACCCGATCACCGGCAAGCGCCGCAACCTCACCGGCACGGCGCGGACCAAACGCGAGGCCCAGGCGCTCCGCGCCCGTCTGCTCACCCAGGTCAACGAGGGCCGCCGGCCAGCCACCGACGCCACCGTCGCCCAGCTCCTCGCGCGCTGGCTCGAGGTCGCCGATCTCGCCTGGAGCACCCGGGTCACCTACCAGGGCTACGTTGACCGCACCATTCTCCCGGCGCTCGGCCACATCCAACTCCGGCGCCTGGACACCGCCACCCTGGACCGCTTCTACACCACCCTGCGGGCCCGCGGTGGGACCGGCGGGGCGCCGCTGGCGCCGGCCACCGTGCGCCAGGTCCACGCGATCCTGCGCCGGGCGCTCGACCAGGCCGCGCGCTGGGGCTGGATCCCCGCCAACCCGGCGGCGCTGGCCAGCCCGCCCCGGCTCGGGTCAGCCGACCTTCGCCCGCCGTCTCCCGAGGAGGTCTCCCGGCTGCTCGCGGTGACCTACGCGGCCGATCCGGACTTCGCGGTGCTGCTGTGGCTGGCGGCGACCACGGGCGCCCGGCGCGGCGAGCTGTGCGCCCTGCGCTGGTCGCACGTCGACCTGGGCGTGGCCGAGCTGGTCGTCGCGCACAACTTCATCGTGCGGGGCGGGCAGCTGGTGGAGAAGGACACCAAGACGCACGCGGCCCGGCGGATCGCGCTCTCCGACGACAGCCTCGCTCTGCTCGAGGAGCACCGGCACCGCTGCACGCAGCGGGCCCAGGCGTGCGGCGCGGAGCTGGCGCCGGACGCTTACGTGTTCTCCTTCGACCCGGCCAGCCGCCAGCCGATGAACCCGGACTCGGTGACCCATCGGTTCGGACGACTCGCCAAACAGCTCGGCCTGCGGGTGAGGCTGCACGATCTGCGGCATTACGCGGCCACCCAGCTCATCGCCGGCGGCGTGGACGTGCGCACGGTCTCGGGCCGGATCGGCCACGCCGGCGGTGGCGCGACCACCCTGAAGGTGTACACGCACTTCCAGGCGGCGCCTGACCGGCGAGCGGCCGAACTCCTCGAGCAGACACTGAGGCGACCGAGCTGAGGTAACCCGGGTGCCGGGTTCTGAGAGTCGTTTGGCTACGCGGAGCTCGTCGACGCAGTGCGCTGGAGATCGGTATCTTGCGCTCATGTCGAACGTCCCAGACGCCCTGGGCACGTCCATCAGGCTGTACCTCGCGGATGGACGGGCCGACGGATTCCGCCTGGTCGAGAAGTCCAACTGGTCTGGGCCTGGTCTCGTCTCGCAGCGACTACACGAATGCTCGCAAACGCGATGAATACGCCAGGCCAGGCGTCTACCTCCTTACAGGACCGCCGTCAGGCAGCGCGTTGAAGGACCAGCTCTACATCGGCGAGGCCGACGACGTCCGGGATCGAGTTGACCAGCACCTCAAGGGCAAGGACTTCTGGACGACGGTCGTCGCCTTCACCAGCAAGGACGAAAACCTGAACAAGGCCCACGTCCGCTACCTGGAGGCGCGTCTCGTGCAGCTTGCGACCAAGGCTGGTCGCGTCAACGTACTGAACGGCACGGTACCGGCGCTCCCCAAGCTCTCGGAGCCAGACCGAGCCGACATGGAGGCCTACCTTCGGGAGATGCTCGTCATCCTCCCTCTGCTCGGGATTGTCGCCTTCGAAGAGATCTCGTGTTTCGGGGTTTGGTTGCGTCGGGTGAGCGATTGAGCATGGAGAGTGGTGGGGTTGCTGGTTTGACCAGGCGGCAGGCAGAAGCGAGCATCGGCGGCTCGAACCCCGCTAAAGGAACGACCGCCGATGCTCACCGTGAGCCTACCCGACACGCTGGCCGCCCTGCTCACCGTGTTCGCGCCCTGCTTCACCGCTCGGATCTTCCCGACCTTCAAGGCGCTGGTGGCCGGGTTCCTGGCCCAGCCGGGCCTGCGGACGGTCACCGGGATCCTGGCCGGGGCAGGGCTGGCCGGACGCCGCCATCACGACCTGGCCTACCGGTTCTTCGCGACCGCCCGCTGGTGCCCTGACCAGGTCGGCCTGCTCCTGCTGGACCTCATCAGCCACACCCTGATCCCGGCCGGCGCGCCGGTCGTGCTGGCCACCGACGACACCCTGTGGCGCCGCAGCGGCCCAACGCTGCACGGCGCCGCCTGGCACCATGACGGCAACGGCCCCAGCCGCCGCCGCCCCGCCTGGGGCCACCGCTGGGTTGCCTGTGGTACGGCGCGCTTGGCCGCCAACCCGTCCAGGTCGTGCTCAGCCGCCCGGTCGGCGCGCCCGATGGCTACGACCTCGCCCTGGTCACTACCGATCTTGCCGCCACCCCGTCCACGATCATCGAACGCTACGCCGACCGCTGGTCGGTCGAAACCACGTTCTTGGACGGCCGCCACCTCACCGGCGTCGGCCACGCCCGCACCCGCGCCGAGCGCTCAGTGGAGCGCCTGGTGCCATTCGGCCTGGTCTGCTACAGCCTGGCGATCTGCTGGTACGCCCGCCACGGCCAGCCCGCCCACGACCTTGCCGCCCACCGCGCCCGCGCGCCCTGGTACCGCCACAAGCAGGCGGTCTCGGTCGCCGACATGGTCGCCGCGCTCAGGCGTGCCCTGCTGGCCGCCCAATATCGCCATGGTCACCCCGACCAGCACACCCTCGACCTATTCCCAGACGTGCTGCTCACCCAGCTCAACCCCGCCGCATAACCCCGAAACACGAGTCTATAATAATCCTGTATAGAAATGGCTGAGGCCTGCGCTGCTCACGCTCCTCACGGAGCATCTTCAAGAGAGGGATCGTAATGACAGACGGATCAAGCACCTCTGGTGTGTAGAATTCCCTGTCATCGGCAGGCAATTCTCTCATCGCGGTCGCGCCTCCTCTTGGCCCCAACAACACCGCTCTATCAATCAGCCACTCCGTGCTGATGAAGTACCGGACTACTGCACCGGGGACGGCTGGTGTGCATCGACATGCCGGGCTCGAACGCCGCCGAAGCCCGCATCTCCTCCGGGTCGTTTGCCGGATAGCCAGCCGAATAGAGCGTGAGCAGGTGGTTGGAGGTGGCCACGCCGACGCCGAGCGCCCGGTCGAGCACGGTCAGCACCTCGGAGACGGAGAGGCCGGTGGTACAGGTAGTCGACCTCGCCAGACTCCCGCCAGTCGGGCGGTGCCACGTCGACCCGCCTCGGAGGCCGCCACTGTCCCAGCCCTTGGACGACTGAGCCGACCTGCGCCTCGAGCTTGGTGGCGAGTGCTCACGTGGCTCGTCCTCGACAGCCATGACTTCCCTCCGTGGGCCTACCGACGACCAGCCGTCCAAGGATGAACCTCCATCGCCTTGCTGGGAAAGACTGTAGAGCCGCCGTGCCGGGGGCACGCGCCGCTCGAGCTGCTGCTAGTGGATCGGTGGATCGAGGTCAGCCCAGTACCAAGCCCCGTCACGTGGCGGCGACGGCGGTGAGCAGCGCGTAGGCGACTTCGTCGTTGCAGATGTCGCTGTGGTCGTGGATGACCTGGTCGGCGTTGAGGTTGTGGACGGCACCGGCCTGGAAGGCGTAGGCGCCGCCGACCGCGAGCAGGGTGCCGTCGCTGGCCTCGGGGGTCTTCTGGGCGCCGTTGCGGCCCATGCCGCCGTAGAGGTCGTTCTTGTCCCCAAGCTCGGCGGCGACCTGCCCGGCGATGAGCGACGCCAGGGGGTAGGCAAGGCCGACCGCCCGGTCGTTCTGGGTGCAGGTGATGACTACCGGGCCTGCGACCAGCTGGTTCGCGACCACCCGGCGGAAGAACCCGTCCCTGGAGCCGTCGAACCGCTGCGCGAAGCCATGGTGGGAGAACGCCGCCTGCAGCAGCACCAGGGTGTCGGGCTTGACCGCGGGCTGGCCGTCGCGTCCGGCCACTGCGGAGGTCACCAGGCGCCCGCCGAAGCTGTGGCCGATCAGGTGCAGCCTCAGATCGGGCCGCCGCGCGCGGATGTCGCGCAGTAGGGGGCTCAGCCCTTCGCGGCCGACCGTGCCCGCGCGCTCCTTCATCTGGTAGTAGGTCGCGAAGTTCATCAGGTTGCGGGCGGCCGACTTGATCCCGCTGAAGAACCGCCCGATCCCGGCCGCGCCACCAGCAGGCGAGGCAGGGTCACCCAGCCGGGCGGCCCCACCCCCACCCGACGCCGACGCCGACGCTGGGCGGGCCGGGAGTACCGGCTTGCTGAGCCGTTGCATCACCTGGTCCCCGTTGAGCTTGAAGAGGCTGGTCGAGGCGTCCTCGTTGTCGGCGGCCGCGACCGGCAGCACAGACCGCAGCAGGTCGGCGAACTGCTCGCGGGCGCGCCGGCTGTCCTCAAGGTCAGGGACCAGCTGCTTTGCCTGTTCGAGCTTGTCGTCGGCCGCGGGGTCGGTGAACACCCCCTTGAGGTCGTCGAGCTGCTCGATCAGGGCGGCGTCGGTGACCGCGGAGGACAGCCCCGCCGCGCCGCTTGGGATGAGATCCTTCTCAGCGAACTTCTTCGAAGGCCAC
>Ga0184623_10001171_pt1 | contig 11361 bp, 6 predicted proteins | sample PLM1_100_b1_FD_133138 | JGI IMG/M metagenome (GOLD analysis project Ga0184623, IMG submission 133138) | Groundwater sediment microbial communities from an aquifer in East River, Colorado, USA - PLM1_100_b1 | ecosystem: Environmental > Terrestrial > Soil > Riparian zone | place: USA: East River...
ACCACAACCTGGTGCGAGGCAACTCGCTCGTGGGCATCGGCCGGCTCGAGGAGGTGAGAAAGAAGCTCGAGGAGGGCAGCTTGCCGCTCTTCCCGATCGACGCGGTCCACCTGCTCGGCGAGGCGGCCGAGCCCCTGAAGCGCCTCGCCCGGCTCGCCGACGCCACCCCCTCAGACCTCGCCCGGGCGCGCAAAGCGCAGGATGCGGCGCTCGCGGCGGTCGCTCCCGCGGCGGCGCTCTGCGACCTCGTCACGGCGGCGCGGCTCGCGGGCGAGAAGGTGCCGGTGAACCTCGACAAGTGGGAGGAGGTCCGCGACCGCCTGCCCGGCTCGAAGGAGCACCGGGCGGCACGCGAGCGCCTCGACGCACTCCACGCCTTCCACTTTCCGGTCGCGTTCCCTGAGGTCTTCCTGCGTGAGCGGCCGGGGTTCGACGTGGTCGTGGGGAACCCGCCGTGGGAGAAGGCGCGGCTTGAAGAACACGCCTTCTGGGCCCGGCACTCGCCCGGGCTGCGCTCGCTGGCGCAGCGCGAACAGGAGGCGGCGAAGGCAAGGCTCCGCCGTGAACGGCCCGATCTCGTCACGGCCTATGAGGGCGAGCTGGCCGAGGCCGAGGCGCTCCGGCGGGCGCTCAGCGCCGGGCCGTATCCCGGCATGGGCACCGGCGACCCCGACCTCTACAAGGCATTCTGCTGGCGGTTCTGGAACCTCGTCTGCGAGGACGGCGGCCGGATCGGCGTGGTGCTCCCGCGCTCGGCGCTCGCGGCCAAGGGCTCGAGGGAGTTCCGGCGCGAGGTTTTTTCCCGCGCCGAGGGCGTGGACGTCACGATGCTGCTCAACAATAAGCAGTGGTTCTTCGAGGACGTGCACCCGCAGTACACCATCGGCCTGGTCGCCCTCGCCCGGCGCGAGGTCGGGCGCACGCCCATCGCCCTGCGCGGGCCGTACCCGAGCCTCGATCGCTACACCGGCGGTGTCGTCCGCGAGCCGGCCGTCTTTTACGGCGACCAGATCCAGAGCTGGAACGACACCGCGTCGCTGCCTCTACTTCCCACCGACGAGTCCGTCGAGGTCTTCGCGCAGCTCCGCAACTGCCCGCGGCTCGACCTGAACGAGGAGACGTCGTGGCGCGCTCGGCCGCACAGGGAGCTGGACTCCACCACCGACAAGGGTCTCATGGACGTGAAGTCCAAGGAGCGACCAGCGGGTTTCTGGCCCGTCTTCAAGGGCGAGTCGTTCGACCTCTGGACGCCCGACACGGGCACCTACTACGCCTGGGCCGACCCGAAGAAGATGCTGCCGCACCTCCAGCAGAAGCGCCTGCGCGGCGGGCGAAACCGGAACTCGCCGTTCTCGGAATTCGACCCGGGGGTGCTGCGCGACCCAAAGACGCTTCCATGCCTGCGGGCGAGGATCGCATTTCGGAGAATCTCGCGTGCGACCGACACCCGCACGATCCGTGTTGTCCTCGTTCCGCCGGAGCTCGTGCTCACGGACGTCGCTCCGTACTTCCTTTGGCCGCGAGGTCGGACATCGGACGAAGCTTATCTCCTGGGAGTGATGGCTTCGCTCATCCTCGACTGGTACGCGCGGCGGTTCGTCGAGACACACATGGACTTCCACGTCTTGGATCCTTGGATCCCCTCCCCGTCCCCCGCGCGCCTGCCGACCATCCCCTCCGCCGCCGCGTCATCGCACTGGCGGGCCGCCTCGCCTCTCCCGACGACCGCTTCGGGGCGTGGGCGAAAGAGGTCGGCGTCGCCTGCGGCCCGCTCGCCCCGGACGAGAAGGAGGACATGATCCACGAGCTGGATGCCGTCGTCGCCCACCTCTACGGCCTCTCCGAGAAGCACCTCGTCCACCTCTTCGAAACCTTCCACGAGGGCTGGGACTACGATTCGCGCCTGCGGGCGACGCTGAAACACTTCCGCGAGTGGAAGCGGAGGGCGGAGACATGAGTCCCGCCGACGATCGCCCGGTGAACCCTGAATCCCGGGCGGGCGAGACCGATTCCCGCAACGGCCAGTGGAAGCCTCACCGAGTGCGGGCTGGCTCCCACAACTGGGAAGACGTCCAGCCGCCCACTGACCCCGGCGTGCACCGGAAGCACGTCGAGCCGTGGCTCGCGGCGCTGCTGCAGGCCGAGCACGTCAACCTCCTCGTCGGCAGCGGGCTAACGACCGCGATCGCGAGGCTGGCGAGGGCTCCCGCCGTCGACATGAAGGCCTCAACCTTCGCCTGCGATCTCGCCGACGCGGTGGATCGCGCTGCGAAAGACAGCGCCGAGCGTTGTGGGCGGGGGGAGCCGAACCTCGAAGACCAGATCCGCGCCGCGCGGGAACTGATCGCGGGACTGCGAATCCTGAGCGCGTCTGGCGGAGGAGATGCGATCGCAACCCGCGCCGGCGAGCTGCTTGCCCGCTGGGAGGTGGCCCTCGATGAGCGCCTGCGAGCACTGCTGCGCGCGGTCCTCGCGACCGAGCGCGGAATCGGCGCAGCGGCCGGACCCGCGGGAGCGGACGCCAACCGGATCCGACGGCTCCTGGGCTCCTTCCTGCTCACCTTCGCGAGCCGCGCCGCCTCGCGCGAGCGGCTCCACATCTTCACGACGAACTACGACCGCGTGGTCGAGTACGGCTGCGACCTCCTGGGCCTTCGCGTCCTCGACCGGTTCGTCGGAAGGCTGCAGCCGGTGTTCCGCGCCTCCCGGCTCGGGATCGACCTCCACTACAACCCGCCCGGCATCCGGGGCGAGCCCCGCTACCTCGAGGGCGTCGTGCGGCTGACGAAGCTCCACGGTTCGATCGACTGGCGCCAGGAGGAGAGAGCCTCCGGCGCGCCGCGGATCCTGCGGTCCGCGCTTCCGCTCGGCGCGGCGGAGAGCCATCCCGACCTGCCCGAGCACCCGCGCAATGGCCTGATCGTCTACCCGAACCCCGCCAAAGACGTCGAGACTCTGGAGTACCCCTACGCTGAGCTCTTCCGGGACTTCGCGGCGGCCGCCTGCCAGCCCAACGCCGTGCTCGTGACCTATGGCTACGGTTTCGGCGACGATCACATCAACCGAGTCGTGCGGGACATGCTCACGATCCCATCCACGCACCTCGCGATCCTCTCGTATGACGGCGCTGCCGGTCGGATCGCGCGCTTCTGCGAGGAGACCGGCCGCGACGAGCAAATCACGCTGCTCGTCGGTGACCACTTCGGTGATCTCGCGACGCTGGTCGAGAACTACCTGCCGAAGCCCGCGATCGACCGGACGACGTGGCGCATGGTGGAGCTCGTAAATCGCCGCACGCCACACGGGGGCGGCGAGAAGGCCGGTAGGCCGGACGATACCAGCCCAGGAGATCCGGAATGAGTTCGGTCGTCGAGGCGCTGGGCGCCAGGGCAATCGGGACCGTGGAGGAGGTCTCCGCGAGCGGCATCTCCGTGCTCCTCGATCCCGACGCCCCGCAAGCGACGGCCCTCAACACGGGAGTGCCGGCCGGCTTTCCACGCATCAACGGGTATCTGCTCGTTCCGAACGAGGGCGGCGCGACAGTCGGGGTGATCACGAAGGTCGAGGTGGCGCGGCTCCCGTATCCGAAACGCCCAGGGCTGCAGGACTTCGGGCTCGTGGACCTGCCGTTCCCGGCGCGGAAGGTCTCGCTCACGCCTCTCGGGACCCTCCTGGCCAAGCCCGGAAGCACTGGGGGAGAGCTGGCCTTCGAAGTCCGCCGTGGAGTGGATGTCTTCCCCTCCGTCGGCGATCCCGTGGTCCTGCCGACAGAGGCGCAGCTCCGGGCGATCGTCGAGGGAGAAGGAGCCGGAGAGGCGCGGCGCATCCTCGTCGGCACGTGCCCCACGGCTGCGAGCGCACCGGTGCACGTAGACCCTGATAAGCTCTTCGGCCGACACCTCGCCGTCCTCGGCAACACCGGAGCGGGCAAGTCCTGCTCGGTCGCCGGACTGATTCGCTGGTCGCTCGACGCCGCGCGCGAGGCAAGGACCACAGCTGGTCGGAGCGGCGAGCCGAACGCCCGCTTCATTGTGCTCGATCCTAACGGCGAGTACGCGCGGGCCTTCGCGGACCTGAGCGTCCGCCTCTTCCAAGTCACGCCTCAGGAAGGGGCGCGCCCGCTCAAGGTGCCGGCATGGCTCTGGAACGGAGAGGAGTGGGCGGCTTTCACGGGCGCGGCGCCCGGCGTGCAGCGCCCGATCCTGTTCGATGCGATCCGGCGCCTGCGGTCTGGGGCCGGGACGCCGGATGCGTTTCAGTCTCGCGCCCGCGGCCGGATCAGAAGATATCGGACGGGGCTAAAGCTGAAGGTTCAGGGAGGAGACCACCTCCAGGCCGGGAGGCGAGAAGGAGTGGCCCAACTCCTTTTGAATGCTACGCAGGACTTCGAGGATCTTGCGGGAGACGCGGAGTGCTCTGATGAAGGCTTGAGAGAACAGTTGCGTTCAGCCGCGGAGACGTGTCGGAGGGTTGAGGAAGCGTCCCGAAGCAGGGCCCGCGATGGTGGACATTGGCACAACGACTTCGCGGAGACGAGCCTCGAAACGGTTCAAACCGCCCTCGGCGAAGTCGGCTCCGCCCTGGGGTTGTCCGACGACGAGTCCGGCGTAGGTGAGGACGCACCGCGCTTCTTTCCGGCGAAGGAACTTCCCGGGTTCGTAGAAGCTCTTGCCGCAGACGTGATGGGCCGCGACCTCGCCCAGTTCGTGGACTCGCTGAATCTCCGCATCCGCGGTCTCTTTGCCGGGGGACCGCTGGCGTCGGTCCTCGATCCCGGGGACTCGGCGTCGATCGCCCTCGATCAGTGGCTGACCGACCACGTCGGCGCCGACCAGGCGTCGAACGGAGCGATCACGATCGTGGATCTCTCCCTCGTGCCGTCCGAGGTCACCCACATTGTCGTGGCTGTCCTGGCTCGCATGGTGTTCGAGGCCGTGCAGCGTTATCGGCGCACGCATACTTCGGTGCTGCCCACGGTGCTCGTTCTCGAAGAAGCGCACACCTTCGTGCACCACGACCTGACCGCCGACGGCGCGCCGCCGGCGGGGAGGGCCTGCTGCCGGACCTTCGAGCGGATCGCCCGGGAGGGACGGAAGTTCGGGCTCGGTCTCGTCCTGGCCTCTCAGCGCCCATCCGAGATGTCGGCCACGGTGCTCTCGCAGTGCAACACGTTCCTGCTGCATCGGATCGTCAACGATCGCGACCAGGACTTGGTGCGGCGTCTGGTGCCCGACGCGCTCGGCGATCTCCTACGCGAGCTGCCGAGCCTGCCGTCGCGGCGGGCGATCCTGCTCGGCTGGGGCGCCCCAGCCCCCGTGCTGGTGGAGGTCCGAGAGCTTCCCGAAGCTCAGCGGCCGCACTCGCCGGACCCCGACTTCTGGGACGTCTGGACAGGCGCGAAGCCGCGGTCGGTTAATTGGAGCGCGATCGCCGGTTCGTGGGCAGGCACGACAGAGCCGACAAGTGAGACGGAGATCGGGTCGGAGCCGGGTGACGGTGGTCCATGGGAGGGGGTGCGGTGAGAAGGCCCCTCCACCGCGTCAGGCCCGTCCTCGTGGACAACCGCGACGGGAACATGCTCGCCAGCGCGATCAAGACGTACCTCCCCGCACTGCGGAGCGAGGGCGGGGCACCCTCCAAGCGTGGTTCCCTATTCGTCGGAACCGAGGTGAGCACCTGCTTGGTGCTGCATGGGACCGTGCTGCGCGGGCTGGCGGGCAACCACCCGCGTCGGTGAGGGAGAAGCGCCCCGTGACCACCGCGTCCATCTTCGTCAGCAGCGTCCAGAAGGAACTGGCCGAGGAGCGACGTGCCGTGAAGGCCTTCGTCGAGGGAGACGCGCTGCTGCGCCGCTTCTTCACGGTCTTCCTATTCGAGGACTTGCCCGCCGCCGACGCCCGGGCCGACGCGGTGTACCTGGACGAGGTGGACCGCTCGGCGCTCTACGTGGGGCTCTTCGGCAACGACTACGGTTTCGAGGACGCGCAGGGCCTCTCGCCCACCGAGCGGGAGTTCGACCGCGCCACGCGCCAGGGCAAACCACGGCTGATCTTCGTGAAGGGCGCGGACGACCGCGCGCGCCACCCGAAGATGGCGGCGCTCATCCGTAAGGCCGGCGACCAGTTGATCCGCCGCCGGTTCACGGGCACTCCGGATCTCACCGCGGCCCTCTACGCGAGCCTGGTCGAGCATCTCGAGCGCACGGGCCGGTTGCGCACGCGGCCCTTTGACGCCACGGCCTGCCCGGGCGCGACGCTGGCGGACGTGTCCGAGGAAAAGCTGCGCTGGTTCCTGGCCCGCGCGCGCAACGAACGGCGCTTCGCTCTCGCCGTGAACACGCCAATGGTGGAGGCGCTCCAGCACCTCAACCCGCTGGACGGCGAGCAGCCGAGCCATGCCGCGATCCTCCTGTTCGGCGTGGCGCCGCAGCGCTTCCTGCCGACCTCCGAGGTCAAGTGCCTGCACTTCCACGGCACAGAGGTGCGCAAGCCGATCCCGTCGTACCAGATCTACAAGGGCGCCGTGTTCGAGCTCGTGGACCAGGCTGTGGACTTCGTCCTGTCGAAGCTGGTGCGAGCCGTCGGCACCCGCGCCGCCGGAACCGAAGCGCCAGTCACCTACGAGCTGCCGCGCGAGGCGGTCGCCGAGGCGATCGTCAACGCCGTGGCGCACCGGGACTACGCCAGCAACGCCAGCGTGCAGGTGATGCTCTTTGCGGACCGGCTCGAGATCTGGAACCCCGGCGAGCTGCCGCCGCCGCTGACCCTCGAGCGGCTGCGCGGGCCGCATCCGTCCATCCCGCGCAATCCGCTCATCGCCGACCCTCTCTTTCTCGCGCGCTACATCGAGAAGGCCGGCACGGGGACGCTCGACATGATCGCCCGCGTGCGCGAGGCGGGCCTGCCCGAGCCGGAGTTCCGGCAGGAGGGCGGGACGTTCGTGCAGGCCCTGTGGCGCGGCTGGCTGACTCCCAAGGCGCTGGCCTCGTTGGGCCTGAGCGAGCGGCAGCACAAGGCGATCGACTTCGTGAGAGCGAACGGGCGGATCGCCAATGCCGACTATCAACGGCTGGCCGGGGTGACGAAGGCGACCGCGTCCCGCGACCTCGAGGCGCTCACGAAAGCGGGTGTCCTGCGCAAGGTCGGGAGAACCGGCAAGGGCACCTACTACACGCTGGAAGGTAAAGGGCTCAGAAAGGGCTCAAAGGGCTCATCCAGCCCCGAGGACGGAAAGGGCTCACGAAGGGCTCAAACGGCCCAGCCGCAGCGCAAGGCGGCCCCCAGCAAGCGAGGCAAGAAGGGGCCGACATGAGCGACGTCGAGCGCGGCACCGGGATCGTCGGGCCCGTCTTCGTGGACAACCGCGACGGGAACACGCTCGCACGGGCGATCACGAGCCACTTGGCCGCGCTGCGGGGCGAGGGTCGGGTTCCCGCCGAGCTGTGCGTGGCGAGCTGCTACTTCAACCCGCAGGGGCTCGATCTGATCGCGAGCGAGGCAAAACACGTCCCGCGCATCCGGATGCTGCTCGGCGCGGACCCGACCCCCGAGGCGCTCCTCCCGCGGCGCACGCCCTACGACCCGACGGAGCCGGAGTTCACGCGCCGCCGTGTGGGTGAGGGGCTGGTACAGCTCGAGCGCGGGCTCAAGCACGACCGCGACCTCCTGCCCTTCGAACTGGAGGAGGACCGCGCGATCCGGAACCTCCTCGACTTCCTGCGCTCGGGCCGGATCGAGGTGCGCCGCTACGAGGGACACTTCCTGCACGCCAAGGCGTTCCTCTTCCGCGGCGCCGAGCGGGGCATCCTCGCGGGGTCCGCGAACCTCACGCGCGCCGGCCTCCGGACCAACCTCGAGCTGGTGCTCGGCCACCACGAGGACCCGCTCGTCGCGCGCGTCGAGGAGTGGTTCGAGTCGCTCTGGAGCGCGGGGGCGCCGTTCGACCTCGCGGCCATCTACGCGGAGCTGCTCGCGGAGGTGCCGCCCTATCTCGTCTACCTCAAGGTCCTCTGGCACCTCTACCACGCCGAGCTGGAAGAGGAGGAGAAGGAGACGGGCCGGATCCCGATCACGACCTTCCAGAAGCACGGGGTGTGGCGGGCGCGGAAGATCCTCGCGAAGTACGGCGGCGTCATGGTCGCCGACGGCGTGGGGCTCGGGAAGACCTTCACGGCCGGCGAGATCATCCGCGACTACCGCGAGCGGCGCCAGCGCGTGCTGCTCGTCTGTCCGGCTAGCCTGCGCGACACGACCTGGGAGCGGTTCCTGAACGACTACCAGCTCCTCGCCGAGTGCCTTTCCTACGAGGAGCTGGCGAACGACGCCCAGCTCGGCGGCGAGAAGCCGCACCTCAAGAACCCGCTCGAGGACTACGCGCTCGTCGTCGTGGACGAGGCCCACAACTACCGAAACCCCGACACCGCCAAGCGCGCCGCGGTCCTGCGCCGGCTCCTCGCCGGCAAGCGACGCGACCTCTTGATGCTCACGGCGACGCCCGTCAACAACTCGCTCTGGGACCTCTACCACCTGCTGCGGTTCTTCATGAAGCAGGACGCCTGGCTCTCCGAGCGCGGGGTGCTCTCGATCCGCGAGCGCTTCGAGCACGCCATGCGCGCCGACCCCTTCAACCTGAGCCCAGACCTGCTCTACCCGATCATCGACGCCACCACGGTCAAGCGCACGCGGCGCTTCATCACGAAGCACTACGCGAGCGACATGATCCGCGGGCCCGACGGGCGCCTGGCGCCGATCCGCTTCCCGAAGCCCGTGGCCTCGTCGATCGGCTACGACCTGGACGCGGTGCTGCCCGGGTTCTTCGCGCGCCTGGAGGAGATCCTGATGCCCGAGGACGGGCACCCGCTGCTGCGCATGGCGCGCTACCAGCCCGAGCGCTACCCGGCGGGCGGGGGCGACGCGGGCGAGGACACGGCACTGGTCGGGCTGCTTCGGTCGGCGCTCCTCAAGCGCTTCGAGTCGTCGGCCGAGGCGTTCCGGCGCACCGCCGGCCGCATGATTCGCGAGCACGAGGCCTTCCTCGACGCGCTGGCGCGCGGGTACGTCGTGCGCAAGGAGTTCTTCCGGGAGCTGTCGGCCGCGGAGGACGAGGGAGACATCGAGGAGATCCTCGAAGCGAGCGAGCACGCCGAGGACGCATCCGCCTTCGAGGTGGAGCGGCTCGCAGCCGACGTGCAGGCCGACCTGTCCCTGCTGCGGGAGCTGGCAACGGACGCGGCAAGGGTTCACGCTGAGGGCGATCCGAAGCTCGCGGCGCTCGTCGAGGAGCTGGCCGCGATCACGAAGCAGGCGGCCGGCGAGGCGATCGACGAGGAGGACGCGCGCCAGAAGCGCAAGGTGCTCGTCTTCTCCCACTACGAGGACACGATCGACTGGATCGAGGAGCACTTGCGGAAAAGGATAGCGGCGGACCCACGCCTCAGGGCGTACCGTGGTCGCGTCGCGTCGGTGAGCGGGGCCGAGGTGCGCGGCGGCATCGCCCGCGAGAAGGCGCTGAACGGCTTCGCCCCGGTCTCGACCGGGCACTCCCGCCCGACAGTGAGGACCGCTTCGACCTCCTGCTCTGCACCGATGTCCTCGCCGAGGGGATGAACCTCCAGCAGGGCCGCAACGTCGTGAACTACGACCTGCCCTGGAATCCGATGCGCCTCGTGCAGCGGCACGGCCGCGTGGATCGGATCGGGAGCCTGCATCCGAAGGTGTTCCTGCGTACCTTCTTCCCCGACGCGCAGCTCGACGCGCTCCTCAACCTCGAGGGGCGGGTGCGCCGCAAGCTCGCGCAGGCTGCGGCATCTGTCGGCGTGGAGGAGGCGCCGATCGAGCGCGGAGCGACGGGCGAGCAGTCCTTCGCGGAGACACGCGAGGAGATCGAGAAGCTCCACCGCGCGGACGCCTCGATCTACGAGGCCGGCGGCACCGAGGGGGCCGCCCAGACTGGCGAGGAATATCGCCAGGAGCTCCGCCGGGCGCTCCCAAGGTACGGCGACGCGATCCGCGACCTGCCGTGGCGGGCGGGCTCCGGGATGCGCAAGGGGGAACGGGCGGGGCACCTCTTCTGCGCCATGGTCGGCGAGCGCGTCTATCTCCGTTTCGTGCCCCGGGAGCGCGCCGGCGAGATCATCGGCGAGCTCGGAACCTGCCTGCGCCTTCTCGAGTGTACCGAGGAGACACCGCGCGTCTTGAGCGCGGACACGGCACTCGCGGCCTACGAGGCGTGGGCGAGGGCGCAGCGGAGCATCTTCGACGCGTGGACCTTCGAGACCGACCCGGCTAACCTGCAGCCGAAGATCCGCAAGCTCAACCGGGACGTCGCGGCCTTTCTTCGCTCGAATGTGCCCTCGGACATCGAGCAGGAGCGCTTGCACCGCTGCCTCGACGCCGTCGAGTCGCCGTGGCCGCGCCGCGAGGAGAACCTGTTGCGGCTGGCCTGGGAGCGGGAGTTCGCAACCCCCGCCGAGAAGGCCCGTCATCTGGTCGAGGAAGTCGAGCGCATCGGAGCGGAGCCGTTCCATTCACCCGATCCGCTGCCGCCCATCGAGGTGGAGGAGATTCACGTGATCACATGGATGGCCATCGAGCGTGAGAACGCGGAGGGTGCCGGCTAACGAATCCTTCGCCACTTCTGGTTTCGGAACGTCGCCAACGAGATCGAGCTGAGGGGCGGCGACGCGGAGGGCGGCGACATACCGTCGAAGGCGAAGAGCACGGGCGCCGAGGTAGGATCAGCTCCCGGCTGCGCCGCGCGGGCACTCGCGTCTACGGGCCTCGACGTTTCGCGTGGCCAGCGGATGCAATACGTCGATCGCCCAGCCCACGTCCAGGCGCTCCCCCAGCCACTGGGCGAGGCTCGTGCGCGCATGGAGCCGGAGCCCGTCCGCGGTGTGTCGCGCCCGGAGCGCCGCGACTGGATCAGCCGGCACGGCCAGCGGCGGTGGCACCTCGGGCAGCGGCCGGCCATCCGGCCGGCGGAACTGGAGCGCGCCGTCGGGCCCGGGGAGGACCCGGTAGCCCTCTTCGTGCACCGCGCGGTGATGGCGGCGACAGAGTAAGGCGAGGTTCGACAGCGTAGTCGGGCCCCCCTGCGCCCAGTGGCGCACGTGATGCCCCTCGCCGACTCGTACATTGCAGCCCGGGAAGCGGCAGTTCCGGTCCCGATGCTGCAGCGCCCGCCGCAGCGCCGGGGGAATCGTCCGCGTCCGGGCGCCGACCTCCACAACCCGTCCGTCCTCGTCGTGCCGCATCACCACCCGGCTCGCGTCGCACGCCAGCCGCTGCGACGTTCCCGCGGGAACGTGGCTCCCCTCTTCCAGCACGGATTGGCCGGGTTGCTCCGGATCCGCCAGCACCG
>Ga0184623_10001172_pt1 | contig 11360 bp, 11 predicted proteins | sample PLM1_100_b1_FD_133138 | JGI IMG/M metagenome (GOLD analysis project Ga0184623, IMG submission 133138) | Groundwater sediment microbial communities from an aquifer in East River, Colorado, USA - PLM1_100_b1 | ecosystem: Environmental > Terrestrial > Soil > Riparian zone | place: USA: East River...
ATCGCGTTGCCGCCCTGATCGTCGACCACGATGTGCGCGGTGCCGGTAGGGCCTGGCACCGTGCGGAGCAGCGCAGTGTCCACTCCGGACTCCGCCAGCGTGGCCCGCAGCTGCACCCCGAACGCGTCGTCGCCGACCGCGCCGATCATGGCCACGTCGCCGCCGGCACGGGCTGCGGCGATCGCCTGATTGGCGCCTTTGCCGCCGGGGACCGTCCGGAACTCGCGTCCGAAGACCGTCTCGCCCCGCGCGGGCGCCACCGCCACGTACGCGACCAGGTCCATGTTGGCGCTGCCGAGCACGACGATCCGGGTCACCGGCACACGATGCCACGATCACCGGGAAGAATCGTCGTCGTGGTGAACATGAGCAGGGAACGGTTCGAGGAGCTGGTCGCTGACGCGCTGGACAGCGTGCCGGAGGAACTGCTCGCGCACATGGACAACGTCGTCGTGCTCGTCGAGGACGAACCGCCGGAGCCGGGGCTGCTCGGCCTCTACGAAGGGTTCGCCCTGACCGAGCGGGGCTGGGACTACGGCGGCGCGCTCCCCGACCGGATCTTCATCTACCGCAACCCGACCCTCGCCATCTGCGACGACGAGGAGGACGTCGTCGAGGAGGTGGCGATCACTGTCGTCCACGAGATCGCCCACCACTTCGGCATCGACGACGACCGCCTCCACGACCTCGGCTGGGCATAGATCGCCGCTTGTCAATACGCACCCTTGCCATACCGCGCGGCGACTGGGGCTGATCTAGCGCTGGCCGCCCGAATCTATGGGGCACCAGCGGGCGGATCGGGCAACTGCCGAGGTCGAAGGGGCAAAAGTCGGTGTTACGACACATCGCGGTGGCGCTGAGTCACTACCCTCGGGGGTGTCCACGGCCGGTGAAGGGAAGCCAGAAATGCGCAGTGAGCTGTTTTCGGCGTCGAACATGGAGCAGGAGTCGGAGCAGCCCGGCCTGCGGCTGCAGAACTCCAAGCTGCTCAAGGTAGAACTGCGCGGCGAGGCCTTCGCCCGCACCGGATCGATGGTCGCCTACCAGGGGAACGTCCAGTTCCAGGCGCAGGGGTCCGGCGGCATCGGCAAGTTCCTCAAGAGCAAGCTCACCGGCGAAGGCGTCCCGCTGATGAAGATGGTCGGCAACGGCGACGTCTTCCTCGCCGACCGCGCCTCCGACATCTACCTGATCGACCTTGAGGGCCCGCACGACGGCCTGAGCATCAACGGCACCAACGTGCTGGCGTTCGAGCCCACCCTGAGCTGGGACATCAAGATGGTCCAGGGCATGGGCATGATGTCCAACGCCGGCCTCTTCAACTGCGTCTTCACCGGCCAGGGCCGGCTCGCGATCACCTGCAAGGGCACGCCCGTCGTGCTCCGGGTGGACCAACCGACCTACGCCGACCCGCAGGCTGCGGTCTGCTGGTCGACCAGCCTCCAGACCGGCTACCACCGCGCCGACCAGCTCGGCCTCGGCACGCTGCTCGGCCGCTCCACCGGTGAGGCGTTCACGATGAGCTTCGCCGGTCAGGGCTTCGTCGTCGTGCAGCCGTCCGAGGAGGTCGCCGGCGCTGCCGTGTCCGGCGCTCAGCAGCAGTCCGGCGGCGGCGTGCTGGGCGGGCTGCTCGGTCAGTAACGACACTGCACACGGGCGCCGGATCTGTACGGATCCGGCGCCCCTGGCGTACTACGGTCAGCGTCATGCGCAGCGAACTGTTCAACAGCCAGAACATGGCTCAGCAGGCCACCCAGTTGGGAATCAGCCTGCAACACCCGAAGTGCGTGAAGGCGGCGATCAACGGTGAGCTGCTCGCGCGGCAGGGCGCGATGATCGGCTTCCGCGGCAACCTCGGATTCGAGGTGAAGGGCCAGGGCGTCGGGAAGTTCCTCAAGCGGGCGTTCACCGGCGAGGGCCTGGCGCTGATGAGCGTCCGCGGACACGGCGAGGTGTGGTTCGCGTCGCTGGCGCACAACTGCTTTCTGATCGACCTCGACCAGGGCGACGCACTCTCGATCAACGGCCGCAACGTGCTCTGCTTCGACCCCACCTTGCAGTACGACATCCAGATGATCCGTGGCGCCGGCATGCTCGGCGGCGGCCTGTTCAACTCCGTCTTCACTGGTCAGGGCCGGCTCGCGATCACCAGCGACGGCCAGCCGATCGTCATCCCGGTGACACCGGAAGCCCCGGTCTACGCCGACACCGACGCGGTCATCGGCTGGTCGTCGAACCTGCAGAGCACGATCCACAAGTCCCAAAGCCTCGGTTCGATGTTGCGCGGCGGTTCCGGCGAGCTGTTCCAGATCGCGTTCGCGGGCAGCGGCTTCGTCCTGCTCCAGCCGTCCGAGGGCATCAAGATCTCGTCCGGCGGATCGGGTGGGGGCGGCATCTTCAGCGGCTAGTTCGCTGCGCGCCGCCACTGGGCGCCGACGGCGGCGGCACGGCGGTCGCGGTCCTCGTCCGTCAGCAGGCAGCACGTCGTGCAGAGCTCGCCGGACGGCACGGTGTAGTAGTAGCAGCAGGTACGCCGCAGCAGCGCCGGACGCCAGCCGGCGCCCTCGTCCAACTCGGCCACCTCGACCAGCTCGGCCACGTCCGGTTTCAACACGGACAGCAGCCGGGCGATCGCACCGTGCCGGTCCGGTACGGCGACCGGATCGGCCACGGACGCGGGGTAGCAGAGAGATTGCGCCACCGATCCCCACAGCGGGCGGGCGCCGCCACCGCGGATCTGGCGGAACGCCTCGACCGCCGGGGCGAGATGGCCCTCGACCAGCGTGCGCCGCAGGGCGTCGAGGAGCGCGTCCTCGCTCGGTACGACGATCATCCCAGGGGCGCCAGCCAGCGGATCGTCGGCCAGTACCGACGCCCGCTCGGTGGTGACCGCCACCTCGAGCCCGTCCTCGCCGAGGTGGATGGCGGTGAGCGCGAGGCTGAGGTCCGGCACGCGGCGGCGGGTCAGCCATGCAGTGACCACCGGCTCGATCACGAGGTACGAGTACGCCTTGAACGCGAGCGCGGAGGCGACTTGCCGGCTCGGTGCGACCAGCAGGTTGCCGTACGCCGTGATGGCGCTGCGCAGCAGGCTCTCGTCGTGCAGCAGCCGGTCGGCGCGGTGCCACCCGACCGGCAGCGGCTCGCGCACGATGGGAGCCGTGAGCTGACACGCGGTCACGGTGGCGACCATGCTCACCGTGCGCTCCGGACGCGTCGCACCTGGTCGGCGACGTTCGATGGGGTACAGTACGAGCCGGTGGCCGTGGCCGGCAGTAGGGCCGCACTCGTCACCGGCACGGTGGCTGGGTAGCGCACCGCGGGGCTTCGCGCATCGGTTCCGGCCATCTCACCTCTCACTCTGGTGAGGTTAGCCTACCCTTATTATTCTGCGCGCAACGCCCCCGGCGTGGCGAATTTTGGAATGAGCCCGGCCCAGGTCCGGCAGGCAAACTCGCCGTCCACCAGATCCACCACCACGTACCCGGTGTTCGGCAGGTGGTGCGAGAGCACGAACGTCGGGTCCAGACCGCACAGGCCGAGCAAGGTCATCCGCAGCGCGGCACCGTGCGCGACCACGACGGCTGCGCCGCCGTCCAACCCCGCGACCACCTCGTCGATGACGCCGGTGAACCGGGCGGTCAGCTCCTCGGCGGACTCCCCGCCCGGGCAGCGCAAGCTCAGGTCACCGCGGAGCATCCAGCCCGCGACGACGTCACCGAACGCGTCGTGCGCCTCGGCGTCCCGCCGATCGTGCAGCTCGCCGACGTCCACCTCGCGCAGCCCGGGCCGGATCTGCGCCGCCAACCCGCGCGCCTCGGCCAGCGGCGCCGCCGTCTCCTGGGACCGCGTCATCGTCGAGGCCCACACCGACCGGATATCCTGATCGGACAGTGCGTCCACCAGCGCCACCGCCTGCTCGCGGCCAGTCGCCGTCAGCGGCGGTCCGGGGACCTTGGTGTGGAGGCTGTCGACGACGTTCGCCTCGCTCTCGGCGTGACGAACCAGAATTAACCGCGCCGGTTCGCTCACCAGTCGCCCTGGCGGACGCGGGCGAGCCAGGCTGCCGCGTCCGCGAAGTCCTCGTCGGCGGTGCCCGGACGGCGTGGCGACGGGGGCTGGCCGTCGTCGGTACGCGGGTATGAACCGAGGAAGCGCACGTCGGCGCAGATCCGGCGCAGCCCCATCAACGCCTCGCCCACCCGGGAGTCGGCGATGTGCCCGCTGCAGTCCAGGAAGAAGCAGTACCGGCCGAGCCGCTCCTTGGTCGGGCGGGACTCGATGCGGGTCAGGTTGATACCGCGCACCGCGAACTCGGTGAGCACCTCCAGCAGCGCGCCCGTGCGGTCGTGCGCGATGAACGCCACCAGCGACGTGATGTCGTCGCCGGTCGGCCGCGGCGGCTCGCCGGGCCGGCTGACCAGCACGAACCGGGTGACTGCGCCGGCGTTGTCGGCGATGTCCTTGCCCAGCTCGACGAGGCGGTACTGCTCGCCGGCGATCGGCGCGCAGATGGCCGCGTCGTACTCGCCGCGTGCGACGCCGACAGCGGCGTCGGCGGTGGACGCGGTCCGCACGTACCGGGCCTGCGGCGCGTTGGCCCGCAGCCACTCCCGGCACTGTGCCTCGGCGTGCGGATGCGTGGCGACCGTGGCGACGTCGGCCAGCTCCAGCCCAGGGCGGGCATACAGGCCGAAGGTGACCGCCAGCAGCACCTCGCGCGTGATCAGCAACGGCTCACCGAGCGCCAGCTCGTCCAGGGTCGCGCCGACCGCGCCCTCCACCGAGTTCTCCAGGGGCACCAGCGCGGCATCGGCGTCGCCGTCGCGGACCGCCTGGATCGCCTCGACCACGTCGACCGCCGGGATCAGCTCACCCCGCGCCGCCGCCGGCACCGTCCGCAACGCCTGTTCAGCGAACGTGCCGGCGGGTCCGAGATACGTGAAGCGCGTGGGGGGAACTCCGGGCATACGGCCAGCCTAGGCGGTTAGCAGCCCGCGGCGGACCGCACCTTGGCCGGCGCGTCCCCGACCCGCGGCTCCGAGCACGGCGCGGACCCGAACGTGAGCACCTTCCACTTACCCGCCGTGTGGCGCAGTACCACGCGCGTCTCGTCGGCGCCGGGGTTGGTGACCGCCGCGTACGCCCAGCCGGCCTCGCACACCGGCGCGGCCGCGAGCTTGGCCTGGGCGGGCGGTGGGGTGTCCGGATCGGCGAAGATCAGCGCGTCGACGACCTGCTCCCGGTTGACGCAGCCCGCCGCCGAGTTGACCGGAGCCACCGGCGCCGGCGTGGCCGAGAGCGGCGATTCGGCCGGGGGCGAGACGTCCGGCCCGGGTGGGATCGTCTCGATCGCCGGCCGCTTGTCGTCGCCGCCGCAGCCGGCGAGCGTGAGCGCCACCGCGACGCACCCGACTGCCGCCGCAACTACTCGCCGATCGATCCGTAACACCATCTGCTGAGCCTCCCCGCACGCCACCGGTTTCCGGCGATGGTACGGAGGCGAGTCACGCCGGTGGGCGGCGGACAGCCGACACATAGGGTGAGGGGGTGAATCGGGACGCCGCCCGCGCGCTGCTCACCGCCGTCGCCGGCGGCGCGGTGGACGTCGAGCACGCCCTCGCGCAGCTCGTCGACGGGTATGAGGATCTCGGCTTCGCCCGCATAGACACCGATCGGGCACTCCGTACCGGCGACCCCGAGGTGGTGTACGGCGCCGGCAAATCGCCCGAGCAGGCCGCCGCGATCCTGACCAGCCTCGCGTCCGCGCACCCCGGACGGGCCGTCCTGCTGACCCGCGCGGACGCGACGCTGCGGGCGGGCGTCCGGACCCACCTCGACTCCCCGGACATCACCGAGGATCCCGAGGCGAACTGCCTCGCCGTCGGGCCGCTTCCGCCGCAGGTCGGACGGGTGGTCGTCGTCAGCGCCGGTACCTCGGACGGACCGGTCGCGGCCGAGGCGGCGTTCGTCGCCAGGGCAGGTGGGGCCGGCGTGGTGCGGGTCTCCGATGTCGGCGTCGCCGGCCTGCACCGGCTGCTCGCCGCCCGCGCCGTACTCGACGATGCCGACTGCGTCGTGGTCGTCGCCGGCATGGACGGCGCGCTGCCGAGCGCCGTCGGCGGCCTGGTCGGGGTGCCGCTCGTCGCGGTGCCGACGTCCGTCGGGTACGGCGCCGCGTTCGGAGGCCTCGCGCCGCTGCTCACGATGCTCAACTCGTGCGCGCCCGGCGTAGCCGTCACCAACATCGACAACGGGTTCGGCGCCGGCGTCTTCGCGGCGCGAGTGGTACGGCGGGTCCACGGTGGCGCACCGTGATCGGCTGGCTGGACTGCGCCGCGGGTGCGAGCGGCGACATGCTGCTCGGCGCCCTGGTCGACGCGGGCGTCCCGGTGGACGTGCTGCGAAGCGCGATCGACGGGCTGGGCGTCGAGCCGATCAGCCTGCGGACCGAACCCGTCACCCGCCACGGCATCGGCGCGGTCCGGGTCCACGCGGAGACCGCCGCTGTCCCGGCCACGCGCACCTGGGCGGACGTCCGGGGCCTCCTGGCCGCGTTGACGACCCCCGTACGCGACAAATCCCTCGACGTCTTCGAGCGGCTCGCGCACGCCGAAGCGGCGGTGCACCGGGTCGCGCCGGACGACGTGCACTTCCACGAGGTCGGCGCGCTGGACGCGCTGGCCGATGTCGTCGGCGTCTGCGCCGGGCTCCACCACCTCGGGCTGACTCGCCTCACGGCGAGCCGGGTGACGCTCGGTAGCGGCATGTCGCGGGGTGAGCACGGCCTGATCCCGGTACCGGGGCCGGCGGTGCTGGCACTGCTCACCGGCGCTCCGGTGCACGCCGGCCCGGCGCCGTTCGAGATGTGCACGCCGACCGGGGCCGCACTGCTCGCCGCGCACGTGGATGCCTGGGGCGATCTGCCGCCGATGACAGTCCGGGCCGTTGGGCACGGCGCTGGCGCCCGCGACCTCGCCGAGGTGCCGAACCTGGTCCGGCTGGTCCTGGGCGATCCGGCCGCCACCACTGCGCCCGGCACAGCGCTGCTCCTCGCCACCAACATCGACGACCTCGACCCCCGACTCTGGCCACCCGCGCTCGCGGCGCTGCTCGCAGCGGGCGCCAGCGATGCCTGGCTCACCCCGATCGTGATGAAGAAGGGCCGCCCTGCCCACACGCTGCACGTGCTGACCTCGCCCGAGGCCGCCGGCGCCGTCCGCGCTGCGATCTTCGCGCACACCTCGACGATCGGGCTGCGGGAGTCGCCCGTCACCAAGCACGCCCTCGACCGCAAGGCGTCCACAGTGGAGGTGGATGGGCACGCTATCGGCGTCAAGCAAGCCCTGCTCGACGGCGTGGTGGTCAACGCCTCGATGGAGTACGAGGACGTCGCGGCGGCCGCCGCCGCGCTCGGCGTCCCGGCGAAGGTCGTGCTGGCCCGAGCGACCGCCGCCGCGCAGCAAGCGGGCCTGATGCCGTGACCATCGATTTCGCCGTCCTCTTCACCGTGCTGGCGCTCGTCTTCGTCGTCGAGCTGCCCGACAAGACGATGGTCGCCACGCTCGTCCTGTCCAGCCGGTACCGCCCGCTGCCCGTGCTCGCGGGCGTCGGCGCCGCGTTTGCGCTGCAGATGGGGATCGCCGTCTCGATCGGCGGCGCCCTCAGCCTGCTCCCGGAGCCGGTGACGCTCGGGATCGTCGCCGCCCTGTTCGCGCTCGGCGCCGTGCTGCTCTTCCGGGAGAGTTTCCGCGACGAGGACGAGGCGCCGCACGACACCCCGGCGACCACCTCGGCCGCCAGGATCGCGCTGATCAGCTTCGGCATCCTCGTGATCGCCGAGTTCGGCGACGGATCGCAGCTCGCCACCGCCGCGATGTCGGCCAAGTACGGCGCGCCGCTCTCCGTTTTCCTCGGTGCCTGGCTCGGCGAGATGGCGGTGTGCACGATCGCGGTGGTCGCCGGGCGCGCGCTGCTCAACGTCATCCCGGTGCACCTGGTTCAGCGCGTCGCCGGCGTGGTGTTCTCGCTGTTCGCCGTCCTGGCCGTCGTGGAGATCCTCCGCGGCTGAGACCCGGCTACGGCAGCGGGACGGGCGTCATCCGCTCGGCCGCCTCCAGCCCGCTGCGGTAGACGTCGATCGCCTCGTCGAGCCGGCCGGCCTCGCGCAGCAGATCGCCGAGGAGCCGTGCGGTGCTGGCCGCTACCGGGCCGGCCTCGGCACGCAGGAAGCTTTCGTAGGCGGATCGGAGTGAGCGCTCGGCTTCCTCGCGGTCGCCGGCGTCCCGGGCTATCAGGCCGCGCAGCCGGTACGCGTCGGCGACCGGCAGTTGGGTGCTGGCCGACTCGCGCTCCAGCCGCCAGGCGTCGTCGAGGGCGGCGAGCGCGTCCTCGGGCCGGTCTAACTTCCACAGCACCGTGGCCAGCTCGCTCGCCAGAGCGCCCGCGTAGTACCAGGCGTCGAGGGAGCGCATCAGGTCGCGGGCGGTCATCAGCTCGCGTTCGGCGTCGGCGAGCCGCTCCTCGCGCAGCAGGATGTAGCCGCGCGCCCAGTGACACATTGCGGTCTCGACCAGGTAGTCGAGCTGGGTGTACGTGGCGTGGGCGCGGTTCAGCGCCTCCTCCGCGTCGCCCCAGCGGCCCTGCAGCATGAACGTCCGCGCGACCTGCATGTGCATCTGGCCGATGTGCTCGGGATCGCCGACCTTTCCCGCGAGCGCCATCGCCGCGCTGCCGGCCGCCGCGGCACGGTCGAGGAGGCCGAGGTCGATGTACACGCCGACCAGGCCGTACTGCAGTTGGACGACCGCGTCGGGGTCGAGGAGCCCGTCGCGCTCGAGGCGTTCGAGCGCGCCTTCGAGCAGGTAGGCGGCGTCGCGAAGCCGTCCGCTGAACCGGTTGATCCTTGCCTTCGCGACGAGCCCGGGCACCCTGGCCGTGAGCGGCTCGTCGACCAGGCACGCCTCGGCATCGTCGAGGAACCGCACGGCCAGATCAACATCACCGGCGCGTTCCGCACAGCGGGCAAGACCGACCAGCGCCTTCGCCTCTAACCGGACGAATCCGTGGGCGGCGGCATCCGCGCGGGCGGCCGCGTATGCGTGTTCAGCCGCACCCAGATCGTCGGTGGAGACGGCGTGTCGCGCCCGGACCAGCCGCATCTCCAACTCGACGCCGAGGTGCGCCGGGCGGCCGGTCAGCAGCTCCTGGGTATCGACCCCGAGCCGCTCGGCGAAGTACCGGACCGCCTCCTCGGACGGCCGTCGGCGGCCAGATTCCACAATGGAGACGAACGCCGAAGAATACCGGTCGCCCGCGAGATCCTTCTGGGTAAGGCCGTGCTCCTTGCGAAATCGGAGCAGACGATCACCAACAGTTTCTGGTACGTCCTGCTCCGCGCCAAGGCTCGTCCTGCGGCGAGCGTACGTGGCCCGACCCCCTCGTTTCCGCCGATCACGGACGTGTGAGACGGCTCTGTTCCGAGCTCCAGCGAAACGTCATTATCCCCCCGTCCATCTTCAACACAAGTCTTTACACCAGTTAGTTAACCCGTTATACCTGCGGTTACGACATCCGTCGTAAATACCCGCAAGAAGGGAGCATTGGGGTGAGAAAGACACTTACCTCGACTGGCGCGGCTGTCTCAGCTGTCACGGTGGTGCTACTCGGCTTAGGCGCCGGCGTAGCCACCAACGCGACCGCCGAGACGCCGCGATCAGCGCCCAAGCCCAACCCGCAGCAGGCGCTAGCCCGCGCGGACCAGGCGCTTGAGGCGCACCAGTCCGCTGTCCGGGCTTCGGCCGCCGACGACTTCACGGCGACCCGCACGATCATCGATAGCAACGGCGGATCGCACGTCCGCTACAACCGCACGTACAAGGGCCTCCGGGTGCTCGGTGGAGACTTCGTCATCCACAACGCCCCTGGTGGAGCCTTCGCCGGCGCCAGTGTCGCTCAGCCCACCGCGATCACTGTCGGCACCTCGCCCAAGCTGACCGCCGAACAGGCCAAGGCAGCGGCGAAGACGGCCTTCTCCGGCAAGATGGACAAGATCGGCGCGCCCGAGCTGATCGTCGACGCCAGCGAAGCCACCCCCCGCCTGGCGTGGGAGACCAAGATCGACGGCGTCAAGGCCGACCAGACGCCGAGCCTCCTGACCGTGATCGTCGACGCCAGCACGGGAGCGGTGCTGGACAAGACGGACAAGGTCCGGCACGTCGAGGGCTCTGGCAGCAGTATCTACTCCGGCACCGTTCCGGTGGACACGACGCAGTCCGGCGGCAGCTACTCGATGATCGACCCGTCGCACGGCAACGGCCGCACCTGCGACATGAACCAGGGCTCGTCCACCTGCACCACGTTCACCGACCCCGACAACAACTGGGGCAACGGCACGACCAGCAACCGCCAGTCCGCCGGCGTCGACGCCCACTTCGGCGCCGCCAAGACGTTCGACTACTACAAGAACACCTTCGGCCGGAACGGCATCTTCGGCAACGGCCAGGGTGTTCCGTCGCGCGTCCACTACGGCAACGCCTACGTCAACGCCTTCTGGGACGGATCCCAGATGACGTACGGCGACGGCGCGAACAACGCCCGCCCGCTGGTCGCGCTCGACGTGGCCGGCCACGAGATGTCGCACGGCGTCAGCGAGGCGCTGGCAAACCTCGGGTACTCCGGCGACGTCGGCGGCATCAACGAGGCCAACAGCGACATCTTCGGCACCATGGTCGAGTTCTACGCCAACGTCGCCGCCGACCCGGGCGACTACGACATCGGCGAGAAGATCAACATCCGCGGCAACGGTACGCCGCTGCGGTACATGTACGACCCGCACAAGGACGGCGTGTCAGACAACTGCTGGACCACCGCGACCCCCGGCAAGGACCCGCACTACTCCTCCGGCGTTGGCAACCACTGGTTCTTCCTGATCGCCGAGGGCAGCGGCAGCACCCCATTCGGCACCAGCCCCACCTGCAACAACAGCACGGTGACGGGCATTGGCCGGGACAAGGCCGCGAAGATCTGGTACCGGGCGCTGGACGTGAGCTTCACCAGCACCGAGTCGTACTCGAAGGCGCGTACGGACACGCTCGCTGCGGCGACGTTCTACTACGGCAGCTGCTCCACCGAGTACAAGGCCGTCCAGGCCGCTTGGTCCGCGGTGAGCGTCACCGCCAGCGACGCGCCGTGCACGGGCACCCCGTCGCCGACCCCGACCAGTTCGCCGTCGCCGACGCCCACCACGTCTCCGGGTGGCTCGTACTTCGAGAACGCCGACAACGTGAACATCCCCGACCTGGGGACTGCCACCAGCAGCCTCACGGTCAACCGGGCCGGTAACGCCCCGACCGGGCTCA
>Ga0184623_10001173_pt1 | contig 11360 bp, 10 predicted proteins | sample PLM1_100_b1_FD_133138 | JGI IMG/M metagenome (GOLD analysis project Ga0184623, IMG submission 133138) | Groundwater sediment microbial communities from an aquifer in East River, Colorado, USA - PLM1_100_b1 | ecosystem: Environmental > Terrestrial > Soil > Riparian zone | place: USA: East River...
GAGCAGCGGCGTGATGACGTCGAAGCCGGCCGGTTTGAGAAAGTCCCAATCCGTGGGAAGTCCGAGGAACCCGTGAAGAGCGACTATCTCCAAAGCTCGTCGTACCTCTGCCAGACGCGTTGCGAAGCTTCTGCGTCGGGTGTGAGCTCGATAATGCCACGAGACGCGTCGCGATTGTTGTACGGCAGCTGAAACATTGCCGGCCAGCTCTCGAACGTGAGTGAGTGATCGTTCTCGATGAGCCGGCGGTCGATGCTCTGGAGCGCCGGCACGCGCGAGAAGATCCTTCCGCCGCGGTTGTTGATCACCATGATCTTGAACGTGACGTCTTCATCGAGCTGCGGAACGATCCAGAGCGCGTTGAGATCGTACAGCGCGGTCAGATCGCCGATGAGGGCGACGTTTTCGCCGGGCGCGCACCAGCCGAGGAAGGTCGAAACCTGGCCGTCGATGCCGTTCGCACCGCGGTTCGCTTCGATGTTGTATCCGCGTGGCTGGCGCGTGGCGACGAGATCCCACTCACGGATGGGCAGGCTGTTGCCGAGGTAGACGCGCGTACCCGGTGACAGATCGCGGGAGAGATCGCGAACGATGGCCAGCTCGGATTCCGGCTCCGTGTCGAGGAATGCTTGAAACGCCGCGGCCTGCTTTCGATCGCGCTCGAAGAAAACCTCATCGCGCGCACGTGGGACGACCTTCGGCAAATCATCAATCGATTCAACCTCGCCGCGACTGAGACCCGCGAACCGTGCCGCGCTGTAGTGAATGACGGGAAGCTGGCGAAAGGACTCCTCGAGGTCGCGCCAGAAGCGAAGCGTCGGGACGCTGCCGATACGGATCACGCCATCGAACTTGCCGCGGGAGATCATGCGCTCGCCGGACGTGATCAGCAGATCTTCGAGCCCGCTGTCCTCGCGCAGTCCGGAAATCGCCTCGGCGTAGACCGGTGCATTGAGCTGGAGTGCGAACTCGCGCACGCGGTCGCGATGCTCCGGCGCGAGACCGCCGATGAGAACGACCGGGCGTTTGTGCGGGAATGGTTGCGCGGTTGCGCGGTTGCGTGGTTGCGTGGTTGACGAAGACCGCGCAACCTCGGAACCGCGCAACCCCGCAACCTCACCGTCGATGAGCGGCTCATCAAACTCGATGTTGATGTGCAGCGGCGATGATCTGTCCCAGTTGTCGATGTCCTGCACCGCGTACGAACCGAAGATCGCTTCCTGTTCAATGGTCTGCGGCGCACCGGTTCCGCGGAAGCGCGCCGGTCGATCGGCAGTGATGAGCAGCAGGGGCTGTGACGAGTAGTAGGCCTCGACAGTGGCAGGCAGCAGCTCGGCGACCGCCGTTCCGGATGTCGTCACAACGGCCACAGGCCTTCCATGTTGCTTGATCCTCCCGAGCGCGAAAAAAGCGGCCGAGCGTTCATCGACGAACGAAAACACGCGAACATCCGACGCGGCCAGGACGGCCAGCAGCGGACTGTTTCGCGATCCCGCGCAGACGCAGAACTCGTCGACACCGGCCTGGCGCGTTTGCGAAATGAGCTCCCGCACGGCCGACGTTCGTCATGTCCACGCTTCGACGGTGGTCCGCAATCCGAAAAGCGCTTTGACCTGGTCGCGCTTGTGCTGAAGCTCATCCATCTCCGACTGCAGCGTGCTTTCGGCGATGACGCCGGCGCCGGAGCCGATCCGCAGCCATTCCCCTTCCCATTCGATGTTGCGGATTCCGACGAGGGCGATGGCGAAGTGATCCTCGCGCTCGAGACCGATCGGCGCGCCGAAGAATCGCCGCTGCACGCCGCGATCCGCTTCGCGCAACCACCGCTCCCCGGCCTCCGTGCGCGGCGATACGCCGAGCGCCGCGGTGGGGTGGAGACGGCGGACCATCTCCGCGAAACTCATGCGCTCCTCGCCATTCTCGATGAAAAAGATCGGCGTGATGAGATGCGCGATCCCGGGCAGATTCATGATGCCGAGCGCGCCGATCTCCACGTTGCCGAATGGCGCGAGGCGCCTGGCGATATCGTCCACGACGAAGCGATGCTCGCGCAGTTCTTTCGCACTGGTGAGCAGCTCCCGCGCGCGCGACAACGGCCGCGTTCCGGCGAGCGACATCGTCCTGTAACCACGTCCGTGCGTTTGAAAGAGGATTTCCGGCGTCGCACCGATCACGCCGCTCTCGCCGAACGAGAACCCGTAAGCCCACAGACCGGGCGCCAGCGACGTCAGTCGCGAAATGAAGTCGCTCCATCGCCCGCCTTGCCGCTTGAATCGTCCGTGCTCGAACGCGATCGGCACGATCTTCTTGAAGTCGCCGCTGTCGATGCCGTTCAGCGCCGAGGAAAAGAGTGATGTGAACGCGTCGTCATTGACGCGCTTCCATTCCACTTCGGTCGAGCGGTCCGGCTCGAACCGCGCGGCCAGATCCTCGATCGTGATCTCTTCCCACTCCGACGGGTGCAGCCACGGCCGGGGCTCGTCCAGGAAAAAATCCGTAACGAAAAACGCAGGGCGATCCGGGCGCCGGAACGGAAGCTGTTCGAAAGGGCCCCACCCGACGAAGACTGCCCCCGAGGCGGTCTGAACGAAGGCGAAGTCGCGGGACATCGTCGCGAGATTGTATGCTCCGCGGGAGTGTCGTCCACCAATTACCAGGGTCCCGAGCCCGCGAAGATCCGCGACATGTTCCGGTCGATTTCCAGCCGGTACGACCGCGCCAATACGGTTCTCTCCGCAGGGATTCATCATCTCTGGCGTCGCAAAGCCGTCGAGTGGTCGGGCGTTCGGCCCGGCGACCGCGTGCTCGATTGCGCTACCGGCACCGGCCTGCTGGCCATCGCATTCCACCGGGCAGGAGCCGACGTCACGGGCTCTGACTTCGTCCCGGAAATGCTGGAGATCGCGCGGCGGAAAACGAGCGCAGTGAAGTTCGAGACGGGCGATGTCACGACGCTCGCCTACCCGGACAACTCGTTCGACATCGCCAGCATCGGATTCGGAATTCGCAACGTCGAGGATCCTGCACGCGGGATCAGCGAGATGGCGCGTGTCGTTCGCAGCGGCGGACGAGTGATCGTGCTCGAGTTCGGTCAGCCGCAGAATCGCGCTTTTCGAGCTTTGTACGATTTGTATTCATCGAAGGTCCTGCCTTGCCTGGGTGGCGCGGTCACCGGCAACCGCGCAGCGTACGAGTACCTGGAGCGGTCCGCGTCGTCATTTCCGTCGGCCGTGGCATTCGTCGATCTGATGCAGCGCAGCGGGCAGTTCGCCACTGTCGATTACAGACCGCTGACCTTCGGCGTGGCCTGGCTCTATCGAGGTGTGAAGAAATGAGCCGTCCCCAGGTGTTCAAGTTTGGCGGAGTGGCAGTGGGAAGCGCGGAGGCAATTCGCGCCGCCGCCGCTCACGTACGCGAAGCTGCACCTGACCTGGCGGTGATCGTCTCCGCCATGAATGGCATCACCGATCTGCTTCTGGACACGGCACAGAGCGCACTTCGTGGAGACCAGGAACGATACAGAAAAGCGGCGACGACGTTCGAGAAACGTCACCTCGACATCATCTCCGAGCTGATCAAGCAGAAGCGGCGCGCCGAAGCTCTGCGGGCGATGCTCAAGCAGTCGACCGACGAGCTGGTCTCGATGGCGGACAGCATCGCTGTGCTGCGCGAATTGACTCCGCGAGCGCAGGACGCCGTGGCAGCGCGGGGAGAGCGCGTGCTGGCGCGCATCTTCACCGAGTTTCTGCTCGAGAGCGGCATCGACGCCGCGTACGTCGACGCCACCGACGTGATCATGACCGAGCGACGGCTCGGCAGCGTCTGGCCGAACTTCACCAGGTCCGAGCGCGCTGCGCGGCGAATGGTCGAGCCTCTGCTCGCCGAAGGCCGCGTCGTCATCGTGCCCGGCTACCTGGGACGTGGGTCGGATGGCGAAGTCGTGACCCTCGGCCGCGGCGGATCGGATTTCTCGGCGGCGATCCTCGCGCGCAGCGTCAACGCGCGCGGCGTGACGCTGTTCAAGGAGGTCGACGGACTGATGACCGCCGATCCGAAGAGCGTTCCGTCCGCGCGACTGCTCGCCGAGCTTCATTACCGCGAGGCCGCTGAGTTGGCGTTCTACGGCGCGAGAGTGCTGCATCCGAGGACGATGATTCCGCTGGTCGATCGGAAAATCCCGCTGCGCGTGCGCAATACGTTCCGGCCCGATTTGGCGGGAACACGAATCGCCGACGACGTGAAACCGGGCGACTACCCGGTGCGTGCCTTGACGGCCATTCATCGACAGGCCCTCATCGCCATCGAAGGAAGCGGAATGATCGGCGTGCCGGGCGTGGCGGGCCGTGCCTTCACTGCGCTGTCGCAGGCCGGTCATTCCGTGTCGATGATCAGTCAGGCCTCGAGCGAGGCCAGCATCTGCTTCGTCCTTCCTGACACTGAAGCCGATCACGCGGTCGCGGCGCTGGAAGAAGCATTCGCACTGGAGCGAAAGCTGAAGCTCGTCGATCGCATTCAGGCGCAGAAGCAGGTGGCGCTCGTGGCCGTGGTCGGGCTGGGAATGCGCGGTCGGCCGGGAATCGCGGCGCGAACATTCTCCGCCCTGAGTGGCGATCGCGTGAACGTGCTCGCCATCGCGCAGGGATCGTCGGAGCTGAACATCACAGTGGCGATCGCCGAGGGCGATGTCACGCGCGCGCTGCTGGCGTTGCATTCCGAATATCAGCTCGACAAGATCCGTCCGCTCGCCGATACATCGGGGCGCGAATCGAAACTCACGCTTCTCGGATTCGGTCAGATCGGGCGCGAGCTGGCGAAGCAGCTCACCGCACAGGACAAGCACCTGCGCGAGGAGCTAGGCATCGACGTCAGAATCATCGCCGTCGCGGATCGGTCGGGGATCAAGGTCGAGGAGAAGGGATTCTCGACCGCGGCGCTCAATAAGTTCGCGGTCAAGAAGAAATCCGGCGGACGTCTCTTCGACGGCAAGTCGCCGCTTTCCCTTCCGCAGCTCCAGACGATGATGCGCAGCGAGCTGTGGCTGTTGCCTTCGTATCGGCCGATCCTCGTCGATCTGACTTCGGAAGAGACCGCACCGCTGCTGCAGGAAGCGCTCGAGCAGGGCTTCAACGTCGTGCTTGCGAACAAGAAGCCGCTCGCCGTCGCGCAGATCGAATTCGACCGGCTGATGCAGACCGCGCGCGACCGCGGGTTGTCGATCCGCTACGAGGCCACCGCGGGCGCGGGCTTGCCCGTGTTCGACACGCTGGCGAAACTGCGATCGGCCGGCGATAAAGTCGAGACGATCCTCGGCTGCTTCTCCGGCACGCTCGGATATCTGATGACGGCGCTGCAGGACGGCGTCCGCTTCTCCGATGCGGTGAAGCAGGCGTGGAAGCTCGGATACACGGAACCCGATCCGCGCGATGACCTCTCCGGCACCGACGTCGCGCGCAAGGCGCTGATCCTGGCGCGGACTCTGGGACGACGACTGGAGCTCGGCGACATCGATCTCGAGCCACTCTTCGGACCGGACGTCGACTCGAACGACCCTGCGACGTTCCTCTCCAACCTCCGCACTCTCGATGATGAATTCGCGTCGCGCGTGGAAGCAGCGCGGCGAAAGGGCAACGTGTTGCGCTACGTCGCCCGCATCGGAAAAACGATTCACGTAGGTCTCGACGAAGTTCCGGAAGGCTCGCCGATGGGCCGCCTCCGCGGCACCGACAACCAGGTCGTGATTCACTCGAAGCGCTACAAGAACAATCCGCTGGTCGTGACAGGGCCGGGCGCGGGGGCGGAAGTCACGGCTGCCGGTGTTCTCAACGATATCGTGGCCATCACGACGGTGGAGCGAAGGAAACGCTCTCGATGAAGGCGACCGCGTTCGCTCCCGGCTCGATCGGCAATGTCGGGCCGGGATTCGATGTCCTCGGGCTGGCCGTGGAAGGAATCGGCGATCGCGTGACAGTGGAGCTCACGGATGGCGAGGCGCGTGTCGACGCGATCACCGGCCGCGACGGCGAGCTGGTGCCGCGCGATCCGGCAAAGAACGTCGCCTCAATCGCGGCTGCCGCGTGGCTGCGAAACGCCGGCGTGAACAAACGCGTGATCGTTTCGATCGACAAAGGGCTGGCGCTGGCGGGCGGGATGGGGGGGAGTGCGGCGAGCGCAGTGGCCGGTGCGTTCGCGGCCAGCCTGGCGTGTAGTGCCGGCGTCCCGCCGGCCCTCGGGAGGAAGGCCGGCGAGACGCCGGCACTACACGTCAGCATCATGGCCGCTGCGCTCGAAGCTGAGTCGCAGGTTTCGGGCCGGCACCTGGATAACATTGCCCCGAGCGTGGTGGGAGGTCTGGCCATCGTCCGCTGCGGCGATCCGATCGACGTCGTCCCGGTGCGGGTTCCCGAGCGCTGGGCCGTCGTCCTCATCACTCCGCGGGTGCGCATCGAGACGAAAGCGGCGCGGGCAATCCTTCCGACGGAATGGCCGACGGAGTCGTGGATCCAGCAGATGGCCAATACCAGCGCGATGGTCTACGCGTTCGCGACCGGTGACGGCGACCTGCTGCGCCGGTCTCTCGATGACCGCTACGCAGAGCCGTTGCGCTCGCGACTCATCCCCCGCTTTCGCGAGGTCAAGCGCGCCGCGCTCGATGCCGGCGCCATCGGCTGCTCGATCAGCGGCTCCGGACCGACGATCTTCGCGATCACCATCGAGGTCGACCACCATTGCGCGTCGGCGATGAAGAAAGCGATGCACGAGATCGAAAGCGATCTTCACGTCGCACCGATCGCCAAACAGGGGGTACGCCGCGTATGAGCGAGTGGTTGGCGTGCATCTCCTGCGATCGAACGTACGAGACGCACGAAGTCCGTTATGAGTGCGACTGCGGAAGCCTGCTCTCCGTCGAGCGCGATTACATCCGGGTTGGGCCGGCCGACTTTGACCACCGGTTGGGCAGCCGAGCGCCGCTCGACAAGAGTGGAGTGTGGCGATTTCGCGAAGCCGTGCTGAGCGTGCTACCGGAAGAAATCATCACTCATCCCGAAGGGGGGACGCATGTCTACGAGCGCCTCGGCGTCCATTTCAAGCACGAGGGCGAAAACCCCACCGGCTCCTTCAAAGATCGCGGCATGACGGTGGCGATCACTCAGGCAGTGCGGCTGGGAGCGCGGGCGGTGGCATGCGCCTCGACAGGCAACACCAGCGCGTCGTTGGCCGCGTACGCGGCGCAGGCGAAGCTGCGGGCAATCGTGTTCGTCCCCGCCGGGAAGATCACCAGCGGCAAGCTGGCGCAGACCCTGGCGTACGGCGCGACGTGCCTGCAGATTCGCGGTGATTTCGATGCCGCGATGCGTCTCGTTCGCGACGCATCGAAGCAGCTCGGGATCTATCTGCTGAATTCAATCAACCCGTTTCGCATCGAAGGACAGAAAACGATCGTCTGGGAGGTCTTGCAGGATCTGGAGTGGCGACCGCCCGATTGGATCGTCGTGCCGGCGGGAAACCTCGGCAACACCAGCGCGTTCGGAAAAGCGCTCCGCGAAGCGAAGCAGCTCGGATGGATCGACCGCGTGCCGCGGCTGGCGGCGATCCAGGCCAGCGGCGCCAATCCGTTCTATCGCAGCTATCGCGAAGAGTTCGCCTCGCGGCATCGCGTGATCGCGGAAACGATCGCCACCGCCATTCGCATCGGCGATCCGGTCAGTCACGATCGAGCCGTCGCGGCAATCCGTGCAACGAAAGGAGTCGTCGAACAGGTCACCGACGACGAATTGATGTCGGCGAAACGAGAGATCGACGCCGCCGGCATCGGCTGCGAGCCTGCGTCAGCGGCGACCCTGGCCGGCGTGAAGAAGTTGCGCGCCGCAGGCGTGATCAGCGACGCCGAGCGTGTCGTCTGCGTTCTCACCGGTCATCTGCTGAAGGATCCCGAAGCGATCATGAAATCGGCGACGGGACGGACGATCGAGATCGATCCGACGGTCGAAGCGGTGCGGCGTGCGATCGGCTGAAAGCGAAAGCGGCGGCTTCTCAGCCGCCGCTCGAGTATCACCAGAACGCGGAGAACTTACGCCTTCAGGTGTTTGTTGACCAGCGCAGTCATCTCGAACATCGAGACCTGCTTCTTGCCGTTGAAGATCTTCTTCAGATTGTCGTCGGCATTGATCATGCGCCTGTTCTGCGCGTCCTGTAGACCGTTCGCCTTGATGTAGTCCCACACCTTCTTGGTGACCTGGCTACGGGGCATCGGCTTTGCGCCGATTACCGCTGCCAGGTCGGCGCTGGGCGTAACTTCAGCGGCAAGCCCTTTGCCACCGCCCTTGGATCCCTTTTTTGCAGTCGCCATTCATCCATCCTTCTTCAGGTTTTTCCGGATTCTGCGCTGTTTCGCGTCGTGCGTCAACGATAGCCTCCCGGCCGGTGTCCGGTGGTATCGCCGTAATTGTCTGTCTCGTCACGGCCATCGTTCCAGTCGCGTCCGCTGCAGATTTCGGCGTTCGGGCCGGTCGCCAGGCCGTCAACCTGCTATTTCTTCTTGCGGTCGGCGTAGAACGTCTTGTTGACGATCTTCCACTCGTCACCGATCTTCAGAAGCGACATGTAGTCCGTGAACGTGACTTCGGGATAGTCGAGGGTGACCTTCGCGATCGCCGCGTTTCCGCTGATGTCGATGAAGTCGATGCGGCGCTTGCGCTGCGCCTCATCCGGGGCCGGTGTGCCCTTCGAGCCCGCGGCGTACTCCTCGCTGGTGCGTGTGGCGAGCTGGCCTTCGCGAATCCAGAAAAGCTTCGCCTCGGGATGGAACGCCAGACGATGGTTGGCCCCGTCTCCGGTGGAGTGTCCCTTGAAGTAATGCCCGATCGCGGCGCGTACTCCCGCCTCCTCCGAAGACTTCTCCTGCGCCAGCGCGGCCGGAGCTACCAGCAACAGCAATGTAACCAACGTGAGCTTTCGCATGCGAACGGTTGTATCACAGCCCGTGTTTTCCTGATTGGGATGGAACGTCTGGCGGTCGACGACCGGCTGATGTTGCCGGTCGATCACCATTTCGAGCTGATCAGGGTCAGCTGCATCGAGTCGATTCTCTCAGCAGGCGACTACTCGGAGGTGTACCTGACCGACGGCGTGCGGATGCTCATGCTGCGCAGTCTTCGCGAGTGGCTGGCGCGACTTCCAGCGAAACATTTCATCCGCGTGCACCGATCCACTATCCTCAACGTCGACCGCATCGACCGCATCGAGGAGTGGTTCAACTTCTCATTCCGGATCCATCTGAAGAGCGGGGGAGAGCCCATCCTCGCCGTCCGCTCCGCGAATGATGAACGCGGCGCGCTCGTAATCGTCGTCCGGTCCAATTTGCTGGATCAGTTCCCAGGCAAGCCCTTCGACCGAGAGTGCGATTGCCAGTACCGCGCACAACATGACGCGATGCTCGCGCCACATGGGGCACCGGAACGACGGAGAATCGAGAAGCGGCGAATGGAGTCGCCGAGCGGTATTGCGCTATCGATGAATGCCGAAGGCTACGCCGCTGCGGGGGCGGTGTCGGGAGCACGCCCGCGCACCGTGGCGATGGCGCGGATAACGAGATAGACCGCCAGCACGATCAGAATCGCCGAGGTCAGGCTGTTGACCAGCTCGACGGTGCCGCCCTTCTGCGCCGCGGCGAAGTTGCCGATCGTGAGCCGAACCAGCGCGTAGAGCGTCGTCACGAGCACGAAGAGCATCGGCCACAGCGTGAAGGCGATGTGCTGCCGTCGTTGGTGGAGCCAGACCGTGATCGCCAGCAATGTCAGCGCGGCCAGGAGTTGATTCGACGCGCCGAAGAGAGTCCAGAATTTCACCCAGCTGCCCGACGGTGCAAAGGCGAGGAAATAGACCGGCAGCGCGATCGTAGCGATCGTGCCGGCCGCCGCGCCGATGCGCGAAGGCCAGCGCAGCAGCTCCTGCACGACGTAACGGCCGAGGCGCGTGGTGACATCGAGCGTATCGAACACGAATGTGGAGAAAGCCATGGCGCCGAAAGTGATCGCGAAATTCCTGTACTTCTCTCCGATGATGATCGTCAGGAAATTGCCGATGCCGTTGCCGTAGATCGTCCCCGGTTTCAATCCGGTGAGGTCCTTCTGCGCCACGATCATCACCGTGACCATGGCGATCAGTGCCACGAATCCCTCGGCCAGCATTCCGCCGTAACCAACAGGCTTGATGTGCGTCTCGCGATCGATCTGCTTCGACGTCGTGCCGGAGCAAACCAGGCCGTGGAATCCCGAACAGGCGCCGCAGGCGATCGTCACGAAGAGGAACGGGAAGAGAAGACCGGTCATCCCGCCGGAATCGAAGGTCTTGAATGCCGGCTGCTGGATGTCATATCCGCCGAAGAAGATGCCCACGATGCCGAGCGCCAGCGCGAAGTAAAGGACGAATCCACCGAGGTAGCCGCGCGGCTGCAGAAGCGCCCAGACGGGAACGACCGAGGCGATGCAACAGTACGCCAGGATCAGCATCGCCCACATCTTCGCGTCGAGCACGAACATCGTCGACGCGCGTGTTCCGAGCCATACCGCCCCGAACGTTGCCGGGACGAAGATGATCGTGACGAGCCACAGCGGCGGATTGAAGAGCTTCTGGACGAGTCCCATCACCACCGCGATGAGCAGATAGAAAATGCTCGCCGCCGCCACCGCGCCGCCGGGATGGAACGTGAAGTTCGCGGCGTGCAGCTCTTCGACGCCGGTGACGAAGCTACCCGCGGTAATGTCGGCGAACGCCACGATCACGTAGACGAGCGCGATCCAGATGAATCCCATCATGGCCATGCCGGCGCGTGAGCCGAGATGCTCGCGCGTGACTTCGGCGATGGAGCGCGCGCCGTGGCGGACGGACGCCGTCAGCGCCATGAAGTCATGCACGGCCCCGATCAGAACGACACCCAGCCCGATCCAGAGCAGGCACGGCAACCAGCCGAAGGCCTGGCAGGCGATGATCGGTCCGGCGATCGGTCCCGCCGCAGCGATGGCCGCGAAGTGCTGACCGAACAGATAGAACGGCCGCGTCGGAACGAAGTCGACACCGTCGTTCTTCTCGCGAGCCGGAGTGAGCGCGTCCGGACTCAGCCGCATCTGCCGCGCAATCCAGCCCCCGTACGTCTTGTAGCAAATGCCGATCAAGGCCAGGAACGTGACTGCGATCAACGGCAGTTGCATCGGGCCATTTTAGGACTCATACGGAGGGCAGCGCCGTCAACCGTCAACCGTTAACCGTTAACCGTGAACCATCAACTCGCCAACGGTTAACGGTTGACGGTTAACGGTTAACGCCCACAGCACTCCAACTCACGTGCGCACCAGCTCCTTGTA
>Ga0184623_10001174_pt1 | contig 11359 bp, 12 predicted proteins | sample PLM1_100_b1_FD_133138 | JGI IMG/M metagenome (GOLD analysis project Ga0184623, IMG submission 133138) | Groundwater sediment microbial communities from an aquifer in East River, Colorado, USA - PLM1_100_b1 | ecosystem: Environmental > Terrestrial > Soil > Riparian zone | place: USA: East River...
CCTCGGGTGGCATGCTGAGATCATGCCCGGTTCGCTGATCGTCCAGCCCGGCGTCGTGATCCCCGAGGTCGAGCTGAGCTGGCGCTTCTCCCGCTCCAGCGGCCCCGGCGGGCAGGGCGTCAACACCGCCGACTCCCGGGTCGAGCTGTCGTGGAATCTGGTCGAGTCGGCTGCGCTGCCGGAACCGTTGAAGGCACGGGCATTGGAGCGGCTCGCCGGTCGGCTGACTGACGGCGTACTCACTATCTCCGCGTCGGAGCATCGTGCCCAGTTGCGCAACCGGATCGCGGCCGAGACCCGCCTGCTGGCCCTCGTCCGCGACGCGATAGCTCCCCCGCCGAAGGCACGGCGGGCGACGCGGCCGTCGAGGGGTTCGGTGGAGCGCCGGATCGCGGCGAAGAAGCGCCGGTCGAGCATCAAACAGAACCGGCGACCCGACATAGACTAGGGCCTTACTGGCGTAGTGCGCGCAGTTTCTCGGTCTGGGTCCGGCTCAGCTGCTGTGCGCGGCGCATGTGGCTGATGATAACCTCCAGTTCCTTCTCGCTCAGGTCCTCGAACAGCGCTTGCCATCCGCCGCGTAGGTCATCCCAGACTGCCTGCACCCGGGCCATCCGCTTAGGCACCGGCGTGACCAGCACCCTGCGGCGGTCGGTGGGATCTGGCGTACGCGCCACATATCCGTCGCGTTCGAGGCGGTCCACCAGCCGGGTCGCCGAGCCGGTGGTCAGCCCGGTGACCTCGGCGACCTGCTTGACGGTGAGTGGCTCGGGAGCGGCGGTGATCAGGCTGATCGCCTGCACATCGGTGGGGTGCAGCCCCAGATGGTCGGCCACTGCCTGGTTGAACAGCACGTAGGACGCCATATAGCTGCGGGACTCCTGGGACAGCTCTGCCTCCAGCTCAGCCCGATGGTCGCGTGTCACCTGGATCACATCCTCGCCAAAATAGCTGCGCGGCGCAGCGAATTCTGCCTAATATATGTGCGTGGCGCAGTAAATGCGTCACGCAGCAGTCTATCTCAGCTCAGCTAGGAGTTCCCATGTCCCTCACCGTCGCCGTCACCGGCGCCACCGGAGCGCAGGGCGGCGCCACCGCTCGCGCCCTCCTCGCCCGCGGCCACCAGGTCCGCGCCCTCACCCGCACGATCGACTCCCCCGCTGCCCAGGCGCTGCGCGTGCTCGGCGCCGAGCCCTATGCCGCCGACTTCAACGACCGCGCCTCGCTGGACGACGCCCTCGCCGGCGCCGACGCGTTGTTCGCCGTCACCACCCCGTTCGGCACCGACGTCTCGACCGAGGTCAAGCAGGGCATCACCCTGATCGACTCGGCCAAGACGGCCGGCATCGGGCATGTCGTGTTCACCTCGGCCGCACACGCCCACCGTAAGACGCACACCCCGCACTACGACAGCAAGCACCTCATCGAGCAGCACCTGCGTGCCGCCGGCGTGCCGTGGACCGTGATCGGCCCCGCCGCCTTCATGGACAACTTCACCAGCGGCTGGTCGCTCGACGGTCTCCGCTCGGGCACCTACGGCTGGCCACTGCCTACCGACCAGCCGCTGACCTGGATCCCGTCCGCCGACATCGGCGCCTTCGCCGCACTGGTGATCTCCCGGCGCGCGGACTTCCTCGGCGCCCGGATCGACATCGCCTCCGACGAACTCACCGCCGGCGAGCAGGCCGCGATCTTCACGGACGTCACCGGCAAGCCGATCGTCCACGAGGAGACACCGCTGGATGTCGTGCGCCGGTACTCCACCGACCTGGCCGCGATGTTCCACTACTTCCGCACGTCCGGTCTGGACGTCGACGTCGCCGGCCTGCGCCGCGACTTCCCCGAGGTGGGCTGGCACACCTTCGCCGACTGGGCCGCCGCCCAGGACTGGCCGGCCCTGTTCAGCGCACCGCCGAGCCGCCACCACTGAGCGACCGACCGCCTCCCCGCAAGGTTCGCGTAGATCGTGCGCTTGACCATCGCGCTATCCGGCATATCGCCGCCTCCCGTCCGGCTGAAGCAACATCGTCCCGGATAGCGCGAAGATCAAGCGCGATGACCTTCCGGCCCTATCGAACGAATCAAACAGAATTTGTGTTCTAAACTTGCGTTACGAACGCCGCACGTGTTTGATCTGAGGTGTGGCCAGTTCTGATCGCCTGAGACAGATCGTCGTCGCCGTCCGGGACACCGGCCGGCGCAGTGTCGCGGAGCTCGTCGAGCTGACCGGCGCGTCCGACATGACGATCCGCCGCGACCTGGAGGCGCTCGCCGAACAAGGCCTGCTTGAGCGCTACCGCGGCGGGGCCCGCAGCCTGCTGCTGCGCGGCGAGGAACCGCCGTACGCCCTGCGTGCCCAGGAAGGTGTCGAAGCCAAGCGCCGGCTTGCCGCGGAGGTCGCCGAGCTGATCGCCGACGGCGAGTCCGTCGTTCTCGACAGCGGCACCACCTGCCTGGAGGTCGCCCGGATCCTCATGCACCGCCGGGTGACCGTGATGCCGCTGTCACTGCACGCCGCCAACGTGCTGACCGGCGGCACCCAGCTGAAGCTCCTGCTACCCGGCGGCGAGCCACGCCCCGGCGAGCTGGCGCTGACCGGGCCGCTGACCGAGGCATCGCTGGCCGCATTGCGCTTCGACACCGCCGTCATCGGCTGCTGCGGACTTACCGCGATGCATGGGCTGACCGCGTACGACCTCGCCGATGCGGCCATCAAGCGCGCTGCGATCGCCTCGGCCGGCCGGGTAGTCGCAGTTGCCGAGGGGGCCAAGCTCAGCCGGACCGCGCTCGCCTTCGTCGTGCCCGCGGCCGCGCTGACGGCCGTGGTCACCGAGGAATCGGCACCGCAGGAGGAGACAGATGCGCTTGCTGCGGCGGGCGTGACGGTAAGGAAGGTGGCGACGCAGTGATCGACGTGATCCTGTTCGACCTGTTCGGCGTTATCGCTCGCGACCAGTCGGCCGAGGGAAGGGAACGTCTGGTGGCGACCGCAGGCGTTCCAGCGCAGGAGTTCTGGGAGAGCTACTGGGCGCTGCGCCCGCCCTACGACCGCGGCGAGGTGGCCGGTCCGGCGTACTGGCGGCAAGTCGCGGAGAAGCTCGGCACGAGCTTCGACGACCAGCGCATCGCTGACCTCATCGCCGCCGACATCGCGAGCTGGAGCGCCGTCGACGACGACATGGTGCGGCTGGTCGGGCAGTTGAGCGCCGAGGGCCGGCGCCTGGCGTTGCTTTCCAACATCCCGGAGGAATTGGCGCGGCATTACGACCAGCAGCTGGATCAGTTCGCCGTCCGGGCGTTCTCCTGCCGCATCGGGCACGCGAAGCCGGGACGGGCTGCCTACCTTTGGTGTTGCGATGCCCTCGACGTCGATCCGGGCCGGGTCCTGTTCGTCGACGACCGCGCGGAGAACGTCGTCGCCGCCGAGGAGGTGGGAATGCGCGGCCATCTGTTCACCGGGCTTGATGTCCTTTCTCAGTTGATCTGCTCCGGGCTCGGGCCCCATTGAGCTGGGCTCCGCGGGCCGGTTTGGTCGAGGCTCTTTTCAGTGCGATGAGTTTCCGGGTTCTGATTCGTCTCAGTTGATGACTCGGAAGGAGCGGGAAATGCGGATCAAGGTCAACGGTGTCGAGTTGTGCGTGCAGACCTTCGGGAACCCGGCGGATCCGCCGGTGCTGCTGGTTGGCGTCACCATGCTGAGCTGGCCGGACGAGCTGTGCGCGGCGCTGGCCGGGCGGTATGTGGTGCGCTACGACCTGCGCGACGCCGGCCAGTCGACGTTCGTCGACCCGGACACGCCCACCTACGACCTGCGCGACCTGGTGACCGACGCGTCCGAGCTGTTGGTGGCGCTGGATCTGGGGCGTACGCACGTAGTCGGGATGGGCGTCGGCGGTTTCATCGCGCAATTGCTCGCGCTCGACCATCCCGACCAAGTCGCGTCGCTGACGCTGGTCTCCACCCGTCCGGTCGCGCCCGGTCCGGTCGATCCCGACCTGCCCGACCACGCGCCGGAGATGATGGAGCAACTGTTCGGGCGTCCGAAGCCGGACTGGACCGATCGGAACAGCGTGATCGACTACATGACCAGTTCCGCACGGCTGATGTCCGGATCGGCAGGATTCAACGAGCAGGACGTACGGGCGGCTGCCGGGTCGGTCTTCGACCGAGCCGGACGCACGGCGAAGGCACAGCGTGCGAGCCACCTCGGCACCATGTTCGCGGCCATCGACTGCCAGCCGCGGTGGCGCCAGCGGCTCGGCGAGATCACCGCGCCGACCCTGGTGATCCACGGAGACGAGGATCCGTTCTTCCCGCACCGCAACGGGGTCGTGCTGGCCGCGGAGATCCCGGGCGCCACGCTGCTCACACTGCCCGGCATCGGCCAGGGCCTGCCGCGCGTGACGTGGCCGGCCGTCGTGGACGCCCTGTTGCGCCACACCTCCTGACCGCCGCTCTGGCCCAAGGGTGGCGCATGGGGCATTGGACGCTCAACTGAGAAAGGACACTTGAGCCGCTGCGAAAGGCCCTGTCAGAAACGGCCCTGTCAGAGGCGGGTCAGCCAGGGATGCCCGGGGTGGATCAGCGTTAGCCACCCGACCAGCCGTGCCCGCGCGGCGTCGTCCAGCATGGGCGCGGTGAGGGCGAAGTCCGCCTCGTCCTTGTCCCGCGTGTGCCGCGCCTTGTAGAACAGCACGAGCTCCGGGCGCAGGTACGCAATACCGTCCGCGGTCCGCGTGTGGACATCCGGCACAGCCATAGCCAGTCGCGGGTCACGGTGGCTGCGCCACTGCCGGCCGTCGGAGATCTCCAGGAAGATGTCGGTACGCCAGCAGCCCGAGCCCGGTTCGCAGACCCAGACCTGCCGGAACTCCGGCGGGACGTCGGCACCGGGTAGCAGCGGATGCGTCGCGCCGTTTCCGGCGTAGTGCAGCTCGAACCCGTCCGCCTCGAACAACGCCCGGATGCGTCCGAAATGGACCCGCGGAAGGGCGAACTCGATGTCCTCGTGCTCACGGGTTTCGCGTCCGAGGAACAGGTCCACGGCCCAGCCGCCGGCGATCCACCACGGATGCTCGACGGCGGCGAGGCGATCCGCCAGCTCGCGAGGATGCCAGGCGGCCCAATCCTCGATTCCAGGCGCGTTCATCCGTGAAGCACACCTCGGAAGATCACCGGCCAGATGACCTCAACCCGTACCATCAAGCCGTGCTTTTGGAGATCATTCTGGGCTTGGCCGGGCTGGCGTTGCTGACCGTGGGCGCCGACCACCTCGTGCTGGGCTCGTCGCGGATCGCCGCGAGGATGAGGCTGAGCCCGGTGGTCGTCGGCGTGGTGGTCATCGGCCTGGGCACCAGCGCCCCGGAGTTCCTGGTCTCCGGCGTGGCCGCCGCCTCCGGCACGCCGGGCATCGCGGTCGGCACCATCGTGGGCTCCAACATCCTCAACCTGACCTTCGTCCTCGGGGTGGCCGCTCTCATCGCCCCGGTCGCCGTCACATCGACGGTGGTACGCCGGGAGGTGCCGGTCGCCGTCGCCGCGGTGGCCCTGTTCGCGGCCGCCTCGCTGATCGGTCTGTCGCTGGGAGTCGGGCTGGCCCTGCTGGTGCCGCTGGCGCTGGCGCTGTTTCTGCTGATCAGATGGGCCAAGGAAGGCCCGGATCCGGAGCTGTCCGACGAGGTGGAGCAGTTCACCGCGCCGGACGCGCCACTGCAGGCGCACCGGATGGGATTCGAAGTCCCGCGTGCGATCGCGGGCCTCGCCGGGGTGCTGATCGGCGCGAACCTGATCGTCGGCAACGCCTCGTCGCTAGCCGGCCGGTTCGGCGTCTCCGACCTGGTCATCGGGTTCACGATCGTGGCGATCGGAACGTCGCTGCCGGAGCTGGTCACGACCATTCAGGCGCAGCGGCGCGGCGAGACTGACCTGGTCGTCGGGAACCTCTTCGGCAGCAATCTGTTCAACAGCCTCGCCGGCGGCGCGGTCATCGGCGTCGCCTCCGGCTCATCCGTCGCCGAACCGGAGCACGCCCTGCTCGCGGCGATGCTGCTGGTCGCACTACTGGCGTGGGCGCTGCTGCGGCGAGGGCTGCGGCTGACCCGCGTCGAAGGTCTGATCCTGATCCTGGCGTACGCCGCGTCGCTCCCCCTGCTCATCTAATTAGTCCCGGAGTCCGACTGCTCCTCGCCCATCAGCCACCGAAGCGTGTTCTTCAGCTTGGCCTGCTGGATGAACAGATCGTGCTCGGGAGAGACGCCGAGAGCGTGCTGCGGGCTCTTGAAGTACAACGACAGCCACTCTTGCACGCCCGTGAGCCCCGCTCGCTGGGCCAGGTCCGTGAAGAGCACCAGGTCAAGTACCAGGGGCGCCGCCAAGATCGAGTCACGGCACAGGAAGTCGACCTTGATCTGCATCGGATAGCCGAGCCAGCCGAAGATGTCGATGTTGTCCCAGCCCTCCTTGTTGTCACCGCGGGGCGGGTAGTAGTTGATGCGCACCTTGTGGTGGACGTCTCCGTAGAGCTGGGGATAGAGATTCGGCTGCAGGATGTGCTCGAGCACGCCGAGCTTGCTCTCCTCCTTGGTGCGGAAGCTGTCGGGGTCGTCCAGCACCTCGCCGTCGCGGTTTCCGAGGATGTTGGTCGAGTACCAGCCCTGGAGCCCGAGCATGCGAGCCTTCAACATCGGCGCCAGCACGGTCTTCAAGAGGGTCTGCCCTGACTTGAAGTCCTTGCCACCGATCGGCACGCCGGCGGTGTGGGCGAGCTCCACCATCGCCGGCACGTCGGTGGTGAGATTAGGCGCTCCATTGATGAAGGGCACGCCCTCCTTGAGAGCCGCGTACGCATAGAGCATCGAGGGCGGGACGCTCTTGTCGTTCGCATCCATCGCGGCTTCGAACGCGTCCAGGTCCTGGTGGGCCGGGCCGGGCTCGAGAAAGATCTCGGTGGATGCGCACCAGATCACCACCATCCGGTCGCAGGAGTGCGCCGCCTTGAAATCGCGGATGTCCTGGCGTATGGCCTCGGCAAGGTCCCGCTTGCTCGCATGGGACTTGACATTAGCGCCGTCGAGCCGCCGAACGTAGTTCTGGTCGAAGACGGCCGGCATGGGCTCGATCTCCTTCAGCGCGGCCGCGATCGGCTCAATGTGGACGAGCCGGTCGAGCACGCCGCATTTCAGCGCGGCTTCGTAGGCCGTGTCCGAGATCGGATCCCAGGCACCGAAGACCAGCTGGTCAATGCCGGCCAGAGGCACGAAGTCGCGAATGAGCGGCACTCGGTCCTCAGTCCGTTTGCCGAGGCGAAGGGTGCCCATCTGAGTGAGCGAACCAACGGGCTCAGCGAGGCCGCGCTTGATCAGCTCGACGCCGGCGATAACGGTCGACGCCACGGCGCCGAGTCCCACCGTTAGGACGCCCAACCTGCCGGCAGCAGGCTCGATGCGGTGCTTGGATGTCTCCATGAAATCTCCAGCCTCCAGGATGATGGCGCGCTGACGCGCCAGCGCCAGCGAGCTTGATTGTTTGCTCGACGTTTGCTGTTTGCGATGATCTTGGTAACGGCGCCGGCCGGCCGCGCAACCTTTTATCTCGGCCTGCGGACCGGCACTTTTGGTGATGGCCCATGCACGGAGCGAATCTCGCCGCCGAGCGCTGCGAGCCTCCGCAGGGTGTAGGAGGCGGCGTCGAAGGCTGTGCAGCCGTGGTAGATCCGGCCGTGGTCATCGAACAGCTGGCCGATGAACTCGTGCTCCCCGACCTCCGCCGCGGTCCACCGGTCCCAGAGCACGTGCTGCATGGCCTGCGTTACGTCGGTGGCCGCGTCCTGGAAGACGATTTCGTAGCCCTGGTCGCGGAGGGCGCCGATCAGGTGGACCGCCGCCTTGGCCTGCATGCCGTCTGCGAGTCGCCCGTCCTCGTATTTGATGCCGGGGAAGTCGATCGGCGCCGAGACAAAGTCATCGGGGCGCATGAATCTGAAGACGAACGTCCGGCGCAACGTTTCCTCAACGTGCTCGGCTAGCATTGCGCGCCTCCCCTGTCCGGGTCGCCGGCTCTCCCAGACACGGATCTCCTCGGCCCGTTCGGGATCCCAGCCCGCCATGCCGCCGACGGTGACATCCGGCTCGGGGAACTCCGCGTACCGCAGCCGCCACATGCTGACCGTCTTCGGCTCGACATCGAACATCGCCGCGATGTCGGCCACGCTGAGCATCTGTTTCACCATGTGTCCCCCTCAGCTCGCAGGTTCGTAGATCCCCATCTACAAAGTAGCGCACGAACGCGGTTTGTCAACTGTGGTCTACAAACTGGCGCGGGCAGCAGATCCCGCCACGGATTGACCTTCCCAGATGGCTGCGGGCGTCCCGTAGTATTTCGGGCATGCCCCGGTATGAGTTCCGCTGCCGCTCCTGCGGCGACACGTTCGAGGTCGAGCGCCCGATGAGCGGCTCGTCGCAGCCCGCGACCTGCCCGGCCGGTCACGACGACACCGTCAAGCTGCTCACCACGGCGAAGGTCGTGCGCGTCGGCGGCGGCTCAGAGTCCGCACCCGCGTCCGGCGGTGGCGGCGGCTGCTGCGGTGGAGGCTGCTGCGGCTGACGCCCGGCTAAGCGCGGCAGCGCCTCGTCGCGTTGATCATGAACTAGGGGTCCCTGGTGGGAATGCGCGTGGGTGGGCGGGTGGAGGTGTCGCCTCACCCTTTGCCGTGATCAACCGGTCCGTGCAAGTCCGCCACGATCGTCGGCGGCCGACGTTCATGGACCTGCGCGCCTCCAAGATCGTCGGCGGCCGACGACCTGTCACGTTTTTCGACCTGGATCGTCGGCGGCCGACGATCATGAGAGCGCGAACCTCCGCGATCGTCGGGGGCCGACGATCGCGCTAAGCCTGGCGGGTGCAGTGCGCCCCGAAGAGCGTCGCGCTCTCGGTGAATCCGAGCCCGGCATAGCAACCGACCGCGGCCACGTTCGCACTGTCGACGGTCAGCCCGATCATCTCCACCGACTGGGCCAGCTGCGCGCAGAGCGCAGCCGTAACCGCAGCGGCTAAACCCTGCCTGCGGTGCTGCGGATGCGTCGCGATATTGCCCAGGACCGCCACTCGCTCCGCCGCCGACCAGGTGTGCGTGCCCGCCATCGCGACCAGCTCGCCCTTCCGGCGTACGCCCCGATAAGGGCCGGCCCGCAACATTCCCGCCTCGAAGAAGCCGCCGCCGGGGTTGGCCGCGGCCTGCAGCTGGACGATCTCCTCGAGATCGTCTTCGCCGATCGGCGTGATCTCGTCCCCGGATGCTTCGCCAGGTGGGGGCAGATCGGACGGCCGCAGCGTCATGTACGCGTGGGTGGCGTGGACGTCGACCTCGTACGCCGGGCGAAGGCCTTCGACGGCCGAGCCGGACAGATGCCCGTAGAAACGGTCGGGCAAGTCGCCGGAGCAGGCCGCGGCGAATGCGGCCATCTCCGGTTCGGGCGGGTCGGCGACGGCCAACACCACGGGCGTCTGCAACCCGGTGTAGACGAGCACAGTCTGGCCGGCGCCATGTAGGAATTGCGTATGCGGCCAGAACGCGTCGTCGAGATCGCCGATGGCCAGCAGGTGCCGTTGCGGATTCCGGCGCAGCAGCTGGCGTACCTCGTCGCGGTCGGTGAGGAGGTGCGGCACGTCAGCGCAGCTCGGCGGCGACCAGCTCGGCGATCTGCACCGCGTTGAGCGCCGCGCCCTTGCGCAGGTTGTCGCTGGAGCAGAACAGCGCCAGCCCGTTCTCGACCGTCTCGTCGGCGCGGATCCGGCCGACGAAGGTCGCGTCTTGGCCTGCGGCCTGCAACGGCGTCGGCACGTCGGTCAGCGTGACGCCGGGAGCCTCGGCGAGCAGCTCGCGTGCCCGCTGCGGGCTCATCGGGCGGGCGAACCGGGCGTGGATCTGCAGCGAGTGACCGGTGAAGACGGGCACCCGTACGCAGGTGCCGGAGACCTTGAGCCCGGGAATTTCGAGAATCTTGCGGCTCTCGTTGCGCAGCTTGTGCTCCTCGTCGGTCTCCTCGAGCCCGTCGTCGACGAGCGCGCCGGCGTAGGGCAGCACGTTGAACGCGATCGGCCGCACGTACTTGCGAGGCGCCGGAAAGGCTACGGCCGCCCCGTCGTGGACCAGCTCGGTGGCTCGATCGCCGACGGCGCGGATCTGCTCGTCGAGCTCGGCGACGCCTTCCAGGCCACTGCCGGAGACGGCCTGGTAGGTCGCGGCGACCATGCTGATCAGCTCGGCCTCGCGGTGCAGCGGCTTGAGCACCGGCATCGCGGCCATCGTCGTGCAGTTGGGGTTCGCGATGATGCCGCGCGGGCGGTCGGCGGCCGCGTGCGGATTGACCTCGGAGACGACCAGCGGCACCTGCGGATCCATCCGCCAGGCCGAGGAGTTGTCGATGACGACGGCGCCGTCGGCGGCGACCTTCGGGGCCAGCGCCAGCGAGGTGGACTTGCCGGCGGAGAACAGCACGATGTCCAGGCCCGTGTAGTCGGCGGTCGCGGCGTCCTCGACGACGATCTCGCCGTCGCCCCACGGCAGCATTTTGCCGGCCGACCGGGCCGAGGCGAACAGGCGCAGCTGGTCGACGGGGAACTTGCGCTCCGCGAGGATGCGGCGCATGACGCCGCCCACCTGGCCGGTCGCGCCCACGATGCCGATCTTCATGGCGACCAGAGTACCGACGCCGTCCCGAAGATCGGCAGTCACCTTCCCACCACGTGGACCCCACCCACTGTGATCATTGCTCCACCCAAGTGGTTCCGCGGGGCAGTTTGCCCCGCTCCAACCACTTGGGTGGAGCAATGATCACAAAACCTGGAGGACTAAAGTCCCGTGGCCGAGGGCCCGCACGCACTGCCATCGCACCGGGGGCCGGCGGACGCTCAAAGTATGAGGACGCATATTGTCCGGCGCGACCGGCTCACTGAATGGGTGGTGACATCGGTGATGTCGCGCCCGGCAGTTGCCGTGCGCGAGTACGACACGCTCGCCGAAGCATTGCGGGCCTACGCGGTCGCGGGCATCCGCCACCTGGCAGTACTGAATGCCGACGACCGATGCGTCGGCCTGCTCACCGATCGGACCCTCGCGGCGACCTGGGTCCGCCATCCGATGATGTTCGAGGAGCTCACCGTCGCGAAGGTGCTCGACGGACCGCAGCCGCTGCTGCGACCCGACGCCACGATCGCGCAGGCCGCCCGGCTGATGCACGGCTGCGGCACGGACGCCGTCGTGGTGGTCAACGGATTCGGCGAGGCTCTGGGCGTACTCACCGCTGGTGATCTGATCGCATTGCTCGCGAAGCCGCCGGTGTCCGCGGACGCTTAGACCCGC
>Ga0184623_10001175_pt1 | contig 11352 bp, 9 predicted proteins | sample PLM1_100_b1_FD_133138 | JGI IMG/M metagenome (GOLD analysis project Ga0184623, IMG submission 133138) | Groundwater sediment microbial communities from an aquifer in East River, Colorado, USA - PLM1_100_b1 | ecosystem: Environmental > Terrestrial > Soil > Riparian zone | place: USA: East River...
CGTGCTGCGGCTGCGTGAATGGGCGCACCCCGTCACCCCGGTACGCCGGGAGGTGCTCACCGCCACGCCGGAGCTGGACGAGGGGCGTCCGCCGGTGCTGTTCGTGCCCGGCTTCGGCCACGGCGCTTGGGCGTTCGCCGAGCACTGGCTGGAGCATGCGGCGTCGCGCGGGTTCCCGGCCTACGCGTTGAGCCTGCGCGGTCACGGCTCCAGCGCCGGCGGCCCGCAGGCGGCCGGTGCTGACAAGACCAATCTTGCGGCGAAGAAGGCCCCGCTCCGGGCGTACTCCCATGACGTGGTGCAGGTGGCGGCGAGCTTGCCGCGGCGCGCGGTCCTGGTGGGGCACGGTGCCGGCGCCTTGGTTGTCGCGCACGCCTTGGCCCGCTACCCGGCGCGGGCGGCGGTGCTGGCGTCGCCGGTGCTCGGTGGCGTGGCCGCGGCGCTGCGCAACCCGGGGCTGGTGCTGCCGGCGCTGTTCGGAGGCGGGATACGGCTGCCGGCGAGCCAGCTGTTCAGCCGGGAGCTGCCCGTGGCGAACGCGCGCGCTTACGCCAAGCGGATGGGCCGGGCCAGCACCCGGGCGCAATGGCAATTGCTGCGGGGTGGCGCGCCGGAGCGCCCGGTCGGTGACCCCCCGGTCCTGGTCGTCGGCAGCCCGGATGACCGGATTGTCGCGCCCAGCGCGCTCAAGCAGGCGGCCCGGGCCTATGGTGCGGCGCCACTGCTGTTCCCGGGAATGGGCCACGATCTGATGCTCGACGCGCGCTGGCGGGAGCCGATCGACGCGATCCTGGACTGGCTGGAGAAGGCCGGCTGAGCTTGATCATTGCTCCACCCACGTTGTTGAAACGGGCATTTCGCCGCATGGAACCACTTGGCGGGAGCAATGATCACGCTTGCGGGAGGCGGGCTAGACGACCGCGCCGTCGTCGGGCAGATCGGGGTCGTCCGGGCCACCGGGCCGCAGCCGCATGATCAGAGCGGTCGCGCCGCCGATGATGCCGACCAGGCCCAGAACCATGCTGGCCTGCTCGCCCAGCGGCAGTAGGTCGGGGACGAAGAAGAGCCAGAGACCGGCGGCGATGGCGAGCACGCCGAAGATCGCCTGCGCGGAGATGCGTGGCAGCGGCGGGGGCGGCGGCGGCACGAACGGCTCGCCGTCGTCGGGCAGGTCCGCGCCGAAGCTGTCGAGCCCGTCCAGCAGCGACGGCTCGTCGGCGGCGGGGGAGCTGTTCAGGATGGGCCCGCCCGCGGGCCAGATGGGCCCAGCCGGCACGGGACCGGACGGCGCTGAGTCGGCCGGGGCTGAGTCGGCTGGCGCTGGGCCGGCCGGTGCGGGCGCCTCGGCGATGTCCTCGCTCTCCGGCCAGGTCGCCTCGGCGGGCGCGGCGTCATATCCCGCCACAATCTGCGCAAAAGCGGCATCCACCTGGTCGGAGGAGCGGCCGTCGGGGTCGCCGACCACGGACATCAGGCCCTCCCTCAGGTCGATGTATTGCTCGTCCCGGCCGCGGCGAGCGGCTGTGCGGCCGCTGTGGCGAGTCGAGGCGACGGAGCGCGGAGACATTTCAGTGTGACACGGGCGAGGCGAGATTGTGCAGTGCGTTGTGGCGTGCCGCATCCGCTGCATAGGCTCTGCGGGGGGACAAGGCTGACCGAACCCTGACTGGACTTCTGGCCGCTCGCGCGAGCGCTCCCGGCGGCGGTTCGCGCAAGCTCCCCGGCGGGCTCGCTCCGGCGTCGCCCGCGCCGACGTGACGGAGAGGACCTCGTGTTCTACTGGCTGCTCAAGTACGTCATCCTCGGGCCGTTGCTACGGCTGGTCTTCCGGCCGCAGGTCGAGGGGCTCGACAACGTGCCCAGGCAGGGGCCGGCCATCCTGGCCAGCAACCATCTGTCCTTCTCGGACTCCATCTTCATGCCGCTGGTGGTGCCGCGAAAGGTCACGTTCGTGGCGAAGGCGGAATACTTCACCGGCAAGGGGATCAAGGGCAAGCTGAAGAAGATGTTCTTCGTCGGCACCGGCACGATCCCGGTCGACCGCTCCGGCGGGCGCGCCGCCCAGGCCGCCCTCGACACCCAGCTGCGCGTGCTGCGCGAGGGTGAGATCGCCGGGATCTATCCCGAGGGCACCCGGTCCCCAGACGGGCGCCTTTATCGCGGCAAGACCGGCGTCGCCCGGCTCGCCCTGGACAGCGGCGCGCCGGTCATCGCGGTGGCGATGCTCAACGCCGACGAGGTTCAGCCGCCCGGCAAGATCTTCCCGAAGATCGTGCGGGTGCGGATCCGCTTCGGCGCCCCGCTGGACTTCACCCGCTATCAGGGAATGGCCGGCGATCGGTTCGTCGAGCGCGCCGTCACCGACGAGATCATGTACGAGCTGATGGAGCTGTCCGGCCGCGAATACGTCGACCTCTACGCCGCGAAGGTCAAGGCCCAGCCAGCCGTCCCCGTCCCCGCCGAGCCCGTGTCGGTCGGCTAGACCCGCGATGGCTCCAGCAACAGGGGAGCGCCGTTCCGCTCGGCGAACAGGCCCACCTGCCGGTCAACCTCGGGCCGGCGCGGATCGTCGGCAGGCAGCACCCGAAGAGCGGCCGCCAGCGCCAGCGCCTCGTCGCTCGGCGTCCCGATCCTCTTGTAGCACTCTGCCGCCGCCAAGTAATGCCCGGCCGCCTCGCCCGGCCGGTCCGCGAGCGCGCCCAGGACCGTCAACAGTGCTGCCTCGACCCACGGCGTACGCCGGGTGGAGCGCTCGAACATCGCCCGCGCCTTCGCCGCAGCGGCCGGGCCGAGCACCGCAGCCGCGTGGGCGGTGGCCGCGGCCCACTCCCCGAAGGCGACCATCTCGGTCTGCGCCCAGTCCTCCTCCAGCTCGTCGAGCAGGGCCTGCGCCTCGGCGACCCGGCTCTGCAACGCCCGGCACAGCGCGGCATGCGCGACCGTCGAGCGCAGCACCCGGTGGAACCCCGACCGCCTGGCCCCGGCGACCAGGATCTCGATCGGGTCCTCGCCTTCAGCCTCGACCGGCTCGCCACGAAGCACCCGCATCCAGGCCCCGATCGCGATCGCGTGCAGATCCCACTCCTCGGTGGGGCGCCGCATCACGACGGTGGTCGCGGCGATCGCGCTGGGCCAGTCGCCAGCCATATAGGCGCTCTGCGCCTGCTCGTTGTAGCTGGGGAACAGGGCATGACCGCCGGCCCGCACACTGGCCCGCACCTCGCCGAGCAGCTTCAGGCTGGCCGCGACGTCACCTTCCTCGTGATAGGCCCACGCGAGGTTGTGTGCCGCCCGCCGCCAGCTGCTCAGCTGCGAGCGGCGGCACTCCTCGGTGACCTCGGCCAGATCGTGGAGGGCTCGTTCGGCGCCGGCCAGATGGCGGGCGGTCTCGATGGTGATCCGGGCGCTGGCCTGCGCCTCCGCGAGCCGTAGGCGGCTGGCGACTTCCGCAGCATTGCGGGCAGCGTCGATCGCCGGAGCCAACTCGAAGTCCATCATCCGAGCCCGCGCCAGCTCCAGCAGCGCCTCGACCATCTCCGGGCTGTCGGGCAGGTTGGCGAACAGCCGCGCCGCCCGGCCCAGCCAGTGCAGCGTCTGCGCGCGATCCGCCCGCGACCACGCCGCCTGGCCCAGCAGCGTGCTGCCCCGGGCCACTCCGGACAGGTCGCCGGCCTCGGTCAGCTGCTCCGTCAGCGTCGTCAGCCGCTCGACGCCGCCGCCGTCCATGAAGGCGTCCCCGTCGTGGTAGAAGTCGAGCTCCGCCGCGAGCAGCTCCAGCCTGAGGTCGGGCTCCAGCTTCAGCCCGAGGGCCCGCGCCACGAGCGTCTGCGCGGTGTCTAGAGCGTGCAGCGCGTACGCGCGGCGAGCGGCGAGATGCAGCGCGTCGCGGGCGGCCGGCGCGAACGGCGCCGGGTCCAGCCCGAGCGTGCGGGCGATCTCGTGGGCCGCCCATCGATGGTTGGCCAGAACCTCCGCGACGTCGTGCAGGCGGCCCTCCGTCACGCGGTCGAGCCAGTCGGCGGTGCGCTGGTGACAGAGCGCCCGCTCGGATCGGGGCAGCCGCTGGTAGCAGACGTCGCGGACGAGGATGTGGCGGAAGCCGTATTCCGGTTCGTCGGCCATGGTGGAGGTGGTGTTCTCCACCACGAGGTCGCGTTGCTCCAGGCGATGCAGCGCACGGGTCACCAGCTCGGTCGGCAGACCGCTGGCGGCGGCGATCGCGGCGGGCCAGAACTGCGTGCCGATGACAGCCGCGGCCTGTAACACCACGCGATCGGTCGGCTCCAGCAGGTCCAGCCGGTTGGCGATGACCGCCTGCACCGTCTGCGGCATCGGCGTGGCCTGGCCGCCTTCGAGCATCCAGGTCGGCCCGACCGCCCTCAGCTCGCCCCGGTCGACGAGCATCCGCACGTATTCGTGGGCGTAGAGCGGGTTGCCGCCGGCGAGTTCCACCAGCGGTCCCAGGCTCGTCGTCGGGAACGTCGCCTGGCCGAACATCTGCGCGTACATCGTGGAGATGTCGATGTCGCGCATCGGACCCAGCGAGATCGAGACGGCGCCGGTGATCGCGCTGGTCCAACTGGGCTGGCGTTCGCGCAGCTCCGGCCGGGCGGTGGCGATCACCATGAGCGGCAGGCCCTTGCCGGCGCCGCAAAGCATCTCCACGAAGCGCAGCATCGCCTCATCGGCCCAGTGCATGTCCTCGAAGACCAGCACGGTCGGTCCCGAGGCGGCCAGCAGCTGCAGGAAGCGCCGCCAGGCCGACTCCGTCTCGGCCTGCGGCAGGCGGGTGCCGGCCAGGCCGAGCAGCGGGCCCATCGCGTCCGTCAGACGCTCGGCCTCGGCCGCGCCGCCGAGGCGGTGCAACGCCGCCGAAAGCCGGTCGCGCGCCGTGGCGTCGTCGTCGGTGTCGAGGATGCCGACCTCCGACTTCACGATCTCGGCGAGCGCCGCGTAGGTCACGTTCTCGCCGAACGGCGGGCAGTGCCCGACCAGCCAGCGCACGTCCTGGCGGGGCAGCCGCGCGGCGTAGCGCGACAGCTCCCGCAGCAGCCGGCTCTTGCCGATGCCGGCCACCCCGAAGATCGTCACGAGCTGCGGCGCCCGGTCGGCGATAGTGCGGTGCAGCGCGGTGGTGAGGATGCCGCGCTCGTGGTCGCGGTCGACCATCGGCGTGGACTCGTCGCGCTCGCCCAGGCGCATCCGGGCGGCCGCGATCGCCAGCCAGACGTGGCTCGGCGAGCGCTTGCCCTTCAGGATGGCGGGCGGCTGTGTCGCGTACTCGATCTCGCCCCGGGTGGCGTCGAAGGTCAGCTCGTCGACGAGGACCCCGGTGGGCGGGCAGACCGCCTGCAGCCGGGCCGCGGTGTTGACCACGTCGCCGGCGACGATCGCCTGGCCGCCGTCGCGGGCGGCGGTCGTGTCGACCAGAGCCTGGCCGGTGGCGACGCCGACCCGGAAGGAGAGCTCGGCGAAGGATCCGACCTGCAAGGTCAGCGCGCGCTGTACTTCCAGGCCGGCCCGGACGGCGCGCAGCGCGTCGTTCTCGGTCGCCACGGGAGCGCCGAAGATGGCCATGACGGCGTCGCCGATGTATTTCTCCAGGACGCCGCCGTGCTGGCGGACGACGCGGCGGACCACGGCGAAGTATTCGTGCTGCGTCGTGCGCACCTGCTCCGGGTCGAGCTGCTCCGCGAAGGGCGTGAAGTCGACCATGTCCACGAACAGGACCGAGACCATGCGGCGATCTTCGCGGGGAGCCGTGACGACGCCGTCGAGGCGGGTTCCGCAGCCCGTGCAGAAGGCGGTCTCCGGGGCCGCTTGACGTCCACACTGGACACATGAGATGGCCAGGCTCGCCCCGCAGCCGCCGCAGAACTTGTCCTGCGGTCCGGCTGCTCGGGAGCAGTTCGGGCAGGCGAGAGAGATGGCTTTCTCCAAGGGGTGAGGCGTCCAGTATCGGTGACGACGGGGCCCTGGCAAAGCCGCGGTGTAGTCAAACCGACAACTGACAGCGCAAGTTCGCCGAGATGGTTAGAGTTCTGCCAGCCCGATGGGCAGGTGCGCGAGGGAGGCGGCGCGGTGCTTGTGCGACTTGCTGCGGAGTGGACCGATCCGTTCGGGATCGTCCACGATGCCGGTGATGTCGTTGACATCGATGTGATCACCCTCGCTGAGCTGGAGGAGAGAGGAGTGGTCAAAGCGATGAGCGAAGAACCCGAGGAGTGGGCGGGTCCAGGCGAGGAGCCGGAGCAGGAGCCCACGCCGCAGTGGGCGGGCCCGGGTGAGCAGGAGGCCGACGCCGAGTGGGCGGGTCCCGGTGAGACAGAAGACTCCGAGGACACTGAGGAATGACCAGCCGGGCCCGGCAGTGCGCTGCGCTGCCGGGCCCCACTGGATTCAGCTCAGCGGTCGGCCATCCCGGCGCGCCGGCGCAGCGACGGCAGATCGGTGACCACGATGCGCCGGCCCTCGGTCCGCAGCCAGCCGCGGCTGGCGAACGAGCCGATCGCCTGGTTGACGCTCTGTCGCGAACCGCCCGCCATCTCGGCGAGCTGGCTCTGGTTGAGCTCGATCGTGATCATCGGCGCCTGGCTCTCGCCGGCCAGCCGCACCAGCGTCTTGGCCACGCGGCCCGGCAGATCCAGGAAGACGTAGTCGGCGTTCTGGTCGGTCAGCCGTCGGATGAGCGCGCCCAGCGAGCGCATCACGGCGTCGAGGATGCGCGGGTGCGTGTGGACGAGCTCCATGAACGCACCCCGGCTCAGCGCAAGTGCCGAGCAGTCCTCCAGCGCCTCGGCCGAGGCCGAGCGGGCCGATCCGTCCAGGAGGGACACCTCGCCGAAGACGTCCGGCGGGCGCATCACGGACAGCACGGCACGTTCACCGGTCGGCGCCGTGCGGAACACCGCGACGCTGCCGCGCTTGAGCACGATCAGCGACTCGCCGGGATCGTTCTCCACGAACAGCAGCTGCCCCCGGCGGTAGGTGCGGGGCACCGCCGCCGCGATCAGCCGCTGCCGGGCCTCGGTCTCCAGTCCCGCAAACATTTCCACACCGGTCAGCGCATCAGCCGGCTCCGGAAGCCGCATCTCCACGGCGCCACCCCTCCCCGCCGGCGATAACGATTGCCGGTCCGTTTGCTTGTGTCGCTCGTGCTCCGGTTTGTCTCCCGGAGCCGCCATCCCAGATCATCGTCTGCTGACACTGCGTTGTACACCCCCAGCTGCGAGTCACGGGTGCCACCCCCAAGGCATCGGTGCCTCCCGATCTGTTGTGCGGTGTCATAATCCCCCTCATGACGGGGTTCCCTCATGGCCGCTGACGATGCCGCTGACGATACGGTGCGGGCGGTGCTGCGCACGGCGTGGCATCTTCCGCCGGACGGCTGCACTCGGATGCCCGGAGGGATGACCTCGGCCACCTGGACGGTCGAAGCCGGCGGCCGGCGGTACGTCGCCAAGCTCGTCCCGGGCGGCCACCGCGCCGCCTTCGAAGCCGGGCTCACGCTGGCCGAACGCCTCTGCGCAGCCGGGATTGACGCGGGCCGCCCGGTCCGCGCCGCCGACGGCTCGCTATCGGTGCCTTTCGATGCCGCCGCGCTGGCCCTGCTCGAGCACGTCGAAGGCCGGCCGCTCGACCCGGCCGACCCGATCGACCAGCAATGGTGGGGCGACCGGCTCGGCGCCGTCCATCGTGAACTCGTCGACGTCACGTTGCGCGGGCTCACCCCGTGGCACTGGGTCCGCGAAGACGCCGGGCACCTCAACCTCGAACCGTGGCTGCGCCCGGCCGTGGCCGCCGCCACGCACGCACTCGCCCGACTGCAGATCACCGACCGCCTCACCGTCGGAGCCCTGCACGGCGACCCGTGCCACGACGCGTTCCTGCTCGACCGGCAGACCGGCCGCACCGGCGTCATCGACTGGGGCTCCGCCTGCGCCGGTCCGTTCGTCTACGACGTCGCCAGTGCGGTCATGTACGCCGGCGGGATCGACCGTGCTGGAGACTTCCTCGACGCGTACGCCGCGGCCGGCCCGGTGCCCGCCGCGGAGCTGGAGGCAGCGCTGCCGGTGCTGTTGCGATTCCGCTGGGCGGTGCAGGCCGACTGGTTCGCGGCGCGGATCGCCGCCGGCGACGAGACCGGGGCGGACGCCGCCGGAAACTTGCGCGGCCTGTACGACGCCCGCGACGCCCTCCTGCCCTCCGCCTAGCGCCAGCTGCCGTGAAGGACGGGTCAGGACTTGCCGCGGAGGTGATCCAGGACCAGCGGATCGATCTTGCCGGAGATGAGGCGCTCCTCAAGGTTCTCGATCCCGGCCCAGTCCTCCAGCGCGGCGTCCAGCTCCCCGGCGGTATGGCCGCGATCGGCCAGCAGCCCGCGAACCTCCTCGGCCAGCGGTCCGGACAGCTCCAGCAGCGCATCCGGGTCGGCCTTCTCGAACAGCAGCGAATGCAGGTTGAGCAGCCGGCCCAACTCCCCGCACGGGTCCGCGTGATCGTCGACACGCAAGTCCACCGCGACGTCGCTGGTGCCGCCATACCCCGCGCCAGGCGCGACGACGTAGACCGCGGCGCTCTGACGCCCCCGGCGGTCGCCCCCGGCGGCGTCACCGGCGCGCAGCGTCGCCAGCAGCCGCCGGGCCAGCGCCATCGCCGAATCGCCGGGCGTACCTGCCTCGCTGGCCAGGAAGGTCGTCCGCATGGCGTCCACGACCTCCGGCCCAGTCAGAATGTTGCCCTGGATCGCATAACCGTCGCCGGCGACCCCGCCCGCCCACGGGTGGCAGCCCGAACCGGTGTAGGTCGCGCCCTCGCCGAACTTGCCCACCACGCCCACCTGCCGCTGATCCCGGCCAGGATCGGCCGCCGTCAGACCGGCGACGACCTCCGCCGCCGCCACCTGCGTACCCAGTAATGTGAGCCCCTGCGGGCGGTAGGCGAGGTTCGCGTAAGACTGGGTGGCGAGCGCGCCCACGCCAGCCTGCGCGGCAGGGCAGACCGCCCCCGCGGCCAGGAACTTGCTGGCAACCGCTACCCCGTGGGCCAGCCCGTCGGCGGAGCGCGCAACGATCGAGAAGGTCATGCCGGAACAGTAAGGGGACTCATGCCGTACCGCTACTTCTATGACTGCGAGTTCATCGAGGACGGGACGACCATCGACCTGGTCTCGATCGGAGTCGTGGACGAGCACGGCCGCGAGTTCTACGCGATCTCCAGCCAGTTCGACCCGGACAAAGCCATCCCCTGGGTACGCCGGAACGTGCTGGACAAGCTGCCGTCACCCGGCAACCCGGCCTGGCGCTCGCGCGACCGGCTGCGCGAAGACCTGCTGGCGTTCCTGGTCGAGCCGCTGGCTGACCGCACTCTGACTGAACTTCCGGCGGCTCACGCGAGCGTTCCCCGCAGCGGCTCACGCGAGCGTTCCCCGGCGGAGCCGGACACCGAACTGGAGCTGTGGGCCTGGTACGCCGCCTACGACCACGTGGCGCTCGCCCAGCTCTGGGGGCCGATGCCGGCACTGCCCCGGATCATCCCGCGGTTCACCAAAGACCTGCGGCAGCTCTGGGACGACGTCGGCCGCCCGGCGCTGCCCACCGCCGAGGCCGCCCGGCACGACGCGCTCGTCGACGCCCGGCACAACCTGGCACGCTGGCAGGTCATGGCGGTGCGCCCCTCGGTTACCCGAAAGTAGCTCCCGGTTCGCCGGGGCGACTGGAAACATCCCAGCTAGGGGCGATACAGTGCGCAATTGCGGCCCGCCCCGGGCCGGCAGCGTTGCCGATCATGTTGCTCTGGGGCTCCAACACGGGCTGGGAAGATGCTCCCTCGAAAGGGATCGAGATGCGTATCGGTGTTCTCACCGGCGGGGGCGACTGCCCCGGTCTCAATGCAGTCATCCGCGCGGTCGTCCGCAAGGGTGTCGGAACCTACGGGCATGAGTTCGTCGGTTTCAAGGACGGGTGGAAAGGCCCCCTCGAAGGGGTGACCAAGCCCTTGGGCGTCCAGGAAGTGCGCGGCATCCTGCCGCGCGGAGGCACCATCCTCGGCTCCTCCCGGACCAACCCCTTCAAGATCGAGGGCGGCGTCGAGCGGATCAAGGAGAACCTTGCCACGATGGGCGTCGACGCGCTTATCGCCATCGGCGGCGAGGACACCCTCGGCGTGGCGACGAAGCTCCACGAGCTGGACGTCCACGTGGTCGGCGTGCCCAAGACCATCGACAACGACCTCAGCGCGACCGACTACACATTCGGCTTCGACACCGCGGTGAACATCGCGATGGAAGCCATCGACCGGCTGCACACCACCGCCGAATCCCACCACCGCACCGTCGTCGTCGAGGTCATGGGCCGGCACGCGGGCTGGATCGCGCTGCACTCCGGCCTGGCCGGCGGCGCCAACGTCATCCTCATCCCCGAACGGCCGTTCGACCTCGAAAAGGTCGTCGACCACGTGGAGAACCGCTTCCGCACCAACTACTCGCCGATCATCGTGGTCGCCGAAGGCGCCGTCCCCGCCGAAGGCGACATGGTCACACTCGGCGGCGAACTCGACTCCTTCGGCCACGTCCGCCTCGGCGGCATCGGCACCTGGCTCGCCAGCCAGATCGAGAAGCGTACCGGCAAGGAAGCCCGCGCCGTCGTCCTCGGCCACACCCAGCGCGGCGGCACCCCCACCGCGTTCGACCGGGTCCTGGCCACCCGATTCGGCCTGCACGCCATCGACGCGGTGCACGAGGGCGACTGGGGCAAGATGGTCGGGCTGCAGGGCACCAACATCGTTCGGGTGCCGCTGGTCGAGGCCACGCGGGAGCTCAAGACCGTTCCCGTCGAGAAGTACGCGGAGGCTGAGGTTCTCTTTGGGTGACCGGAGCTTGATTTCGGGGAGATGATTTCATCCGCGCTGCGAGCGGGTCACTTGATCCCTGCTCGGGTCAATCATCTCCCCGAAAACCGGGGTGGCCGGCGTTGGTGGCGTTAGGTGAGGAGCCCAAAGTGCATACGGTTGCGGTGGTGGGGGCTGGCAAGATTGGCGAGGTGCTGCTGTCCGGGCTGGTGAAGGCCGGCTGGCCGGTTAAGCGGCTGATCGCCACGGCGCGGCGGCCGGAGCGGGCCGAGGAACTGCGGCAGCGTTACGGCGTGCGGGTGCTGGACAGCTCGCAGGCGGTCGCGCAGGCCGACGTGCTCGCGATCGCCGTCAAACCGCAGGACGCCGGCGCGCTGATGGCGGAGATCGGGCCGAGCATCGGCCGCGACAAGCTGGTCATCTCGCTCTGCGCCGGGCTGCCGACCTCGTTCTTCGCGAAGTACCTGGCCGAAGGCGTACCCGTCGTGCGGGTCATGACCAACA
>Ga0184623_10001176_pt1 | contig 11352 bp, 12 predicted proteins | sample PLM1_100_b1_FD_133138 | JGI IMG/M metagenome (GOLD analysis project Ga0184623, IMG submission 133138) | Groundwater sediment microbial communities from an aquifer in East River, Colorado, USA - PLM1_100_b1 | ecosystem: Environmental > Terrestrial > Soil > Riparian zone | place: USA: East River...
CATCGCCGCCATCGACATGCCGCCGTGTCCACCGTGGCCCATCACCTTCGTGCGGCGAGCGCACCGCCTCCTCGGCGTCAGCGCCGTGCCCGACATGCTCGGGTGGCGTCGCCACGGCCGTGGTCGTCGTGGCGTGCTGTGCGGGCTCGTCGCCCGGCGGATCGGGCGCCAGCATCGGGTCGCACACGTGCGCGGGCACCGACTGGCCGGCGCAGTGGTAACCGCACTCGGTGACCCAGCCGCGCAACTCCGCCAGCGACGTCCGCCGCGGGTCGAACACCACCGTCGCGGTCTGCCCGACCGCATTGACCTCGACGTCCAGCACGCCGGGACGGCGGCCCAGCACCGCCGCGACCACGTTCTGCTCGGATGCCCAGTGCAGGCCGCGCACGTCCAGCACGGCGGTGCTGCGATCCTTCGAGTCTTCAGTCATTGAGCCTCCAGGCCGGCACGTGGCGCGTAGGTCTTACCGCAGGCGACCGGTCACAGCGGCCGATCCGCGCAGCCTCACGCTAGCCACCGACACATCGCTGACTGTTTCATCCGGTCGCGCGCTGCGCGATCTGTCCTCTGGTTCCATGACGCAACGACAACGGATGCCGGCCTACCGGTCGAGGCACGCTTGCGGACACCTGGGCGTTCCTGGTCGCCCTGTTCACCGAGATCTACGGCGTGCCGCTGACGGTGTATCTGCTCTCGGGCTGGCTCGGCTCGGTGTTCCCGGCGCTACGCGTGGGCATCTGTGGAATGACCTGATCGGCTGGACCGGCGACCCGCACCTGAGCCCGTTCCACCTGGCCAGCTACGCGTTCATCGGCGGCGGATTCTGGCTGATCGCCGCCGCGTGGCAGGTGCTCCACGAAGCCGCACAGCACGACCGCCTCGCGACGACCGGTCCGTACGCGCGAGTCCGGCACCCGCAGTACGACGGCTTCCTCCTCGTCATGATCGGCTTCCTGCTGCAGTGGCCCACCATCCCGACCCTGGTGATGTTCCCAATCCTGATCCTCGTCTACCGGCGGCTGGCCCGCTCCGAGGAGCGCGAGGTCGCCACCCACTCGGCCACGTGTGGCACCGGTACGCGGCACGCACCCCGGCCTTCGTACCGGGCCGGCGCCCCGCCCCGCCCGGCGGCGACGCAACGCGGTCCCCGACCCGCACCGACGTGCCCGGGAGAACCCGATGAGCCGTACCAGCCTCCACGCGGGCAGCCTCGCCGCGGCCGGCCTCGCGCTGTTCTATGCCGCCGAACCTGGCGGCGCCAGCGTCGAACTGCGCATCACTGGTCTACCTGCCGAGGCCGTCGCCACCTGGGCCGGGCCATGAACCACACCGCACCGGAGGCCTCCATGCACGCCACGCCGACAATCGCGGCCGCCACGGCGGTCACCGGCGAGGCCGGCACCGAGCCGGTGCTGACGGCCCACGGGATAGAGAAGGCCTACCGCCGCGGCGTCTGGCCGCTGCGTCGCCCGCGGCGGGTGCTGCGCGGCGTGGACCTGGCGCTGTGCCCCGGCGAGGTGGTCGGGCTGGTCGGCGAGAACGGTTCCGGCAAGTCCACGCTGATGAAGATTCTGGTCGGCGCGCTGGCGGCCGACGCCGGCACCGTCACCCACCATGGGCGGCTGGGCTACTGCCCGCAGGAGCCGCAACTGTACGGGCGGCTGACCTGCGACGAGCACTTCGAGCTCTTTGGCCGTGCGTACGGCATCTCGGCGGCCGACGAACGGGCGGCCAGGCGCGACCTGTATGCCGCACTCGGCTTCGAACGGTACGCGGGCACGCGGGCCGACCAGCTCTCCGGCGGCACCCTCGCGAAGCTCAACCTCGGGTTGGCGCTGCTGGCCGACCCGGACCTGCTGCTGCTCGACGAGCCGTACGCGGGCTTCGACTGGGACACCTACAGAAGTTCTGGACCTTGGTCGCGCAGCGGCGCACCGCCGGGCGCACCGTGCTGATCATCAGCCACTTCGTCGTCGATGAGGACCGCTTCGACCGCATCGTGGAAGTCCGCGACGGGCGGGCGGTGCCGCGATGACCACCGCGTTGTTCGTGCGCAGGTTCCTGGCGGACTACGCCCGCAACCCGGTCAACCTGCTGGTCCTTCTCCTCATACCGGTGGTGCTCGTCGTGGTGGCCGCCCCGTCGCTGGCGGACGCCGCCCAACTGCTCGGCGGCGTCAGCGGCGGCCCCGCGGTGGAGACGGTCACCGCCGGATGGGCGGCGGGGTTCCTCGCCGGCGTCGCGATGTACTTCCAGGTCTCCGCCGCCCAAGACGTCGACCGACGACTGGTCATCCCCGGCCTGCCCGCCGCCCGCCTGGTCGCCGCCCGGCTGCTCACCGGGCTCGCCCTGGCCGTGGTGGCCAGCGCCGCCGCGCTGATCGCCCTCGCGCTCCGCACCGGGATCGACACCGCGGCCCGGGTGGCCGCCGGCACCCTGATGTTCGCCGTCATCTATCTCGCGATCGGCGCCGTCGTCGGCGTTCCTCGGGATCCTGGTCACCGCCGCGCTGTTCCTGCTGGCGCTGCAGAGGATCTTCCTCGGCGAACCGGCAGGGGAGCACACCGCGGTGGCGGACCTGCGCGCACGAGGCCATCGCGGTCATCCCGCTGCTCGCCTTCAGCCTCGTGCTCGGCGTCTTCCCCCGATTCGTCCTCGACGTCATCGAGCCCGCGTCCCGTCACGTCGTTGACCTGGTGGCCCGCTGATGGAGATGGCGAACGAGAATCCCGGCGCGCTCATCCCCGAGATCGCGCTGCTCGTCGGCGCCGTGATCGGGCTCGTCACCGGGCTGTTCGTGCCGCGGCGCCGCCAGTGGGTGGTGGCGGTCATCGCCGCCGCAAGCCTGCTCGCAGCGATCGCCGCCGCGGTCGTCGATCTGGCCCGGGGTGACCAGCGGGTCTTCGACGACACCTACGCCGTCGACACCGCGCTCGGCGTTGCTCGCATCGTCGTCGCGGCCGCCACGCTGCTGGTCCTGGCGCTGTCGGTGGAGCGGATCCGCGGGCACCGCTGCAAGGCGGAGTTCTCCGTGCTGCTGCTCTTCGCCAGCCTCGGCACGATCCTGCTGGCGGGCGCCGCCGACCTGATGCTCGTCGTCGTCGCCTACCTGCTGGCCAGCCTGCCGCTCTACACCCTCGCCGGCTTCGAGCGCACGGCGGCCGGCACCGAGGCCGCCCTGAAGTACTTCCTGCTCGGGGCGTTCCTCGGCGTCCTGATGCTGTTCGGCTTCACCCTGCTCTACGGCGCCACCGGCGCCACCGGCTACACACAACTCGCCGAAGGTCTCGCCACCGCCCCGGCCTCCCTCGTCGCCGTCGGCCTGGTCCTCGGGCTGGCCGGCCTCGCGTTCAAACTCGGCGCCGTCCCCGCCCAGTTCTGGGTGCCGGACGTCGTCGACGGCGCCCCGAGTCCAGTGGCCGCGTACGTCAGTACGCTTCCCAAGATCGGCGCCCTGATCGCCACCACCCGGCTCCTCGTCGAGGCCATTCCGGCCGAGCGGGTCGACTGGCCCCTGCTCATCGCCGTCCTGGCCGCCGCCAGCATGACCCTGGGCAACCTCGCCGCGTTCTGGCAGACGTCGGTGAAGCGGTTGCTCGCCTACTCCACCATCAGCCAGGTCGGGTACCTGCTGATGGCGGTCGCGGTCGCCGAACGGTCCGACCTGGCGCTACCAGGGCTGCTGTTCTACGCCGCGGCGTACGCGGCGATGAACCTCGGCGCCTTCGCCGTGGTCGTGGAACTGCCGCGGGCGCGGACACTCGGCGACTTCGCCGGCCTCGCCCGCCGGCACCGCGGACTGGCGTTCGTACTGCTGATCTGCCTGCTCTCACTCATCGGTGTCCCGCCGCTCGGCGGGTTCCTCGGCAAGCTCGCGGTCTTCACCGCGGCGCTGGACGGCGGCATGGCCTGGCTCGTGATCCTCGCTGCGGTCAACACCGTTGCCAGCGTCTTCTACTACCTGCGTTGGATCGGACCGGCATTCCTTCAGGCACCGGCTGCCGATGACGAGAGCGAAGGCTCGCCGCAACCGGCCGAGGACCGCCTCGTCGCGCTGGGAAGCTGGGGCCTCGCGGCCGCCTACCTCGCGGCCGCCGCAACCATCGCCCTCGGCCTGGCGGGAGGGGCCGTCCTGGCCGTCGTCGGTACACCGAGCCTGGGTAGCTGACGGCCTGATCCTCCGGATCGATCTACCGAGACGACAGGAGTCACCACCGTGCGACTGCGCGTGTTTCTCGTCGGGCTGCTCGCGGCGACGCACGCCTTACCGGCGGGCGCCGCGGCGGCCCACCCGCCCGGACCGCCCCAGCCTCCCGCGCCCGGCGGACCCGTCACCGCCGGGTTCGAACAGCTCGCGCACGTCAATCCCGGCGCCGGCAGCAACGCGGACGTCTACACCTACCGTGGAATGGCCTTCCTCGGAAGCTGGTCCGGCAAGGGCTGCCTGTCGAAGGGCGTCCGCGTCTACGGCCTGCACAACCCCCGCCGCCCGCGGCACCTGTCCACCTTCGCCGACGCGGCCTCCGACCCGACCTTGGGCGGGACCTGGACCGAGAAGGTGATCGTGCAGCGCGTCGATACACGCGCCTTCCACGGTGACCTGGCGGTCGTCACGTACCAGGTCTGCGACCGCAAGAACACCACGGCGTTCCGCGGTTTCGGGCTCTACGACGTCACCAATCCGACCCGGCCGAAGAAGCTGGCACTTTACGCCGCACCGAAGACCCGCGGGTCACATGAGATCTGGCTCGGCGCCTCCGCCGGACACGCCTACGTCCACACGGCGATCATCAACTCCGAGCTGACCGGCTCGCCGGCTTACGACCCGACGACGAATACGGCAACCACCCCGGGCCGCGCCGACTTCCGGATCGTGGATGTGAGCCGACCGACCAGCCCGCGGGACGTGGGGGAGCGGGGCGCCTGGCGCCAGCTGGGCATCGCGCCGACCGCGGGGAAGAAGGCCAACTTCGTCCACTCCGTCCGCGTCGACGACCGGCTCCGCCGCGCCTACCTGTCCTACTGGGACCCGGGCACCGTCATCCTCGACGTCCGTAACCCCGCCAGCCCGCGCTACCTCGGTCGGACCTCCCCCGAACAGGGCGCCGCTCACTCAACCGACATCGCCTGCGGTGGTCGGCTGCTGGTCGAAACCCACGAGACCCGGGCGGGGTTGCGGCGCTTCTACGACATCTCCGACCCGGCTCACCCGCGGCTGCTCAGCAGCTTCTCCGTCGAGGGCTTCGAGAACGACACCGTCCACGATCCCAAGGTCCGCGGTCATGTGACCTACTTCTCCTGGTATTCCCTCGGGGTGGTGGCCACCTACATCGCCGACCCGAGGCATCCGCGCAAGATCGCGCAGTTCGTGCCGGACAGCGACTACCGTCCTACCCCAGCATCAGCAAGTACGTCACCGACCGGCGTGCCGAGACGCCTCCATGATCGGTGTCGGTATTGCCCGACTTCGGGGGCGCGAGACGGGTGTCGGATTCACAGGTCGAGTTGCTCGGTGGCTGTCAGGTACGCCTCGCTGAAGGTGGGGAACTGGGCGATACCGTCCCGGAGCGTGTCGATGGGGATGGCGGCGCGGATGGCGAGGGCGGCCTGGTGGATCCACTCCCCGGCCTGCGGTGCGACGGCCCAGGCGCCGACCAGGACGCGGCGGTCCCGGTCGGCGAGCAGACCGAGCGTGCCGGAGGGGTGGGTTTGGTAGGTCCAGGGGCGGGTGATCGCCTCGGCCAGGTCCAGTTCCGTGGTTGCGATCTCGATGCCGCGGTCGCGGGACTGGGCGGTGGTCAGGCCGACGGCGGCGATCTCGGGTTGGGCGAACACGACCCGGGGGATGGCGGTGTAGTCGGCGCGGCGGGGCTTGCCGAGGATGGTGTCGGCGACCACCCGGGCCTGGTACATGGCGACGTGGGTGAACAGCGCGACGCCGGTGACGTCGCCAAGGGCCCACAGCCCGTCGCTGACCCGGCAGCGCTCGTCGATCGGCAACCCGCCACGGGGATCCGGGGTGATGCCCAACTCCGGCAGGCCCAAGCCTGCGGTGCGGGGCCGGCGTCCGGCGCCGAGCACGATCACATCGGTACGCACGCTGCTGCCGTCGTCCAGCTCGACGATGGTGTCAGCGCCGTCGCGGCGGGCGGCGCGGGCCTGGCGGCCCAGCCGGATGTCGATACCGTCCTGGCGGAGTTGGGCGGCGACGATGTCGCCGACCCGGGGCTCCTCCCGGTCGAGCAGCCGGGGGCCGCGTTGGACGAGGGTGACGTGGCTGCCCATCCGGGCCAGGAACTGTCCCAGCTCCACCCCGACCGCGCTGCCTCCGATCATCACGACCCGCTGCGGGATCTCGCGCAGGGTGGTGGCCTCCCGGTTGGTCCACACCGGCACGTCGTCCAGACCCTCGATCGGTGGGCGGGCCGGGTCGGAGCCGGTCGCGATCACCACATGGTCGGCGGTGACCTGCTGCCCGGCGACGTCGATGCGCCACGGGTCACGGCCGACCAGCCGGGCGGCGCCCTTGATCACGGTGACGCCCTGCTTCTGGTAGCCGGCGACCTGCGCGGCGTCATCGAGGTGGCGGATCATGTAGTCGCGGTAGTCGCGCAGCCCGGCCCAGTCCAGCTGCGGGGTGGACAGGCCGGCGGCGTCACCCGCCTCGGCGCGGGCCTCGACCGGACGCATCAGCGTCTTGGAGGGGACGCAGGCCCAGTAGGCGCACTCCCCGCCGATCAGCTCCCGCTCCACCAGGGCCACCCGCAGCCCGCCGGCCAGCAGCCGGGAGGTGGCGACCTCGCCGCCGGGCCCGGCGCCGATCACGGTCGCGTCGAAGTCTGTGCTCATGCCGCTCGCGCCTCCTCATCAGGTGCTGCCTCATCATGTGCGCGATCATCGATCGCGGCCTGCTATTCCGCCGCTGCGTGATGCCGTTTTGCCGGCACATGCGTTCGAATAGCACCGGCAGCGGCCGTGCCCCAACCGGGCACCATCGCCGGCCACCGTCGGGTCGCTGCTCAGGACCAGGTGAACCGGCGATCCTCGGTGCGCAGGGTCTCCAGTCGCTGGTGGTACTCGTCCTGGTCGATCTCGCCACGGGCGAACCGCTCCGCCAGCACCTGCTCGGGTGTGGGGCGCTCGACCGGCCGGGATCCTCCCGGTTGACGACCGCCGAGGTAGCGGATCAGGGCGACGACAACGGCGATCACCAATGCCCAGAACACGACCATGCTGACCGTCATGAGCGCGTATCCCCACCCGCTCATCTGGTCGCCGTACCAGTACATCATCGCGATCGCCTCCTGCGGGTCGGTTTCCGCGCCGTCGCGCCGGCGATAGTCCACGCTTCCCCGGCCTGTGCCGGGCCACGGACTCCTCGTCGGTACGTCCGAGAGCCTTATACCGGCCAACAATGGTCGTACCCGCGCCACACGTCGTCGCAGCAGGCAGCCATCTCCGATACCGGCTAGCGGGAATTTCTCGGTACCGGACAGCTCACACGTGCACGCGTCGGCTCCCCCCGCCGAAGTCGGCATGTTGCCAGTTCTGACGCCTCCGACTGCGGACGAGGTCGCACCCGAGGATGGTGCCCGGCGCCCTGTCACCGCGCCGGTGGACGGCCTTCGTCGTCGCCCCGGCGGTCGGTGCGTCGTTCGTCCTCACACTCGTCGACGGGCCGCTTCTGCACAGGCTTCTCCTGCCGGTGCTGGAGAGCTCGGGCATCCTCGCGCTCCAGCTGGTGACGGTCGCGTCCTTCGCCTCGCTGACGGTCGTGCTGGTAGTTCGCTGGGCGATCCTGCCTAGCTGGTTGTTCTCCGATTTCCGGTGGGTAAAGCCGAATTTGATGGCTCGCTTCGAAACTGACGAGCACCGTAGGAGCCACGAGGTGTCCACAGTGGATAGGTCTACAACGGAGCGTGACCCCGTTCGCGCGCCCACCAGGTCGGCGAGGTGACCGGCCACCAGCGACAGCGTCGCCGCCACCGCGAGCGAGGCGGTCACCAGGGCGCCCGCGGTACGGGACAGTCCGAGATCGGCGACCAGAAGTGGGGCCAGTGCGCTGACCGCGTACAACGACAGCATCGCCACGGTCATCGCCGCGGTCGCCACCGGGTCGTGAACCGCGGCGACTACGGGGTGTCGATCGGGGTCGACTGCGGCCCGTTCGAGATCGACTTCCGGCTCGTGCCGGACGGGCTGAAATCTACCAAGAATCGGTTGCATCTGGACATCAAACCCGTCAACCGCAATCAACCGGCCGAGCTCGATCGGCTGCTCGCCCTTGGCGCGCGGCGGGTGGACGTCGGCCAGGGCGAGCGGACCTGGTACGTCCTGTCCGACCCAGAGGGCAATGAGTTCTGCCTGTGCCGTCCCTAACATCGGCGGCCTGAGGCTGCTGACGACGCGGAGCAGGCGGCCCCGATCAGAGCGGGCCGCACCTCGGCGAGCGGATTGGACACGCTGCGCTTCGTCCTCCGGGACCGCGACACCAAGTTCACCCGAGGATTCGATGCGATGTTCGAGGCCGACGGCATCGAGATCATCACCCCGCCGCGCGCGGAGTGCACAGGTCGCCGATCTTTCTGTCCACCTCAGCCAGCATCACGGTTGCCCTTACGTGAACGGACTCGGGATCGGCCGCGCCGCCGTCGGCGAGCTTCAGGGTGTCGATGGACGAGGTCACGTAGCGACCGGGCGGGGGCTCCGCACGTCCTGTGCCAGCCGGCATCGTCCCCCGCGGGAAAGTCCGACCTTGGCCCGCGTTGTCTCGACAATTTCGCCGAGCAGGCCGTCCTTGCGTATGGCGTGGTTGTGAAGCGATGTGCCCTTCACGCCGAGTCGGTTGCTGGTGGGCGCGGCGTGCTCACCGGGTTTGCAGCTGCCCGCATCCTGCGGCGGTGGACGCGGATCGGGTGCTCTCCTGTGTCAGGTTGTGCGGCGGCGGATGAGCCAGATGGCGGTGGCTAGCAGTGTGGCGGCGAGGGTGAGGAAGAGTCCGGCTTCGAGGAGTTGGAAGGTCCAGAATCGGCTGCTGGGTTGGTATTCGATGTAGTGCCGCAGGCCGTGTTGGGCCATGTAGTTGTCGTAGTCGAGGCCGGTGTTGTCGGCTTGGTAGAACACGCTGGTTCGTTCGGTGTCGGTGAGCCGCCGGCCGGTGGCGTCGATCATGCCTTGGCCGAGGATCCAGTCGGTGCTGCCTGGGCGGGCGCGGGGCTGGGCGGCGTCGAGGGTGCGCAGCATGGGCGTCTGGTAGCGGGGCCGGAGGGCGAGTTCGACTGGTGTGCGGACGGCGAAGTAGGCGAGGAGGGTCAGTGCCATCGCCGCGACGGTGCGGCGCAGCAGGGCGCCCAGGAGGGTTCCGGTGGCGAAGGCGAACAGCGCGGCGGCGGCGGGTGAGAGGCCTTCGAAGTTGAACGCGGACGGCTCGATGCGGCCATGGATCGCGTCGAGCGGGGCGCGCCACCAGGTGAACACGGCGGTGAACGCGGCGGCGAGAACGGTGATGGCGAGGCCGACGACGGTGAGTTTGGTGGTCAGCCATCGGGTGCGGGTGACGGTTTGGGTGAAGGCCAGTTTCCAGGTGCCGTGTTCGAGTTCGCGGGCCAGCAGCGGTGCGCCGATGAACACGCCTGCGAGGGCGGGCAGGAGGTTGAGCCAGGTGAGCAGGTCGCCCCAGGGGATGTAGCGCTCCCGGAAGCGGGCGATGATTTCGTTGCAGACTTGGCTGGCGCCTTGATCGGACAGGCAGGCGGCGATCCCGTCGGCGCGGTAGGCCGCGTGCATCGATGTGCCGCTGAGGATCAGGGTTGCCGTGATCGCGGCGAGGAGCAGCGCCGCGGCGGCGAGTTCGGCGCGGTGCTGGCGCCAGGTGAGCCACAGCATCGCCTCAGGCCTCCTTCGGTGCGGGCGCCGGCGTCCCGACGGTATCGGGGTGCTCGAGGTAGGCCAGGACGAGTTCTTCCAGGCCGACCGCATGGCTCTCCCATCGCGGATGGGTGGCCGCGCCGGGCTGGAGCCGGACGAGAAGGTCGCTGTGCCGGTCGCTGTGGGTCGCGGCGATGACCCCGTCGGCCCAGGCCGGGTCGGTGGCCGGGCCGCGGGGCCCGGTGAGGATGCGGTGCTGGTCGAGCAGGTCGTCGATGTCGCCGGCCAGGCGCGCGCGGCCCTCCCGCAGCAGGATCAGGTGGTCGCAGATGCGTTCCAGTTCGGCGACCACGTGCGAGGACAGCAGCACGGTCAGCCCGCCCGCGGCGACCGCGTCCACGAGGGTCTTCATGAAGTCGCGCCGGGCGATCGGGTCGAGACCGGCGACCGGCTCGTCCAGAACCAGCAGCCGCGGTCGTTTGGCCAGGGCCATGGTGAGCGCGACCTGTGCCTGCTGACCGCCGGAGAGTGTGCCGGCGCGTCGATGCGACGCGATTGCGAGCGTGTCCAGACGCTGTTCGGCGTAGGCCTGGTCCCAGCGTGGATTGAGCTCGCGTCCCAGGCGCAGCAGGTCCGCGATGGTGAAGCCGCGGTAGAGCGGGTGGTCCTGCGCGACGAAGCCCACCCGCGCCAGCCCGGCCGGGCGGGCGATCGCCACCGGCTCGTCGAACAGCCGGACCGTGCCCTGCGTCGGCCGCAGCAGGCCGATCGCGAGGTGGAGCAGGGTGCTCTTCCCTGCGCCGTTGGGCCCCACGAGGGCGATGATCCGGCCCGCGGGAAGGGTCAGCGAGCAGTCCCGCAGCGCCCAGACGCGCCCGTACCGCTTACCCAACCCGTCCGTCACGAGAGCGGCGGTCATGCCGTGGCTCCCCGCGCCTGGGTGTCATCGAGCACGGCCGCGACCAGCGCCCGGACCTGCTCGGCGTCCAGGCCGGCCTCGCCGGCGTCGCGCAGCCAGGCCCGCAGGGTGCGGCTGAGCCGGGCGTAGGCGGCGGCCGGGACCTCACCGAGGACACCGACGACGAAGGTCCCCTGACCGGCGCGGGCGGTCACCAGACCGGCCCGCTCCAGCTCCCGGTACGCCTTGGCGACGGTGTTGGGATTGACCACCACCGACGCGGCGACCTCCCGCACGGTGGGCAACTGGTCCCCGTCGCGCAGGTAGCCCAACAGCAGGGCGTGACGCACCTGATCGACCAGCTGCAGGTAGGTCGGCACACCCGATCTGGGATCGAGCCGGAACGCGAACACCGCCACCTCCACCACACGACTCGTGTGTCTCAATGTACTAGGAGGATAGTACGCGAAGTGGTCGTCAAACTAGTGTCCCGCGCCGGAAATTCGCCTGATAAATGTGTAGGGTTGGGTGCATGGCGAGGACGGGACGACCCAAGGCCGAGTTGGTGCTCAGTGATGAGGAAC
>Ga0184623_10001177_pt1 | contig 11346 bp, 10 predicted proteins | sample PLM1_100_b1_FD_133138 | JGI IMG/M metagenome (GOLD analysis project Ga0184623, IMG submission 133138) | Groundwater sediment microbial communities from an aquifer in East River, Colorado, USA - PLM1_100_b1 | ecosystem: Environmental > Terrestrial > Soil > Riparian zone | place: USA: East River...
GGTTATCGCCGATTTGCCAGGGAGCGATCGGCTCGCATCATAGGAGTTGACGTGTCCCTTATTGTTCAGAAATACGGCGGCACATCAGTAGGCGACATCGAACGGATCAAGGGGGTGGCCGAGCGAGTGGTACAGGTCAAGTCCGAGGGACATGATCTGGTCGTGGTCGTATCGGCAATGGCCGGAGAGACTGACCGTCTGTTGAGTCTCGCCGCCCAGGTCTCCGACGCGCCGGACGAGCGGGAGCTTGACGTCATCCTCGCCACGGGCGAACAGATTTCGATTGGCCTCCTGGCGCTGGCCATCCAGCAGCGTGGTCACAGGGCGCGCTCCTTTACGGGGAGCCAAGTCAGAATTCAGACCGACACCGCTCACACCAAGGCGAAGATCCTGAGCGTCGGAGTCGATCGGGTGCGGCTTGCGCTTCGGGAAGGCGTCATTGCCATCGTGGCCGGGTTCCAGGGTGTGACGGCTGAGGAGGAGGTGACCACCCTGGGTCGGGGGGGCTCGGATCTCACCGCAGTGGCCATGGCGGCGGCGCTCAAGGCCGATCTGTGCGAGATCCACACTGATGTGGACGGGGTGTACACCGCTGACCCAAACCTGGTCCCAGAGGCAAGGAAGCTCGCAAGGATCTCCTACGACGAGATGCTCGAGATGGCCAGCCTGGGGGCGAAGGTGCTGCAGGCAAGGGCCGTGGAGTATGCCAAGAACTACGATGTTCCGGTTCACGTCCGTTCCAGCTTCAACGCGGGCCAGGGGACCCTGGTCGTACGGGAGGATATGGAGATGGAGAAAGTGGTGGTCTCGGGGATCGCCTACAACAAGAACGAGGCGAAGATCACCGTGCTTCGCGTGGCGGATCGGCCTGGGATCGCCGCGAAGCTCTTCACTCGGGTCGCGGAAGCCAATATTGTGGTGGACATGATCGTTCAGAATATCAGCCAGGACGGCACCACCGACATCTCCTTCACCGTGCCGAAGCCCGATTACCCGAAGGCGATGCAGATCGTTACCGGGGTGGCCAAAGAGATGGGCGCCCCGCAGGTGGTGGGCGACGACAAGATCGCAAAGGTCTCCATTGTGGGCGTGGGGATGCGGACCCATTCGGGGGTCGCCGCCAGGATGTTCGAGGCCCTGGCCGGGGAGAAGATTAATATTATGATGATCAGCACTTCTGAAATCAAGGTCTCCTGCGTCATCGATGCCAAGTACGCAGAGCTGGCTGTTCGGGTCCTACATGATGTCTTCGATTTGGCCGAGGGCGCTGTCGTCGAGGAGCCTTCGTGAGGGAGGTGTACAGCAGGCGAGAGACAATCGTCGCCAGCTTGCTCGGACTCGCTCTCGCCGCCATTGTGTGGGGTCCTGTCCTCCTCCGCCCCTTCGGGCCCGCCCCCGTGCCCGCGTCTCACACCCCCCGTCTCTCTGACCCCCCTCGAGCCCCGCACGCGCGTCTGTCGATATCACCGCTCAGGATCGCGAAGGCCAAACCGACCACGCTGGTGGACATCAATCAGGCGAATGCCTTGGCGCTTCAGACGCTCCCTGGAATCGGACCGACTCTGGCCACGCGGATCGTCATGCACCGGCGGGCGCACGGCCCGTTTCGAGAGCCCGACGGGCTGATCGAGGTCGAGGGGATCGGCTCGAAACGATTCGAAAAGCTCAAGCCTTGGATCGTGGCGCGTTGAGGCATGACCTATCGCGTTCGACTGGAGATGTTCGAAGGACCCCTGGATCTCCTGCTTTACCTGATCCAGGTGAACGAGGTCGACATCTACGACATCCCGATCGCGAGGATCACCGAGGAATACCTGGCCTGCCTGGCCACCATGCAGGAATTGGATCTGGAGGTGGCCGGGGAGTTCCTGGTGATCGCCGCCACGCTGATCCAAATCAAATCGAGGATGCTGATCCCCGCGGAGGAGCTGGAAGGCGAGGATCTCCCTCAGGAAGACCCACGAAGGGAGTTGGTGGAACGTCTTTTGGAGTACAGGCGGTTCAAAGAGGCGGCGCTGACGCTGGACGAGTTGGAGTCTCGACAGCAGCTCTTCTATGCCAGGCTCGGCGAGATCTCGCCTCCCGTCGCCGAAGGGCCGCTGCAGGTCACCCTGTCCGAGCTGCTTCGCGCCTTCGCGGCCATCGTGCAGCGGGCGCCGCAGGCGACGGCCCTTGAGATCGCGCCCGAGGCGATCACCGTCAGTGAACGGATGGTGATGGTCATTGACCGGCTGGCGCTCGAGAGCCCCTTGCCGTTCACCACCCTCTTCGATGTGGCCGGGACACGCTTGATGCTGATCGCGACCTTCCTTGCGCTCCTCGAGTTGTTGCGCCGCGGCCTGGTTCGCGCTCGGCAATCGGAGCCGGAGGGAGAGATCATGGTGTATCGTGCCATCGAGGGGTCTGGGGGAGACGATGGACACCCTGCCTGATGTCGAGCCGCTGGCAATCTTCGAGGCACTGCTGTTTGTCTCCGAGGTACCGGTGACCATGGAGCGGATCGAGGAGGTTCTCGAAGGGCGATCGAGGACAGAGATCGTAGGGCTGATCGCGGGGTTTCAGGAGCGATGCCGGCAGGGGGATCGAGGGCTCCTCCTTGTTGAGGTGGCCGGCGGCTACCGCCTTGTGACAAAGCCGGAGGTGGCTCCGTGGGTCCAGAGGTTGCGCGGGACCAAGCCCGCCAAGCTCTCCAAGGCGGCACTGGAGACGCTTGCAATCATCGCCTATAAGCAGCCGATCACCAAGCCAGAGATCGAAGCGATCCGTGGAGTGACGATCGATGGGGTGCTGAAGACACTGGTGGAGCGGGATCTGATCCGGATCCTGGGGCGAAAGCCGGAGGTGGGTCGGCCGATCCTCTACGGGACCAGTCGTGACTTCCTGGAGTACTTCGGCTTCAAAGACCTCTCGGAACTGCCCACCCTGAAGGAGATCGAGAGCCTGGCGCCGGCCGCAGCCGGAAAAGAAACGTCGGATGAGGCGGTCGGAGAAGCGGGGCAGGCAGGTTGATCCTCCTGGGGGCCGAGAGGAGCGGCTTCAACGGTATTTAGCCCGCTCCGGGCTCGGCTCGCGAAGGAGCTGCGAGGCATTGATCCTCGAGGGCAGGGTCAGGGTCAACGGTCAGGTCGCGTCGAAGCTCGGGACTAAGGTCGCTCCTGGGCTCGATGTCATCACGTGCGACGGCAGGCGGGTCGCCCCATCAGAAGAGCAGGTCTATCTCCTCCTGCATAAGCCGGTCGGTGTCATCACCTCGCTTTCAGATCCTCGCCGGAGGCCGGTCATCCCTGACCTCCTTCCGCGACAGGGGCTGCCACGGCTGTTTCCGGTTGGACGCCTTGATTATCTGACAGAGGGGTTGTTGCTTCTCACCAACGATGGGACACTCGCGCATGCCCTCATGCACCCCAGCTTCGAGGTCGAGAGGGAGTATCTTGCCAAGGTGAGGGGGCGTCCGACGCCGGCAGAGGTGCGCAGGTTGAGGGGGGGCGTGGTATTGGATGGAGCTCGGCTGCGGGCCGACGAGGTTGCGATACTGACCCCCGGGGTCGATTCGACGTGGCTGAGGATCGTCGTTCGGGAGGGCCAGTATCACGAGATCCGACGCCTATGCGAAGCGATTGGACATCCAGTGCTCAAGCTCAAAAGGGTCCGCCTTGGGCCGATCGTCCTTGGGAGTTTGCCAGAGGGGGCATGGCGTCGGCTCTCTTCTCGTGAGGTTGCCAACCTGCGCCGCGTGGTGGGGCAAAAAGTCCTTGATAGAGCAGTGTCGCATTCGATATAGTACGGCCACCCGTTGACGGAGAGGCGCATGAAGATTCCGAGGCTGCGGCGAAAGATCGACGAGGTCGACTCGAGGATCCTATCGCTCCTGAACGAGCGCGCTGAACTGGTGATGGAGGTTGGACGCGAAAAGGCCAGGGCGAAAATGGACCTCCATGTTCCTCAGCGGGAGGAGGAGATCTTTGCGCGCCTGGTTCGTGAGAATAGAGGCCGCTTTCCCGGGCATGCCATTCGGCCTGTCTTCCGCGAGATCATCTCAGCATGTCGGTCGTTGGAAGGTCCATTGAAGCTGGCCTACCTCGGTCCGGAAGGAACGTTTACCCACCTGGCGTGCACCAGACGGTTCGGAATCTCCGCCCAGTTTATTCCTGTCGCCACCATCGGAGACGTCTTCGCCGAAGTGGAAAAGGGGAACGTCGGGTACGGAGTGGTCCCGATCGAGAACTCGAGTGAAGGCGTGGTCAGCCACACCCTGGACATGTTTGTCGAATCCGACCTGAAGATCTGCGGGGAGATCCTGCTGGAGGTTTCACACAGCCTTTTGTCGAAATCGGGCGATCTCAGGAAGGTTAAGAGGATATACTCGCATCCTCACGCCTTCGCCCAGTCCCGGAGATGGCTCGGGGTGAACCTCCCCCGCGTCCCGCTTTATGAGGCCCCCAGCACCGCCGCAGCCGCCGAGTTGGCTGCCAAGGAACCAGCGGCCGCCGCCATCGCGAGCGAACTAGCTGCCAATCTTTATAAACTTAAAGTGATTTCTCGGAAAATAGAGGATTCCCCTCATAATTTCACGAGATTTTTGATCATCGGCCAGAAGACATCGGCCCCCACTGATCGCGATAAGACATCACTGATGTTCTCTATCAAAGACCGGGTCGGCGCGTTGCATCGCATCCTGGAGCCGTTTGCCAAGCATCAAATCAACCTGACCAAGATCGAGTCGCGGCCATCCAAAACCAAGGCATGGGAGTATATCTTCTATCTGGACATTGAGGGAAATGCCGCCGAGGAGCCGGTGAAGGCGGCACTGTCTACCCTTCAGGAGGAATGCCTTTTTCTGAAGGTCCTCGGATCATACCCCAGGGGAAACTCGATCGAGGCTGTGGAGGGCAGGTAACGCGGTGTCAAAATCCCTGGAAGAGATGGCCTCTCCTTTTCTGAAGGGGCTTGTTTCTTATCTCCCGGGCAAACCGGTGGAGGAGGTGGAACGGGAGCTTGGAATCAAGGGGGCCGTGAAGCTCGCCTCGAACGAGAACCCCTTGGGCCCATCACCACAGGCGGTGCGCGCTCTGCGAGAGGCGCTTCCAGATAGTCATCGATACCCGGATGGCGGGGGCTATTACCTGAAGCGGGCGTTGGCCGACCGGCTGGAGGTGTCGCCAGATCATCTGATCCTCGGCAACGGTTGCAACGAGATCCTCGACCTGATGGCCCGCTGTTTTCTGCTGCCGGGAGATGAGGTGGTCATTGCTGACCCGGCCTTTGTGATCTATGGAACGCTGGCCCAACTACAGGGGTGTGAGAAGATCCTCGTGCCGCTTAAGTCCTGGACACATGACCTGGAGGGGATGGCGAGGGCTGTCACCTCAAGGACGAAGATGGTCTTCGTTGGCAATCCGAACAATCCGACCGGGACGGCGGTCAAGCCTGTTGAGATCGAGGCATTCATGCAGGCTATTCCAGAAGATGTTCTCGTGGTCATTGACGAGGCCTACATCGAGTATGTCCCGCAGGAGATGGTCCCGGATTCGCTCGGGTTTGTCCGGCAGGGGCGTCGGGTGATCGTGTTGCGAACCTTCTCAAAGATCTATGGCCTGGCAGGCCTCAGGATCGGTTATGGGATCGCGGCGCCGACCATGGTCGAGCTGTTGAACCGGGCGCGGGCCCCGTTCAATACGAACGCCCTGGCGCAGCGGGCGGCCCTGGCTGCCCTTGATGACCAGCAACACATTGCCAGCAGCCGGAAGGTCAATGAACTGGGAAAGGCGTACCTGACCACCGAGCTCGGCCGATTGGGGCTTCAGGTTCCCCCCTCAGCGGCGAACTTCCTTCTGGTCGATCTGAAGCGTGATGGACCGGACGTGGCCGAGGCATTGCTGAGAAAAGGGGTCATCGTTCGGCCGTTGGGGGGCCGGTATCTCCCCACCCACGTCCGGGTCACCATCGGGACCCCTTCGGAGAACGAGCGATTTATCGAGGCGCTCACGTCTGTGCTTCAGAGAGAGGGTTCGTAAAGGGTCCAGGGGAGATGAGAATTCCCCACCTAGACCCCCCATCCTAAACGCGAGTCTGGAGAGCGAGAAGGCTACGATGATCATCGTCTTGAAGCCACATGCCACCGAGGCCGAGATCGCGCAGATCATCAAGATGATCGAAAGTTTCGGCCTGGCCGCCCATATTTCGAAAGGGACGGAACGGACCATCATCGGCGCCATCGGAGACGAGCGGGCCCTCCAGGAGAGGCCACTGGAGGCGTTCCCCTTCGTAGAGAACGTCCTTCCGGTGTTGAAGCCGTACAAGCTGGCCAGCCGGGAGTTTCGGCCGGAAGGGTCCGTCGTGAACGTAGACGGGGTTCTGGTTGGCGGCCGGCGGGTGGTGGTGATGGCCGGACCATGCGCGGTCGAGGGGCGCGAGATCCTGCTGGAGACCGCCAGGCTCATAAAGGACGCCGGAGGGCACATCCTGCGAGGTGGGGCCTACAAGCCCCGGACCTCACCATACAGCTTTCAGGGGCTTGGCGAAGAAGGGCTCAAGTATCTGGCTGAGGCGAGGCAGGACACCGGGCTGCCGATCGTAACAGAGCTGATGGACACGCGCGAAGCCTCCGTGGTCTACGAATGCGCCGACCTGATCCAGATCGGGGCAAGGAATATGCAGAACTTCAAGCTGTTGAAGGAGGTCGGTTGCCGCAGAAAGCCGGTCCTCTTGAAGCGAGGGATGAGTTCCACAGTGAAAGAGCTGCTCCTTGCCGCCGAGTACATCACGTCGGAGGGGAACTACGACGTCATCCTCTGCGAGCGTGGTATCAGGACCTTTGAAGACGCCACCCGCAACACCTTGGACTTATCGGCCGTCCCCCTGATCAAGAGGCTGTCCCACCTGCCGGTGGTCGTCGATCCAAGCCACGGGACCGGGAAGTGGGACCTGGTCTCGCCGATGGCACTGGCCGCGGTGGCTGCCGGCGCTGATGGGATCATGGTCGAGGTCCATCCTCGCCCCGAGGAAGCCCTTTCAGACGGGCCGCAAGCCCTCCTTCCGAGCACGTTCGCGAAACTTATGGACGATCTGAGCAGAGTGGCCCAGGCCGTGGGGCGGACCCTGTGACGTTCCGCTCCACACCCGAGTCGCCCATTGATGCCATCTCACATGGCGTCCCGCTCTTTCAGCGTGTTGCGATCATCGGCCTCGGCCTGATCGGCGGCAGCGTGGGGCTTGCCTGTCGCGCCCGTCGCCTGGCAAAAGAGGTCCGAGGGGCAGATCACGATCCGGATCACCGCGCGCAGGCGATAGCGTTGGGGTGCGTGGGGGAGGCGTTCGAAGATTCGGCGGCGGCCATCGACGGGGCCGACCTCGTAGTGCTCGCCATCCCGGTTGGGGAGATTCCGAGGGTGATCCAGGGGATCGCGCCGCATTTGCCGCCGGGCGCGGTGGTCACCGACGTGGGGAGCGTGAAGGGACCGGTGGCGGCAGCGATGGAGCGACTGCTGCCGGGCGGCAAGGCGGTCCCGGGCCACCCGATCGCCGGTCGGGAGCAGTCCGGGCCGAAGGCGGCGTCCGCAAAGCTGTTTGTTGGCGCCAAGTGCGTCTTGACGCCGATCCCGACAACCGATCCTGTTGCCCTGGAGCGCGTCCGAGGCCTGTGGACTGCGATCGGAGCTGATGTGTTGGAGATGAGCCCGGAGCGGCACGACGAGATCTTCGCTGCCGTCAGCCACCTGCCACACATCGTCGCCTACGCACTGATGGGCACCATCCTCGATCTGTCCGAGGACGGGGAGGATCTGCATGAATTTGCGGCAGGTGGCCTGAAAGATTTCACGCGGGTGGCGATGAGCCATCCGCTCATGTGGCGTGACATCTGTCTTGCCAACCGTCAGCAGATCCTGGAAATGATTCGCCGGTTCCAGAGCGCCCTCAGCCAGTTGATGTCGATGATCAGCGCGGAAGACGGCGAGGGGCTCTATCGGCAGTTCGCGAGGGCACGGACGGTCCGAGAGGCCGTGGGGCGTGTGAAGGGGGCGGGCAATCGCACACGCAGTGATGAGTGACGGGAGGGAACGCGCGCTGCTGGTCGGGCTCCACAGGAAACGAACCCCCCGCTGGGAGGCCGAAGAATCGCTGGTCGAGCTCGGTCGTCTGGCGGAATCGGCTGGTGCCGCAGTAGTTGCGACGATCCTGCAGGAGCGGGACTCACCGGACCCTCGCTATCTGATCGGCAAGGGCAAAGCGGAGGAGATCAAGGAGAAGTGGCGGGATACGATCGACCTGTTGCTGGTGGGCGAAGAGTTGTCAGGATCGCAGCAGCGGAGCCTGGAAGAACTGACCGGGTGCAAGACCGTTGATCGCCCCTCGTTGATCCTGGATATCTTTGCCCAGCGCGCGAAGACGCGGGAAGGCAAGCTCCAGGTTGAACTGGCCCAGCTCGATTACTTGTTGCCCCGTCTGGTTGGTCGGGGAGCCGATCTCTCGCGACTGGGGGGTGGTATCGGCACGCGTGGCCCCGGCGAGACCCAGTTGGAAACCGACCGTCGGACCATCCGCCGACGCATGGCCAGGATCCGCGACGATCTGGAGAAGCTCCGCCGTCATCGCGCGCTATTGAGGCGGCCAAGGCGGCGCCACGCCATCCCGATCGTGGCTCTAGTCGGGTACACCAACGCCGGCAAATCGACCCTCTTTAACGCCTTGACGCACTCAGGCGTTCGCACGGATAACGCCCTCTTCGTGACCCTCGATCCGGTCCTTCGACGGGTGACCAACGCCGATGGTTTCGTGTTCCTGCTCTCAGATACAGTCGGGTTCATCAAGCGACTCCCCCCGCAGTTGGTGGCGGCATTCAAGGCGACACTCGAGGAGTTGCACGAGGCTGATCTCCTGTTGCATCTGATCGATGCAAGTCATCCCCAGATGATGGAGCAGAAACTGACAGTTGATGCGTTTCTGGAGGAGCTTGGCCTCTCCGGCAAGCCGGTCGCGGAGGTCTATAATAAGGTGGATCTGCTTCCCTGGGGCGCCGAGCGGGCGTTCGCTCGTGGTCCAGATTCGACGCCACGTATAGCCGTTTCTGCCCGTACGGGATATGGCCTCGATCGGCTGCGAGATCTGCTGCGGGACGTGCTTGTCTCGATGGATGGCCTGGCGGCGGAACCTGCGCCGGCTCCGCGGTTAACCGTCGGAGGATAGGCTCGGTCAGGAGAGTTATGGGACTCGATCATGACCGAGGCGCTGCCGACGATCGGGGGTCTGAGGGATCGGCCCCGGAAATGGCATCGTGATGGTGAATCTCGCCAATAGCCTCACGATCCTACGGATTCTGATGGCCCCCGTCATCTCGATCCTGCTCGTCTACAGGTTCTGGAGGTTGGCCCTGGCCATCTTTCTATTGGCTGGCATCACTGACGCGCTGGACGGGTTCTTCGCCCGTTCCAGAGCCGAGCGCACGGAGCTGGGGATGATCCTGGATCCCCTGGCAGACAAGCTCCTGCTGTTTGCTGCCTTCATGACCCTGGTCTACCTTCGCCGGATTCCCCGCTGGCTATTTATTATCGTCGTGAGCCGCGATCTGATCCTCATCGGTGGTTTCCTGGTCTTATACATCGCAATCGGGAAGAGTACTGTCTCCGTCTCGCAGATGGGCAAGCTCACGACCGGGTTACAGTTGGCAACCGTGTTGGGGACGATGCTCGAACGCGTATTGGGCGGCGTGGGGCCTTACCTGCCGCCTCTGATCTATATGACGGCAGCAGTCACGATCTTATCCGGGCTCGAGTATGTTCTGCGGGGAGCAAAGTTTCTCAGCGGCTGAAAGAGGACCTCGCTGTTCAGGGGAGACGTGATAGCCAGCGGCGCAGGTTTGGCAGCACCACCGTGTCCTGAATTGCCTTGATCGCCTTGGCATCGGTCAGGGTCCCTTCACGGTAGTCAACAACAGCCCGTCCGGAATCCAGGTCCACGCGAGCCGCAGTGGCGCCCTCGAGCCCCTCCAGGGCCCTTCTTACCCGATCTGCTCAGAGGCCGCAAAGCATTCCCTTCACGTCGAGGATCTTCCGTCGGCGTCTCGTTGAGGGCCCGTGCGGGCGATCAGAGAGGATCGTTGCTGCTGGGTTGACAAGAAGATTTTTTGGCTTCATCGCGTCTGCGCTCGAAATGATGGTCTTCGCAGTATAATGGTAGTGTAAGCCGTAATCCCTTACTCTGCAAGGTGAAACCGTCAGGAGAGATCGGTGTCGTGGGACAGCGGCATGAACACGAAGGGAACAGTTCGATGACGCCCATTCCCGTGGTGGCTATCGTCGGACGCCCCAATGTGGGGAAATCGACCCTTTTTAACCGGCTGGTGGGGCGCCGGAAGGCGATCATCCATAATGAGCCGGGCGTGACGAGGGACCGGCACTACGCCACGGGTCGCTGGAGGGGCCGCACGTTCATCCTTGCCGATACCGGAGGGCTCGAGCCCGACGCCAAGACCGGCCTCCCCGCCCTGGTGCTCGCGCAGGTTCGCCGCGCCGTTCAGGAAGCCGCCTTGATCGTCTTCGTGGTCGATGCCCGCGAGGGCGTGTTGCCGCTGGACCTAGAGATTGCCAGGTTGCTCCGACGGATTGCCAAGGCATCCATCGTTCTCGTGCCCAACAAGGTCGATCGGGCGGCCCAGGGGGATTTGCTGGTGCCCGAGTTCTCTCGCTTGGGGTTTGCCGAGGTCTTTCCTGTATCGGCCGAGCACGGACTGGGGGTTGCGGAGCTGGCTGATCTCATCGTCGAAGCGCTGCCATCCGGGGTTGACGAGACTGAGGAAACGGCTGTTCGAGTAGCTGTCGTGGGTCGTCCGAACGTGGGAAAATCATCGCTGGTTAACCGGATCCTCGGGCAGGAGCGTGTGATTGTGAGTGAGCAGCCGGGGACCACGAGGGACGTGATCGACACCCCATTCTCTTACCAAGACAGCAATTACGTTCTTATCGACACTGCAGGTCTCCGCTCGCGCGCGAAGGTACAATGGCCATTGGAGGGATTCAGCGCGCTCAGGACACTGCGGGCTATTGAACGTTGTGATGTGGTGCTGATCGTCCTTGATGGGCCGGATGGGGTGACGGAGCAGGACGCCAAGATCGCCGCCTACGTCCAGAAGGCTGGGTGCGGTTCGATCCTCGTGGTCAACAAGTGGGACCTGGCTCCACGAGGGCCCGAGGCTCACCAGCATCTCACCGTGATGATCCGTGACCGTCTGAGGCATCTGCACTATGCGCCGATCGCGTTTATCTCGGCCCTCACCGGCTTCGGGGTCACTCCGCTTTTCTCTCTGCTCACTGCCGTCGCGACATCGCGTTCGCGCCGGGTCCCGACCCACGA
>Ga0184623_10001179_pt1 | contig 11345 bp, 10 predicted proteins | sample PLM1_100_b1_FD_133138 | JGI IMG/M metagenome (GOLD analysis project Ga0184623, IMG submission 133138) | Groundwater sediment microbial communities from an aquifer in East River, Colorado, USA - PLM1_100_b1 | ecosystem: Environmental > Terrestrial > Soil > Riparian zone | place: USA: East River...
CTCGGCCGGACGCCCCTGTGCGTCGGCCGCCAGTGCAATGTAGTACTGTGCGCGCGCCAGGTTGTACGCATGGCCCAGGTCTTGAAAGATCTTCAGCGCCGCTTCTGCATCTCGTCTCGCTTCCACTCTTTGTTTGTTGTCGCCCAGGCGCAACATGTCGGTGAGACACATGAGCGCTTGCGCTTCGCCACCACGATTGCCCAATGCGCGATAGGTTGACAGCGCGCGTTCGCCCTCCTCTTTTGCGCTTGCCGACTCGTTCAGGCGGTTGTAGAGACGACAAAGTTCCAGGTAAGGCCGAGGCATTCGGCTATCCAGCGTGAGCGCTTGACGGTAGCCGGCAATCGCATCGGAGGTCCGAGTCTGCCGATCTTGAAACGACGCCAGCTCGACGAGCCACATCGGTTCGTCGGGGTACCGCGCCGCCAGATCGCGATAGCGAGCCTTGGCCGTTGCCGCATCACGGCTGGCTTCCGCCGCGACCGCGGCAACGAATAATGCATCCCGATCGGGCATCTTGGGCCTGACCAGCGACGCGGCTCGAGCGACCGCCTGGTGCGCCGCATCGTCCTGCCGGACAAGCTTCGCGGTGCGGGCCAGCCACGCGAAGGCCAGCGGGTTGCGAGGATCCTGCTCGGCAGCGCTGGTGAAGAAGCGCCGCGCTGCCGCAAATTCAAGCTGATCGTACGCATTGATACCTCGTTCGAACGCCATTGCTGCGTCCAGCGTCAGCATGCGATGCGTACTCGACGGCAACTCGTAACCCGCCATCGTGCGCATCGTGTCGGCGATGCGGACCTTGCGCGGTCCGGTAGCCGCAAAATGCTGCTGGATTCCATCAGTGAGGGACGCTGTCAAGGCGTACGCCGTGTCCTTGACAAGAGATGACACGACCGGATCGGTCTCATACACTGCCGCATTCGTCGCTGTTTCGGCGCTTCGGAATTCCACGCGCGCTCGCCAGCCACTGTTCTCGTGAATCAGCGTAGGAACGATCACAACCCGCGCGGCGCTGTGACGCGTGACCGCCTGAATCACCTCGCGGCTCGATGGATCCGCCCCACCCGGGAGAAATCCGCGCACAATCTGCAGCAGCCGCTCGTAAGGTAACACGCGGATGTGGCGCGAATCGCTGAGCCCATCGATCAGTGTCTGAGTCAATGCCAGCCGATAGGGTTCGAGCTCTGCATAACCGGTTTGGTTGGCGACCGGCGCCACGACCACCGGGATGCGCTCGATCGGCCAGAACAGCCATAGAGCTGTACCCGCCATCACCGCGGCCATTGCGACGGCGGCGATGGTGAACTTCCGCAACCGCCGGCTCGGCGGCCGACGGTCCAGCGCCAGGGTGCGCACCAACGGTGGGAGAGCTTCCGTTCGAAGCTCGATCGGGACGCTCCGCCCCTGCAACAGCCGGATGTCGCGCGCCAGCTCGCGCGCGCTCTGGAAGCGCTCGGCGGGATCTTTGGCGAGCGCTCGAAGGACCAGTCTCTCGACCTCTTCCGGAATCTCGCGTTCGGCGGCCCGCAATGGCGGGGGCGGATCGTTTCGAATCGCGTACGAAATCGCTTCGGGATATGTCCCCTTGAACGGCACCTGGCCGGTCAACATCTCATACAGCACGACGCCTACCGCCCAGAGATCACTTCGAGCGTCGGCCTCCTCGCCCTTCGTTTGCTCGGGCGACATGTACGCGACCGTCCCCAACGTCGACCCGACGATGGTGAGCTGCAACGAGTCCGCGAACTTCGCGAGGCCGAAGTCGAGAATCTTGACGGTGTCGTCCGTGATCATCAGGTTGCCGGGCTTGATGTCGCGATGGACGACGCCCTGTGCGTGTGCCTTCGCGAGCCCCTCGGCGACCTGCGCCGCGATCTCCAGCGCCTCGTCCATGCCGAGCGGCCCGGCCTCGAGCTTCTGCTTGAGGGTCCGCCCCTCGTAGTGCGCCATGACGATGAACAGGTGCCCATCGTCTGTGGATTCGATGTTGTGGATGGTGCAGATGTTGCGGTGATCGGTCGCCGAGGCGGCCTGCGCCTCACGAATGAAGCGCTGCTTGGCGCCCTCGTCGTGGCTCCATTGAGGCGGCAGGAACTTGAGCGCGACCAGACGGCCGAGTTTCGTGTCCCTCGCGGTGTAGACCACACCCATACCGCCGCCGCCAAGCTTGGCGACCACTTCGTACTGCGCGATGGTCTTGCCAACGAGCGGATCAGCAGTTGGGCTGTTCAAAGCCGCGAACCTGTCCATCACGGCCAGGCCGCTGTCAGCCTGGTGAATTTGGGGATCCGGGGGGACCGAGGGCCGTATCATAAGCAATTCGCGACCACCTTGGCGGAGTTTTCGCCCCTCCGTGCCAGCGATCCGCGACACCAGGTTTCGACCAATCCAGCCTACTAACGACGGGAGCGGTGCTTTTGAACAGCTTGGCGGCTCCTTCTGCGTGCAGGCACCCTCTGTGTACATCGACCCCTTCTGACGTTATGTAAGACAGAAGGAGGAGGTGAGACAAATGCTCAAACACAAGTGGGTGCTGACAACGTTCGGTGTGGCGATTCTCGGACTGGTCGTGGCGGCGTCGGGTGAGGCGTGGGGGACCGCGAACCACACGAATTACCTGACATTCAGCGGGCCGGTGGCGCTGCCAGGCGTGAGCCTGCCCGGGGGGACATACATTTTCGAGCTGGCCAACTCGGATTCGAGTCGGAACATTGTTGTGGTTCGGAGCAGAGACCGTTCGAAGCAGTATTTGATGGCGTTCACGATGCCGATTTCACGACCCCGTGATTTGCCTGCCGACCGTCGGGTGACGTTCGGCGAGGCGTCGCCCTCCACTCCACCGCCAATCACCGCATGGTATCCAGCAGGTGGTTCAACCGGATACCAGTTCCTCTATCACGACCGCGGGCGCTAAATAACGCTCGCCAATGGTCGCCTGCCAACCAAGGAAGCCCGCAAGCAAACGCTCGCTGGCTTCCCACTCCTTCAGATGGCGCTAACAGAAATCGGGGCTCGGGCCGAAACTTCCATATATGGCCATCGGCACGCCACGAGTCCGTCGGGTGATCTTGTTCGTGATCGTGGTGGCGGCAGCCGCGATCGCGTGGGCGACACTTCCAATCGTCAGACGTGCGGGCGGTGTCCCGTCGGGGCCGCCAGAGGCGATCGTCGAAGGCTTCGTACAGGCGCTCGCGCGCCACGATTACGAGCGCGCGCTTCCCTATCTGACCGAACATCTCCTCGCACAGACGATTCCTCTCACGCTCGAAGTGCGGGTCAATGAGATGGAGCGTCACACCGGCAGCCTGCGGAACGTCCGTGGTGTTTCGCAGTGGTCGGTCGGCACACGCGCATACGCGGCGACAGAAGCCGACACCGAGCGCGGTGGTCACATCAAGCTTGGCTTTGGTCTCGTCCGTGAAGACAGCGGCGCGTGGCGGATCGAGGAACTGTACGAGCTCGGATGGAAGCCGAAGGGAGTGCAGTAACGCGGACGAGTGCCGAGAACTGGTTTCATAACCGCGCAGCGGGGCCCCGTCGCCGGACAGCCCCACCCGTCCTCGGCCCGAATAGCGCTTGTTACGGGAGACGGGCCTGCGCGGCGGGCGGGGCGCCCGTCCGGCGCCACCCGCTGGCGGTAATGAAACCAGTTGGAATTCTCGCTCGTGATACGATCGAGCGCGTGCGCCCGTAGCTCAGCTGGATAGAGCGATTGGCTTCGAACCAATAGGCCGCAGGTTCGAGTCCTGCCGGGCGCATTCTTTCAAGTTCAAAGTGCAAAGTTCAAAGTGCAAAAGTAAGTTTGAAACACTCTTTCCTTTGAACTTTAACCCTTGAACTTTCCGACGTGGCCGAGCGCACGGGACTGGACCGACAGCCTTTTTGTTTGCAGATTTTTGAACAGCCATTCGCTCCCCCTTCCTTAATCCGCGCGGGGCCCCACCGCCGCGCGATGCCGTCGCTTACGCTCCGGATCTTGATACTCACGTCTCGGGTTGAACTTGCGCCGCAGAGTGCCGAATACCACTCCGGCTCGCTCTCGCTCGGCGGCGCGGCTACGCCGCGCTTCCCCCACGACGCCTCGCTCGGCCGCAGGCGCCTATGACACTCTCGTTGGTGCGCCGCGCTTGATCCAGTCAAGCACATCCGCGGGATGAAACCTCCTTCCTCTCACGCCAAACCGCTGTGATGTCAGCAGCCCGCGCAAATATGCGCGTCGAACGGTTTCCTCGTGGCAGCCGACGAACTCGGCGACCTCGAAGGCCGTCATCAGCCGATTCGGGAGGCCACCGGCAGGCACCGATCCACCGCCCGAGAGCTGTGAGTTCTGCCGAGTATGCTCCGAATCCGAGTACGCGTTCTTCGTCATGGTGTTCCTCCACGAAGCTGTGGCGCCGAACCTCGGTCCGCGCCGGAGAATGGGGAATCGGTTTCTCGAGCCGATAGTGCCGCGGTGAGTGAAGGGCCTCAGGTCGAGCACCCGCACGCGGCCGGCTCGGTCGGACCTGCAAGTCAACGCGACGCCTGGTCGCGTGCTGGGTCCGGGTGAAGGCGGGATCAGAGCGGAGCCTGTTCGCGGCGTTCGTTCCGATTCAGCGCCAGATGGGAGAGCGTCGACGCGCTGGCGGGCGTGCGCGAGCGCGTCGAGTCTCCTACGGACGGCGCTCCGGCGAGCTCTCGTCGGAAGGAACTCGCTCGGGAGATGCCTTAACGAAAAGGTTCCCCGGCTTGCGGTGGCGCGCTTCACGGTGGAGGCGCTTCTGCGCGATCACAGTAGAAGCCGCTTGGTTGCTGGTGACGTTGCCTCGAGTGGCCTTGGGCCGTCTCAGGAAGTCCCCAATTGGGTGCGACCCTAACAACCGTCCCGGTGGAATGACAACGCTTCTCGCTGTGGCCCCGGGGCGATCAGCGTGAAGCAGCTCCACGCGCTCCTATGGCGACGTGGAGGGGTGGCGATTGATCGCCACGTGAGAGATGACTCGACCTTGCGGGAAACAGGTGGCGCGTGTCAACTGGCTCGGAGCTCAGCGAGCGTTGACATCGGATGATCTTTACCTCGTCGGTGCGGATGGCTCCCTGGCTAACGCCGTGATCTGCTCGTACGAGAACTGCGGAATGCCCGCTCGCTTAGACGCATGCTCGACCGTGATCGCGCAGATGTTTCCTTGGGCATCCAGGTCAAGCAAAGTGTTCTCATCCAGATCGCGTGTCTCGACGACCGGGGCGTCGCAGAACTCTATGTACAGTGTGTCGGTTTCGGCGTAATATCGGATCTTCATAATTCGAATCCCCGATCAAAGAATGCGTCTTACAAGCCTGGCTACCGGTCGCCATCTGGTAGTAGCGAGTATCTTTCACGATCCAAGGTTCACGCCACGTCGAGCAATGCGTGAGGATTCTTGTCGGCGATCAACAACAGCGTTCGCGCGGCGCCTGACGGCGCCCGGCGGCCCTGTTCCCATTCCTGGAGCGTCCGGACAGACACACCTAACAACTCTGCGAATCTCGGTTGCGACAGGCCGGTCTTCTCCCGGATACGGGCGACCGAGGGTACATTGATGATGCGGCCATGCTCGCCTCGCTTGAGTTGTCGAATGCCCTCGAGAATCTCCAGACCGATGTTCCGCTTAGCCTTGGCCATCGATCTCCTCCTTGGTAAAGAGCTTCGTCTCGACAAAATGTCACCAAGCTCATTATACGTTAGAGACGTATTACGTCAGAGACGTATTACGTCAAAGACGTATTGCGCGCGCGAATCAATGTTGACTGTCCGCCACTGGTGGGGCCAATTTCCTATTTCAGTACGCCAATGGGTCGATTTATCCGCTACCCCAACTCGACTCGCCTTCATGTTTCTACTGCGCGCGGAATTGCGTTAAGATTTTCGGGACTAGCTATGACTGAGATCCGCCATGCCAGCGAGGACGAGCTGCTGACACGCATCACCACCAATCCTGCCATTTTCTGCGGCAAGCCGATTATTCGTGGGCACCGTCTGGCCGTTGAGCATGTGCTTGGGATGCTGGCGGCGGGCGACACCCCAGAAACGATTCTGAAAGGCTATGCCTGGCTGGAACCTGACGATATTCGCGCGTGCCTCGTCTATGCCCGCCGCGTGGTCGGCCATGAACGGATCGAACCAGCCCTCACGAGTTCTGACCGGTGAAGGTGCTCCTCGATGCCTGCGTCTGGGGCGGCGCACGGGCGCCGCTTCACACGGCGGGACATGAGGTCGAAGCCGTTAGCGACTGGGCGCGCGATCCGGGCGACGACGAGATCCTCGCTTACGCCTTCCAATACGCGCCTCGTCCATCTTCGCGCCGAAGAACAGGGGCGTGCCATCGTGATGACTCTCGCCCGGTACGGACAGGAACTCTCGCAGGGCGCGATCGTGACGGTGGAAGCGGGTCGGGTGAGAGTACGGCCGCCAGAAAACAACGCGGGATGATCGAGGGCCCGTGCTTGCGGCCTCACAGTGAAGGAGAATTCAAACGCCTCGTTGAAGAAGCTGAGCGCTTGTACGCCGTTGAGCACCGATCGACGGAAGCACTTCGAAAGATCGAGCGAGCATTACGGTTAGAGGCCAAGGACCCACACGCGCTCGTTGTCAAAGGCCGAGTCCTTTTTTCATTAGGTCGCATTCGTGAGGCTAGGGACATGTATGCGCGAGCCGCGGCAATCGCCCCCTCGGAACCCGAAGTACTCCTCGAACGCGCACGAATGCTATATGCACTTAAAGGCGACTATCTCAGAGCTTTGAAAGAAACCGCCAGGGCATTGGCGCACGCGGGTAGCGATAAGTGGTTACGTTTCGAAATCCTACGCCTGCAAGGACGGATCTTCTTCGCCTTGGACCGGGATGATAAAGCGATCCAAGCTTATCGAGCCGCTTTGAGGCTTCGACCTGGAGACATTTGGCTGCTTGCCGATATCGGAAAGGCTTTGGTGCTCAGCGGGCATCCGGCGCAGGCACTCCGCTACCTGGAACGGGCTCTACGGCTGAGCGGGAGTCTCGACTTTCTAGATCGTGGCAGTCGTGACTTCGTCGTGGTGGCGAAGGCCGAAGCGCTGGCAGCGCTAGAGCGGCACTGGGACGTCCTCAGAACGGTTAGAGCGGAGATGCCATGTCTGCGTGACCCGATAGCGCGCCAGGTCCTTGGCAACCTAGGTGATGAAGCCAGACGACTTGGGGCGACGACTGCCAGATCTCCGCGCGAAGGAGCGAAGAATAGAACTCGCGCCGATCGATGAGTGGTTTACCCAGCCACAAGCACCGTACGTCGGACCTGGCTTTCGATGCAATTCATGTAGATAAACGTCGTTGAGAAACTGGTTGTTCTGTAGAGACCGGATCCTTGATGTGACTACGGTCTATGCCGGCGACACAAGGACAGCCGCATTTGCATCGTCATCCTCCACGAATACGGCCGGATGGAATACTCACCTCGCTGAGTTTAGATTGACCCACGGTTACCCTGAATATCACGGACGAAGAACGCCTTGAGAATTAGCGGTCCGCTCGACCGCTTGAAGATGGCCTTCCAGGCCCTTCCAGTTTGTCGGCTGCCACTCTGAAGGACCGCCGCGCGCCTCTCGTGTCCGACTTCAGGCGGATTCAACACCAACTTCAGTGTGACGACGCACACCCGCGGAGCGCGGAGGGCGTCGTGCCAACCGTGCGCCGGAACGCGCGATAAAGAGTCTTTCGACTTCGAAAGCCGACTGTGTGAGCAACCGCGTCGATCTTCAGGTCGGACTCAGTGAGGAGTTTCGATGCGTGAATGATCCGCAATTGGGTCTGATAATCCCGGATAGACATCCCGAACTCCTTCTTGAAGCGCGTGCGAAGACGAACCGGGTGGCATCCGGCGAGGCGCGCCAGCCGCTTACGTTCAGGTAGGCATCATAGACCTGCGCATCATGTTCGAGCTCGCGCTCTCGTTTGAGGCCGGCGTAGAACTCCTGGCGGGGGTCGTGGTCGCGGGCTCGGTTTGACTCCAGGAGGTCACGACCGCGGTCGGTGAGCACCACGGCCACATCGCGCCAGCCATCCAGCCGAACAGTGTCGATGAGACCCTGCTCACGCAGGTGGCGGAGGTCCCCGTCACGGGGATCGGCGGGCCGGTCGAAATGGTCGCGCAGGTCGCGGGCGGGCACGACCCGAAAGGCGCCAACCGTCGAGAGCGTCCGGGTCTCAGACCCGCGCAGCGTGTACTCGCGGCCGCGGGTATCGTGAACGATTTCGCGGTCGCGCTCGCGTGGCAGATCGAGGCCTTGCATAAACACATCGCGGGGCTCGACCTCACGGTCGCGCGCGTCGTGATCGCGATCCGCCCATCGCTCGTCATCGCGATCGCGGGGGTCGCCATCCGAATGATTGTCGCGCTGTTTTGACCCCGGACCGCGCCCGAGCTCACGCGCGCCATCATCACCCTGACGTTCGCGCCCACCATCATCTCGAGGATCGTGCGCGTGGTCGTCTGATCGATGGTCGCGGGTGTCGCCCTGGTCCCTGCGATACCCCGGCTCGCTCCACTCGTCATTGCGATCGCGAGTGTCTTCGTCGCGGGATTCGTAATCGCGAGGGTCGAAATCGAACATGGTGCCCTCCGGTGAATCGGCTACGGTCCCTGTACGTCCCGGCCTAGCCCCACCTTGGCCAAGGGGTGTATTCTGTTCAGAGACGTTTCATGAGGCTCGGATCGCATCGAAATCAAACCCGCGTGTTGATGCTTGGCAAGCCTGTGATCCGCGGAACGCGAATCCCGGTTGAGCTGATCCTTCGCAAACTTGGCGAAGGGCCCGTGGAGTTGGAATGAGCGCGATAGATCGAATCACGATGTCTCCAGACGTGTGCAGTGGCCGCCCGTGCATTCGTGGCCTTCGCATTCGCGTGAAGGATGTCCTCGATCTCCTGGCGGCTGGTGACACGGGAAGAGATCCTGGCCGATTATCCCTATCTCGAAGCCGAAGACATCACGGCAGTCCTGGAATTCGCCGCCCGTCAGAACGATCACCCCGTCCTGCGGAGCGCATGATTGCGCTTTCTCATCGACGCTCAGCTGCCGCCTGCGCTCGCGCGGAGGATTGAAGCGCTGGGCCACTCGGCCGAGCACGTCGCCAATTGTGGGCTTGCAGCGGCGTCCGACGATGCCGTCTGCAGCTACGCAGCGAAGATCGGAGCAGTAATCGTTACGAAAGACGAGGACTTCGGGGTTCGCCGGCTTCTGCAGGAAGGCCCTACGCTCGCGTACGATCGCAAGCGAGCTACGGCTGGTAAACCAGCCCCAGGCGCGCCGTAGTTCGTCCCGATCGGACCGAACGTAGGCGGGCCGGGCGCACCATTACGCACCCCGCTAGCCTTCGCTCGCGTTTGAATCAATCGAGCTACGGCAGGCCAACAGAGCGCGCCGAAGCCCCCTCACCGATCCTACGGCGCCAGAGCGCGGCGTCACACCGTCGAGTAATTCCGACACGCACGCTGATGTAAGAGTTACAGCGCTGTCCTCGAGGCGTGGACGCGGACCGTCGTATCAGGCGTTCATTTGAAATCGTCTGTCGTCCATCGACAGGCCCTTGGTTTGCACCGTGTGTGCCCCGCCTTCGGTTACCTGATCCTCTTACGACCCTTTTACGCGAGGTCTCTCTCATGGCGCAAGAGCCGTATCCTGGGGACGCCTTTTTTATAGCCTTTCAGCGCGAGGTAAGGGCGCTCTACGAACAGCAAGGACAGACACTTGATTTGGAGAATGTCGTCTGGGCGTCGCGTACTGCGTACGACATTGGCGCGGGACTGTCGCGTGAAATGTCAATGGCGAAGCACCTCGCCGAGCTCCGGCGGGCGCTCGGAATGGTTCCCCCTGAAGGTAGTTTTCCAACCGTGCGCCGCAACGGCGATCGATTGGTACGACCGGATGGCTCGCCCTGGGACTACTTCGGCGTCAGTGCGTTTCAGTTGCTCGCCGTCGAGCCAGCCCGGCAGGATGACTTTCTCGGATGGGTGGCAAGTCTCGGTCTGACAGAGCCAGTGGTGAGGGTGTTCACGACGGCGGTGAATCTTTTCGACTTACACCCTGCCGATGGTTATGCGCGGCTCTTTCCGCTGCTGGAGAAAGCGGCTGGGCATCGGGTCCGGGTAGAAGCGGTGGCTCTCTGCGATACCAGCCTGCGCTCGTTCGACTTCGCACAGCACCTGCGGCTGGTCCGTGCACTTCCGTATGGCAACTTGCTCGTCGAAGGCGCGAATGAACCGCTACAATCCTTTCAGGCAAACGTCCGCAATCTGGTGAAGCAGCCGGGTGGCCAGGCCGTCGTCTATGCTGCTGGCGCCGCGGACGACGTCAACGACGAGTCGAATGAGTTCGCCACCGGCGACTATCTCACGGTTCATTCGAGTCGGAGCGATGGCGAGCGCGGCTGGAGATGGGTGCGCCACACGAAGGAGTGCTGGTACGACCGCCGAATCCAAACCGGACTCTATCCGGTCAACGACGAGCCGCGGCGCGACGATCTGACGCCAGCCAAGCACTTCGCCCTCGGCTGCATGGCGTGGATCTGCGGCGGCGGCGATCTCTTCCATTACGCAGGCGGGCGATTCGCGCAGAGACCGGTGGAGGCGGAAGCAACAGCGTTGGCGGCACGGATTCAAGGGTGGCGCGCGCGGCCTCCAGATTTCCGCGGCAGCTTCTTCAACGCCGGCTGGACCGGCTCGCCTGTGCGCTCGTTTACAGGGGCACTGCGCTGCTATTCGGCAAGACAGGACAATGTGGCGTACACGGTCGCGCTCGATGCGGAGAATGTCGGCATCGAATTTGGCGAAGGGTTCCGGGTCGTGGACGAACAGCGTGTTAATGGGTCCAGAGACTCGCGACTGTATCGACTCGAGCGGCGCTGAGGATCGCGCAATCCCGATGCGCGTTTCATGAGACGGTGGCGAGCCGAATGCCTGTGCTATGATTTTCGTTCGTGCGCCCGTAGCTCAGCTGGATAGAGCGTTGGCCTCCGGAGCCAAAGGTCGCAGGTTCGAATCTTGCCGGGCGCACCACTTTTCGATCACCTGACTGACAAATGACTGACAATCGGTAGCGGCTCACCATCACTTACAGCCTTCCTATTGGCCGACCGCCCGGAGCTGGCGGCGACGTTCCCACACCCCGGTCATTGCTTTCCGCAACTCTTCGTCCGTGATGTTCAGGTACCGTTGCGTCTGCTTGATGTCGGCATGGCCGAGCATCAGCTGAATCGTGCGGATATCGACGCCGTCGGCCAAGAGCCGGCAGGCGCTTCGGCCGCATGTAACGCACGGCACGGAACGCACCGTTGTTGGTTGGTGCATTGGCGGCGTA
>Ga0184623_10001181_pt1 | contig 11334 bp, 6 predicted proteins | sample PLM1_100_b1_FD_133138 | JGI IMG/M metagenome (GOLD analysis project Ga0184623, IMG submission 133138) | Groundwater sediment microbial communities from an aquifer in East River, Colorado, USA - PLM1_100_b1 | ecosystem: Environmental > Terrestrial > Soil > Riparian zone | place: USA: East River...
CCGGGCCGAACACCGAGCCTGCCCCCGGGGAACCGGCAGGTGTGCGGGGCGCCGCTGCGCGAACTGCCGGGTTGCCGGACTTTCGCTGGCCCTTCTTGCCCCGCCTGCCGGTCGCCTTCGAGTTCTTGCGCCGCCCGCCCGCAGGCAGCCCGGGCATGGGTGGCATCCCTGGCAGCCCTGGCATCTTCCCGCTGGCCAGCTGGCGCATCATCTTGCGCGCCTCGAAGAACCGCTCGACCAGCTGGTTGACGTCGCTCACCTGGGTGCCGGAGCCGCGGGCGATGCGGGCCCGACGGGAGCCGTTGAGGATCTTGGGATCGGCCCGCTCGCCCGGGGTCATCGACATGATCATCGCCTCGACCCGGTCGAGCTCCCGCTCGTTGATGTTGTCGATCTGCTCCCGCATCTCCCCCATGCCGGGGATCATGTTGAGCAGCTTGGAGAACGACCCCATCTTCCGGACGGCCTGCATCTGCCGCAGGAAGTCCTCGAGCGTGAACTGGTCGCCCGACTGCAGCTTCTCCGCCAGAGCGGCACTCTGGTCGGCGTCGAACGCCTTCTCCGCCTGCTCGATCAGCGTGAGCATGTCGCCCATCCCGAGGATGCGCGAGGCCATGCGCTCCGGGTGGAAGACGTCGAAGTCCTCGAGCTTCTCCCCGTTGGACGCGAACATCACCTGGCGCCCGGTGACCTGGGCGACCGAGAGCGCCGCGCCACCGCGGGCGTCGCCGTCGAGCTTGGTCAGCACGACCCCGTCGAAGCCCACGCCGTCGAGGAACGCCTGCGCGGTCGCAACGGCGTCCTGGCCGATCATCGCATCGACGACGAAGAGGATCTCGTCGGGCTGCACGGCGTCGCGGATGTCGGCCGCCTGCTGCATCAGCTCGGCGTCGATGCCCAGGCGGCCGGCGGTGTCGACGACCACCACATCGTGCTGCCTGCGGCCGGCCTCCTCGACCGACGCCCGGGCGACCGCGATCGGGTCACCCACGCCGTTGCCGGGCTCGGGCGCGAAGACGGGGACGCCCGCCCGCTCGCCCACGACCTGGAGTTGCTGCACAGCGTTGGGACGCTGGAGGTCGGCCGCAACGAGCATCGGGGTATGGCCCTGCGCGCGCAGCCACGTGCCGAGCTTGCCGGCCAGCGTGGTCTTGCCGGAGCCCTGCAAGCCCGCGAGCATGACCACCGTGGGGGGGTTCTTGGCGAACCGCAGCCGGCGGGTCTCGCCACCGAGGATGCCGACGAGCTCCTCGTTGACGATCTTGACGATCTGCTGACCGGGGTTGAGCGCCTGGGAGACCTCGGCGCCACGGGCACGCTCGCGGACCGCGGCGATGAAGGTGCGGACGACGGGCAGCGCCACGTCGGCCTCAAGGAGGGCGACCCGGATCTCCCGCACGGTCGCGTCGATATCGGCGTCGGAAAGCCTGCCCTTGCCGCGCAGCGACTTGAGCGCGGCGGCGAGGCGATCCTGCAGGGTGGCGAACACGGGCGCGTGGGTTCCTCGAGGTGGGCGAGTGGTCCGATTCAGGGTATCCGGCTCGAAGCCCTGGCGCGCGCGCCTCCGCGGTCGGGCTTCAGCGGAGAGCGGCCCGGACCGCCGTCGCCAGCTCGCGGGCCGCAGGCAACGGCAACGGGCAGCCGTCGTCGCCGACCAGGTAGAACACGTCGACGGCCTCCGCCCCGAGCGTGCTGACCCGCGCCGATCGGATGTCGACGCCGTGCGCGCCGATCGCCGTGGCCAGCCGGTGCAGCAGGCCGGGCTGGTCGTGGGCGCGGACCTCCAGCACGGTCGCGGTCTCCGACGCGTCCGGCACGACCTGCACGCGCGGCGGCGGCACCGGCACGCCGGGCCGCGGCGGGTAGGCCGCCTCCCGCCGGGCGACCCGCCGGGCGACATCGAGCCGGCCGGCCACGGCGCGGCGGATGTCCTCCCGCAGCGCCGCGGGGTCGGGTGGCCCGCCGAAGTCGGGCAGCGCTGTCCAGGTCTGCACGGCCGTCTCCCCGACCATCTGCGCGGTGGCGCCGCGGACGCTGAGCCGGTGCAGCGCCAGCACGCCGGCGACGGTCGCCAGCAGGTCCGGGCGGTGCGTCGCCACGACGGTGACAGCGCTGGAGTGCGGGCCCGGCTCAACGGCTACGGCGAGCTCGCCAGCCTCGACCAGCTCTCGCTGCCGGCTGGTCAGGGGCGGCACAGGCTCGGGCGCGGACCCCGCCAGCAGCCCGCGCACCCGCTCGGCCAGCTCCGCGACCAGCCCGGCCTTCCAGTCGTTCCAGGCCGCGGGACCGGTCGCCAGGCCGTCGGCTTCCGTGAGCGCGTGCAGCAGGTCCAACGTCTCCGGGGTCTCGACGGCCCTCGCGACCGACTCGGCCGTCACTGGATCGTCGAGATCCCGCCGGGTCGCCGTGTCAGGGAGCAGGAGGTGGTAGCGCACCAGCGTGGCGAGCAACTCGGTGTCCCGCGCGTCGAAGCCCAGCCTGGGCGCGACGTCGTGGACCACCACCACACCGGCCTGCGTGTGGTCGCCGGGCCAGCCCTTGCCGATGTCGTGCAGCAGCGCGCCCACCAGGAGCAGGTCGGGGCGACCGACGCGGCGGGTGAGGGCAGCGGCGTGCACCGCGGCCTCGACCAGGTGGCGGTCGACGGTGAAGCGGTGGATCGGATTGCGCTGCGGGCGGCACCGCACCCGTCCCCAGTCCGGGATCAGCCGCTCGACCAGGCCGACCTGATCGAGCGCCTCGAGCACGGGCACGGCGGGCGGGCCGGCGCCGAGCAGCCGGACCAGGTGGTCCCGGGCCTCAGGCGGCCACGGAACCGGCATCGGCGGCGACTCGAGCGCGAGCCGTTCCACGGTATGAAGGGCGAGCGGAATGCCCGCCTGGGCGGCGGCTGCGGCCGACCGGAGAACCAGCAGCGGGTCGCGGTCCGGGCGGGCGTCGCGAGCGAGCACCGCCTCTCCGTCCTGCTCCACGACCCCGTTGGCGAGCGGGCGGCGCAGCGCTTCGGGCAGGTTGCCCCGTCGACGGCCACGCCGCGGCTTCTCGCCGACGAGCTGCTCGACCCGTCGCCAGGTAACGTCGGCGGCGTACGAGATGGTCCGGCCCGCCGCCGCGACCAAGCGCAGCAGGGCGTCGGCGTCGAGCAGCTCCAGCGTCGTCGCGACGGCGTCCTGCTCCTGGAGCAGGAGCCGGTCCGACGAGCGGCCGGTCACGATGTGCAACGCGTCGCGGACGTCGAGCAGCCGGTCGCGGGCCTCTTCGAGTCGGCCATGCGGGCTGTCGGCCACCCATGACGCGGCGACCGCCTTCAGCGCGACGACGTCGCGCAGCCCGCCCCGCGCCTCCTTGAGATCGGGCTCGAGGAGGAACGCCAGCTCGCCATGGCGCCGGCTGCGCTCCCGGCAGATCTCGAGCAGCTCGGGCAGCCGCTTGCGGGCCGCGCGCCGCCAGTCGTCAAGGAGCGCCGACCGCAGGGTGGTGGTGAGCCGCTCGTCGCCGGCGACGTGGCGGGCGTCGAGCAGGCCGAGGGCGGCCGGCAGATCCGACGAGGCCACCCGGCGGGCCTGGGCGGTCGTGCGGACGGAATGGTCCAGGCGGACACCGGAGTCCCAGACCGGGTACCAGATCCGCTCCGCGACGGCGGCGATGTCCCGGCGCCCGGAATGGACGAGCACGACATCGACATCGCTGCCGGGCGAAAGCTCCCGCCGGCCGTATCCACCGACGGCCGCCAGGGCGATTCCCTTGGGATCCGCCTCGGCGTCGATCAGCTGCGCCAGCCAGCCGTCGGTGAGCTGGCTCAGCTCTGCTCGCCGGCCCGGCCCGGGGAGTCCGGGCCGGGCCAGCAGCGCCGCGCGTTCCTCGACGTACGCGACCGTCGGTACAGACACGCAGCGGGGTGCTACAGCGCGTCCGGTCCGCGTTCGCCGGTGCGGACGCGCACGACCGTCTCGACGGGGATCGACCAGACCTTGCCGTCGCCGATCCGCCCGGTCTGGGCAGCCTTGACGATCACCTCGACGACGTCCTCGGCGTCGTCGTCATCGACGAGCACCTCGACCTTGACCTTGGGCACGAGGTCGACGGCGTACTCCGCGCCGCGGTAGACCTCCGTGTGCCCCTTCTGGCGGCCGTAGCCGCTGGCCTCGGTGACCGTCAGCCCGTGGACGCCGAAGGACTCGAGGGCCTTCTTCACGTCGTCGAGCTTGAACGGCTTGATGACCGCGGTGATGAGCCTCATGCGTTCACGCTCCTCGTGCCGGTGCGCTCGTCCCGACCGTCAGGCGGCACGGCGCCGGGCGAGATCACGCTGGCGCCGACCGAGGCGAAGTCGTAGCCCGTCTCGGCGTGGGTCGTGATGTCGACGCCGGTCACCTCGTCCTCCTCGCTGATCCGCAGGCCGATGGTCATGTCGACCAGCTTCCCAAGGATGAGCGAGAGCACGAACGAGTAGCCGCCCACCGCCACGACCGCGATCGCCTGCTTGCCGAGTTGAGCCAGGCCGCCGCCGTAGAAGAGGCCTTCGGGGCCGCCGGTGATCGCCGCAGTGGCCAGGAAGCCGATGAGCAGCGAGCCGACGGCGCCGCCGACGAGGTGCACGCCGACGACGTCGAGCGAGTCGTCGAAGCCGAACCTGAACTTCAGCCCGACAGCGAGCGCGCAGATCGCGCCGGTCAGCACGCCGAGGATGAGCGCGCCGATCGGCTCGACCGAGGCACAGGCCGGTGTGATGCCGACGAGGCCGGCTACCGCTCCGGAGGCGGCGCCGAGCGTCGTGGCGTGGCCGTCGCGGAGCTTCTCCACCACGAGCCAGCCGATGACCGCAGCGGCGGTGGCCGCCTGTGTGTTGATGAACGCCGTGGCCGCGAGGCCGTTGGCCGCCACGGCGGACCCGGCGTTGAAGCCGAACCAGCCGAACCACAGCAGGCCGGCGCCGAGGAGCACCAGCGGCAGGTTGTGCGGCCGGAAGGCCTCCTTCGGCCAGCCGCGCCGCTTGCCGACGATGAGGGCGAGCGCGAGGGCGGCGGCGCCGGCGTTGACGTGGACCGCGGTCCCGCCGGCGAAGTCGAGGGCGTCGAGCTTGGTGGCGATCCAGCCGCCGCTGCCATCGACCTCGAGGTCACCGAAGTAGAACACCCAGTGCGCGACCGGGAAGTAGACGAATGTCGCCCATAGGATCGCGAACAGCACCCAGCCGCCGAACTTCACCCGGTCGACGATCGCGCCGCTGATCAGCGCGACGGTGATGATCGCGAACATCAGCTGGAACGCGACGAAGGCGAACTCGGGAATCGTGGCGGATGCGGTTTCGGGTCCGATGCCGGTCAGCCCGAACCTGTCGAGGCCACCCAGCAGGCCGCCCCCGATGTCGGCGGTGAACGACAGGCTGTAGCCGTAGATCACCCAGAGTACTGTGACGATTGCGATCGAGCTGAAGCTCAGCAATAGTGTGCTGAGCACGCTCTTCGAGCGCACCATGCCGCCGTAAAAGAACGCCAGGCCCGGCGTCATGAGCAGCACGAGCGCCGACGCCGCGAGCAACCAGGCGGTGTCGCCGGTATCCATCGAAAGGGTTCTCCTCACCAGCTAGGAGATGGGACTTGGCGAGGAGAGTGACTTGGCGGCGTTTCAGTGGACGGCGCTCACTGTTTCCGCCATGTGACGGATTTTGCCTGGACGTTACGGTGGCGTGAACAATTGCTCGACCGGTGAACCAGGGCAGCCAGACCGACGTTTATGTCTGTTTCGCGCCGCCGGCGCCCCCCTTCTCGCCGATCATGAGCTTTGGTCAGCGCGCGCGGGCGTTTCGCGACGAAAAGCTCAAGATCGCGGCGAAGTGGGGTCCTGCCCGTCGCTGAGCAGCGCGTCGACGAACGCCTCCGGCTCGAACGGCGCCAGGTCGTCGGGACCCTCGCCGAGCCCGACCAGCTTCACGGGCACCCCGAGCTCGCGCTGGACGGCGACCACGATGCCGCCCTTGGCCGTGCCGTCGAGCTTGGTCAGCACGATGCCCGTGATGTTGACGACCTCGGCGAATACCCGGGCTTGGACCATTCCGTTCTGCCCGGTCGTCGCGTCGATGACGAGGAGCACTTCGTCGACCGGCGCCTGCTTCTCGACCACCCGCTTGACCTTGTCGAGCTCGTCCATCAGCCCGACCTTGGTGTGCAGGCGCCCGGCGGTGTCGATCACAACGGTGTCGGCCTCGAGCTCGATGCCCTCGCGCACCGCGTCGAACGCGACGCTGGCCGGATCGCCGCCCTCCGGGCCGCGGACGACGACCGCGCCGACCCGCTCGCCCCAGGTCTCCAGCTGGTCGGCCGCGGCGGCCCGGAACGTGTCGGCCGCCCCCAGCACGACCGTCTGGCCCTCCGCGATCAGCACCCGAGCCAGCTTTCCTGTCGTGGTCGTCTTGCCCGTGCCGTTGACGCCCACCACGAGGACGACGGCCGGCCGCTGCTCCGCGGCGCGCCGGTCGGTGTGGAGGGTCCGATCGAGATCGGCTCCGACCAGCGCGAGCAACTCCTCGCGGAGCAGCCCGCGCAGCGCAGCTGCGTCCGTGGCGCCGAGGACCTTCACCCGCGTGCGCAACCGCTCGACCAGCTCTTGGGTGGGCGCCACTCCCACGTCCGCGGTCAGCAGCACCTCCTCGATCTCCTCCCAGGTCTCGTCGTCGAGCTTGTCCCGCGAGAGCAAGGTGAGCAGGCCGCGGCCCAGGGTCGACTGCGATCGCGCGAGCCTGGTCCGCAGCCGCGTCAGCCGACCGGCCGCCGGCGCCGGTATCTCGAAGGTGGGCGCGGGCGCCTCCGGCGCTGGAGGCAGGGGCTCGGCCGGGACCGGCGGGGCCGGCGCCTCAGGCGGTGCGCCAAGGTCGACCGTCGCGGTGGGCGTGCTGCCCCGCTTGTCTGCTTCTTCGTCGCCCACGCCCGGCCGGCCGGCCGGCGGCCTAGCTGGCGCAACGGGCGGGGCCTCTCGACGACGGCTGCTGACCAGCAGGCCGACAAGGAGGGCGACCGCGAGGACCGCGATGGTTGCGACGACTACGACTGTCTCCATGATTGGGCCAGTCTTCCACCGCTCAGGCCGGCTCAACCTCGCGGAGGCGCTGGCTGATCACGGTCGTCACGCCGTCGTCGCGCATGGACACGCCGTACAGCGCGTCGGCGACCTCCATGGTCCGCTTCTGGTGCGTGATGACGATGAGCTGGCTGGACTCTCGCAGCTCCTCATAGATCGTCAGCAGCCGGCCGAGGTTGGTGTCGTCGAGCGCCGCCTCGACCTCGTCGAGGACGTAGAACGGGCTGGGCCGCGCCTTGAAGATCGCCACCAGCAGCGCCACGGCGACCAGCGAACGCTCGCCGCCGGACAGCAGCGACAACCGCTTGACCTTCTTGCCCGGCGGCCGCGCCTCGACCTCGATGCCCGTCGTCAGCATGTCGCCGGGGTCGGTGAGCACGAGCCGGCCCTCGCCGCCGGGGAACAGCCGGGCGAACACCTGCTCGAACTCTCGCGCCGTGTCATGGTAGGCGGACGTGAACACCTGCTCGACGCGCTCGTCGACCTCGCGGACGACCGTCAGCAGGTCGCGCCGGGTCGCCTTGAGGTCCTCGAGCTGCTCGGTGAGGAACTTGTGCCGTTCCTCGAGGGCGGCGAACTCCTCGAGGGCGAGCGGGTTGACCTTGCCGAGCAGCGCGAGAGCGCGCTCGGCCGCCCTGAGCCGCTTCTCCTGCACGGCCCGCACGTATGGCCGGGGCGCCGCCTCGTCGCCGTCGTCGGCCGACGGGAGGACCGGGACCTCGGGGCCGTACTCCGCGATCAGCGCCTCGGGATCGACGCCGAGCTCCTCCAGCGCCTTCTGCTCGAGCTGCTCGATCCGCAGCCGCTGCTCGGCGCGCGCCATCTCGTCGCGGTGCACGGTGTCGGTGAGCTGGTCGAGCTCGCCGCTGAGCTCGCGGATGCGGGCCCGCAGAGCCAGCAACTCGCCCTCGCGGACGGTCCGCGCCTGCTCAGCCGCCGCCCGCTCCTGCGCGGCGACCGTCAGGCACTCCTCGATCCGCCCGAGGACGGCCTGGGCGGCGCGTGCCACCGCGGTGGCCACCTGGGCCTCGCGCCCGCGCCGCTCCCGGCGCGCCGCCGCCCGCTCGCGCGCCGCGCGCTCACCGGCTGCGGCCCGGTCGAGAGAGTCGGCCCGCCCGGACAACGCGCGGGCCCTCTCCTCATGCGTGCGCACCGCGAGCCGCGCCTCCATTTCCGCCTGCCGCGCCCGCGCGCACCCAGCGGCGAGACGATCGCGCTCCTCCGTCGACGGCTCTTCATCGGCGGGCGCGGCCTCGGCCGCCTCGAGCCGCGCGACCAGCTCGGCCAGTCCGCCAAGGTCACGGTCCCGGGCCTCCTCGGCCGCTGCCATCGCCTCCGCCAGCCGGTCCGCCTCGCCTACCGCCGAGCGCCGCTGCGAGCCGAGTTGGCCCAGCTGCTCGGCGACCGCGGCATGGCGGGCATCGGACTCGTGCAGCCGGGCCAGCGCGGCTTCGGCGGCAGCGCTCGCCTGCTCCTGGGCGGCCGCGGCCTGGGCGAGCTCGAAGCGCAGCCGCTCGCACCGGTGCGCCGCCTCGGCTAGCGAATTCGCGGCTTCGTCGAACGCCGCCTGCACCTCTATCAGGCTCGGGTGGGAGTCGGAGCCTCCGGCGGCCCAGTCGGCTCCGAGCACGTCGCCCGCGCGGGTCACCGCCCGGACGCCCGGCGCCTCGCCGACGAGGCGGCGCGCGGCGGCGAGATCGTCGATGAGAACGACACGGTCGAGGAGCCGGGTCAACGCCGGCCGGAGGTTCTCGCGCACCTTGATCCGGTCGACCGCGTAGCCGCAACCTGGCGGCAGCTCCGGCCACTCTCCGGCGTCGTAGGCCGCTCCCCCGATGACGATCACCGCCTGGCCGGCGTCGTCGGCCTTCAACAGCTCGATCGCGCTCACCGCGGCATCGACCGACGACGCCGCGACCCCGTCGGCTGCCGCTCCCAGCGCCGCCGCGATCGCGCCCTCCCAGCCGGGCTCGACGTCGACGAGCGCCGCCACCGAACCCAGCAGCCCGGACACTCGGTCGGTGGCGGCCAGGAGCACGCCGACGCCGTCGCCGCCGCGCGCCAGGCCGAGACCGAGGGCCTCCTTCCGGGCGGCCAGCGCCGAGCGGTCGCGCTCAGCCTCACGTTCCTGATCCCGCAGCGCGGCCACCCGTTGCTCCGCCGCGGCTTGCCGGGCGCGCGCCTGCTCGAAAGCCGCGTCAAGGTCGAACTCGCCTTCGTCGAGGCCGACGATCTGCGACTCCAGCGCGGCGAACTCACGCTCGGCGATCTCGGCTCGCTCACGCGCCTCTACCGCCGCCTGCCTCAGCCGTCCGATCTCGGCATCAGCGGCGGCCGCCCGGCTCCGCAGCGCCGCGACCTTCCCCTGCAGCTTGGCCAGCCCTTCGCGGCGGTCGGCCGCAGCCCGGGCTGCTGCTGCGACCCGGCGGTCCTCGGCCTGCGTCGCCGCTTCGGTGTCGGCCCGCTGCTGGACCGTCTCGGTGAGCCACTCCCCAGCCCGCTCGAGCTCGTCCGCGATGGTCTCTTCTTGCGCCCGGATCTCGGCCGCCTCACGTTCGAGCTGCTCCGGATCGCGACCGCCAGTGGCGCGCTCCGCGTCAGACTCGGCAGCGAGGTGCCGCACGCGCTCGGCGGCCAGCGTGGCCGTCCCCCGGAACCGTTCACGCAGCGACGACAGGCGGTACCAGGTCTCCTGCGCCCGCGCGAGGTGCGGCGCCGCCGCGTGGACGGCCTCCTCGAGCTCGACTTCGCGCGCCTGCCCGGCGCTGAGCTCGGCCTCGACGGCGCCCCGCCGCTCCCGGAGCTCGGTCTCGTCGCGGACCTCCTCCTCCAACGCCCCTCGCAGCTGAAGAAGGTCGTCGGCCACCAGCCTGAGCCGGGCGTCGCGCAGGTCGGCCTGGATGACCGCCGCCTTGCGGGCGACCTCCGCCTGCTTGCCCAACGGCTTGAGCTGCCGGCGCAGCTCGGCGATGAGGTCCTGGATGCGGGTGAGGTTGGCCTGCATCGCGTCGAGCTTGCGCAGCGCCTTCTCCTTGCGCTTGCGATGCTTGAGGACGCCGGCCGCCTCCTCGATGAAGCCCCGGCGGTCCTCGGGGCTGGCGGACAAGATGGAGTCGAGCTGGCCCTGCCCGACGACCACGTGCATCTCCCGGCCGATGCCGGAGTCGGACAGCAGCTCCTGGATGTCGAGGAGGCGGCAGGAGCTGCCGTTGATCGCGTACTCTGAGCCGCCGTTGCGGAACATGATCCGCGAGATCGTCACCTCTGTGTAGTCGATCGGCAGGGCGGTGTCGCTGTTGTCGATGGTGAGGATGACCTCGGCGCGGCCCAGAGGGGCGCGGCCGGCTGTGCCGGCGAAGATGACGTCCTCCATCTTGCCGCCGCGCAGCGACTTGGCGCCCTGCTCGCCCATGACCCAGGAGAGCGCGTCGACGACGTTGGACTTGCCAGTGCCGTTCGGGCCGACGACGCAGGTGATGCCTGGCTCGAAGCGCAGGGTGGTCGATGAGGCGAACGACTTGAAGCCGCGCAGGGTGATGCTCTTGAGGTACAAGTGCAAGACCCCCTCGCTGGCGCATCCACCGCGCCGGACGACCGGCGAGGCTGCGGACGGAAGTGGGGAAGGCTCGGTTCCACGGTACTCGCACCAGCCCCAGAGCCACGCCACTCGACGCGCCCTGAGGGCTGGCCGACCGAGGTTCGCCAGGGCGTGCAAAGAGGGACGCCGGTGTGGCGTCCCTCCCGTTGGATTAGCTGGTGCGGAGCCGGGTCCGGCTGGTCAGGTCAGGGCCGGCTCCCGCCTAGCTACGTCGAGCGAGATAAGTTCGTCGTTGCGGGCGGCGGCAGACAATGCGGCGTTCTCCGCCTGGAGCCGGACAAGCTCGGACTCCAGGTCATGAACCCGCCGCTGCAGCCGTCGCATCTCGGAGACCATCCGCGGGTCTGGAGCACCGACGTGTCCGAGAAGCGCCTTCGCCATCGAGGGTCATCCTCCACGCTGAGTGACCGGCCATTAGGGGGTCAGCGACTTGTGCACGCGAACATGAATCCGGAAGCCGGGTGCACACGTGTAATACCAGGGTCGCACCGTCCGGCCGGGTGGTCAAGTTGACGGGAACACCGGGACGAGTACGCCCCGACAACCCCATTCTACCGGCCCAGTCATTGCGCAACGAAGCCGCTGTGATTACCCTGAGCAACCGACCAGTGGGATGCGACGCTCGTCACGTAGCCCGGACGGCCCCATCGTGACGGCCC
>Ga0184623_10001182_pt1 | contig 11334 bp, 11 predicted proteins | sample PLM1_100_b1_FD_133138 | JGI IMG/M metagenome (GOLD analysis project Ga0184623, IMG submission 133138) | Groundwater sediment microbial communities from an aquifer in East River, Colorado, USA - PLM1_100_b1 | ecosystem: Environmental > Terrestrial > Soil > Riparian zone | place: USA: East River...
CAGCGTGTGGACTACCTCGTCGTTCGTCTCGCCGAGCCCGACGATGATCCCGGACTTCGTCAACACCGGATAGTCCGCGACCTCCTTCGCCCGCGCCAGGAGCCAGAGCGCCTTGTCGTAGGAGGCCTTGGCGCCGCGCATGCGCGGGTGCAGCCGGCGCACCGTCTCGATGTTGTGGTTGAAGACCTCCGGACGCTCGGCCAGGACGATCGCAAGCGCCTCCTCCTCGTAGTCGAGGAAGTCCGGCGTCAGCACCTCGACCGACGTCTCGGGAAGCTTGTGTTTCAGTGCACGAATGGTCGCCGCGTAGTGAGCCGCCCCCTTGTCGGGCAAATCGTCGCGGTCGACGGACGTGACGACGACGTGACTCAGGCCCATCTGCGCGGCGGTGTTGGCCAGGCGCAGCGGCTCGAGCGGATCGGGCGGATGCTCCGGCTTTCCGGAGTGGACGTAGCAGTAGCGGCACGCGCGGGTGCAGGTGTCGCCGAGGATCTGGAACGTCGCGGTCCCGCGCCCCCAGCACTCGGCGATGTTCGGGCAGCGCGCCTCCTCGCAGATCGTGTGCAGGCCCTGCCCGTGGATGAGCTGCCGGACCTCGAAGTAGCGGGAGTCGGCGCTCGGCGCGCGAACCTTCATCCATTCCGGCCGGCGCGGGCGCTGCGTAACAGGCAGGGACCGCTGCATCAGCCTCGTTCCCTCGCCTTAAGGAGGGGGCTCGTGGGGGAACCCTGGGTTCCCCCACGGCAAATCCATTCCGGCCGGCGAGGCCGGTCAGCGGCGGGTTGCGAGCTCCGCATGGAGTGGCTGTTCCCAGAGACCGGCGCCCTCACCCGCTGGCAGCTCCGAGAAAGTGATTTGGAACACATGCTCGAGCGCGGTGGCGGCGTGGAGGCGCACCTCGTCGACGCTGAGCGGGCGGCCGAGCTCGCTTGCCATCGTCGTGAAGGCCGCGTCCTCGAGGCCGCAGGCGGTAATCCACTGCGTGAAGGGCGCGGGGTCGAGATCGACGTTGAGAGCGTAGCCGTGCGTCGTGACCCAGCGGGAGATGTGGACGCCGATCGAGCAGATTTTCCGCGGAGGTGGGGTCGCGCCCGACAGGGCGTGGGGTGGGGTGGGGGGAGTTCCTTTCAGCCAGACGCCGGTGAGGCCGTCGATTCGCGTGGCCTCGAGCTCGAAGGGCGCCAGCGTCTGGATTACTGCTTCCTCCAAATCCCGGCAGTACTTCTTCACGTCGCGGCCGTGGCGGTTGAGGTCGAGGATCGGGTAGCAGACGAGCTGTCCGGGCCCGTGGTAGGTCGACTTGCCGCCGCGATCGGTCTCGACCACGTCCACCTCCGCGTCCTCGGGCACGTGCACCTCCTGCTTGTCCGTCCGGCGGCCGAGGGTGACGACCGGCGGGTGCTCGAGCAGGACGACGGTGTCCGGGATCGCCCCCTGCGAGACGGCGGCGGCGAGTGAGCGCTGGAGCTCCCACGCCTCCAGGTAGGGCGTCCGGCCGAGGTTGAGGAGGTAGGCCGGTTCCACGCCCGCCGCTAGTAGGCGGCCTCGTCCCAGCTCTGGAGGTTCGTCTTCACGTCCCGCATGAACTGGGCCGCGTACGCGCCGTCGACGAGCCGATGGTCGTACGCAAGGCAGAGGTTCATCATCGGCCGGATCGCGATCGCGTCCTTGCCCGCCTCGTCCTCGATGACGACGGGCCGCTTGACCATCGCCTCGACGTCCAGGATCCCGACCTGCGGCTGGCTGATGATCGGTGTTCCGTGAATGGCGCCGTAGCCACCGGGGTTCGTGATCGTGAACGTGCCACCCTGGACGTCGTCCGGGACGAGCTTCTTCGAACGGGCCCGATCGGCGACATCCTGGATCGCCCGGGCCATTCCGAGGAGATTCAAGTCCTCGGCGTTCTTGATCACGGGGACGATCAGGCCCTTGCCGCCCTCGAGCGCGACGGCGACGCCGAGGTTGACGTAGTTCTTGACGACGATCGAGTCGCCGCGAAGCTCGGCGTTCATCCACGGCCACTTGCCGATCGCGTCGACGGTGGCGCGGGCGATGAAGGCGAGGTACGTGAGCTTGACGCCGTGGCGCTGCTCGTACTCGCGCTTCAGCCCCTCGCGGATGGCGACGACCTTCGAGAGGTCGACCTCGAACGTAGTCGTGACGTGCGCGGCCGTGTCGAGCGAGCGGCGCATGTGCTCGGCGATCCCCTTGCGCATCGCCGACATTGGCTCGACTGTCTCTCCCGCCCCCGCGGGCGCAGCCGCGCGAGCGGGCTCTGTGGGCTTCGCCGGGGCCTCGGGGGCCTCGGGCGGGGCCGCCGGGGCTGTCTCCCGCGCAGGCGCACCGGATTCGATGAACTTGAGGATGTCCTTCTTCGTGACGCGGCCGCCGCGGCCGGTGCCCTCGACCTGCGAGACGTCGACGCCGTGCTCGGAGGCGATGCGCGCGACGACGGGCGAGACGAACTTGCCCTCGCGGCGGCCGTCGCCGTCTGATTCCGGCTCGGCCTGCGGCGGAGCCGGAGGAGCTTCCTCCGCCTCCGCCTCGGTGGGGGTTTCGCCCTCCGCCCCCGAGGCCTTCTCAGCCTCCTCGGCGGCCTCCGCCGTCGCAGGCTCCGGGGGCGCCTCAGCCGGCGCCTCGCCTGCTTCGCCCTCGGGCGCGATCACGGCGATTTTGGTTCCTACGGGGACCGTCTCACCCTCCTGAGCCATGATCTTCTGCACGACTCCGCCCGCCGGGCTGGGCACCTCGGTGTCGACCTTGTCCGTGGAAATCTCGAGCAGCGCCTCGTCGGGCTCGATCGCCTCGCCCTCCTGCTTCAGCCACTTCGTGATCGTGCCCTCGGACACGGAGACGCCCATCTGGGGCATGACCACGTCTACTGCGGTTCCGGTCGCCACGATCCCTAGTACTCCGCGAGCTCCTTGAGGCCTGCCACGACGTCCTCGACCTGCGGGATGAAGGCCTTCTCGAGCGGCGGCGAGAACGGCACGGGAGTGTCGGGCGCCGTGACCCGCTTGACCGGCCCGTCGAGGTGCTCGAACGCCTCCTCGGTGATGGTCGCCACGATCTCCGCGCCGAACCCGCCCGTCCGGGTGTCCTCGTGCAGGACGAGGGCCTTCGAGGTCTTCTGGACGGAACGGAGCACGGCCTCCTTGTCCCAGGGGATGAGCGTGCGGAGGTCGAGGATCTCCACCGAGAGGCCATCCTGCTCCACCTGCTGCGCCGCCTCGTCGGCCGTGTAGACCATGGCGCCCCACGTCACGACCGTGAGGTCGGACCCTTCGCGGTGCACGCGGGCCTCGCCGAAGGGGGTCGTGTAGCGCTCGTCCGGAACCTCGTCCTTGATCCGCCGGTAGAGGTGCTTGTGCTCGAAGTAGAGGACCGGGTTCGGGTCCTGGATCGCCTGTGCGATGAGGCCCTTGGCGTCAGCCGGGGTGGCCGGGCAGACGATCTTCAGGCCCGGGATGTGGGAGAAGCTCGACTCGGGGTTCTGCGAATGGAAGGGACCGCCCGAGAAGCCGCCGCCGGAGGGGAGGCGCACCGTGATCGGCACGGGGGTCCCGGCGCGGTAGCGCTGCTTGGCCGCGACGGTGACCAGTTGATCCCAGGCACACGAGATGAAGTCCGCGAACTGCATCTCCGCGACCGGCCGCATCCCCATGATCGCCGCGCCCGTGCAGCCGCCGACGATGGCCGTCTCCGAGAGCGGGGCGTCGATCACCCGCCAGGAGCCGAACTCTTCCTGGAAGCCCTGCGTGACCTTGAAGGCGCCACCGTAGACGCCGACGTCCTCGCCGATGACGAAGACGCGCTCGTCGCGCTGCATCTCCTGCCGGAGCCCGTCCGAGATCGCTTGGAGGTAGGTCTTTACGGCCACGCTATTTGTGGTGAGGGGTGTCGAGGTCCTCGGGTGTGGCGAAGACCCCCTCGAGGAGGGAGCTCAGCTCCGGCATGGGGCTGTCCTCGGCCCGGCGGATCGCGTCGTTCAGCGTCTTTTTCACGTCGCCGCGGATCTCCTCTTCCTCCTCGTCCGAGAAGTCCGCGTTCTCCTTGAGCCAGGCACGGAAACGCTCGATCGGGTCACGCTTGGCCCATTCCTCGAAGAGTTCCTTGGGGACGTACGAGGCGTCGTCGTGAACGGCGTGGCCCTCCATCCGCAGGGTCAGGCACTCGATGAGCGTGGGGCCGCCCGCCTCGCGCGCCTTCTCGATCGCGCGCTTCGTCTCGCGGTAGACAGCGAGGACGTCGGTGCCGTCGACGACGACGCCTTCGAAGCCGTAGCTCCGGGCGCGGTCGGCCACGTTCTCGCAGGCGTACTCGAGGTGCGTGGGGGTCGAGTAGGCCCACTGGTTGTTGTCGCAGATGAAGACCACCGGGAGGCGCTTGACGCCGGCGAAGTTCATCGCCTCGTGGGTGTCGCCCCGCGCGGAGGCGCCTTCGCCGAACCAGCCGACTGCGACCCGTTTTTCCTCCCGGATCCGGAACGCGAGCGCGCAACCGACCGCGACCGGGAGCATCGCGGGCAGGTGGCTCACCATCGCGATCAGCCCCAAGCGGGCGTCGGCCATGTGGACGTTGCCGTCCTTGCCCTTGGTCGGCCCGTCGGCGCGGCCCATGTACTGGGCGATGATCCGCCAGGGCTCGACGCCGCGGACGACGTGGACGCCCATGTCGCGGTGCAGCGGCGTGCCGACGTCCTCGGGACCCATCGCGGTCGCCACGCCCACCGCGGCAGCCTCGTTGCCGCGGCCAGTGTAGAAGCTCCCAGGGATCTTTCCTTGCTTGTAGAGGGTGTGGCCGCGCTCTTCGATGCCGCGGGTGAGGACGAGGTTGCGGAAGATCCCGAGCAGGTCCTCGCGGTCGAGACCCGCCTCTTTGATGTCCGCGAACGAGCCGACAGGCTCGGCTTCCCGGGCGATCGCCATGGCCTCACACTGTAGCGTTCGAGCGGTGGGGAAAGCCTCTGATTGGCTCCGCGAAGAGCGGCGCCGGACGCTCGGCGACTGGGTTGCGTTCTGCGTCGAGTGCGGTCACGGGCAGCGCTACTTCGACGACACGGAAGGTGAGCTACCGCGCTCCTGCCCGGCCTGCGGAGGCGAGATCCGCAGCCGCTGTCCCGGCTGCGGCGCGCGCTTCAGCTCGATGTTCGCCGTCGAGTGCGAGGAGTGCGGCTCGCCGCTCCGGGCCGCCGAGCAGTTCGGCACCCCTATCCGAAGGAGCGGGCGGCCTCCTCGGCGGGGCTGACGATCTCGGAGAAGTGGATGACCGTGACCCTGTCCGACTCGGTCACATCACGGTTGTAGAGCTGTCCGAGGAACGTGGCCATCTCGTCGGTGCGCTTGATCTCCGGGTTGTCCTTCTCGAGCTCGCGGGGTGAGCACTCGGTGAGCGCCTTCACCTCGACCTTGTCGATGACGGCGTCGAAGATCTTCTCGCGGGGCCCGTAGCGCTGGCCGACGAGGACCTGGACGACCATGCCCTTCTTGTACTTGGCCGCCTTGTCGCCGAGGCGGATGGTTGCCGTCTTGCGCCGGGTGCGCAGCTGGTCGGCCATGATCGGGGAGTAGAAGTTGAGGGCGTACATCGCGCCGAAGGCGGGCACCACGGACGGCGCATCATAGTTTGTGACGCGCGACATAGGCTAGGGCGCGCGCGGCCATCTCGCGCTCGCCCTCGTAGCTGAGCAGGCGCGGCGCCTCCTCGAGCGGAAGCCACCTTGCTTCGTCGACCTCGCGCCGCATCGCGGGGTCGATCTCGCCCAGCCGCCCGGCCTCGTAGCGCACGAGGAAGAAGCTGACGACCTTGAACACGCGCTCGCCCTTCCACGTGTAGACGTAGCGGACGTCCCCGAGCTTCTGGACGAGGCGCCCGGTGACGCCGGTCTCCTCCGTGACCTCGCGGAGGGCCGCCGCCGCGGCCTCCTCGCCGGGCCCGATGAGGCCTTTGGGCAGCGCCCAGACATGGGTCTTCCCCGCCGGGCGGATGGCCGCGAGCTTCCAGGCGCCGCTGAGCCGCCGCACGACGACCCCGCCCGCGGAGAACTCGCGCCGCATATGGCGGAAGCTAGCATCGCCGGCGTGCGCCGCCTGCTCCTCCTCGTCTGCTCGATCGTCCTCGTGGACACCGTGTTCTACGCAGCGCTTGTGCCGCTCCTGCCGCGTTACGCGGACGAGTTCGACCTGTCCAAGGGCGGCGCGGGCGTGCTTGTCGCCGCCTATGCGGCCGGCGCTTTCATCGGCGCGCTTCCGGGCGGTCTCGCCGCCGCCCGGTACGGCCCGCGGCGCGCCGTTCTCCTCGGCTTGGGGCTCCTCGGCGCGGCGAGTCTCGGCTTCGGCTTCGCGGGGGATCCCTGGACTCTCGGCATCGCTCGTTTCGTGCAGGGCTTCGGGAGCGCCCTGTCTTGGGCCGGCGCCCTCGCCTGGCTCGTCGCCGGGACGCCACGCGAGCGACGGGGCGAGATGCTCGGCACCGCGATCGGCTCGGCCATCTTCGGCGCTCTGCTCGGCCCGGCCCTCGGCGCGCTCGCCGAGGAGGTCGGTCCGCGGCCGGTCTTCATCGCCTTCGCTGGCGTTGCCGGCGTGCTCGGCGCCTGGGCTCTTCGAACGCCGCCCGCCGACGCAGAGCGCGCTTCGCTCGGGATGCTCGCCCGCGCCGCCCGCGAGCCGCAGGTCATCGGAGCCCTCTGGCTGATGGTGCTTCCGGCCCTTCTCTTCGGCCTCCTCGCCGTGCTCGTTCCGCTCAAGCTCGACGCGGCGGGCTGGGCAGCCGCGGCCATCGCCGCCGTGTGGGTCGGCTCAGCTGCGGTCGAGATGCTCGTCGTCCCGGTGCTCGGCCGCTTCTCAGACCGGCGCGGCCGTCTTCTTCCCCTCCGCGTGGCGCTGGGGGGCGCGGTGCTCGTCGCGACCGGCCTCGCGCTGGCCGACCGTCCGGCGGTCCTCGTTCCCCTGGTCGTCTTCGCGTCGATCGCCTTCGGGGCGTTCTGGGCTCCGGCCATGGCGATGCTGTCGGATACGGCCGACCGGATCGGGCTCGCCCAGGGCCTCGCCTTCGGGCTCATGAACGCCGCCTGGGGAACGGGCAACACCGTCGGGCCCGCCGTCGGCGGCGCGCTCGCGGACGCCGCGGGCGACGCGCTTCCCTACGCGCTCATGGCTGTCATCTGCGCAACGACTCTCCTCGGCCTCCAGAGCCTCGGCACTCGACCGGTGCGAGTGCCAGAAAACCCTTGATGAGGCGCGCTCAGATTCGCTAACATGGTCCTCCGGCACTCCTCGGGAGAGAGTGCCAATCCACACCACAAGCGAATCGATCGCGCAAGGAGGTCTGCATGGATCTGAAGCCACTTGGCGACAGGCTGATCGTCGAGGCCCTCGAGGAGGAGGAGACGACCGTAAGCGGCATCGTCCTCCCCGACACGGCCAAGGAGAAGCCGCAGCGCGGGCGCGTGCTCGCCGTCGGCCCCGGCCCCCGGGACGAGGACGGTAACTACATCAAGATGGAGCTCGAGCCCGGCGACGAGATCATCTTTTCGAAGTACGGCGGGACCGAGATCAAGCTCGGCACCGAGGACTACCTGATCCTCCGCGAGTCAGATGTGCTCGCGAAGGTCGTGACAAGCCCGACCCGCAAGGGCTCGCGGAAGAAAGAGATGGCGGGCGCAGCCGCTTAGCTGCTCTGCCTTAGAGGGAAAGGAAGGAACTGAATGGCACACAAGGAGTTGCTCTTCAGCGAGGAGGCGCGCCGGGCGCTCGAGCGCGGCGTCAACATCCTCGCCGACGCGGTCAAGGTCACCCTTGGCCCGAAGGGGCGCTACGTCGTGCTCGACAAGAAGTTCGGCGCCCCGACGATCACGAACGACGGCGTCACGATCGCGCGTGAGATCGAGGTCGAGGACGCGTTCGAGAACCAGGGCGCCCAGCTCGTGCGCGAGGTCGCCACGGCGACGAACGACGTCGCCGGCGACGGCACGACGACGGCGACCGTCCTGGCACAGGCGATCGTCCGCGAGGGACTCAAGAACGTCGCCGCCGGCGCGAACCCGATGGGGCTCAAGCGCGGAATCGAGTCCGCGGTCGAGCTCGTCGTCGAAGATCTCAAGAAGCAGTCCAAGGAGATCTCCGGCAAGGAGGACATCGCCCGCGTCGCCACCATCTCCGCGCGCGAGCGCGAGATCGGTGACGTCATCGCCGATGCGATCGAGAAGGTCGGCAAGGACGGCGTCGTGAACGTCGAGGAGGGCCAGACTTTCGGGCTCGAGCTCGAGTTCACGGAGGGCATGCAGTTCGACAAGGGCTACCTGTCGCCGTACATGATCACCGACCCCGAGCGCATGGAGGCGGTGCTCGACGATCCGTACATCCTCATCGCCAACCAGAAGATCGGCGCAGTCAAGGACATCCTGCCCGTCCTCGAGCAGGTCATCCAGTCCGGCAAGCCGCTCCTGATCGTGGCGGAAGACGTCGAGGGCGAGTCGCTCGCAACGATCGTCGTGAACAAGCTCCGGGGCACCTTCACCGCAGTCGCGGTCAAGGCTCCCGGCTTCGGCGACCGGCGCAAGCGCATGCTCGAGGACATCGCCATCCTCACGGGCGGCGAGGTCATCACCGAGGAGCTGGGCCTCAAGCTCGAGAACACGAAGCTCTCGCAGCTCGGCCGCGCCCGGAAGGTCGTCATCGACAAGGACTCGACGACGATCATCGACGGCGCAGGCTCTTCGGAGGGCATCAAGGGCCGCATCAAGCAGCTCAAGTCGGAGATCGAGTCGACCGACTCGGACTTCGACCGCGAGAAGCTGCAGGAGCGGCTGGCCAAGCTGGCCGGCGGCGTCGCCGTCGTCAAGGTCGGCGCGGCCACCGAGACCGAGATGAAGGAGAAGAAGCACCGCGTCGAGGACGCGCTCCAGGCGACGCGGGCGGCGCTCGAGGAGGGCATCGTCCCGGGCGGCGGCGTCGCGCTCATGAACGCCGTCTCCGCCATCAAGCTCGACTCGTTCGAGGGCGACGAGCGGACGGGCGCTTCCATCGTGGCGCGATCGCTCGAGGAGCCGATCCGCCAGCTCGCCGACAACGCGGGGATGGAGGGCTCGGTCGTCGTCGACACGATCCACCGTGGCACGAAGGGCCACGGTCTCAACGTCGAGACGGGTCAGTACGAGGACCTCGTCAAGGCGGGGATCATCGACCCGACGATGGTCACGCGTTCGGCGCTGCAGAACGCCGCGTCGATCGCGAAGAACATCCTCACGACCGAGGCGGTCGTGGCCGAGGCGCCCGAGAAGCAGATGGCCGGCGCTGGAATGCCGGGCGGCATGCCCGACATGATGTAAGTAGCACGGGGGAAACCATGTTTCCCCCGTGAGCCCCCTTCTTCAGAGGGAGCTCTTGAAGAGGGTCGGCTAAGCCGGCCCTCTTCGCTTTCTAGTGGAGCGTGCAGGGGTCGTTCGGGTCGTCGGCGATGAGGGAGTCGCCAAGCGAGTTCATCGCGTCTTCGTAAGCGACGTGGTCCGGGTTGGACGGGTCGTACGCCGGCAATCCGGCACCCTCCCAGTAAGCGTCCGGGGTGACTCCCGGGCCGATAACGGTTGCGCGGTACTGGGCGCCGTGGCCCTTCGGGCGGATGCGTCCGTCGTAACCCTTGTGCTTCCAGAAGCCGTAACAGAAGTTCCCGTTCGGGCGGTGCGTGAGGAAGGAGTTCTCGCGCTTCCAGCCGCTCCCGTACGCGGAGTTGAACGTGTCCAGGTACACGTTGCGGCCGTAGCTGTCGGTCGGGACCCCTGTGTGCGTGTTGCCGAAGCCGTGCACGGGCACGCCCTGGTAGGTGAGGCGCCCGTAGAGGTGGTGAGCCGCGCCCTGGCCGATCCAGTCCGTCCAGAGCTCGAGCTTGGGCGGCTCGCCGGTCCAGTGCGAAAGCCGGAGCTCCCACGCGCGGCGCAGCGAGCTCCAGGGCTTGTAGCCGTAGTTGGGGAGCAGGCGCTGCCACTTCTGGAGGGCCCAGTAGGAACCGTCCGGGGCCTTGCGAGCCGTGACGAGCCAGGCGAGCGCCGGGCCGTCGTACGGCTGGGAAGCGTCGCGGAAGCGGCGCCAGTAGTTCGGGCCGAAGCTCTGCCCGCCGCCCGAGTAGTCAAGGCGGAAGCTGATCTGCTTCACCGACGCCGTCGGATGCCTGGCGTTGACGGCACCCCAGGCGAGCACCTTGGCTAAACCCGTCGGGGTGCGCCAGGTCACGAGGGCGACGCCCTTGCTGTTGATCCGCAGGGTGACGTCGCGCGCATCCCGTCCGATCACCTCGGAGGCGGCAGCCGACGCGGGCCCGAGAAGGGCTCCGAGGATAACCGCCGCAGTGATAACGACCCGCCGTGCGTGCACGATTCATGCATCGGCACGGCGGCGGGCCGCGCTTGTTACCCCTTTTGAGGGATGGGTGCTACGCGCGCCTACACTGAGTGGCGTGGTGAGCGCCATTCCACCTGTGTTCGTCGCCCGGCGCGCGCGTGCCTTCGTCGGCGTTCGGGGCCCGGATTCGGAGGATTACCTCCAGCGGATGGTCTCCAACGACGTCGCGGCGCTCGCCCCGGGCGAGTCGTGCGAGGCCCTCCTGCTCACGGCCAAGGCGCGCGTGATCGCGCCGATGCGGGTGCTCCGGCGCGCCTCGGAGGACTTCCTCCTCCTCACGGAGCCGGAGCTGGGTGAGCGCCTGCGCGACGAGCTCGTCCGCATGCGATTCGCTGCGAAGGTGCAGGTCGAGCTCGAGGAGCACAGCTCTTACCTCCTGCTCGGCTCCGCGGAGGGCGGGGTTCCGAACGAGGACTACGGCGTAGCGGCTGTCGAGGTGCTTGACGAGCAGCCTCGCGAGGATCTCCCCTTGCTGGCGGACGAGGAGCTCGAGCGGCTGCGGATCGAGGCGGGAACACCTCGCTTCGGCCGCGAGATCGACGAGCGCGTGCTCCCTGCGGAGGCCGGGCTCGTCGAGCGCGCCGTCAGCTTCACAAAGGGGTGTTTCCCGGGGCAGGAGCCGATCGCCCGGCTGCAGTACCGGGGCCACTCCAACCGGGGACTCCGTGTGCTCGCTCTGGAGACGACCGAGCTTCCGGCTCCCGACTCCGAGATCTTCCACGAGAGCAAGGCCGTCGGGCGCGTGACGAGCGCGGCCGCGGCAGACGGCCGGGTCGTGGCGCTTGCCTACGTGCGCGCGGAGGTGCCTGCCGACGCTGAGCTCGAGATCGGCCGGGCCAAAGCCCGCTCGCTACACTTGTCTCCCGGGCGCCCGTAGCTCAGGGGATAGAGCGCTGCCCTGCGGAGGCAGAGGTCGCATGTTCGAATCATGCCGGGCGCA
>Ga0184623_10001183_pt1 | contig 11333 bp, 9 predicted proteins | sample PLM1_100_b1_FD_133138 | JGI IMG/M metagenome (GOLD analysis project Ga0184623, IMG submission 133138) | Groundwater sediment microbial communities from an aquifer in East River, Colorado, USA - PLM1_100_b1 | ecosystem: Environmental > Terrestrial > Soil > Riparian zone | place: USA: East River...
ATTCTGCGCCGGTTTGGCTTTCGACCATTCGATCGCTTGGGCCGCCTGGCGGATCGCTTGTTTGATGCCGAAGGAGCGCACCGCCGTCCCGGTGGCGAAGCGCTCCCCTTCTTCCAACGCCGGTTTCAATCGGAACTCCACCGGATCCGCGCCGATCGCGCGCGCGACCATGTCTGTCTGCGAATCATAGGCCCAGATTACCTGCGGCACGCCGAAGCCGCGGAACGCGCCGGCGGGAACTTTGTTCGTGTAGACGCAATAGGAATCGATCCAGACGTTCGGAATCCGATACGGCCCAGCCGACGTGTAGCCTGACTTGTGGCCGATGCGCGGGCCGATCTCGGCGTAGGCGCCGGTGTCCCAGTAGACTTCGCATTTGCGCGCCGTGATGGCGCCGTCTTTGATCGCGGTTTTGATCTTGGTCACCACCTTGTGCTTGGTGATTGTCAAAAACTCTTCCTCGCGGGTGAGCGCGTAACGCACCGGCTTTTTCGTGATCAAGGCAAGTATTGTCACCAGCGGTTCCAATTTGGCGTAGAGCTTGGCGCCGTAGCCGCCGCCGATATAGGGCACGCGCACGCGGATGCGATTCATCGGGATGCCGAAGGTGGTGCAAAGCTCCGTGCGCACGTAGGACGGCGACTGGCTGGCGGTCCAGACGTTGAGGCGCTCGTGCTCGTCGACGTAGACCAAAGTCACGTGCGGCTCCATCGGCATATGCTGCGCCGGCGGTGAGCTGAAGGTATCTTCGAATACGCGGTCCGCTTCGGCGAAGGCTTTGTCGACGTCGCCGGTGCGGAGCTTGAAATGATAACAAATGTTCGATTGCCGTCCGGCTTTGACATGAGCGAGATCGGCGAACGCCTTCGCCGGCCGGTGTTGCTCGTGCACGAGGGGCGAATCCGGCTTGACTGCTTCAAGCACATCATGAGCCGCCGGCAGCGGCTCGTAATCTACCTCAATAAGCTGCAAAGCATCTTCCGCGGTGCGCCTATCGATGGCGGCCACCGCAACGACGGGATCGCCGGCGTAACAAACTTTTTCGACGGCGAGAATGGGCTGGTCGCGAAAGGCCGGACCGAAATGCGGATCGACGCCTGGCATCTTGGCAATCTCGGCGCCGGTCAGGACTATCGCCACACCGCCCAACGCCTCGGCCTTGGTTTTTTCAATGCGCGTGATGCGCGCATGCGGATACGGGCTGCGCAGCACCGCCACGTGGAGCATGCCCGGCATTTCGATGTTGCCGACGTGCAGCGCGCGGCCGGTGATTTTCGGGTTGGCGTCTTTGCGATGAACGGACTTACCGACGACGGTGTAGCTCGCCATTAATTCACCCTTTTGCGAATACGGATGGCGGACAATACGGCCGCTGTTACAGCGTTACGAGGTTTCATTTAGAACACGCCGGCATCGAGCAACTGAAAAACCATCTCTTTTAAGCTTGGATCGATGGTATCGAGCCGATTGACGACTGGTCCGCCGGCCATGGATTCGACGACCTCCGGCAGATCCTCCCGTTTGACTCCTGCGTACCAGACTTTCTGAGGGTAAAGTACAACGTTAGGTCCGTGGTCACATCCGCCAAAGCAGATATAGGATTTCACATCCACATCCAAACCTCGGGCAGCTACCTTCTCGGTAAGCTCATTCATCAGCTCCTCGGATCCTCGGCTCTTACAATCGACGTTTAGACACACGAAGCAGGTCGGTTTCATTGTTACCCCTTTCAATCAGGCAATTTAACTCAGCCCGCAACGACGATTCAACAGGTGGATACCGACGGTCGTGGTTCAGTGTCGCAAAAATTTGTAGGGGCAACCCCCTGTGGTTGCCCACCGTGAGCAGGGCAGGCACGGGGGCCTGCCCCTACGTTTGCGCGTCGTTGCGGTCAAATTGAAGCACGACCTAATGGCGCGCATGATTCGGGAACGAAAATTTCAGCTCACCACGGAGACGTCAGAGTACGCAGAGGTCTTTACACACTCTCCCCTCCGCGTCTTTGCGCCTCCGCGGTAAACCATCCGAGTCCTTCGTGTCCTTGTCAGGAAAGTCGACCCAGCGCCTTCTTGGCGGCAGCTTGAATCGCCCGGGAAGTGTAGACTCGCGCGAGGTGGGTACGGAACTGAGCGTTGGCGTGAAGATCTTCGAGGGGATCGCTACCGTCGGCGACTTGAGAGGCGCCGGCCTCGATTAATTTCGCCGTAAGCTTATTGCCGCGCAATTGGTTTTCACTCGCTCGCGCTCGAAACGGCTTATCGTTCAAGCCGGTCACGCCGATACCGATCTCTTCGCAGCGGCCCTTGGCGTCGACACGCAGCGAAACGGCCACACCGACGATGGCGAAGCCCGAAGCTTGCTGCGCGGCCTTCAGATACGCGCTCCCCGAGCGGCGGGTTGCGACCGGCACGCGGACTTCGGTCAAGATCTCGTTGGCTTCGATCACCGTGGTCATCGGGCCGACAAAAAAAGTTTCAGCGGCGACCCGACGTTCGCCCTTCGGCCCGGTGATTTTTAATTCTGCGCCGAGGGCGAGCATCGCCGCCGGCCAATCGGCGCTGGGATCGGCGTGGGCCAGGCTGCCGCCGATGGTGCCGCGATTGCGCACCTGCACGTCGCCGATGGCGCGCGCTGTCTGAGGCAGCAAGGGACACTTTTGGGAAAGTAGCTCAGAGCTCTCGATCTGATAGTGTGTGGCGAGGGCGCCGATGACGATGTTGTCACCCTGCTGGCTGATCGAATCGAGACCGGAAATTCTACTCAGATCGACCAGCAGCTTGGGCGCGGCGAGGCGAAGCTTGAGCAGGGGCAGCAAACTATGACCGCCGGCGAGCAGCTTCGCGTCCTCGCCATTCTCAGCGAGAGCGCGCAACGCTTCAGCCAAGCTTTTCGGCGCAATGTAGTCGAAGGCAGCCGGGATCATTTGCGCCCTTCTGCCGCCGCCTGCTTTCCCTGGCACAAGCTCCAGAGCTTTTGCGGCGTCAGCGGCATGTCGATGTGCGTGACGCCGAAGGGCGCCAGTGCGTCCACCACGGCGCTTACCACAGCGGGAGTAGAACCGATGGTTCCGGCCTCGCCGATGCCTTTGATTCCCAGGGGATTGACCGGAGTCGGCGTTTCGGTGCGCGCAAGTTGCAGACGAGGCAGGTTCGCCGCCCGCGGCACAGCGTAATCCATCAAGCTACCGGTAAGAAGCTGGCCGTTGTCATCGTAGACCACGCCCTCGTAAAGCGCCTGTCCGATACCCTGGGCGATGCCTCCCTGTATTTGTCCGTCGACGAGCAATGGATTGATTACTTTGCCGCAGTCGTCCACCGCGACATATTTCTTGATCTCCACGTTTCCCGTTTGCGTTTCGACTTCGACGACACAGATATGCGTGCCGAAGGGAAAGGTAAAATTCGCCGGCTCAAAGGTCGCATCGGCGACGAGAGCGGCGGTCATCTCCTTCGGCAGATTCTTCGCTTCGCGTGCTTGCCCGGCGATTTGCTGAATCGTCAGTGCTCGTTTGGGCACGCCTTTGACGTTGAATCGTCCGTCGGTAAACACCAGATCGTCGACATCGACTTCGAGCAAATGCGAAGCCAGCTCGCGCGCCTTCTCTCTGACCTTTTCCGCCGCTTGGTACACGGCGATGCCGCCCACCGCCGTGGCCCGGCTGCCGAAGGTGCCGATGCCCTTGGCTACGCTCGCCGTGTCGCCGTGGATCACAGTGACATCATCCATCGCCACGCCGAGCTGATCGGCGACGATCTGGGCAAAGGAAGTCTTCTGACCCTGGCCGTGCGGCGATGCCCCCGAATAAACTTTCACTTCGCCACTGGGCTCGACCTCGACCTTGCCATACTCCCAGAATCCCGGTCCCATGGCGCAGATCTCGACGTAGGTCGATATCCCGATGCCTAAATATCTTCCCCGGCTTCGCAGGCGCTTTTGCTCGCGGCGCAATTTTTCATAACCGGCGAGCTTGAGCGCTTTGTTTAGCGCCAATTGATAATTGCCGCTGTCGTAGGCAAGACCGGTGGCGGTCTTGAAGGGAAATTCTTTCGCCGTGGGAAAATTGACCCTGCGCACTTTCACCGGATCGATCTTGAGTTCCTGCGCCACCCGGTCCATCAACCGTTCGATCACGTAGGTCGCCTCCGGCCGGCCCGCGCCGCGGTAGGCGTCGGTGGACATTTTGTTGGTGAACGCCGCCGTGACTTCGATACCGATGGCGGGAATCTTGTAACAACCTGAAAGCATGAGCCCGGTAAACGGCGGAATCGCGGGCGTGAAAAGTTGATGATAGGCGCCGATATCGGCGACGACTTTGTATTTGAGCCCGAGGATCGTGCCGTCTTTTTTCACCGCGGCTTCGACCTCACCCACCTGGCCGCGGCCATGAATCGTCGCCTGAAAGTTTTCCCCGCGCTCTTCGGTCCACTTCACCGTACGATTGAGCTTGAGAGCCAAATAAGCGAGCAGACCTTCCTCCGCATAAACATTAAGCTTGCTACCGAATCCGCCGCCTACTTCCGGCGCGATCACGCGCACCTGATTCTCCGGCAGCTTGAGCATCTTGGCTAGATGCGTTTTGACCATGTGCGGAATCTGTGTCGAGGACCAGACAGTGAGTTCTTTCTGCGCGGCAAGATAGCGGGCGATAACACCGCGCGTTTCGATTGCCATCGGGATTAAGCGTTGATGTACGAGCTTTTGCTTAACAACTCTGTCCGCTTGTTTGAATGCCTTATCCAAGTCTCCCTGGGTCTGTTCCCAACGAAAGGCTGTGTTGTCAGGCCATTCGGAGTGGATCACCGGCGACCCTGAAGTGAGCGCCTGCTCTGGATCCGTGACCACCGGTAAAGGCTCGTAATCGACTTGAATCAGGTCGGCCGCGTCTCGCGCCGTGTAACGATCCTCGGCGACTACTGCGGCGACGCCCTCGCCGACGTAGCAGACTTTGTCCACCGCCAGCACGTAGTGGTTCGGGATTCGCAAGGTCGGGTTGTCGACCGTGGTCGGCAGAGTGCCGATTTGATCGCGCAGCTCCGCACCGGTGAAAACCCCTACGACACCCGGATGCTGACGCGCCGCAACCGTATCGACGCTGTTAATTTTTGCATGCGCATACGGGCTGCGCAGAATGGCGACGTGGAGCAGATCGGGAAGCTTCACGTCGTCGACATACTGCCCGAGGCCGCGAATCAGACTCGGATCTTCGCGCCGCTTGATCTTGGCCCCGACAAATTTGCTTATCGGCATTCCAATTCCTCGGTTTCGGGTTCAGGGTTTCGGGTCTCGAGTTTTAACCCGAAACTCGAAACGCTAGACGCGAGACGAATTTCGCTTTTTGGTCTTCGGCTTACCCTTTATCCGCTTTGCAGCGTATTGAACCGCGTCGACAATATGCTCATATCCGGTGCAACGGCACAGATTTCCGTCGAGAGCATGACGAATCTCCTTCTCCGTCGGCTTGGGATTTCGCTCGAGCAGTTGATAAGCGGAAAGAATCATCCCCGGCGTGCAAAATCCGCACTGCAGCCCATGGCACTCCCAAAATGCTTCTTGGATCGGATGCAATTTGTCCCCTTGAGCGAGACCTTCAATGGTCAGCAAATCGGCGCCATCGGCCTGCACCGCAAGCGCGGTGCATGATTTCACCGCTGCGCCGTTAAGCATAACCGTGCAGGCGCCGCAGATGCTCGTTTCACAGCCTATGTGAGTTCCGGTCAGCCCGATCACGTCGCGCAGCAAATGCACCAGCAAAAGTCGCGGCTCCACTTCATGAGTGTGCGCGACACCATTGATTCTGATCGAAACCTTCTGCTTCGAAACCCCGTCCATTGAGTTTCCCTATATCCTAATGCCACCGCACCGATCAAGTTTCTTTTTATCGCTTCGCTGACCCTGTGGCATCCTGCGCCTTTGGTAATTGAACGCGGCTGTGATTGTCACAGCGCGCGCTCAGAGGGAAAAGCCGGGATTGTGTGACCGAGAAAATTCACATTGACAGCTTACAGCCAAAGCCGGTAAATCGTCAGTGGCGTAGCACGGGACGGGGATCACTGCGGCGTCAAATTCTTGGAGGATCCACCGATGGATAAAAATCTTTCGTTCACAAGAGTCAATCGTCCAGCGCTCTCGCGTCTAATACCGACATTGCTAACAATTCTCGCCTTGTTTTTCGGCCTGCTGACGCCCACGGCGGCCGAAGCCAATCCATATTTGGCCAAATCGGGCGAAGCGCAAATAACCGTTCACGTCGCGACCTGCGCCGTCTCGGGCGGCTTCCTACACCTCTACACGGCCATGGACAATGGCATATTCGACAAGTACGGCATCAAAATTAAACACAAATTTATCAGCGGCAGCGCCATGAACCTGGCGGCGCTATCAGCCGACGAGATTTCATTTCTCTATTGCGCCGCCGACGGCACGATTCCCGGACTGGCGAGCGGCGTCGACGGGAAATTGATCGCATCGCCGCTCATCGGTTTGCCCTACGTGCTCCTGGCCCACAAAGACATCAAGCGCCTCGAAGACTTGAAGGGAAAAAGCATCGGCGTCTCGAGGGCCGGCGATCTGGACGACCGGCTGATGAAAACCCTTTTGAAAAAATCCAACTTGAGCACCGCCGACGTCACCATCCGGCCCATCGGTGGCAGCCAACCCGAACGGTACAACGCGATGATGGCCGGCATCGTCCAGGCGGCGCCGGTCACGCCGCCGCTCGACGCCCGCGGAAAAAAGGACGGCCTGAATCTCATTTACAATCTGAAGGATCTCAATCTGCCGTTTATCTACAGCTCGGTGCATACCAATCCCAAAACCCTCAAGGAGAGGCCGCAACTGGTGCAGCGCTTTGTCGCGGCCATCGCCGAATCGCTTCATTTCGCGGAAAAAAATCCCGACAAGGCGAAGGCGTCGCTCAGCAAAGTGCTCAAGATCTCCGACTCGGAAATTCTTCAGTCCGCCTACGACGCCTACGCGATATCCTTGGTCAACCGCTCGATGATCGTGCCCGCCGGCGCCCTCGCCGAGGCGGTCGAAGTCGCCCGCGAAAACGGCACGAACGTCCGCAAAAAGCCCGCGGACCTTTTCGACAACAGCTTTGCAGAACAGTTGGCCAAGAGCGGATTTCTCAAGGAGATCTGGGGCGCGGAACTTCGCTAACAGCGCCCAGTGAAAAGTGCAACCTATCGCACGATATTCCGTTCTGAAAAATCTCTCGGAGTGTAATCCTTGAGCCACCGAGAGTCACTCAAAATCATTCGACTGGGCACTTTCATGGCGCGATCTGAAAAGCAATTGAACGGTGAGATATGACAAGAGCATGGATTGGCGTCGTTCTCTTTCTATCGCTTCTTCACCAGACAGAACCGATTGGAGCCTCGGAAAGCCTGCGCACTGCCAGCGGCGGATTCACCACGGCGATCCACGCCGTGCTGTGGGCCGCTCACGAAGAAAAGATTTTTCGAAAGCACGGGCTGGAGGTCGAGTATCTCGCTCTCAACACCGGCCGATTGGGTATGCAAATGCTTTTATCGGACGACGTTCAAGTGCTTTTCTCGACCGGCGTAACGGTGGTGGCAACCAACCTACAGAGAACCGATCTGGCAATCATCGCCGGCGGTCTGAATTTCTTTCCGACCAAGCTGGTTGCCCGTCCGGAAATCAAAAGGCCCGCTGATCTGAAGGGCAAGATTCTCGCGGTCGGCGGCTTTGGCGCGGCCAATCATATGGCTTTGCTGGTCGCCTTGGAAAAGCTCGGCGTGAGCGCCAAGGACGTGAGTATTATTCAAGTAGCCGGCGGACCGGCGCAGCTGGCGGCGCTGACGAAAGGCGCGGTGCAGGGGCTGATGTTTAACGAACCCCAAGCCACCACCGCCATCAACAAATTCGGCATGCAATCTCTGATTGACCTGATGGAGAGCAAGATTCCCTTTCCGCAAAATTGCTTCATCGTGAAAAGAAACTATCTCGAATCCAATCGCGACAAGGTCGTCAATTTCATGAAGGCGGTCATCGTCGCAGTTTACCTACTCAAGAGAGATCGCGCACTGGCGCTGCGGCTGATCAAAAAATACATTCGCGTCACCGATGAAGAGGCGGCCATCGGTTACGATTACTATCTAGCAAAGCACAGCGAGGGAATTTTTGACCTCCCCGACCGCAGAGGTCTTCAGTTTGTCATCGAGGAGACCGCCAAGACCAATCCCAAGGCCGCCGGACAAACTCCGGAATCTCTGAAATTGCTGGAACCTTCGGTTCTTGACGAGATCAAGAAGAGCGGCTTTCTCGAACGAGCGAAGAAATAGCCGTCTCATTTCGAAGGTGCCGTGATTTGCTGCGCCGCGATTAATTGAGATACGCCCGGATTAACGATCCCAGTAGCGTCGCACTGCTGGCCGGCAAAAGACTCATCTAGTCCATCCAGCTAAATCGGCCATCCATGCTTCGACAAATCAATGGGATTGCCGTCGGGATCGTGGACGCGGAATTCGGCTTCGCGATTTGGCGGTCGCTTGTCGATGCCGGACGCCGCACTGAGCTCGTCGCACACGCCGCGTAGTGCATCGACATCATCAACCTCGAAGCCGAAGTGGTATAAGCCGGGATGCAACTGCGCGCCTTCGATCTTGCGTTCGGGACCGATGGGTATGATAGCCAGGTTGATATGCCCATCGGACAGATAAGTCGCGGTGCCGATGCCGTGAACTACCTTCAGTCCGAACGCGGAAGTGTAAAACTTGACCAGCTTGTCAACGTCCTCAGTCAATATTGCCAAGTGCCGGATGCGTGCCATGTGATGCCTCCTTTGCGATAGCGTCAACTTGGCCGCATACTAGAAATCTATGACCGACTTGACAAGAGGCGGCGGTAATCCGGCACAACGACTTGACGGACATCCTCGGTTTGCCATATCTAATGAGTAGGAATTAAGACGGAGTCTGTTTTATAACTTTGGCGGAGATAGCCATCAAAAGGAGGTTTCTATGGGCTTATTGAAAATCGAAGGTGTCACCCACTGGTCGATCCCTGTGAACGATCTGACGGAGTCGGAGAAATTTTACGGCGATCTGCTCGGCCTCAAGCATTTGGGACGGCTCGGTAATTCCGGCATGTCCTGCTTCAACGTCGGCGACAACAACATTCTTCTCTGCGAGCGCGCACCGAGCGTCGATAAGTCGTTTACCGAAGATCAGAATGTCCATCATTCCTTCACCGTGACCCCGGAGACTTTGGTTCAAGCGTGCAAGATTTTCGCCGAACGGAAAATTCCCATCGACCGTCTCTATTATCGCGCCAAGGGCTTTTTCACCGGAAGAGAGCTTTATTTCTTCGATCCCAGCGGCAACCGGCTCGAGCTGCGCGATCCGACGTGGCAGGCCGGGATGGCCGAGCCTACTTTCGAAGAACTCGCAGCATCTTAAGAGTTCGGCGCGACGACGATCTCAGACACCGCGGCCGCGGTCGCGCTTTTTTACAATTTATGCGGCTCGAGGAATCTCTTTTTGACATCGCCGGCGAGGCGACCGGCAAATCTTCTTCTAAGAGCCGCGCGCCTTTCGGGGCGCCAACGAAGTAGAAAAAGCAATGCCTAAGATACCCGATCCTTGGGACCATCATGATTGGGATTCCAAAGAATACGTCACTGACTGGGCCGACCGGCAGGATGAGCGGGAAACCGAACGGCGGCAAGTTTTTCAGCTAATCGCGGATACCCTGCCCTACGAAAAAAGCGCGAAATTTAATCTCTTGGACTTGGGCGCAGGTTATGGCGCGTTGAGCCAGTTTCTTCTCGGACAATTTCCTAACGCCACGGTCGTTTGCCACGACGGCTCGGAGGAGATGGCCAAACTCGGCCGCAAACGTATGGCCCATTTAAAAGGCCGGTCAAAATATGCGCTATGCGATTTCAGCAAGCCCCGTTGGAGCCGCAAGATCAAAGGCCCATTCGCGGCCGTAGTTTCGTCGATCGCGATACATAACGTGCGCGAGACAAAAACGATTCAGACCATCTATCGTGAAACATTTTCACTGCTGAAAGACGGCGGCTGCTTCTTGAATTTCGATCGCATGACGCCGTCGCTAGAGAAACAGTTAAGCTGGCTACGCGATGCCGGCTTCAGCGATGTTAAATGCTTTTGGGACGGCGGCCGAAGAGCGCTCATCGGCGGTTTCAAGAAAACGGCCGCGGCGGCTGCGCGTAAAATGAAGCTCTAATTAGTATGAACTGAATTCATCGGCAGAACGAAAGATGATCTCAAACGCAAACACAATTTCGCACAATTATCTGCGACCATGCCGCCGCGAATCAGCCAACTTGTTTGGCCGCCCGGTGTTGCGTGCCCACTGACAAAGTCAATTTTCCGGCGATGGGAAAGCGCAAAATAAATGTGGCGCCCGCGCCCAGGTCACTTTCCACCTCGACCGTGCCACCGTGGCCCTTTACTATATTTTTTACTATGTAGAGTCCCAAGCCGGAGCCCTCTGTTGTGCCGGCTCCCTTGAGGCGGCGAAATTCCGAAAAAAGTAAAGGCAATTCATCCTTCGGGATGCCGATACCCGTATCTCGCACTTTCACGCACACGTGATGATCGGACACTTCGCTGGTAATCGTAATCTTGCCGTTCTTCGGGGTAAACTTGATAGCGTTGCTCACGAGATTCCAGATCACCCGCTCCAACTGCGGCACATCGCCCATGATCTCGGGGAGATTCGGATCCAATTTCAAGTCGAGCGACAAACCATTATCGCTCAAATCCACGGCCTGCTGCTCGGCGACTTCCTGAATCAGCCAGTTCATGGCAACTGGTGTTTCTAGCTGCTGAGTTTCGCCGCCTTCCGCCTTTGACGCATCCAAAAAACCCGTCACCAGGCGCAGGATGCGATCGACGTTATCCTGGATGCGTTTAACTGCGTTTAGGCTATATTCCTGACCTGCCGTCCCCGCCAAGCTTACACTGACAACCTCGGCGAAGCCTTTGATCACTGAAAGTGGGCTTTTGATATCGTGGGCCAGACCGGCAACCAAGCGACGCCTGACGATTTGTGTTTGCTCGGCTTGGTCGGCTCGTTCTCTTTCGCTCTTAACCTGATGCGCCAAGTAGCCGTAGAGGACGGAAACCCCAAGAAGGAACGGAAACCTAAGCAGCGTCTCGGAGTCCATCCAAAGATTTCTGCCGGTGGAATAAGTGACGAAGGTGAAGCCAACGCTGAAGAGCAAACCGCCCAGCACTGTTTTAATCAGGTTCGTGCCGATGGCGGCGATATAGACACACAATGAAAAGAGCAAGAACACGTCCAGGGGCGTATTATGATTCAACCCGATGCCCAACAGAATC